>Ga0105032_100106_pt1 | contig 8857 bp, 16 predicted proteins | sample RS_126metaG_FD_91481 | JGI IMG/M metagenome (GOLD analysis project Ga0105032, IMG submission 91481) | Switchgrass associated microbial communities from Austin, Texas, USA, to study host-microbe interactions - RS_126 metaG | ecosystem: Host-associated > Plants > Roots > Rhizosphere | place: USA... | reverse complement strand
TTGGAATTGTCCATCCAGAAGCTCTTCAGCCCGTCCGGAGCGCGAAGTGCGCAAAGCTCCTGCCAAAGGCTGTCAATGGCAGCTTGGCGGGCTATTTCGGCCTCGTCCGCGACATTCGCCTGCGTCTTGTCGTAGAGAGCCAACCCAAACGGATTGCCGAAGGTCATGAGTGCACGCTTCATCGCGTCCGTCTCGGCTTCCTTGATCGCGCTTTCGATTGCCTCACCCAGCGCTTCCGGCTTGGCCATGCCTGTTCCGAAGCCGGTTCCTTCTCGGATGACGGCGCCAACCGTAATGCGGACCTTTGCCAAGTATCCGACGCGCCACTGTTGATAGTCGCCGTTCTTTCCCTTGAGCGTGAGTAGATCGCGATTGGTTTCCTGCAGAAGGATCGTTTCGCGATCCCATGCGTCAAAGCCGAAAATCCGGTTCGCCTCGTCGATTACGTGCCAACCTTCGACGTATGAAACCTGTCTGCCGCCTTGCTCGCGCGAGGCCACAAACTGGCGGTCCAGTGGAGCTTTAAGAGCGGCAATCTGTTCGTTCGAAAACGTGGTCAAAGCACCTTCTCCTCGATGATGTTGAACCCTGGGATGGCGCGAAGCTTTTGATCGCGGACGGCTTTGTCCGCTTGCTCTTGCACCCACACCCGGAGTTCCTCGTTTCGCTCTTTCCATGTCCAAGCGGCGGCAGTCTTGAAATCCACCATTTCGGCGCGATAGACGGTACGGAGGCCAGTGGCGCGGCCATCTCCTTTTGCATGAGCCTTGACCTTCTCGGCACGCTTGGCGGCTTCTTCGGCCTCTTTCGCGGCCTGTATCTTGGCCTCGGCCTCATCACGGCTCTGGAGGTTGGCGGCGTCGCGCTGGCGCACTGCCTCTAGGGCCTCGCGTTGCTTTCGCTCTGCTTCCTCGCGGGCGATCCTTGCCTGTTCGGCTTGCTGCTCTGCCAGCTTCAGAAGATATGGCTTCAGAGCGGCATTGCAGGCTTGCTCAGCCTTGATCGCAAGGCCGGTGACGGACTTGTTGTTGCCGATCAGTTCGTTGTAGCGAGACTGGATCTCGGCAATCTGATCATCTAACGGAGCTTTTTCCTTGACGCGCTGCTCTTCGGCTGCTTTGATCGCGTCCTTGATCGTGGCCTTGAGCGTGTTTATCGCGTCGGCCTGCTCCTGCGTCTCGACGGGAGAGCCATCAAGCCACTGTTTTGCTTCCTCGTAGAGATCGGTGATGTTGATCTTCACGGCTTCGAAGGCCGTCATTGGAGGCCCGCCATTATGGCCGATCCCCGGTATTTGCGCCACGACGTTCATTCAGCGGCCTCCATCAGATCAACTTGCCGACGCTCATTGTGATCGATCATCATCTGGGCGTGTTCTTCGTACCATTCGGCCCGATCTATGTGCCGCTCGCGTTCGGATGGATTGGTTTCTGTCGCTGCAAGCTGTCTCGCCATGCGAGCGCCATTGAGAAAAGCTTCAATTCCGCTGTGCATCGTGGTAATCTCCGGTCAGAAATTCCTCGACGGATTCAGCCATCTTTTGATGTTCCGCCGCGCTCTTTGAAAACCGAAGGAAACGAGCCACGCTCTTGAATGACAGGCGTGTGCAGAACCGCTCTTCGTTCTTCTCGTTGGTGATGAAGTGGTGAAGGTTGCCAGTGGTGGCGATCATGTTATGCATCCTTCCCGCTATTGACGCGCGCCAGCAGTTCCTTCTCATGCCGGCGCTCTTCCTCAAGAGCCTGTTCCGCCATGCGCTGGATGCGCTTGAATTGTGATTGTGGATCGTAGCCATCCATGGACGAGGCCATGTTGAAGCCGATGTTCGATATCTGGACCAAGATTGATCTGGTGCTTTCGAGCATGGCTACCTCCTTGCATCTGATTGGAATTGCGCTTCCGCCCTAGACAGGCCCCAATGACCTGCAACAAGCAGAACAGACACGATGATGAAGGACCGCAGGAGAAATGCAGCAGCCTGTCCCCATAGGGCACCTTCTGCACGGTTTCTCTCTGCTGATGCTTTACGGGCTATGTCCGTGTAGGGCTGGTGGAGGAATAACTCGGACTCGTCGGGGAAATGGTAGTCGAGCATCACTTGCCCTCCGGGTTGAGAGCGGCATCGGAATGCACGATTTCCATCGGCGGCGCTTCTGCCATCTCCACGCGATTGCGAAGATCTCGAAAGTCGCCGGCTATCGCTGCCTTGGCGGCGCGGACCCAGAACTTGCGTGAATTTTGCGCCATCCTGTCTCGCTGCATCAGAAGATGCTCCGCCTTCTCCAGCGCCTTCCTCAGCCTTGCGTTCTCCTCCCTAAGATCGGATGCGGGAGGGGCTGTGAACAATGGCTGGATGTCAGTCTTATCGTTCGGGTGCGGACGCTCTTCCCTCAGATTCCAAGATTCTGTCCCATCCCACTTCCAGCGCCAAGCCACCGGTTCCGGTTCCGCTCCTAAAAGGGCGGCGGACAGGGCGGCGCTGGCGGCACGAAACGCATTTGGAAGCTCTCCGCGAGCCGTGGCGGCATAGTCAGGCCACCGGTCGCACATGCTTCGATAAGTCGCCACATCTGCTTGCCATTCGCGGTCCATCTCGATCCAACTCACACCTTCGGCGCGTAGAATGTTGCGAGCGGCAAGCTCAATCATGCGATCCGTGATCTGCATCTCACATGCCTCCCATAGCTGCGGCATAGGTCTTCGTGCTCTCGGGGCTGTAATAGTCGTCGAGTTCGGCGCTCCAGAATGCCTCGGCATTGCCGCCGATGGTCGTCTTCGGATTTTCGATCACAGACGCAATGCGCTTGAAGAATTCGTCCTCGAACGCCATGCCAACCCATCCATTGCCGTTGCATTTAGTCAGGTACGGCCCGTCATCCAGTTTGATGGCCGTGACGTCGAAGCCGTCGTCATCACCGGATAGTGTTGCAGTTCCAGACAGGAGCATCCCGTCGAAGGTCGTGCCGCGAAGGGTGATGCTGAGATCGGTGAAGGGGAATTCGCGGTCCAGGGGATCGCTCATCGTGCATCCTCCTCTTTGAGAGTGGAGAGGGCGGCGCGGGCTTGGAGGACGGCCACATTCAGCGCCACGAAGTGATGGCCGGGGACCGCACCCTTACTAGCGACGGTCGAGGCTTTGCGCACAAGGTTCGTAAGCGCCACCGCCATCGCTTCATTGGAAGACCGGAGACGATCGACGAGATCAACTGTCTCGCTGATATCGTCGAAGTCAGCCGGGAAAGTTTCTGGGTCTTCCGCGTGCAGTCGGAGACGGTCAATGCACGTCAGCTTGTCATCTCGTTCGATCTTGTCGGTCATTGTCCGCCTCACGGAGTTGATAGGGTGGGGTGGTGGGGTCAATGGTTCTCGGCTTCGATCCGCGAAATGTAGAAGTGGACTCCAGACGCGCACTCCTGGGTCCAGTCTTCATCGAACCCGTCGGGAGTTACCCGCTCACCAACGGCGTATTTGGTCTTGCTGTCGTGCATCGAGATGCCGAACTCAGCGCCGTGGACTTCCAGAACATCGGCAAATTCGGCACGGCACTTTCGCCCGAAGGCATGTGAGCGCCTTGCGTCGGCAGGGATGAGGAGCTTGACGATCACGCCGCCCTGGCATTTCTTCCAGCCGGTAATGTCGCCCTCGGGAAGGATGCGCGTGCGTGCGATAGTAAGGTCCGCGTCTTTTGCGTCTTTGAGGTTGGCCCTGCTGAGGTAGGCCCCGCTGAGGTCGGCCCCGCTGAGGTTGGCCCCGCTGAGGTTGGCCCCGCTGAGGTTGGCCCTGCTGAGGTCGGCCCTGCTGAGGTAGGCCCCGCTGAGGTTGGCCCTGCTGAGGTCGGCCCCGCTGAGGTTGGCCCTGCTGAGGTTGGCCCCGCTGAGGTTGGCCCTGCTGAGGTCGGCCCCGCTGAGGTTGGCCCTGCTGAGGTTGGCCCCGCTGAGGTAGGCCCCGCTGAGGTAGGCCCCGCTGAGGTTGGCCCTTTCCTTGAAGGCCACCTTCACCGCCAGCCCAAGCTTGACGGAGGGCAAAGCATCAGGCTTGCAGTCGATCTCGGCTGTGAACTGCACCGCGCCGGTAAATCTGTTGAGGATGTCGAAACGCATTCTCGTTGTTCCTTCGCCCTTCTTCTGTATTGAGAGGGGGATTAAGCTGCTTCGAGCGCACCAGCATCGATGGTGATGTACGGGACCCCTCCGGGCAGGACCGGCCACATTTCGCGCGGGAGCGTGTAGGAGCACAGGCCGGAGCCGATACCGAGTGCAAAGAGCATGCCCATCGTCGGGTGCTCGCCCCAATGCTCTCCGTCCTTCGTCATGCAGGCATTGAGGAAGGACATTCCGCCGCCGCCGGTCGATTTGAAGCTCTCGTCGAGACCATCGAGCAAGGCAGCGATGTTGCCGCGCTCGGCCGCCAGGCGCTCTGGGTGGAATGCGTACTTCGAGACGATGCCATCAACGATCACCGCGCCATCGGGCGGTGTCCGTAGATCCGTGATTTCGTCGTCACGGAAGAGCGCCCGAGATGCTACCGCATTCACATTGTCTGCTGTCAGTTCCATTTCCGTCGTCTCCGTTCATCCAGCCTGCGAGTTCGGCTTGTGCCGGTGCTGGGGTGATGCAACCCCATTCAGGGGGAGCAGTTTTCGGACTTGCTCAGGTCGCTCGATCTAAAACCTAGATTTTACTCCGGGGTCCAAACCGCCCGGCCGGTGCGTTGTTATTGATCTGCCGATCGCGCGCCCCGCGCTGCCTAGTCCATGACCGCCTCCTGCGTTGACGGCGATAACCCCCGCCGTCCGTTGAGCCCTCTTCGTCTTTTCCGTTTCCGGCACTCGATTTGGGCTGATGGGATCGATGTTGTCATGTAGCCAACATTCCGTCAAGGGGGCGACGCGAAAAAAGTTGCCAACTAGACAACCTGCCTTGAATGTGCGATGAAAAAGAAATGCCCCGCAGGTTTACGAGACCTCGGGGCGCGACCGGATGCAGGTGGGGAAATCCAGTAGAAACGTTATACTATTACGTTCGCTGGAAATCAACCCCTCTCTTCATCCCTTGAGATGCTTATGCGGCAACCGGTTCGGTGTCTCTTGCGATGCGGCGATGAATGGGATGCAGTCAAGCCAGCGGGTTTCTGGCGGCCGAAAGGCTGGTGATGTGCCCGGACTGCCGAGGACGCTCCTCGAACAAGTCATCAAGTCGTGCCGTGACGTATGCGGGCGCGATATGGGCTAAGCGGTGGTCGGCTCGGTCGGGCAAGCTTAACTCCCATCCCAGGCAACCCTGTCTGATTTTTCAGGCGGGGTTCTTGGTTATGGGCACACAATGATCTCTCAATCGGGCAAGGACTACTTAAGATAAGATACGACAGTTGATGTAACGTATAGGTAGGCACTAGGGATAGCCGGAAAAGACCGTAAAACGAACGGAATATCCCCCAAATGGGGTAGAAGAGAATCAAAATTTATTGATCCAAATCGAAGCTTAGTGCCAAAACTGGCCGATAGTAAAATGGCGGAAATAAGTTCGTCACGATATTGTCATATCCCCACTTCTTGTGACTGTTCGCGAATCCTAATATCTGATTAATTGAGCGACTAAATAAGACACCACGCACGGACGACTGAGACGGCGGAGGAAAATCGTGCAGCGCAGGCATTTTATTTCGGGGCTGCCAGCAGTTTGGCTTTCAGCCCCGGCGGTTGCGCAGGCAATCGAGCCTAAAGAGACGCTTGAAGCTATGCTGGAAAAGCTTCGGCACCGGATCGAAGAGGACATGCCCGATTTATCGAGCTTACAGATCTCATATGATCCTGGAAATGTGAAGGTGCCGCTGATGGTAGTGGCGCTGCGGGTCTAGCCTGCATTTTTGAGCATAGTCTCGATAACGGCGATAATCTCTTTCCGCTTTTGCGGCGTGGCTTTCATAAGAAGCTGGTCAGCAGTCGGCGCGTCCGGGTGCTGATAGAGTTGCCAAGGTTCAATGCCTAGTGCCTCGGCGAGCGCAGCTTGCGCTTCCATGGAGATGCCCCGTTCGTGGCGCTCCCACCGACTGATGACGTCTTTGCTGGTCCCTTGACCTTCCTCACCAACCGGAAGACGATCGGCGAGCTGCTGCTGCGTCAGGAACTTATCCTTCCGCGTTCGCCACTCTTTCAAATAATGCCGTAACGGCTTTTTCGGTCCGATTCGCTCAGTCATGGCCGGACTCTAGTTGGTTCACTGTCAACTGTAGTCATCCATGCTGCCAACTTTTTTTATCTGCGCGCTTTCGTCCCTAGTTGACATTGAGTTGGCTACATGACAACCTACGCCAATGCAGAACGAACACGCACTGGCCATTTGGCGCAAGAACCAGAGCCCGCAACTCTCCCAAAAGGAGTTTGCCGAGAAGATCGGCGTGTCGCGGTGGATGGTGAACAGGATAGAGGCGGGTAAGCGCAAGCCGTCATTCGATGTGGCGCTCAAGATCCAGAACCTGACCGAGATCACGCCGTCTGAGCTGGTTGCGCAGACGGAGGCGGCAGAATGAGCATCAAGGTTGCGCCTTTCGTTGGCATTGCCAAGCCGCAGACGCCAGGACCGCTGGCGAAGGCGTATTGGCAGTCCAATGTCTCCGTTGAGGAAATCAAAGTTCGCTTCGGCGCTGGTGGCGGAAAGGCTGCCGGACCCGCTGCGCTTCATGGCATCGTCTGCAAAGGGCTTTTCGGAATAACGTGTGGATTTGTCCATAGCATGTGCTATCCTGATTTCGGATTAACGTGTGGATTGGAGATGTACGATGACGAGCAATATTCTTCCCTGCCCGATTTGTGGTGCTGACGAAGGCAGTACATATTTGGGAGAGCCTGGGCCCGGTGTTGTTAGGTGTTTTGCTGTCGGCTGTGATGCTGTCGTCAGTGGTTACGCCACGGATGATGAAGCCGTGGATGAATGGAACCGACGATCTGCGGCGATGGACGCAGCGATGACCGAGGCTTACTGCACCAACAACGACCTGACGGAATGCTTCCGACACCACGTCGAAACGACCATAGGGTGGCAGGCCTTTGGCGCTCGACCTGGCCGAGAGATGCAGATGTACGAAGAAGGCTTCAAGGCTGGCTATCGTCGCTGCCAATCCGACAACGAACCGGAGCTTGGCGAGGCGGATGTCCGCGTAATCCAGCTTCCATGGCACAAGGAGCCGGACGGCGATTTCTGGCGCGCTGAGGTCATCGGCCACGTCTATGAGGTCCATGACGACGAGATGGCCGACTACAAAAAGCGTCAGTGCCAGTACGACTTCGAGGCCGGGATCAGATCGGCCATCGTTGAAGACTCCACACGTTAATCCGAACGCGGTATGTGTCGCTCCAAAGGGGCGACCATGGCGAACAATGCACTGTATCTTCCGAACTGGACGGTGACCGAAGTGAAGGTCGACGAGCGGTATGACATCGAAGCGAGCTACGACATCGTACCGGAGGCTTGCCCGAAGTGTGGTGTTGTCGGCCGCTTCGTCAGCCATGGCCCGAAGGTAACCAAATACGTTGATGCTCCAGTCCACGGCAAGAAGACCGTCATCCACGTTGCTGTGAAGCGCTTCAAGTGCCGGGAATGCAAGGAAACCTTCCTCCAAAGCCTTCCTGACATGGCTCCCGACAGGCGCATGACGGCGCGGTGTTACAATTACATAGCCACGCAGTCCCTCATGCGCCCGACGCTGCACGTCGCAAGAGACATCGGCGTGGACGAAAAGACCTGCCGAAACATCCAGCGCGAACACATCGCCAAGTTGCTGGATGACCGCGAACTCTATGCTCCCCAAGTCCTCGGAATTGACGAGGTCAATCTCAATGACGAACTGTGTGCGGTGCTGGTCGACGTGTTTGGGCGCAAGGTCATCGAGCTGCTGGAGACGAACAGCAAGACACGCGTCGGACACTGGATGGCGCACCTTCCCGGCCGGGAGCGGGTGAGCTACGTGACGATGGACATGTGGCGCTCCTACCAGGAACTGGCCGCGATCTACCTGCCGCAAGCCGTGGTGGTGGTCGACAAGTTCCATGTCGTCAGGACCGCCAACAAACGGCTCGATGCCATCCGCGTGGCCTACGCCAACACGTTCACGACGATCCGAGGTAAGAAGGCAGCGATGAAGGGACGTCTTCTGCTGCAGAAGAGTCGCCACAGACTGTCGCCTCGGGCGGCGTTTGTCCTTGAGGGATGGCTCTCCAACGCTCCCCCGCTCAAAAGGGCTTGGGATGGAAAAGAGGCGTTCTACGACATCTGGGACCACAACGCGAGGACGGATGCCGAAGCGGCGTTCGATGCCTGGAAGGCTGAGTACGCTGACGTTCCTGAGTTCGTCAAACTCGCCGCCACCGTCGACAATTGGCGCAAGGAGGTCTTCGCCTACTTCGACACTAAGTTGACGAATGCCTTCACCGAAGCCGCGAACGGCATTCTGAAAATCGCCAATCGTCTGGGTCGCGGATACAGCCTTGATGTCCTGAGAGCCCGCGTCATCAACCGAAACCCAGCCAAGGAGGCCAACCTCTATGTCTGCGACTACTGCCGAGGCATCTTCCCGAAAGGCGAGACGATCAACGCCAAGCACATCAAGCCGAAGGGTAGATCGATGCCGAAGTTCAACGTTCGCAACCTCTCCATCTCGTGCGAGGAGTGCAACAGAGTCCACACGGACAGGTGGTTCATTGAGCCACATCATTCAGCTCCGTCCCCATGATAATCCGAATAGCCTGCAAAGATTGCCAGACAGAAATCGTCTGTAAGAACCGCGACCACGCCATTCGGGTCATAGCGGATTTTGAGAGCGGTGGCAGCATTCAATGCGATCCATGCTACCGCGTGGCGCG
>Ga0105032_100104_pt1 | contig 8945 bp, 8 predicted proteins | sample RS_126metaG_FD_91481 | JGI IMG/M metagenome (GOLD analysis project Ga0105032, IMG submission 91481) | Switchgrass associated microbial communities from Austin, Texas, USA, to study host-microbe interactions - RS_126 metaG | ecosystem: Host-associated > Plants > Roots > Rhizosphere | place: USA... | reverse complement strand
TGGGTTCGGCCGGTTCCGGATCGCTGCCACCAAATTTCGCGGCAATACGATCCTGCAGCCCAGAGTCCTGTGACGGTTGCTCGGGGGTCTGAATCTGAGATTCCATTGATTACCTTCTGGGGTAGCTCGCCCGGAATTCCCGTGGCGACTGTTCGCGACGTGCTTGTTGTCGGAGTTCCTCGGCGGCGAGTTTCCCGTCCGCCACGGCCTGCTCCAGATTGGCTCTCACATCGCCCAAGAGCTTCAGCATGAGTTTCAGTTCGTGCGCGCCATCGCGATCGCGGAGGGGAGTCATCTCCCACTTCTCCACGATGGCCTTGCGTACGAGTTCGAAGGATTCGGTTAGCAGCGGATCTTGCAGCAGCCGCTCGGCGTGCTGGGCGCGATCAACGTCGGTCTGGAGACTCAAGCGCTACCCGCGATCCGCCCATCCGCGCCACGCTGCACGGCCTGCTGCATGAGCAGGTTGCCATCGGAGTCGACGACGTCCACGCCCTCTGCCCTGCCGTCCTTGCCGCGTCGGATGCGACGCTGGGCCGTCATGGCACGAGTCATGGTCTGGGCGAGCTGGTTCACCGCATCTCCAAGCGCCATGATCTGCTGCTGGATCTGCTCGGCTTCTTCTCGTGTCACTTCGTCCTCCGGTTCCGGCAGGAGATCGACGCCCTTCGCCTTGGCCATGCGCAACGATGTGTGACTGCGCTGGCGTTCGAGCCGCTCCGAATGGTCGGCATCGATGCGCTTCAGGCCCGCCTGGATGTTGCCCTTCACACCCTCCATCTCGCGGGCGTGAGTCGCCTGCTGATTGGCGATAGCCAGCTTCACGTTGGCTTCCGTGTCGGTCTCGTAGCGTTGCTCCTTCAACTCCGCAACCTTGATGCGCTCGTTGCTCTGGATCTTCGCGCCCTCGGTCTGCTGCTTCATCTGCTCGACAGCCATCACAGTCGGGTCAGGCTGCGGCGGGCCGGGCGGCGGCAACGTCGCGGGATCGGTGAAGAACCGCTCAGGCGTGGACATATCGGCCGCCTTCGCAAGCTCGATGTTCGTCTCGTACACGTTGCGCGGCTGCACCACAGGCAGGCCGAGTTGAATCGCCTGCATCTGCTGGGCGGCGATCATCATGAGCCGCGAGACCATCGCGTCCTTGTTGCCTGCGGCGTATCCGACGCTGATCTTGAAGTCCGACCGGCGGCGCCACTCGGCGGGATTCACCTGAATCCACTTGCCGCGGAGCTTCACCACATCGGGCTTGTGACCCGACTTCAGGATGATCTCGTGCAGGATCGCGAAGCACTCGGAGATGCCGGCCGAGAAGTGGCGGGCGATCTGCTCGACCCGCTGGGCCGCCATGGTCGAGAGCTGCTGAATCCCAGTCGCGGTCTTGTTGAGCGCGTTCTGGTCTATGCCAGTGAAGTACCGATTCGTCCCGGTGCGGTTCTCGCGCACCTGGTCCATGTACTCCAGCCCTTCCATCGCCTGCGGGAAGACGAAGGGAACCGCCATCGGGGCAATGTCCTGCCCGAAGATCGCGCCCGCCTTGCCGCGAACGATGCCGCCCGGACGCGATACCAGCAGATCGTCCAGATTCACGTTGCTGGTCGCGAACGTGCGCGGGTTGTTCGACAGGTAGAGATTGTCGAGACCCTGCCTGAGAATCGCGGTCTTCTGGCGCTGGATCTCGATGGTCACATCGGCCGGGCACAGGCCCACATGCCGGTGCGGCAACGGATCGGGGCACAGCACCGCGACCGGGATACGGTTCACTTCCTCCCGGTGCAGGACCTTGTTGCCCACGCGCACGACATGCTGAAGCTCGGCGATGCCGTCTTCGTCGTAGTCGTGCCTGATCCAGACCCAGCGACACACCACCCGCTTGCTCGCGGGGTCGGTGCGCTCGTCCAGAAGCCATGCGTTCTCGCCGTACTGGTCGCGCGCCGAGTCTTCCTCGGGCTGTGCTTCGGGGTCCGAGGCGATGTCGTCATCGATCTCGTAACCCTGGGCCCGAAGCTCTGACAGCGTCGGGTAGTCGTAGTACTCGAAGTACTGCGATTCCCGAAGCTGTACGGTCGTCGTCGTCTTCGCGATCTTGCAGCGCTCGGGCGGCAGCACGAGTACGCAGAACTTCACCTCCTCCACGGTTCGCCGCACGGTAATGTCGTGCAGCATCGGGGCCGGTGGAGGCGGCATCATCATGGGCTGGCCCGTCATCGGGTCCTGCACCATCTGCGGCGGCGGTTCCTTGTAGTCCGGGTCCGGATACGAGGACAGATCCACGATCTCCGCATCGTCATCGAGAATCAGCGCCACGCCCTCGTCCGTCTGGCGCTCGTACTTCTCAACCTCGACCTGCCGGCGCTTCTCCTTGTACGGGTAGAGATAGCCCGCCTTGGTCAGGAGAGCATCCGTGCACGCGGTGTCGAAGATCTCGAACCAGTTGTTGCGCTGGAGGACGACGTAGTTGAGGTACTCGGCTTCCTGCTTCGCGCCCTCTTCGTCCTCTGGGCCAACGGGTGGGATCTCCACCACATCGTCACCATTGGCGAAGATGCGCGCGAGGCTGGGCTTGATCCACTGCACCGTCTCGTACACCGATCGGTCGATGACCTGCGAGCGGCCATCAGGCGCGGGCTCGGTGTTCTTCCCCAGGTAGTAGTCGATGTTCTGGGCGCGCTCGGATGCCAGATCGCCTTCGTCATCGGCACCATAGGAATTGGCTTCTGCCGCATCGATTGCGGACAAAAGCGCTTGAGTATCCGGCACTAGCAGCCCTTCTTACCCTTTCCGCCCTTGCCTTTCCGCTTCACGAGAACACCTTGTGTAGTTCCACAAAACTTGAACCGAACATCTTCCGTCCCTCACGTTCATAGACCGATGTTTCGATCCACCCATGCACATCAGGCTCACCAGCAAAAGAACATGCACTGCCCACGTATGGCAGATCTCGCCCACAGTCCGGGCAGCCTTTTAGGGCCCACAGGCTTGCGCACTTCTGGTGGCACGTATCGCAGGCCTCGCTCATACAACGCCTCGTGAGTCGTACTTCAATTTGCGATTCCATCCGTCAGTGTCTGACTCGGCGAATATCCGATCAGCACATATGCAGCCGAGACCAAACGCATCCGCACCATGGCTCGCCCAGTCATGTTCCGGTCCCAACCCGATGCCGCGCTCTTCGTCGCGCTTCTCGTGATACCAGCCGAGAGCCTTGAGGCCGCCAGCGCAGGTCGGCACCTTCTCGTGGTCCGCACCCTCTGGAGCGTGGAACCAGATCGCAGGGAAATGCCGACGGCCCGCCTCGATGCGCTTCTTGGCTGCGCCAGCGCCCTGATTCGGGATCACCTCGACGCTGTAGTGAGCGTCCTTGAGCGCGGAGGCATACGAGACGTTGTGCACCTTGTCGTTCGTATCGCCGTCGTGCGGCAGCCAGATCTGGGAGCGCTTGGGGATGTATCCGCGCTCCCGCAACCACTCGATGTGCGTGGCCAGTGGCTGACCCACAGCCTCGTAGTAGTCGAGGGATCTGATCTCGCGACGGATGACCTGCCAGACCCAGATGGCTACCGCATCGGCTCGTGCACCGGTCCCACCGATGTCGAAGAACAGGTGGTACTTCATCAGCGGGTCCGCGGCGACCCGTCCAACGCGACCCGCCTGCTTGGCCGTTACGATGCTCTTTGCGTAGTACGCGCCGACCATGACCGTGACGTATGCGCCTTCCCAGATGTGTTCGTACTGGTCCGGACGCTGTTCGAGGTCCCGCTGCCTTTCGCGTTCGAGCTTCGCCGGGAAGCGCGGGTTGTCCCGCCAGTTGAGCTCGACCAGCTTTACCAGCGGGTCCTTGCTGAAGCGAAAGCGAGACTCCACCGCAGCCCGCTCATTCTTCGGATTCCACGTCACCCAGAGTTCAGCATTCCAGCCGCTGCCCTCTTCGCGCAGGGTCGGGATCAGCGTGATCCATGCTTCCTCGGTGACGGGCTCAGCCTCGTCGACCCAGCACAGGAGAATGCGGCCCTTCGACTTGATCGAAGCGATCGACTTGTCGAGGCCGGCGAAAGAGAAGCTGATCCGGCCATCGTAGCTGCGGATGAACTTCTCACCGACCTCGTAGTACTCGGCGAGGAACGGCTCTTCCTCGATGGCTCGCTTGACCTCCTCCAGTGAGGAGTCGTCCAGCGAGTTCATGTACTGGCGGGCGCAGAGGATGATTCCGCTAATGCCTTCCTGGCCGTACATGTAGCCACGCACAGCGGCCATCTTCGCGAAGCTGCGCGTCTTGCCCGAGCCTCGCCCTCCCCATGCTCCGCGTACGTCGGCCGGGCCGATGAATACGGGTTTAAGCTTCGGGGGGAGAGCGACCTGAACCGCGGTCAAGGTCTACCAGTTCGATGCGGCTCACGGTGCGGATCGGCGGGTCGTCCTCGTCTCCACCCGTGTGCGGCTGAGGCGCCTTGCCGTCTACCCGGTCATGGATCAAAGCCTGTGCCCACGGCTCCCCGGCCTTGGCCTTGTCGATCAGCATACGCGCAATGAGCCGGCAGTCTTCCGGATTCTGAGTCAACTCACGCTTCAGGGCGTCCGTCAGCATGCGGTTCGCCTTGCGCGCGTTCTGGTTACCAGCCGGTGCGCCAGCCATTGATTTCAATCCCAGCCATTTGATTTTGCGACTGCCTTTTGGCTTGGTCGCCCTCACAGTAGAAGCAGAATCGCTTCCTCTTCGTCCTCTTCCGCAAGCTTCCGCGCCATGAGCAGCGCAAGCTCAGTATCGATAGCCGCTTGGCGATAGACGGCATTGATCTTCTGCCGCGCCTCCCGAATCACGTTCCTCAGTTCAGGGTCTGGGCTGCTGATCTGGGGGGTCGGAAGCGCAACGGGCTTCTTTCCGACCTTGCGGGACTTCTGTACCGCCTGTTCGGCAAGTTCTTTCGCGTGGCGGGTTGCCACCTCCCGCGCACGTTCGAGCAGGGCCTGAGCGTGCTGGGCATCTCGAACCTCGAACGTCTCACCGTCGATCTCAACGTATGAGCGACGACGGCGCTTCGAGCTTCCAGCCGGTGTGGGCGTGGGAGTCGGCGTTGGCGTGGGGGTCGGAGTACTTCCTGCCGAGCCCCACGAGGTCAGCCACGCGCCAGCATCACCGCCCCAGGAGGTGCCCCAGGCATTTGCCACAGTTAGCTACCCGGGCCCCACTCGGTCCCGCTCTGGCCGTTTCCAGTCACAGACACGCCGTTCACGAACTTGATGTCCGCAGCGATTGAGTTGCCCGTGCCCGCGAAGATCAGATCCGTCTTCGCCCTCACGGCGCTCAGGGTCGCATCCAGATATTCGCCGTAGGTGTCGGCTGTCGTGTGACCGGCCTTCGGTTCGTCCCAGATGGCGTCCGCGATCGCCGCTTGTGAGGTGGAGCTCACCGTGACTGGGCCGATTGCTCCAGCCGTCATGCTGTTGATCGTGACGTTGAGCCGCCCGCCGAAGCTACCGGCAGCCACGTGACCTGACCCAGCCTCATCCCACACCGCATCTGCAATGGCGGCCTGAGAGGTCGCCCCGACAGTCACCGCGCCAATGGAACCTGCGGTTACAGCTGCGGCAACAGCGGCAACGATGGCATTCAGGCTCTGCGCATCCTGAAGCACAAAGCCCATCGAGCCCGCTGTCGAGTAGTTCGCCGCGGTCTCGGCCCAGACGGAGTCAGCAATGGCCGCGGCAGCCGTCGCATTCACAGTGACCGGTTGGCCGGCGAGCGCATTCGCAGTGAATACGTTTGCAGTAATGGCACCCGCCGTCATGGACGAGACGTGTGCGTTTGCCGTCACAGAGACGCTGTTCGAATCGACCTCAGCTTCGATCTGCAGATTATGAACATCCGCGCCGATGACGGCGTTGACCGTCGCCTGCACCCGCAGGGAATAGGACTTGCCCTTCTCGTACCCGATCGCGGCCGCAAGCGTGATAGCGGCGATGTAGAAACCGGTCTGGGAGTTGAGGGTCGTGAATGAGCCCGTCGTGACCGGTGTGGCGGTATTGTCCTCGTACATCCGCCAGGTCGGAACGCTATCGGCATCCGCAGCGGCGCCGGTCGTCACGGCGGAAGTCTGGGCAGGGACATAGATGATGTCCTCCAGCTTCCAAGATCCGAGGTATCGGCCCATTACTGCAAGATCCTGCTGTTGAAGATCGGGGAGTCAAACGGTGAACGCTTCGCGGTGCCACCCGCTGCAGCAGCTGCAATGAGCGGAATGACGATGTGGCCGTAGCGCGTGTTACCGGTCCACGACCAGTGCATCGTCACAGATGCGGCGCCTGCTTCTGTACTCGCACGAGAGAAAACCGAGGCGGCCGAACTCTCAGCTTCGCGCTCCGTCTGATCGGGAGAATCCGCCGTGATAGCCGAGGCGGCCGCCCTGCAGAACAGACCATCCACGCATAGTCCAGTCGCCGACGAACTCACCGCGGCCGTTGTGGTCTCCGCGACATCCACGCCACCACTGTTGCTCGTGGACTCCGTGCCTGCAGGAGTCGCCTGATCAACTCCGGAGAACACCAACGCAAGCACATGAATCTGTGGAGCGGCTGCGCTCAGGGTCGCAACAACGTTGCCCGTCGTACTCGTGCCAACACGTCGATACGCGGCTATGGACCCGCCGCCGGATGACACGAGTGACCCGATTGCAGTCATCGCGTTGCCGTCGTGCGTGACGCTGCTGACCGTCTGGCTCGCATTGTTGCGATAGGCAACGAAGGCGATCACGCAGGGATTTGCGACGTTGCCGTTGACCGATGCAGCCGTTGCCGTGTTGCTGGTCCCTGTCTCGTCCTTCCCGGAAGATGAAGACTCGAACGCGACAGCCATTAGACCGTGAACTCGCAGCCGTGGGCGTTATCGATCGACACAGCCAGCCCCGTTGTCGAATTGATCAGCCCGCTCGTGCCGGTCGTGTTGTCGGTCTTCGTGGGCACCAGGGACCCCGTGTTGCGAATGCCGTCCGTATACGTGCCGGAGTGCTGGATGAGGTTGTCTTCGAACGTGAGGCTTCCGTTGTTCGCCTGCGTCTCGTTGTGCGTGACCCGCAGGTTGCAGCGGAAAACCTCGTTCCGGTCCTGCACATCCGAGGCATTGCCTTCCTGGAACCAGCCCATTGCGGTTGAATCGTTGAGCGCGGACCACGAGAACTCGATGTCCGAGCGTTCCATCCCCTCAATCTCTGCGATCCACTGCAGCTGCATGAAACCCGCACCGGCGGCGAAGGTGTTGTTCTCCGTCGCCCGAAGACCGCGATTCGTCCAACGTCGAATGTCGCCGCCCTTGTGGTGCATCGTGATCGTTTCGCAATTGCGAACCGTCCAGCCCTCGTTCAATGCGTCCAGTGCGTTGTAAACCTGGACCAGTGCCTGATCGTTCACCCCATCCGCTATGCATCCCACGATGCAGTAGGGCCCGGTCACCGCGGCGAAAGCCTCCGCAAGGCCAATACACGATGGGTTTGCACCGCCTGGCCCTGAGGGCTGCGTGCCGTTTCCGTTGAATGTGACGCGGAAGATCGCGCCATTGATCAACGGCGTATTGTTCGTCTTGATGTGCTGGTTCCAGACGCTCGTGCCGTTCGTCACGTCCGGGTCGTCGTACGTAAGGTCCGCGATGTACAGACCCTGCTGCGTCGTTCCTATCTCGGGATAGGCTCCAACGCCGTGCCACGTGGCGCCCGCACCGATGCCCACATGCGTCTTTGGCTTCGCGTTCCCCCACGGGAGCTGATAGCCGCTGTCGTACGACACGCCAGCAAGGCCCCCGATGTCGAAATCGCCCGTGTAAAAGACTTGGTGATTCTGGTAAGTCGCGTCGTCTTCGTCGCTCAGGTACCAGTCATTGATCGTGTCTCCGTTTGCGGAGACCAGGAACAGGAACTTCGTCGTGTCGTTTGCGGCGTATACGTCAAGCGTCCAGCTTCGCGTGACAGAAGTCCCGTTCTGATCCCTCGCGCGCACGCTGACGTTGTAGCCCGTTCCCGCAACTGGACTCTCCCAGTGCAGGTACGAGTAGAACGGAGGCCGTCCTACGTCGCGGCCGACATGCCGGATCTCCATTCCGGTCGGGCTCGACATCAGATCAAAGTTGTAGGGCCATCCTCCGCCTACGATCCCGAGGGGAATCGACCAGGGAATACCGGCCGGAGCTCGCCTGTGACGCCAGTGCGAGGAACTGTTCGCGTCGGTTGCCGGATAGAGCCACGCGAGCGACTTGGTGGAGTTGCGCCAGCTACTGAGGACGAGATCACTGCCACCACCACCGCTTCCGGCCGATGAGCGAAGAATCAAGATCCCCATTCAAATCCTGAATCCGTTCCGGTCCCACGACACCTCAACGATCATGACCGAGCGCGCCACGCCGCTGATCTTCTTCGGCCGCCCGTGGACTGCGATGCGCGCGAGATAACAGGACCGGCAGGCAGAGGATTGCGGCTGCTTCAGCCCGCCGCACATCGGGCAAAGACATCCGACGGCGGTAAGCGGTTTGGCCAGTTGATTAAATCGACGGTGCCGGGGTCGATACGGTTGTATGTCACGCCACTCGCGACTCGCGTCTCTGAAGTGCATAACGTGCCCAAAGGGACGAGGCCTATGCGGGAGGCTGTCATCGTCCCGGTGGAATTCGGTCGGACCTCGTAGGCCGTGGGATTCGTTACAACCAGCACGGGGCCCGGAGGATTCGGATTCGGCGGGGGCGGCGCGCTGTTCGTCTTGCACGAGCTCGCAAGCACAGCGCTCCCGGCAGTCGTGAAGTTGTCCGCGGTAACGCCCTTCACCCGATAGCAGTGCGGACCCGCCGCGACGCCTGCATGTACATACCGCAGCGTCGCTGCCGGGACGTATCCAACAAGGTCCCAGGTCGTCGCCGTAGCGCTCGCAGCCGTCTCAAGGCGCCACTGCGCCACCGGGCAGTTGGTGGC
>Ga0105032_100102_pt1 | contig 9175 bp, 15 predicted proteins | sample RS_126metaG_FD_91481 | JGI IMG/M metagenome (GOLD analysis project Ga0105032, IMG submission 91481) | Switchgrass associated microbial communities from Austin, Texas, USA, to study host-microbe interactions - RS_126 metaG | ecosystem: Host-associated > Plants > Roots > Rhizosphere | place: USA... | reverse complement strand
CGTACCACACGTCCTGCATCATCCGACCGAACGGCGACCAGCCCGACCCGTCACACGCCGTGCACTTGGTCTCGTCAAGCTCGTCGGGCATCAGATAGCCGTGCCACCGCTCGTACAGCGGCCAGTCGAAACCGAGCGGCACCCGTTTCACCTCGCGGCTCACCCCCGTCCCCCCTTCCCAACGATCGATTCCAGGTCCACGTCGTGCCGGTGCGGCGCGTCGACCGTGAAGCACGACTCACAACCATGGCAGAACGGCCGGCGTGGGCACCGCAACCCGGCCACAACCCACGCGATCGTGGCCGGGTCCTGACCGGCGCCGGCCTCAGCGATCTGCGTGGCCATCGCGTCGCACACGACCCGGATCGACAGGCACACCTGGTCCTCGATACGGTCCTGCTGGTTGTTCGCCCACCGCCACTGCCGCAGCGCGGACAGCGCCTTGTCGAGCTTCTCGTAGACCGGCAGCCGGCCGCGTCCCCACACGTCACCCGTGTCGACGTGCAGGAAACGGAGGATCGCCTCGAACGGGCCGCGCGCCTGCTCGATCCGCTTCTTCTGCTCGGTCTGCCAGCGCGGTTCGTCCGCCGTCGTGTCCGTCATGGGGTCGCCTCGCGGACCGGGCCGGGGTCCTCGGCCGCCGGCGGCTTCCCGCCGCCGTCGCAGGGCACCATGTGCCAGCGCTTCGGATCCTGCCGCTTGTGCCTGACCAGCACACCGGCCTTGGTCATCTTGCGCCACGTCCGACAGATCCGGCACTGGCCGCGGGTGTCGTCAACCCACTCCGGGCGCCGGTCGGCCACCTCCGACGGCACCGGCGTGACCGCCGGGAACGACAGGTCCCCGCTCATTCTTTATTCCCCTCGAAGTCGTCCTGGCCTTCGCGTTCCGCGTCGACCAGGTCCCGGGCGTACGCGTCCACCAAGGCGACCGCGGCCGGCAGGTACTCGGCGGACAGCCGCCGGCGCACCTCGGCGAGCACCCCCAGAACACCCAACGTCATCTCGTCGACCTGGTCGAATTCGTACACCTCGGACGGTCCGTCGTGCACGAGCTGCGACGGCGCGTCCGGGACAACCCACCGCACGGCGGTGCCAGTGCGGTCCCACGGTTCCAGCAGCGTCACCACGTGCCCGAGAGCGGTCCGCATGAGCTCCACGTCCGGGTCGTCGAACTGGGGACGGGACCGGTCGTGCGGGGGCGCACCGTTGCCGGTCACGCGGGCCGGCTGCGGCGTCTGCGGCAGCCGGTGCCATTCGATCTGCCGGCCGGGCTCCAGCACCCGCAGCGCGGTCCTGGTCCGGCTGAGCACCGTGCGGACCTCGGTCAGCGCGTAGCCGGCTTCCCGGCCACGGTCGCGGCACGCGCCGGGGTGCGGCCGGCCACCCCAGTGGCAGCCGGCCGCGTTGTGCTGCTGTTCCCCCAGACTGATCACGCGTGGCTCCTGGCCGCCCGGGTGGCTGCCAGCCGAGCGGCAACGCTGGTCTTGGCGATGTGGTCGGAGTGCATCTGCGTGATCACCGCGGAGCCAACGTGCTGATCGCCCGGGCGGAGCCGGTCGCGGCGGATGCACTCCTCCAACGGCACCTCGCGCAGGTCGATGACCTCCACGACGGCGCCGCACTCGGTGGCGAGGCGCTCGAACTGGCGGATCTGCGAGTCCCGCAGGTTGGTGTCGTCCACGACGACGTCGCCGCCCTCGCCGAGCACGGCGCGGATCGCGGCGTGCTGCGCGGCGGTGACGAGTTGCTCCTGCCGTGCGGCGCCGAACCGGCGGCCGTGCATCATCCGGCGGAAGTCGTCGCGGTTGAGCCGGGTCACGCCGAAGGTCTTGATCTCGCAGTCGACGAGCTCGCGGGCCACGGTGGTCTTGCCGGAGCCGGGCAGGCCGCGAAGGACGAACAGGCGGGGGTAACGACGGGGCATGGTCGGGTCCTTCCGGGTCGGGGGTTGCTGATGTCGGGCGCAACCACCTTGTAACCCCGAGTGTAGTCGATGCCAGACAACGGCACCATACGACCTGCGCTATCAGAAGAACGGTCGCCGGTCCGACGGGGCCCACAGCATGGTGACCAGTTCGTGCAGGTCCACCCCGTCGACCTCCGCCGGCGGGTGCGTCTGCACGTACGCCGTCACCATGATCAGGCTCTTGCGGTACTCGGTCAGATGGAAGAACCGCTGGGTCATCAGCGTGCGCACCTCGTACGGCAGCTCCTCCCGCACCTCCGGCGGAACCGCCGGCGCCGGCGGGCTGTCCTGGCCGAAATACTGCTTCAGCGCGTCGATCAGGTACCGAGCGGCGAACCGGTACATCCGCATGCGCTGCGTGTCGGTGTAGCGCGGCCAGATCGAGCCGGCCAGCCGCCGCGACAGCGACACCAGGTACTCCTGCGGGGACAGCCCGTCCGGCCAGGCAATGTCGGCATCCTCGGCCACGGACTCGACCGGCTCGTCCAGCACGGTCTGCGCCACCCGCTGCACCGCACCGGACACCCGCGTCTTGTTCCCGTAGATGACCTCAGCGGTCAGGCCAGGCCGCCAGAACAGCACGTCGGTGACGTGCATGACGTAGCCCTCCGGCGTGTAACGGTCGGCCGCCGGCACCGGCATGCTCTCGACCGTCATGACGACCCACCCGCAACCGAGTCACGCGCCTCGATGCCGGCTTTCTTGACCCGCATGGTCAGGTCCGACAGCTTGCCCTTGCGCGCCGCCCGGGCCGGGCCCTGCGTGTAGTCGACCGGCCGCCGGTCGATCCACCACGACGCGTCGGTGTACTCGGCCACGATCGCGTCGATCTCCGAGTCGAACCCGACGCAGAACGCCTCGTACCGCGGGTCTTCCAGCATGCCCTGCTGCCCGGCGCTGACCCGCGCCTGGTGGGCGATGCCGAGGACCTCGTCGATCCACCGCTGACGGATCTCGGTGGCCCAGGAAACCTGGTGCTCGGTGCCGGTCATGGCCGGCCACTGGCCGGTCACCGCGAGCTCTCCACCGGCGCGCAGGCGAGCACGGCCGGGTGCTGGCTGGCGTCGTCGATCACCGCACGCACGAACGGCGGCGCCTGCTCGTTGCAGTGATCGGCTCGGATGCTGCCGTCGGCGTCGATACCGAACCCGCCGTTCGTCCAGGTGCGGCGCTCGTTGTGCCGGCGTCCGCGGATGCTGACGAATCTCGGCTTGCCGTCACGGAAGTGGACGGTGGCCTCCAGCGGCTCGAACCGGCTGCGCCGGGTGTCGCGCAGATCGGCGGCACCCGAGATCGAGTATGCGATCTCGATGACCACGCCGGGGCCGGGTTGACGTTCGAAAGTGACCATCGGTGGGGTGCTCCTTCGCCCAGGGGGAACCTTCCCCGCCGAGCGTAGGCGATGCCGGCGATCGACACAATACGGAGACGGACCGAGGGGCGCCGGCCGGTCGGGCATGCACGAGCCCCCTCGCCTACCGAGCGCGGAGGCGTTCTTCCTGTTCGATGTCCGCGGCAGCCTGGCGCAGCAGTCGCGCTACCTCGCTCGGCCGGTCGGCCTCACCGAGTTCCAAGGTCTGAACATTCACGACGCTCTCGAACGTCAAGGTCAGGTGCCTTTTGTGAAGGTCGCTCCACACCGGTTCGCCGGCGATCGGCACGCGGGCCACCTCGTTCTCGGTCATCGGATACGCTCCTTCGCCGGGGAAAACTCTTACCCCTCCGAGGGTAGGCGATGCCGGCGATCGACACAATGCGGGAACGGGTGGTGTGGGAGGGCCTGCACGCACCCCACACCACCCGAGCTCATCACCGCGCCGGCACGATCACCGACCCCGGATTCCCCTGGATCATCGTGCAGCTCGCCGACCGGGCACACGCCTCAGCGATCGCCCGCTCGTTCTCCATCTGCTTGAGCCGCAGCACGTTCGGGTCTTTCGCCAGCTCCGCAACCTCCCGGTCCGACGCGGCCTTCACCTTGGCGGCCTTGGCCCGCTGCTCGGCCACGTACGTCTCGGTCCGCGCATCCTGGATCTGCTTGTCGTGCAGGTCGATGTTCGTGATGTCGATCCGCACCGGCGGGCACTTGCCCGACTTCTGGGTCTCCACGATCTTCTTCGTGACCGGGTCGATGGACCGCTCGACCCACTTGACGACCTTGCCGCCGTCGAACTCGACCCCGCAGAAATAGTCGCCGTTCATCTTCGCGTTCAGCGCCTTCTGGAAGGCCGGCCCCATCGCCGCTTCCATCTGCGCGTACACGTCGCCGATGTTGGCGTCCAGGTCGTCGGCGTCGTACTTGCGGGTTTCCGCCTGCACCACATCCAGCTCCACCTTCGCCAAGGTGGTGCGCAACATCGACTTCCACTTGCCGATGTCGAAGTCCCCGCCGTTGCTGCTGATCTCCGCGGTCCGGCCAGTCCGGTTGAAGAACGTCACCACCGGCGAATCAGCGGCGCCCTTCTGACCGTTCAGCGACTTCGTGTAGTCGAAACCGCAGTCCCAGTTCAGATAGAAGTCCGTGGTCAACCACACATCGACCGTCGGCCCCGGCCGCCGCTCCTTGGACTCCGGGTCGACCTTCGGGATCGTCCCCGACACGATCGGGTTCTGCTCGTCGGCATCCTCGCTCGGCGCGATGTTCCACGTCCGCTTGTCCGTGGGCAACGTGAACACATCGTTGTCGGCGATCCAGTCGCCGGCCGCGGTCGGTGCGATGCACCGGTCGAACACCCGGTCGTCGCCCATCCCTGACTTGTAAACCAGCTTGATCTCGTTGCTCTCGGTGCGTTCCGCCGAACAACCGGCCGCACCGAACGCCAACACCCCAACCGCAACCGCGGCCAGGCAGCGCATCCCCCGCGCAATGGTCATCTACGTCGCTTTCTCACAACGGGTGGCGGCAGCCGCACGAGGATCAATAGCCGGCCCGGCGACGCTCCGCACGCGCAACGGCCTGCACGTTCGCGATCGCCCGCGCGAGAAGCTGCTGCGCCCGCTCCTTGGTCGCCGGCGGCAGATACGCCACCTGCTCCAGGTCGGCACCCGGGTTCAGCAGATCCCGCACCAGGTCCACCAGCTCACCGTGCAACTGCGGGCTGATGTGCGACGCCGCCACATCCCGACGAACCCGCTCGAACAGCCGACCCATCCAGAACGACACCGCCAGCAGCGCCCCGCCCACGATCAGCGGAGCCAAAATCAGCGCGGTCTTCCCCACGAACCAACCCCCGAACAGCCACCACAGGGCCCATGCCCCGATGCTCGCGACGATAGGGGATCCCCGGCATCGGCATCATGCGAATGACGCGAAAACACCCGGATCCCGTGCGCGGCAGACGCACCCCGCGTAGGCTCGCCACTACCGCACGTCGACCAACTCGCGCAGGTGCTGCCTGGAAACGGCACCCACACGAGCGACCAGCGGAACCGAGGAACGGAAACCACGCTCAGGGGGTGTGCGCCAGCCGTGCTATGCCGCCGCGCCACCCCAGATCCGCGCCGCCGGGTTCATCCGCCGCTTCCGACCACGAGCCGCGTACCGCTGCGCCGTCGTCCCGAACTGGCTCCACCGGAAATGCCTGTTCAGCTCCGGCGTGTCCGCACCACCCTCGGCGGCAGCCTCAGCGGAGCCGGCCCGCATGCCGTGCAGCAGGAAGTTCCGCACCGCGCCGGCCGCGTCGACCAGGCCGGCCTGCTTCACCCAACGCCGGAACAGCACCGCCAGCCCGTCGTATCCGAGCGGCTCGGTCGTGACCACACCGGACCGCGGCCGGCCGTCCTGCGGCCCGGGCCCGCCGTAGCGGATCACCCGCAGCACCGTTCCGGTCCGGTCGTGACCCAGCTCCATGAGCAGCTTCGTCCAGGCGATGAACGCGCGCACCGGGCAGTTGAAGGCGTACTCGACCGGGTGCGCCGGCAGGATCACCTCGTCCCCGTCGCCCTCCTGGTCGGTCTTCGAGTCCGGCACGTGGATGACCAGGTGGTCCGCCCGTGCGGTGCTGCCCGACCCGCCGGTGAACAACTCGATGTCCCACGGCCGGCGCCAGTCCACCGCATCCCAGTCGACATCGACCCGGGTGTGCAGCTCGACATGCTCGAACTCGATGCCGAACCGGCCCATCTCCTCCGAGAGCTCTTTGGGCACGACCAGCTCACCGGCGCGGAACCCGCCGTCGTACAACCAGGACAGCGCGAGAGCACCCTGCAACCCCATGACCGAGCGAGGGTCGAGCGCCTTGACCATCGCGATCTGCTCTTCCGGCGAGATCGGCGATGCCTTCCGCGACCGGTGCTTGGCCGCCCGGTACTTCTTGCGGTAGCCGCGGAACGCCTTGCGCACCTCCTCGGTGTCGACCGGGGTCTGGTATCCGCGCAGCCCGTCCGGCCGGCGCGCCACCTTGTGCGCCTTGGTGATCGCCCACATCATGCCCTCGACCGTCGCCGGCGAGTACGGCTGGCCGCGGTAGCCGGTCTGCTGCCACGCCCAGTCGAACACCTTGATGCACCGCTCGGCCGGCCAGGGCGGCGCCTCGGAGAAGCCCAGGTCGCTGGTGAAGTTCAGCACCCGCTTCCACGCCTCGCGCAGCGTCTTCTTCGTCTTGGGCGGGACGCCGGCCTCCATCAGCGCGTAGTCGGCTTCACTGAACCGCTCGTCTGCGGTGGCCCGCTCCGCATCCGCGCCCAGGTCCCGGCCGGGGACGCGGAGCTCGCGGCGCGGCTTCGCGGCGACCTCGGGGTGGACGTCGTCGCGGGGTTCCAGGTCGGTTCCGGTCATGGTCATCTCCAGGGGCAAGGTGATCTTGGCACCCCCTCGTCGGCGCCGGTTTTGGCCCGGTTTTGACCTTCCAGGAGTCGAACCCCCGGCCCTAAGCCATCTTAGCTAATAGGGATCTGGCGGAGGATCGACGCGCCGGCGCTACGCGCACAACGCTGCGCTGGCACGGTTCCCTAGGCCGTATCGAACAGCACCGGCGTGGCGGATACCATGATCGTTTCGGGCCGGCAACGATCTGCGATATGTCTGATCAGGTGCTGCACCCGTATTGCGGTGGGACGCATGATTGGCGCGCACCATGTCCCAGGGTGGCCCGGCAAGTGGCGCCGCTGGTGGACGCGACGTGGCTGTGGGCTGTGGTGGTGTTGGCTGTCGACCGCGCCGGCGCGGAGAGCGCTGTGCCGCTAACGAGAGCACCGAATAGGCGGGGGCGAGCGTGACACGACGAGGGCCCCGGGGGGGCGCGGTCCGGGGCCCTCGTTGTGCGGTCAGACCTCGAAGGTGGGCAGCCCTTCGGATCCGCGGCGTTGCAGCAGCAGTGACATTGCCGGGCTGATGCGGTCGTTCTTGACGGCGCGGCCGATGGCGGCCCAGATGAACGGGACCGCGGCGAGCGCGAGTGCGGCCGGCAGCGGCCACCAGGCGAGGGCTGCGTAGGTGATGAGTGCGCCCTTGGGGATGGTGTAGATGATCCGGTCTTTCCAGAACGGCCAGCCGCGGAGGAACCGCCAGCGGCTGTGGGTGTCGAGTTCGTTGAGCTTGGCGAGGACTTCGTCGCGGCGATCGTCGGCGGGCCGGTAGGTGGCGGCGACGGCCACGGCGCGGGCCTTGTTGAAGTGGTGCAGGAAGTAGACGAGGACGGCGCCGGCGTAGGCCAGGGCGAGCCATGCCCAGGGGCTGCCGAGGCGGACGGCGCCGGTGATGGCGAGTGCGGTGGATCCGACGGCGACGAAGGCGCCGACGGCGATGGGCCAGAAGCCGGGGAGGATGTGTTTCAGGATGGCTTTGAGGCTGGCGTCGGCCCAGGCTTGGCTGGCCCGGTCGTCGTCGCTGATGGGCAGGTCGGTGCTCACGGGTTTCCTCCGGGGGCGGTGAGCTGGATGGTGATGGGTTGGTCGCCGACGAGCTCGGCCATGTCGACCTGGAGGGCGTCGGCGAGGTCGTAGGCTTCGCCGAGGCGGATGCGTCGGCCGCCGGCTTCGACGGCTTGGATGGCGCTGCGGCCCATGCCGACGAGGCGGCCGAGTTCTTCCTGTGACAGCCCGCGGGCTTGGCGGACGATGGCGACGTTGGCGGCGAAGCGGACTTCGCGTGCCGATAGCGTTCCCATCGCCCGGATTTTACAGCACGGCTGCCGGGTTTTCCGACACTTACGGGGGGTTTTCGGGTATGGGGTCGCTGGATCGGCTGAGGGGTGTCTGGTTCCGCTGGTGGCACCGGACGTACAACCGCGGCGCGGACCTGGTGGCGCGGCTGGCCGGCGCGTGCAACGCGTCCACGTGGGACGGGCGCGGGTACGCGGGCGGGTACGCGCATTGGCGGTGCATGAAGGGCCGCGGGCATGGCGGGGTGCACCGGTTCGAGAACTACGTCTGGCCGCAGCGGTGGCCGGGGCGGAGCTCGCGGGTGCAGTTCGTTCCGCTGCCGGTGCTGGGTCTGCGGGAGAGCGCGGAGCTGCGCGGCCGGGAGTTGCCGTTCCGGGCGGTGACAGCGCGCCGGTTCTGCATCGACCCGCGCCGGCGGGCGCGGCTGGTGGCGGCGGGGAAGCGGTGAGCCGGCAGCTCACGGTGCGGGTGCACTCGATTGCCGAGGACGGCCTGCCGGACATGGGCGCGCTGGTGGGGCGGGTGGCGTTCCTGTTCGACGGGAACATCGTGTCGGGGTGGCCGCTGCACGTCGTCCCGACGGATCATTCGACGCCGTACAGCGGCCGGTGGGAGGCGGACACCGACGTCGGCCACAACCAGCCGTTTGCGGGGGTGACGCACTGGGTGGAGTTTCCGGTCCCGGTGTGGGAGATCGAGCGGCCGGCCAGCTCAGCGGGCGGCGGGTAGCACCGGGCGCCCGCGGTCGAGGTGTTCGACGGCGACGCCGATCCCTGCGGTGGTGAGCACGTAGGCGAGCGCGTCGACCAGGACGACGGAGCGGTGCCGGCCGCCGGCGCAGCCGATCGCGACGTCGACTCGGATGCCGGTGGGGTCGCCGGCGTCGTGCAGGAGGGCGAGCACGGTGTCGGCGAGGCGGGTGACGAGTCTGGTGGCGCCGGGGGTGTTCATGACGTGTCGGCGTACGCGTTCGTCGGTGCCGGTGAGCTCGCGCATGTCGGGTTGCACGTGCGGGTCGCGTAGCAGGGTGCGGGTGTCGACGGTAATGGTCGCCGGGGGTGGGGTGCGGTGGCCGTAGCCGAAGCTGGTGAGCACGGTCTGTGTG
>Ga0105032_100100_pt1 | contig 9337 bp, 8 predicted proteins | sample RS_126metaG_FD_91481 | JGI IMG/M metagenome (GOLD analysis project Ga0105032, IMG submission 91481) | Switchgrass associated microbial communities from Austin, Texas, USA, to study host-microbe interactions - RS_126 metaG | ecosystem: Host-associated > Plants > Roots > Rhizosphere | place: USA... | reverse complement strand
CCCTAGCCCTTGGGAACAACGCTCGAAATGTACGGCGCGCTGCAGAAGGAGCTGCTCGGTCCGATCCAGCAGTCCTGACACTCCGATACGCCGCTGCCGATGTCCACGCACCAGGTCAGATCCGGCACGTTTCGCGGCGTAGGAACGGGCCGGCTCTTCGTTGCAGGAATGGTGAAAGCATCGGGCTCCGCCGCTTCGCGAGCCTGGGCGTTCGAAGCCGCAACGAATAGAACGGCGGCGGTTGCAAAAGCAAAAATGCGCATGATTCATCCTCTGGGATTGGGTGGCTGGATCTGCATAATCCAAGCCGTACCAGACGGAAATCTAAACCGGCGGCGGACATCCGTTTTTGCGTCCGTGCCGGAACGGCCAAGAACGTCAAACGGAGTCATTTCCAAGCCGTCGCCCCGGCGCAAGCCGGGGCCCAGGTATCCGACGTCGTCGCCGGTCGCATCCGGCTTACGCCGGGATGACGGCTGAAAGCCTCATCGCTTATTGCAGCCGCCATTCCAGCCCGACGTAGAACGAACGCCCGTCTCCCGGCAGGAAGTTCGCGGCGTCCAGCCCCTTGGCGTCGGCGACGACGTTGGTGCTGGCGATCCACTTGCGGTCGCCAAGATTGCGTGCATCGGCGAACCACGACCAACCGGAAGCGAACTTTCCGCCGATCCTCAAGCCGTAGATCGTGTAGCCCGGCGCGCGGAAGGTGTTGGCGTGATCGATGTAGTAGTCCTGCGGCGCGGTTTCCAGGTTCGGCGCAACGTAGAAGCGTTCGTCGGGCGACCAGCGCAAACTGGCGCGCAGCAGCTGCTGCGGCACCCCCGCCAGGTCGTTGTCGCCGTATACCGGGTCGCCGTCGAATCGGAAATCGTTCCAAAGATAATTCGCCGACAGCGTACATGCGTCCGCCAGGCGCCAGCCGAGACCGAATTCCAGGCCCTGGTGCAGCGTATGGTCCGCGTTGACCGTGCCGAGCGGATTGCCGGCGCCATCGGTGAGCGCCAACAGCTCGCCTTCGATACGGGCGCGATAGACGGCGGCATCGGCGGATAGGGATCCGCGGTCCATGCGCATTCCCAATTCGGCCGTAGCCGCACGCTGCTTGTTGGCCTGGGTAACGCCGGGCCCGCCGGTCAGCTCGCTGAAACTCGGCGGTTCCAGGCTGCGGCTCAGGTTGCCGAAAAACTGCAGGCCGTCGTCGACGATATAGCGCGCGCCCAATTTTGGGCTCAATCCGGAATAGTCGACGTGGAAGCTTTCGTCGCGACCGCCTACGACGAACCGGTCGCGCGAACGGCGCGAAGACTTCAGGCCCTGCGCGCCCAGCACCAGCGTCCAACGGTCGCTCAGCCAGGTCTGGTTCTCGACATAGGCCTTGGCATTGGTCGCGCGCTGGTCGAAACGATGGGTGCGGGCGCCGGCTTTCCCGGCGACGTTGACGAAGCGGTTGTCGTCGATCTCGCCTTGCGCGAACGCGATGCCCGCGATCAGCGCATTGCGATATCCGCCCAACCGGCCTTCGCTGCGCCAGCGCAGATCGACGCCGGCGTCCTGCGAGTCCTGTTCGAGCACTTGGAAGATCGGATGATGCAGCGTCTTGTCTGCGTAGTAAGCGGAGGCGACGAGCGAGCGCCCTTCCGACGGCGTCCACGCCAGCTTGCCGGCGACGCGGTCCAGGCGGAAATCGCGGCGTTGGTCCAGCGCGAGATTGCCGGCGTTGGCCGTGCGCGGATCGTCCTCGGCCTGGGCCAGGGTCAGGTTGCCCGGCAGTTCCGAATTCGTATCGACGTGGGTGACGTAGACGCGGCCTTCCACCGTCGGCCCGAAGCGATAACCCGCGTTGCCGAACAGACGGTAGTTCTCCTGTCGGGCATGCTCGCGGAAACCGTCTTGGTTCGCACCGGTCAGGCTGACATACCCGTCGGCTCGTTCACCATGGCCGGCGAATGCGGCTTGTCCGCGCAGATAACCGAAACTCCCGCCTTCGACGCGCAATGCCGCTGGCGCGGCGTCGTAGCCGGTCGGCGAAACGAAGTTGATCGCCCCGCCCAGCGTCGCAGCGCCGTATTCGAGCGCGTTCGCGCCGCGATACACCTCGATGTAGCGCGCCGCCAACGGTTCGACGGCTTGGAAATCGAAACCGCCGTCGGCCAGGTTGAGCGGGCCGCCGTCCTGCAGCAGTTCGATGCCGCGACCGTGGAAAGTGCGCTGCAGGCCCGAACCGCGAATGAACAGCCGCGCCTCTTCGGCGCCGAAGCGCGGTTGCACGAACACGCCCGGCGCGTAGCCGAGCGCATCGGCCAGCGTGGCGTTGCGCCGGTCGCGATAGGTTTCCGCGTCGATCAGCGCGGTGGCGCCGGCGCGCTGCGCCAAGCGGCGTTCTGCAGCGGCGATATCGTCGACGGTGGCAGGGCGGTGCGGGGTGCCCAATACCTGGATGCGATCGAGCGTGGTCGCGTCGTCGGTTCGCGATTGCGCCGCAACCGCGAATGGCATGAATAGCGCCGCAGCGACGGCCGCAGCCGAACGCGACGCGCGCGGCGTCGCGTGGAAAATGGTTTTCATGAGAGCTCCAAAAGCACAAGACGCACGGCGGGGCCGCGCGGGAATGATCGGCTTGTGTCTCAGAGCGCCAGCGGCGGACCGCGAGAACCCAGTCCGCAGGGATGAAACTCGTCGCGTCGCGGTGCGGCGCTACGCCGCGGGACCGTCGCGGCCGCAAGTTGCGGCCAGGCCAGCGCCAGCCACAGCGCTAGCACCGCGACCGCGGTCAGCAGCGGGCAGTACGCGCAATCCTCGCCGTGCAGCGGCTTGTGCGGTTGCGGGTCCGGGGTATCGGCCTTCACTTCGACGTATTTCAGGCCCGTCATCGTGCATAGCGCCGCCCAGACCGACGCGCTTTCGCCCGCCGGCGACGACGCCAACCGGCCCAGCGTCGGCAGGCAGGCGAGCAGCAGCATGGCGACGAGCGCCAAGCGGGCCATCGGGAATCGGAAGCGGACGGAGCGCATTGGGCGCGCATTGTACGGCGTCCGCCCTGGAAAGCGCGCTTATCCGGCTCGCCCGCTTTTTGTGGGAGCGGCTTTAGCCGAGAGCTCTTGCGTCAGGTCACGACATCCGAAAGAGCTCGCGCGGGCTGAAGTCGTTCCCGCACGAGCCGGGAGCGAAAGCAGCGGGGCAAGCCCCGCTCTACAAAGCGTCGGCATCGGCAAGAAGGCGGATGTAGATTTCCAGATTCTGTCCCGAATAGCAGCAGAACACGATCCGGTCCATCGCTTCGGCATCGGGCGATCCACGCACCGCATCGATCGCCACCTGCGCCGCCGCTTCCATCGGATAGCCGTAGATGCCGGTGCTGATGCAAGGAAACGCGATGCTTCGCAGACCGCGGTCCGACGCGAGCCGCAGCGAACGCCGATAGCACGACGCCAGCAATGCCGGCTCGCCCTGCGCGCCGCCCCGCCATACCGGCCCCACCGTATGGATGACGAACCGCGCGGGCAAGCGGAACCCGGGCGTGACCTTGGCGTCGCCGGTATCGCAGCCGCCGAGCAGACGGCAGGCGGCGAGCAACTCGGGTCCGGCTGCGCGATGGATCGCACCGTCCACGCCGCCGCCGCCCAATAGCGACGGATTGGCGGCGTTCACGATCGCATCCCCCTGGAGCGTGACGATGTCGGCGCGGAGGGCGCACAGGACCGGCATAACGCGATCGTAACCGTCGCCGCGAAAAGCGGGCGTGGACGATGACTTCCGACCTATGCCGCAGGCTGGGTACGGGTCTATGGTGGGCGGCGCCCAACCATGAGGTGAACCCATGCGCTCCTTCCGCTGGCTGCTGCTCGCCGCCGCCGTTTCCGCCGCTGTCGCTTGCCAGCGCGCTCCCGACAATCAAGCCGCCGCGCCCGAGGCCGCGGAAGCGTCCACGGCGCCTGCCGCACCGACATCGGGCATCGACTTGGCCGGCATCGACAAATCGGTGCAGCCCGGCGACAACTTCAATGCCTACGCCAACGGCATTTGGATCAAGAACACGCCCATTCCCGACGACCGCGCCAGCACCGGCGTGTTCTGGGAAGTGTTCGAGAAAGCGGAACAGCGCAACAAGGACCTGGTCCAGTCGCTGGAGAAAAGCAACCCGGCCGCCGGCAGCAGCGAGCGCAAGATCGCCGACTATTACGCCGCCTACATGGACGAAGCGGGCATCGAATCGCGCGGCTTGACGCCGCTGCAGCCGGAATTGGACAAGATCGCCGCGATCCAGAACCTTGTCGACCTGTCGCGCTATCTCGGCGGCACGGTGCGCGCCGACACCGATCCGCTCAATTCCACGAACTTCTATACCGACAACCTGTTTGGTCTTTTCGTCGCGCAAGGCCTGGAAGATCCTGCGCGCAACGTCGGCTACCTGATGCAGGGCGGGCTGGGCATGCCCGACCGCGAATACTACCTGGCGTCCGACAAGGACATGGCCGGCAACCGCGAGAAATACCAAGCCTACATCGCCTCGCTGCTGAAGCTGGCCGGCACCGAAGACGCGGACAAGCAGGCCAAGGCGATCTTCGACCTGGAAACCAAGATCGCCAAGGCGCACGCCAACGTCGTCGACAGCCAGGACGTGCACAAGGCCAATAATCCCTGGGAGACGGCCGCGTTCGCGAGCAAGGCGCCGGGCATCGACTGGCCGGCGTTCTTCGACGGCGCCGGACTGTCCGGGCAGCAGACCATCGTGGCCTGGCAGCCGGACGCGATCCGCAAGTTGTCCGCGCTGGTCGCCGGCGAACCGCTGCAAAGCTGGAAGGACTACCTTCGGTACCACGCGATCAACCACAGCGCCGGCTTGCTGCCCAGGGCCTACGCCGACCTGTCGTTCGATTTCTACGGCAAGACCCTGCAAGGCACGCTCAAGCAGCGCGACCGCTGGAAACGCGCGCTCGGTGCGACCGATGCCGCGCTCGGCGACGCCATCGGTCAGCTCTACGTGAAGCAGTACTTCCCGCCTTCCTCGAAAGCGCAGGTCGAGGATATGGTCGACAACATCCTGGCCGCGTTCCGCGAAGGCGTGGACAAACTGGAATGGATGACGCCGGAGACCAAGCAGAAAGCGAAAGCCAAGGCCGAGACGATGCGGGTCGGCGTCGGTTATCCGGAATCCTGGCGCGACTACGCTTCGCTCGAGGTCAAACGCGACGATCCGCTCGGCAACCGCCTGCGCGCCGAGGCGTTCGAATACCGCCACCAGACCGCTAAGCTCGGCAAGGCGCCCGACCGCGCCGAATGGTGGATGACGCCGCAGACCGTCAACGCCGTGCAGCTACCGCTGCAGAACGCGATGAATTTCCCGGCGGCGATCCTGGAACCGCCGTTCTTCGATCCAAAGGCGGACCCGGCCGCGAACTACGGCGCGATCGGCGCGGTGATCGGCCACGAAGTCAGCCACGGTTTCGACAACACCGGCGCCGAGTTCGATGCGCAGGGCCGCCTGGCCAACTGGTGGACGAAGGAGGACTCGGCGCATTTCAAGGCCGCCGCGGATCGCCTGATCGCGCAATACGACGCCTACGAGCCGCTGCCGGGCCTGCACATCAACGGCACGCAGACGCTGGGCGAGAACATCGCCGACGTCTCCGGCCTGCAGGCCGCGTACATCGCCTACCACAAGTCGCTCGGCGGCAAGGAAGCGCCGGTGATCGACGGTCTTACCGGCGACCAGCGCTTCTTCCTGGCCTATGCGCAAGCCTGGCGCGGCAAGGCCCGCGATGCGGCGCTGCGCGCGCAATTGATCGGCGACGGCCATGCGCCGGGCGGCTATCGCGCGCAGACGGTGCGCAACATCGATGCATGGTACGGCGCGTTTTCGCCCAAGCCGGGCGAGAAGCTGTATCTGGAGCCGAAGGACCGGGTCAAGATCTGGTGATGCGTCACGAGAAGCGGCCCCCGGGCCGCTTCTCGTAGGGTGAGCCTTGGCCCACCGATGCCATGCCGCGATCGCGGCAAACCTGCGGCGGGGCCGCCCCGCTCGTTGATCGTCGCAACGGATAGATGGCGATGGTGGGTCTAGGCCCACCTACCCCTTCAACGCGAAGCGTCGAGCATGCGCTTGGCTTGTTCGGAGAAATCGCGCTCCATGCGCGCATCGAAATCGTGCTCGACGCCGGAATACGGGGTCAGGCTGACGTCGTAGCCCTTCTTCCGCAATCGAGCGACCGCGTCCCGGGTCGGCGCCATCGGCACGGTCTTGTCGGCATCGCCGTGCATCGCGCGGATCGGCGGACAGGCGGGCTTGCAAGCGCTTTGCTCGGGCATCCAGGTGGGCAGGAACCGCGCCGCGATCGGAAACGAAGCGGCGATCGAATCCGGATGGCGCAACGCCAGCAGGAAACTCACGTCGCCGCCGTAGGAAATGCCCATCGCGACGGGCTTGCCGCGGGTCGGATAGCGCTTGCGCGCGTCGTCGACGAAAGCGGCCAGTTTCCCCTCGGTGGCGGAGACCGCCGCGTCCTGTTCGGCTTGGCCCAGTTCGGCGTAGTTCGTCGGGAACCAGGAATAGCCTTCGCGGCGCGGATATTCGCCTTGCGGCAGGACGATCCGCGCAGGAAAGTCGATGCTGTCGAAGTATTCGAGCATCGTTTCCGGCTTCGCGCTCGAATAATGCAGGCCGACGATCATCGGAAGCGTTGCGCCCGATTCGGCGCCGGCGGTTTCGAAAACCAGGTAGCGGATCCCCGCTTCGTTTCCCTCTCTCGGCGAGGGCCGTTCCGAAGCGACGGCGACGACCGCCAGCAGCGCCAACACGAAGCCCGACGTCGCGCTCGCGAAACGATTCATTTCCTGTGTCCTCGGGATGCCGTTGCCGATTGGTTTCGATGAAGGGTAACAGGGGTTCGGCAGTACGTTACGAGCTGCGGGCAGGAGCCAAAGCAATCCCCATCGCCCCTCGGGCGATTCGCTCCCTTTCAAAGGGGGCAACGGCCGCCGTTCGTCTTCGGGTAGGCGCTGTTCTTCCCTCTTTGAAAAGGGGATCGAGCGGATTTTGCTTTTGATTTCGATTCTCCGAAGGCCGAGCGCTATCGCGGCGGCGCCGAAAGCTCCTTGGCGTCCAAGAAGCCGTCGCGGTTCGTGTCCTGGCGCTTGAAACGTTCTGCGAGGCGCTCGCGATGTTCGGTTCGCGTGATCGGCTTGCCCCTTCCGCCCGGCTGCTCCGGCGCCGACAGCGTCCCGTCGCCGTTCTTGTCCATGCCGTCGAAAGCGTAGCTGAGCCAATCCTGGTATTCGACCAAAGAGACGCGGCCGTCGCGATCGGCGTCCATGCGCGACAGGTAGTCGCTGGTCGCATTCACCTGCGCGCCCGCGTGCGACGGCACCAGCGCCGCAAACAAAAAGCCCGGCCAAACGCGACCGGGCTTCTTGCGACGAGGACGTCGGATCACGATGGCGTCAGGCGCGCACCGACTGCAGCGAATAGCCTTTCAGCCGCGCCGAGAACTCCTGCAGCGCGCGGATGCCGCTGGCCTCGGCCTCGCGGCACCAGGCCTGCAGGTTGTGCAGCGATTCGGCGGCGTTGTGGCTGCGCGCTTCCAGCAAGGCGGACAGGCGCGCGCGGTGCTCGACCAGGGTGCGGATGCGCGGACGCTGCGACACCCAGTTCTGCAATTGCTCGCGCGCTTCGGGCTTCAGCCAGCGGCCGTCGTCGACCAGGCCCTTGCGCAGTTGGCGCGGCAGCAGCGCGCGCAGCTTGGCGCCGGCGGCGCTGGCTTCTTCGCGCAGGGCCGGGGCGATCACGTTGCGCTGGTAGTCGGTCATGGCCTGGAAGCGGTGCGCCAGCAGCGCTTTCATGGTGTCGGCATCGGGCACGTGCATGTTCGGGCGCACGTCCAACGCCGGGGCCACGCGCAGCACCTTGGCCAAGCCGAGCTTTTCGAAGCCTTTGATCGCGATCCAGCCGATGTCCACTTCCCACTTGCGCAGCGCGAAGCGCGCCGAGCTGGGGAAGGCATGGTGGTTGTTGTGCAGCTCTTCGCCGCCGATCCACACGCCCCACGGGGTCAGGTTGGTGGCGGTGTCGGTGGTCTCGAAGTTGCGATAGCCCCACCAGTGGCCGAGGCCGTTGACCACGCCGGCGGCCCAGAACGGGATCCAGGCCATCTGGATGGCCCACAGCGCCACACCGGCGAAACCGAACAGGGCGAAGCTGACGAACAGCAGCAAGGTCGGGCCCATCGTCGCGTGCGGGGTGTACAGGTGGCGTTCGATCCAGTCGTTCGGCGCGCCCTTGCCGTACTGTTCGATGTCCTCGCGCTGGGTGCGCGCTTCGCGGTACAGCTCCACGCCGCGCCAGAACACGGTCTTGATGCCCTTGTACATCGGGCTGTGCGGATCTTCCTCGGTCTCGCACTTGGCGTGGTGCTTGCGGTGGATGGCCACCCACTCCTTGGTGATCATGGACGTGGTGAGCCAGGTCCAGAACCGGAAAAAGTGCTGCAGCACCGGATGGAAGTCGACGCCGCGGTGGGCCTGGCTGCGGTGCAGATACAGCGTGACCGAGAAGATGGTCAGCTGGGTGGCGATCAGGAAATAGATCGCCAGGCCCATCCAGCCGAACTGGAGCAGGCCACCGGCCAGGAAATCGAGGATCGAAGCGGGCATCGCGGGGACTCGGAAAATGACCCGACCATGATGCGGGCGCGGCGGCGCGAATTCCATCCCTGCGCCGCCGTATGTTCATTCAGATTAAGGACTTATGCGACGAAACGCTCTCTTTCGCGGGGTTCGGTACGCCTGCTCGACAGCTTTGCGACACTAGTGTCATGCCCGAACTGCCCGAAGTCGAAACCACCCGCCGCGGCTTGGCGCCGCACGTCGAGAAGCGGCGGGTGGCCTCGGTGCTGCTGCGCCGGCCTGACCTGCGTTGGCCGATTCCGCCTGAAATCTCCAAAGAATTGCCCGGCCAGCGCATCGATGCGGTCCGCCGCCGCGCGAAATACCTGCTGCTGGACACCGCCGCCGGCAGCGCGCTGCTGCATTTGGGCATGTCCGGCAGTCTGCGCGTGCTGCCCGGCAAGACACGGCCGGGGCTTCACGACCACGTCGACATCGCCCTGGATTCGGGACGCGTGCTGCGCTTCAACGACCCGCGCCGCTTCGGCTGCCTGCTGTGGCAGGCCTCGGGCGAAACCCACGAACTCCTGCGCGGGCTGGGGCCGGAACCGCTGTCGGACGCCTTCACCGGCGATTACCTGTTCGAACGCAGCCGCGGCCGCAGCGCGCCTGTGAAGACGTTCCTGATGGACCAGCGCATCGTGGTCGGCGTGGGCAACATCTACGCCGCCGAAGCGCT
>Ga0105032_100099_pt1 | contig 9418 bp, 7 predicted proteins | sample RS_126metaG_FD_91481 | JGI IMG/M metagenome (GOLD analysis project Ga0105032, IMG submission 91481) | Switchgrass associated microbial communities from Austin, Texas, USA, to study host-microbe interactions - RS_126 metaG | ecosystem: Host-associated > Plants > Roots > Rhizosphere | place: USA... | reverse complement strand
TTTGATGCTCAGGCAGCAGAGGATGCCTCGTTTGCTCAAGGCTTGATGCGTAAACAGCTAGACAACTATGCGAAGTTGATGGAGATTGATGAGTTACGCGTTATTGGGCTGATTGATAAGGTGATGAGTGGCGATGACATCCACAAGGATGATTTGAAGCCCTTTGTCTCACCATCTGGAATCGAGTCCATTGCTAAGGCCTACGCCTTGTTCAACGAAGTTGGCCGCAAGGCTCTCGGCATTAAGGATGATGAGCCAGCAGTTCATCAACAGGTCAACATCGTCACCCAGACCAACACTACTGTAACTCAGGAACTACAGAAGGTAGATCCTGCTCGCCTAGCCGCGCTACAGCGTATTCTCACCAACGAAAACATGGTACTTCCTGGTGGTATGAGAAGTACAATCAAAGGTGACATTGTAGATGGAGAGGTAAGGGAGATTACAGATGGTAGAGAAGAAGTTCAAGCTTCCGAAGAAGCAGAGTGACCGTATCGTAGTGGAGGGTTATCTGTCATGGGACGACGCAGCAGCGCTGTGGTGGAAGAATCACGACGATACCCCGCACATCAAGTACGAATACGAGCATCCTAACAAGAAAACCACAGTTATTTCTAAGAAGAAGGATTAAGATGGCCGAAACTGAGCCAATCTCTGAAGAGTTGCTAGAACTCAATTATTTGATGCAGCCACGCATCCTTGACGAATATGCGGTTCACGTTCCTCACCCGGCTCAGCAAATCGCCTTGACCATGCCAGCCAAGGAGTTGCTGTTCGGTGGTGCAGCCGGTGGTGGTAAGTCTGACTTCCTTTTGATGGCAGCACTACGGTATGTAGACGTTCCAGGCTATTCAGCCATTCTTTTCCGTCGTACGTATAAGCAGTTGATTGAGTCTGGCGCTATCCTTGACCGGTTCAAGGGTTGGATGGCCGGAAAGAACGTCAAACCCAAGGAACGTGGCATGACATGGGAATTCCCATCTGGTGCAGTTATCCGATTTGGTCACATTCACCGTGAAGCTGACAAGTACAACTACCAAGGTGCAGAATACCAGTTCATCGGATTCGATGAGGCTACGATGTTCGAGCCAGAAGTTTACACGTGGGCCTTCTCTCGTCTCCGTAAGCCTAATGTGCCGTGCGATATTTGTAAGAAGTACCTCACGAACGTTGATGGCACCTTCATTCACACCATGGAACAGAAGGATGCATGTAACACCCCGCTTCCTGACACTCGTGCGCTAGAAGAGTACAAACCGTCACCGAAGGACGGCATTGATATCTTCTCGTTGCCACTACAGGTGATTGCCACAGCAAACCCTGGCGGTCTATCTCACGAGTTCTTCAAGGAGCGGTTCATTGATCCGCCAGACCCAGAGAAGCACGATGAAGAGGAGTTAGAGCAACGTAAGCATCGCGCCTACATTCCATCAACTATCCGTGATAACCCAAGCCTTAACCAAGAAGAGTATATGGCTACTCTTTCTAACCTGTCCATCGTGGACCGTGAGCGTTACTTGAACGGCGACTGGGAAATCTTAGAGCAGGGCAACCTCTTCAAGCCGTCTGACTTTATTATCAAGAAGCGCAGACCAGATGAGAAGGATATTAAGTCTCGCGTTCGGTTCTGGGACTTTGCGGCCTCTGATGGAAAGCATTCTGACTTTACTGTAGGTGTGCTAATGTCCATGACCTATGATGGTGAGGTATGGATTGAGGATGTTAAGAGGGTTAAGTATCTTCCGCCAGAAGTAGAGCGTTTGGTTCGTCGTACAGCCATTGAAGATGGCATTGGTGTGCGCGTCTACTCTGAACAGGAACCCGGATCAGCCGGTAAGACTGTAGCTTCTCACTTGAAGCGTAAAGTGCTGGCTGGTTTCCGCTACAATTCTAAGGTTGCCACTGGCAGCAAGGAAGATAGAGCGCAACCTTTGGTGTCTCAGGTGGAGGCAAAGAACGTTTATCTGGTCGAAGCGGCTTGGAATAAGTCATTTATCACCGAATGCGGTCTATTCCCAGAAGGTAAGCATGATGACCAAGTTGACGCGGCAGCAGGTGCTTACAATCAGCTAGCCGTGCCCCTGAAAAGAAAAGTCCGTCTGGTTACTAACTATACTCAGATGCGATGATATAATTGATATCATGACGAAACCGCTTATTATCACAGGTATTAATTTGGACAAGGCAGAGAATCTGCTGCTAGTTGCACCAGCATCTTTTGACGATTCTGATTGTGAGCTTTTGGCAAAGGCTTTGCGCGATATTGCTCCAGATGTTCAAATTACTATTCTTACTGGTGGTTTCCAAGTTTTTGAGCTAGGAGAGAAGGCAGATGTGGTTGAGGGTGAAATTGTATGAGTGAAGAGCAGCAGATTGTACCTAAAGCAATCTCCGTAAGCAAGGAATTCATTTCTATTCTTGCTATTGTTTTTGGTATCCTATTAGTAGCACTTGGTTGCGGTTTCGCCTTTGGCCTGCCCATCGCACTAATTGCAACAGGTGCAGTGATTTTAGTATTCGGTTTCGTACTCGGCCTTGGTAAGTAAGGTAAATAATGGGTTTTCTTGATGGCTTATTCCAGACCAAGAGTCTTGAGGTAAAGCGAAGCAGTGCTGTTGCCTTCGGTGGTGGTGGCAATTACACTATTAGCGGCTCTACTAGCTCATCTAAGTGGGATGATTTCGCATTCGCCAATGCTCGTGCCCTAGATCAAGTTGTTTGGGTCTATCGGTGTGTAGATGCTATTGCCAACTCTCAGGCAATCGTCACCATCAACACTCATAAAAAGGGTGACCCCGCTTCACAGTTCACAGAACTACCAAACGTTGATAAGATTCTCAATAGCTGGGCTAACCCACATGAGAACTCATACAACTGGCGTTACCGGCTAACCGCACAGCTACTTCTGTCCACCAAGGGTGCCTTCGTTGAAGTTGCTCGTGGCGAGCGTACCGATAAGATTCTAGAGGCTTACCTCCTTAATCCTGACGATGTTGAGGTTGTGCCGCATCCCAAGACGTTTGTGGACCACTTCAAGGTAACCCGTCATGACGGCACTGTTGAAGATGTTGATCCGAAGGAGATTATTTGGATCATGCTCAAGCCGCGTCCTGATGACCCTTACCGTCAGATGACACCAATTACTTCCGCTGGTCTAGCTATTGATACAGATTACCTAGCTCGTAAGTTTAATGAGCGGTTCCTTCGTAACGATGGCCGACCTGGCATGCTTATTTCCATCAATGGTGACGCCGATCAGGACACTACTGCTGAAATCCTCGATCAATTCCGGGGCGGACCAGCTTCAGCCGGTATGCCGATCATCATCGAGGCTGACAGCATGGATGTTGTCGATATGCAGGGTAAGCCACGCGATGCACAGTGGGACGTGGCCATTACAAACGCTAAGGATACCATTCTAGCCGCATTTGGCGTGCCTGAGTCAGTTCTAGGTAATGCCAGTGGTCGATGCTTACGAGCTACTGAAAAGGTTCATCTTGCAGATGGTACCATTAAGAAGGCTCAGGAGCTAGTTGGCCAGAAGGTGCAGCTTATCCAGAATTGGCGTGGCGAGGTTCGCACAGTCGAAGCGAACGTCGAATATGCCAAGAAAGAGCCGATTTACCGGCTAACCACCTTCTCTGGTCGGACAATCGAGACAAATGGTGAGCATCCTCTCTACATGGCTACCTCTGTAGCTCGTGGCAAGTTCAAGCGTGATTTCTACTCGCACTCCTGGACTCCAATGCACGCCATTAGCCTCAATTTCCAGCGTCATGATGCGATTGGTGACGGAACTTATACTGAGGTTGCTATTCCGTTGCATTTTAGCAACGAAGATGGTCCAGATTACGATTTTGACCAAGCATTTGATGATGGTAAGGCTCTAAAGTCCATTCCTTCCTACATTTTCAAGGCCAGTGCTGAAACTAAGCGTAGCTTCCTGTCTGGTGTATTTTCACACCACGGTCGGGTTTCTCAGCACACTGCTTTTGATGTGTTCGTTCCAAGCAAGGAATACGCTTCTGGACTACAAATTATCCTTCAGCGGCTCGGAATTAACGCATATGTTAACACTCGCAAGCTAAATCACGTAGTTTCTATCGGTGGCAAGGTCAATATCGTCAATTTCCTATCTCAGGTCGAAATTGTTGGTGATAATGAGGAGAAGGCAGTGGCCGTCTTCGAGCGCTTATCAACCGAAAAGACTCGTGAAATCAACTTCCATCGTTCCGATGAGCTACCAGAAGGCTTCATCTGGGATCGGGTTGCCGACGTTGAGCTAATCGGTGTGGATCAGACTGTAGCTATCACTATCAACAAGGGTGACAACAGCTACCTATCTTCCTTCCTAGAGCACAACACCTACGACAACGCCGAAACAGAAGAAAACGGCTTCTGGAAACACACCATGAAGCCACACTGTGAGGCTATTGCTCGCGGTCTAGAGCCAATCACTGGCTCTATCAAGGACGATATCACTCTAAAGTTCAATTACAACGAGATTGATGTACTTGAGCGGGAAGAGCGTAAGCGTCTAGATACTATCAAGCAGGACTGGAACAACGGTGCACTCACCCAGAACCAGTACCTTGAAGCTATCGGACACCCGCCACTTGATGATCCTGTCGCAAACGTCTACATTCTGGTTAATGGTATTCCAGTAGGCAAGCCAGAGGATGTAGCAGCTTATTACGAGCGTCAGCGCCAGCTTACTGAAGTTGCGGCTCCTAAGCCACAGCTAGGTCAGGGTGGCCAACCATACTTCCCAGGCCGCTCCATTGGTGATGGTGTCGTTGGTGGTACAAATGACTTGATTTCTGGTCAAACTGCTGCTGTTGGTGCTCCAACCGGCCAGTCCATCAACCAGCAAGCCGCTAGGACACTCCGCTCTGCTCGCCAGAATGGCACAACTCCTGCTGCTGTGAATCCAAGGGCAGTTAGTGCAGTATCAGAGCGTGTTCACGAGTTAATTAGCAAATCTGATGAGGCCGTTATCGAGGTCAAGCAGATCGATATGCGCGACCCACACAAGGAACTACGGGCCAAAATGCACGGATTCCTTGAAGGTAGCCTAGAATCATGGTCAAATAGGCAAATTAACGTTGTTTCTGACCGAATCAACCATGTTAAGGTCCGCAAGGGTACACGGCATTGGGAAGGCGAGACAAAGGCAGAAAAGAGTCTAGATACAGACTACATTGTTGAGGAAAATGAGTGGTTGGACGATATTAAGTCTAATATCTCACATTATCTCTACAAGAACCTTAGGGATCGCGCCTTTGATATTGCCAACAGCCTAAAGGATGAGGGTCATATCCGGCCAAAGCCAGGTTTCGGCTCTTTAGAGACCATACTTGGTGCTGACTATAGCGATCAGATCAAGGCTATTGTAGACTGTGCAGTAGATTACATCGTAGAATCTGCTCGTAATCAGACTCAGCTAATTGCTAAGCACATTAGCGTTCTGGACAACGATCAGAAGTCTATCGAGGAAATCAAGAGCACTCTAGATCCTGAAGCCTTTGACCGCAACCGGTGGATCATCGCCCTCGCTAAGACTGCTACTACAGCAGCGCTAGAGGATCTATCCGACCTGATTTATCTCAACGTAGGTGAAAAGGCTTATAAGATCTGGCAGACAGCACATGATGAGCACTATCGACCTGACCATTTCAAACTTCATGGTGTAAAATTATCCGTAAAGGATTCGTTTAACGTTGGCAACGAGCAATTACGTTACCCATGTGATGGTTACGGCGACGATAATAGCTCTTGCTCATGCTGGGTTTACTATGGAGTTGACTCTTGATGGCAAACTGGTTGACTGTAAATGGCAATCCAATTGTCACTTCTGAAACTAAGGTGATGCGTATCGTCCGCACAGTCGGCGGTGCGCGTCGCTTTGGTCAACCAAAAGGCTCCATTATTGTTCGCGATGGACAAAACCCACTAGATGCTCTTGTAGCGCTTCCAAATGATCGTGAAGGTTATGAGAAGGTAGCTGACCAAGACGGCAACGTATATTACGTTGGTTTCGTCAAGGATAACAAGGGTAATGAAAAGTGGATTGTTGAAAGTGGGCAAAGTGGAGAAGCCCTCCATGCTGAAGATACTGCTGAGGATATTTTTGCTTGGCTGAACACTCAGGTGGGTGGATCGGGTGGCAAGCAGAAAGAGCGGCAAGCGGATGTTATTCCTATTCACAGCAGTGATTCTGCCAGGATGCGAATTGAAAAGGGAGAACTGAATAGGCCACAGTACGGCCTAACTCAGGCTCAAGGTGCATCAATTGGAGTTTTGAACGAATCAGAACTCATCAAATATCGTCAGTTACGGGATCGCGGACTAAATCACAGTGATGCTTACAAACTGTCTCGTGAGGGTAAACCTTCTGGCAACCCAAACTTACGGAAGAAACAAATGGACGAAACAAAAGTACACGGCCACCGGCCATTAGAGCGGGCACCAGGCAAGCGTGATAACTGGGTTGAGATTGCCGGTTCACTGCCTCCATATATTGAGCATATTGCCCAAGCTCTCCATGAGCGGCGCGGAATGACCATTAGTCACGCTATCGCTACTGCCATTAACCGGGTTAAGCGATGGGCAGCAGGCCTTGATGGAGTTTCAGCAAAGACTAAGGCTAAGGCCATTAAAGCGCTTGCTGAATGGACTGCATTGAAGGCTAAGAACGCCGCTCGCAAGAAGAAGTAGTAATTCAATCAATTATTTGAGATAATAAATACGTTAAGCTAAAGGAACGATTAGGTACAACTATGGAATTAGAACACAAAGACGCTAAGACTGCCGTCTCTGACCTAAAGGTTGACGAGAAGACTGGCATCGTAGAAGCTCTGGTGTCTATCACTGGCATTAAGGATCATGTCAATGACGTGATCGTTCCAGGCGCTTATGCGCGGACACTAAAGACTCGCAAGCCGAAGGGCGTTGCTCATCACGAGTGGAGCGCACCAGTTGCCAAGACTCTTGCTATTGAAGAGTACATGCCTGGCGACCCACGTCTTCCTAAGAAGATGGCTGACGGCAAGGACTGGCCAAAGGAAGCCGGTGCTCTGTGGGTCAAGAGCCAGTTCAACCTGAAGACTCAGCGTGGCCGCGACGCTTTCGAAGACATCATGTTCTTTGATGAGGAGGCTGAGTTCTCTATCGGCTACCGCGTTCCAGAAGGTAAGTCCCGCAAGGACACCAAGACTAAGACTCGCTACATTGATGACCTAGATCTGTTCGAATACAGCCCTGTGCTATTCGGTGCTCAGTCCGGCACCCGTATGCTTAGTTCAATCAAGTCTCTGTTTGAGACTGATGAAGAGTTTAAGGCCGCTGTTATCAGCGCTACTGAGCTTAAGGCAGAGCCGGATGATGAAGATGTCATTCCTGACACCGAGCCTGATGATGGCATGCTAACCGAAGATGACAAGGAGAAGCTTGCCGAGCTAGTTGGCAATGAAGATACTCCTGAGACGCTTGACGGTGAGGCTGGCGAGAAGGGTTTTCTAACTGAAGAGGAGCAGGTGACTCTAGCTGATGTGCTAGCTGAGCTAAAGACCCTTACTGCTGCCGTTTCAGAGCTAAAGAGCACTACAGTTACTAACATTTTCGCTCCTGCATCTGAGGAAGAAAAGGGTGAGGAAGAGGCAGTCGAGGAAGTTAAGGCTGAATCTTCTGATCTACGTAAGGCTATGGATGCTCTTATCAATGAGTCCGACTTCGATGAGAATATCGTAGACGCAATTGATAATGCAGTTCTAGCTCTAGAGGCTTCAATTAAGGCCGCTGATGGTGAGGCTATTGTTCACAATGCAACTGTAGCTCTTGATGGTATTTCAAAGGCTAAGGACGCCAAGCCAGACGAAAAGACTGCTAATGATCTAAATGCTCTTGCAGTTCAGATTGATAATATCGTCAAGGCTAATGGCGGCGAGGAAAAGTCTGAGGAAGAGCCAGAAGACACTGATCAAAAGCCAGAGGTTAAGTCAATTTCAGCCGCTGAGTGGGCAGAACTACTCAATAGTTGATATTCAATTACATTTTGTTGTAAAATAAATATGTCGTTATCGTACAGAGACAAGTGCTGACTTGTAGCGGTATGAATAACAAGTCCAATGTTCAATCCTTATTTTAAAAAGGAATCAAAATGACTGTTGATTACAAGTCAGCCGTAGACGTTGAGGTAAAGAACATCAACGATGCTCTTGCCAACCTACAGGCCAACGACGGTATTCAAATCGATGGCAACACTGTTCATATCGATGAGAAGGCCTACAACGAGATTGCCAAGTCCAAGGCTCGCATTAAGCAGCTAAAGGATCTTATGGGCACCGATGATGAGCTAAAGGAAATCAAGGCTCTCTTTGATGAGGAAGTTGCTGAGAAGAAGAATCACTTCTCACGCCCAACACAGTACAAGACTTTTGGTGAGCAGTTCGCTGATTCTGCTGAGCTAAAGGAAATGTTTGATCGCAACGAGAAGTCCTCAAAGGACTTTGAGATTCAGTCCGCAGATGTCGTTGCTACTAACGCAGAGGTCAAGGACGTTTACAGCGCCCTAGCTCCTTACACCAGCACTGTTGGTATCGCTGGCGTTCGTCAGACTCTACCTCTAGTCCAGGGTCCACAGCTACGGCAGCGGATTCGGGATCTATTCCCAGTCAACCGGACTTCAAGCAACCTAATCGAGTTCTTCCGAGTTCTTGAGATGGCTAATGGTGGCCGTGGTAACGCCGCAGTTGTTGCCGAGCGTACTCCTGGTAATGACAACTTCGGTCTAAAGCCAAAGTCAGCTCTAAACTTTGAGTCTGATAGCGCAATGGTTCGGACTATCGCCCACTGGGTTGCAGTCCACCGTAACACTCTAGCTGACAAGCCACAGCTTCGGTCCATCATCGACAACCAGCTATTCTACGGTCTAGCTCTAGTTGAGGATGACGAGCTTCTAAATGGTGATGGTACTGGCGAGCACGTTCGCGGTATTCTCAACACTCCTGGTATCCTTCAGTACACCCCTGGTGCTGGCGAGCTAAAGTCTGATTCACTCCGTAAGGCACAGACTCTATCCGCTCTATCACTATTCCCAGCAACCGGTTATGTTCTACACCCCAACGATTGGGAAGACATCGAGCTTCAGAAGGTCGGTGGCACTGATCAGCGCTACATGCTAGTTACCAATGTCTCTGTTGGTGCAGCTTCACGCGTATGGCGTCTACCAGTTGTTGAGTCTCCTTCTATCGCAGAGAATGAGTTCCTAACTGGCGCATTCGGTCAGGGCGTACAGATTTGGGACCGTGAGAAGGCTAACATCCGCGTTAGCGATTCACACGCAGACTACTTCGCACGTAACGCTCTTGCAGTGCTAGCAGAAGAGCGGCTAGCTCTAACTGTTACTCACCCACAGAGC
>Ga0105032_100097_pt1 | contig 9431 bp, 15 predicted proteins | sample RS_126metaG_FD_91481 | JGI IMG/M metagenome (GOLD analysis project Ga0105032, IMG submission 91481) | Switchgrass associated microbial communities from Austin, Texas, USA, to study host-microbe interactions - RS_126 metaG | ecosystem: Host-associated > Plants > Roots > Rhizosphere | place: USA... | reverse complement strand
GAGTTGCCTTGCACACCGGTGAAAATACCGAGCATATTAGATAGACCAAAGCCAAGGTCACGTACTGTCCTGCCCAGGAATGTAATTTGATCAAGAGTCTTATTCAGGAATCGCTCAAGGTTGCCGTTCTCTGCACTTCTCTGGATCCAGGCATTAAACTTCTCCATAACATCAGTTATGGCAGCGCCAAGACGCGGGAACAAATCAGAGCCGATATCAGCCAGCGTATTCCAAGCTTCTAGGAATGGCTGGATGGCGCCCCGAGCAGCCTCGAAGCCCGTAACCATATTCTGAACAAAGTTCTGGAATCCAGCACGAGCTTCTGGCGTCATAAAGTACTGGAACACCTGGCGGAATGACTGCCCAAATTGTCCAGCAATTGTTGACATGGCATCCTGAAGCATAGGAAGCCAAGTCATTACAAGGGGTTGAATCTCCGCAACGATCGGAGCAAACAAAGACTCCTGTACCGCATATCGCACACCGCGGAATGCGTCCCTGAAGCTGTATAGCGTAAGCACTGCCTGTTGTGCAGCCGGTGACAAGTCTCGAATCGCTTCAACAAACTTTCGCGGATCACCCATCGCTCCTAACGCTTCGCCAACGCCCTGGAAAGCGACAGCAAGCGATCCGATGCCAAGTACTGCAGCATTGACAGCTGCCGGAATCATGGCTAATACGCCAAGTAGCGCCTCTCCGACCTCAACCACTGCTGCCAGAGCAACAGATAGAATGTTAGCCCCGCCGGCGAGCACGCTAAATAGCTGGCCTCCGGCTGCTCCGCCCAGCAGGCCAAAAAGTCCAAGCTGTCCAAGAATACGTGCTACGCCAGATAGCTTTTCGTCCAAACTCTCGAGAACATTGCCAAATCTTTCGGCTGCTTGCGACATATTGCGAAAGCCATTGGCGGCGCCGACATGGGAGGCATTAAATCGGTCAATTTCATGACGAACCGCAATCATATGATTGCGATAATTGTCATAAGCATCCGCTGCCCTAGCTGCAGCGCGTTCTGCTTCTTGCTCTGCTCTCGTCAACTCAATTTGGGATCGGCGGACTTCTTCAAGATTGTCTCTGTGATCCACCAAGACATCGTGACGATGCTGTTGGGCTTCAGTCAGCGCTCTATCTGCTCGCTCATAGTCACGCTGAAGCTCTTGATAAACTCGACGTAACTCGTCAACTTCACCACGAGCGCGAACAATCTCTTCAGCCGTAGAAATCTGGACTTCACGATGCCTATCAAACTGTTGATTGACCCGGCCCATAGACCGATCAAGCGCCTCAGCCTCTGCAGCCGTAGCCGCCATATCGGCTTGTGCTCGTCTAGCTGCACCACCATCATAATCGATGTCGATGACGCCGCGAGCCCGACCAAGATTATAATCAGGCATCAGTACCCGCTAGCCAGAATTTCGTCATCATCCTCGACGCCTTGAATATCGGCCCCATCAGCGAATGGATCAGCAAAACCGACGTTAGAAGTTTCCATATCGTCGCCCATGGCTTGAGCAAATGCTCGCTGCTCGGCCATACGGGCAAACGCCGGGCTAATCGCATCCTGGCCTGCACGTTGGACGGCCCCTTCTACGTCTTTGCCGAAGAAGAAAATTGCTCTGTCAAAGAAGAATCCTGCGGCTCCTTCTACCTGATATATCTCACTCGGGGGTTTGTTGTACGCTTGGCTGATCTGCCACGCTTGCCACGCTTGCCTCTTGTTCGAGAACACTTTTCAAGTCGTCCATCGACCGCCCAAAGGCCGCAGCGAAGATGGCGAAACGGTCGTCCATCTCAATGTCGTTGATGTACGCAGTTGCAATGAATCGCGGGTTCGACCAATCATTGGGTCCGCCGTAGTCAACAAGCTCTTCCTTGTCTGTCACACGAGGCTTAACTGTAGATGCCATGACGACCTCGTCGATGGCCATGAACATATTGGCAATCGCATTAGGGTCTTTATTCATCTTTTCTCGGACACGCTTTGCACGCTCTTCAGCGCTGATCGTCTCTTCCATCAGCATTGGGGCAAAAGTGTCCAGATAACCCATGAGATTCATGCGGAACAAATCTTCACGTTCCAGCCTAGTGATTCTCGCCAGCTGACCAGAAGGCAATGTTACGTCAAATTGCTCGCGACGCTTGGCCTGCCAACCAGTAGGAGCGTATGGATTGACTGGTTGGCTTGGTGGTGGAATAGTGTCCCGCACATGTTCAGCTTGTCTGGCCTGGGCCTGTTGCGACCAGAAGTTCTCGCCTTCTTCAGGCTGCTCATCCTGCCCATGCAAGGGCTTGCCTGTAAACGGATCAAATTTGGGCTGTTTGTCAGAGTTGTGCCCACCATGGGCTAGACTTGGTGCTTCGATTGGGTTCCCCATTGTGGCCTCCTAGGACTCAGGGTTTTTGTTTTACTCGCCAGCTCCTATACCGACGGGGTCTGGAAGCTAACTGGCCGGCTGAAATCGCCAGTCACTGTGCCACCCTTGACGTAAGCGACGCGCGCTTGGTAAGCAGTATCTGCAGTCAGCGTTGTGATAGTCGTCAGATTCGTGGCAGGCTCGCCGCCCTCGGCGCTGCTGACACTGGTCCAAGTCACACCCTGATCGATGCTGGTCTGGATCAGGTAGTTATCTGCATCAGGATCGAACCCGCCAACCTGATCCCAGTCGAGCACAGCACTGGTCGCCGTCAACGTGCCAACGCTCAGCCCGAGCGGAACGGGAAGCGGGTTGGATTCTGGAGTGCCAGGGATTGCCGAGTCGTCCTCTTGGCGAATGAACTCATACAGCCACCTGCCGGCATCGCCGATCATCGGAAGCCCAACACCGTCAATCCGCGCCGTCTGGAAGGCCCCGCCGCGGAGATCAGCTTGGAGTCGACCATTGGCCTTGGCACGATAGATACGAGTGAGCATGGAGCCGCCCGAATCAGAAATTGCGCGACCGTCGATGCGGAAGTACGGACGAACATCGTCGCCGCTCTTGCGCAGTCGGGTCTTGCGATTTGGTGCCACACCCTCTTCGATGACGAGAGCGCCAGACACAATCGACCACGCAGTGATGGAGATACCACCGGCTTCCAGTGACCAATCGACCTGAGGGCCACGACCGTGGACAGCAACTAGAACATCGTCACCACGAAGCTCGTCATACTGCTCGGTCTCACTGAAGCCGAGGGTCATGGCCACCGGCAGGGGATAGCTCGTGTTACCGAGTGTAGTGCCCTGGGCATCTATGTACGGAGTGAGTCGGATTTGGCGCAAGCCGTAGGGAAGGGCATCAGGGACGGCGTTTGACATTGTTTTTCTCCTTGTTGGGATCTTTGTAGCTATGTGTTTCCACGATTCGACCGGACACAACATCAACCAGATGATAGGTTAACCTATCGCCCAAGTTGCATCTCCAGTGTCGACACTTAACCTCAAGAAGCCCATCACGAGCAATGCCGAGCAACCCGCCCGGGCAGCGGATCTCGACAGGCTCTGAGCTCACAAGGTTAGGTGCAGCCACTACTCATACTCCGCCTGTACGAGTTGGCCCTTCTCATCGTAGTCAACCAGCAGGAATGCGTGTGCATTCGTGCCTTGCTGGAGATCGTCGATGAGCAGGTAGTCAAGCTGAGCATCGCTGAATTTGTCCGCCTCGATCATCTTATCGTTAGCGATACCCCAAACATGCTCTGCGTTTTTGTCCTTGAGGTCGATACCAAGAGAGCGCCACTGTGGACCAGTGATCCTTCTCTGGGCAGCCGACCCGACGTACTTGACGAATGGGCCCTGGCGCTTATTCTTACGCGTGCGACGGCGCAAATCGCCAGGAGGACGCTTTTCCTCAGGCAAGGCACCACCGCTCTTGGCCTTGGCGTCGGGAGCTTCCACCTTCGCCTTTTCCGTGCTCTCGGAGCTTGCAGCCATTGCTATCCCTTTCTAGACAGACGCGGTTTCTCTGCTTAGTATTCTATACGAAATCGACCGACAGATCGTCTGATAAGCGTCATCACGCATATCACGCGAACGCCCAGCAGACTCAACGCAGGTTACCGTATAGCCATCGTCTCCAGCTACATGAATCATGTTCAGCAAGATATCATCCAAGATATCAAAGACGTCTCTAATTCGACCAAAATCTGTGGTATCAGATCGAAGAAAGTGCACCCAGAATGTTACACTTTGGAATTCACGGGTGAAAATATCATCACCACGCAGAGCTTCCTCTGGCGCATTCCATCCGATGACTATGAACATCTTATCGACCGGACGCTGCTCACCGTCATAATTGATAAGAAGGCTTTCATCATCTAGCCCTAAAGCAATCAAACGCGAATCATTTAAGAGGGCGTCGTAAACTGCCGCACGCGACATCATCCCCTCCTAGTCCGTCTAGTCGGCAGCGTCCCAGCGGCCTTGCGAGCGGCGTAGCGAGCGCGCCTAGCCGCATTCGTCAATCGACGCTTAGCCTCAGTACCGCTAATGAATTGGCCACGATCATTACGCCAACGAGTCTGCCCGCGACGATCTGTGGTCTGCCTTGTTGTATTTGGCCGCGTTCCGCTAATCTCTGGAGCAATTGCAGAGGTAGGCGGGGCATTAACTTGAATCTGTGCAAACAAGCGCTCCATAGAACGCATGAAAGATTTGCCCAAAGCTTTAATCCGTTGGATCAACAATAGCGAACCGTCGCTCATTGTTTCTTTCCAAATAAATACCGTAGTCTTTACCGTGCCCGAGTTCAAAATGAACGTTTCCGCCGACACGGTCGCCAGTTGCCCAAAGGGTTCGACGCGCCTCGCCAGTATGGTCCCGCCAGGGAGCCTTGGTTTTCATTGTCGTTTCGGCACTCTTGACGTGCGCTGCTACATCTTCATCAATGAAGTCTGAGACCCTCTTGTCGAAAACTTCAAGCTGTGCAATCATAGTGCCAGCGTCGAAGTCGAATCCCCTGTTGGCTACCATTAGCCGTGCTCCGGCTCTTCAGCAAATCCGCTTACGTAGAACCGGGTTTCCCATCCGTTGTTCGGGATGATTGAAGTGACTTGGTATGGAATACCATTCAACTCAAAAGTATCATTCAGATCCACATCGGCGTCGTAACTGCCAACCAATACATAGTCAAAACTACGAGCAGTTCCATCATCCAGTCCGGTCGAAATACCAGACCCGGTGCCCTGATTGATAAACCGGAAAGTTTGCGGAGGCAAAGGGATTTTTGGAAAATCATGTCCGCCCCCCGGCTTCTTGATTTTGGTCTGCCGATACAGCACAATAGTTTGCGGATCGTCGTTGATGAAAGCTCGGGTTGTGATCCGAAGATAAGCGTCACGAGTATCAGTCAGCGCGGGCATAAACACCACCGTACCGATTCAGGCCGACATATGTTGGATCTGGGTAACGCTTCTTGATCTTGCCAATACGAGTTGCCGTAGCACCCTCATTTGCCAAGCGATCCCAGTATTGAAGCATTTCCTTAGCATGCTGATAGGACTGGCTTAGTGGCCTACTTGCGCCGACGTCAGAGACGTCAGTTAGTGCGCTGGTCTCATTTACACGCTGGAGCCAGAATTGACGAACTACCTTGTTGACATTCCCTTCAAATTTGTCGAGCATGTCCCCGATACTGGCGTCATCCCAAGATGGCAAATCGCTCCGCCAAGCCGGTAGGTTTAGCTTGACGGAGTCGATCTTTGCCTGGTCTGTCACCTATTTTTGCTCTTCCTTCAAAGCCTTCTTGAGACGCTTGACGAGATCGGCCTTGTTGCCGTCGAGAGGAAGCTCACGCTCGCGTAACTCATCCTTGAGCTCCTCAACATTGAGATCCTCAGGTGCAACTTCCTGAACCTGTCCCTCGACCTCAGTATGAGGCTCTGGCGCCGTTGCCACGTATGCCTCTTGCTCCGACAGCCCGGTAGACCCGCCCCAGGCAGCGCGATCTACGCCATATGGGCGTGCGCCAACGTACCTGGGCGGGTTGTCAGCGTCACTACCCGGCTCAATCGGCGGTGCAGCGACAGTGTTGGCCGGCTGAAACTTCGGCTCTTTGTCTTCGGCGAACTTGCCCTTCTTGAACTGGCGATCATTCTCTTCCACGTCATAGTAACGTGAACGTGAGAGCAAATACTCCCGGTCCTCGTCGGACAATGGCTTGTCGAGGTCAATCTGCTTCGACATGCTGCTCCTAGCGGGTTGCGGTGGAGTGCGCATACTGCGCCGGAATGGTGTATGACGCATTGTCTGTGATCTGCATGATCACTGCGCCTGTCCGACGCCGGATGCCCGTGCCGAACCCATGGACGTAGTAGCCGTCAATCAGCGGATACCGCTGCTGGTTGCCAGGCATGAGCTTCAGGCCACGCCAGGACGGTGAGGAGTGCTCGCGGATACCTACGATGTTCTCATCCACGTTAACGCCCCCAGTCGAGAGGAACAGCATGTAGCCAGGAGGCATCAGCGGCTCTTCGATGATCATGACGTCCATGTATGCGCCGGTGACGCGAAGGCCGTTCCAGGTAGAAGGAGCTTGTCCGCCAAGCAGCCCCTCTGCGTTTGGAACCAGCATTGCCGGTTGGCCCAGAGCAGGGATGAAGTCGTAATTGGCAGTCACACCATTCGCCGACACCTGGCCGAAGCGCCATTTGCGTATGTTGTTGATCTGTGCGCGGTTGGCGAAGCAGACAATCTGCGTGCCCGTGTCCCATCCGTAGCCGTGCTCGGTCAGATGGTTGACTGCATCCTCGAAGTCGCCAGAGTCAACAGTCGTAGCGCCACTGGTGAGGTAGTGGTTGTGCGTACCGTCGAAGTCCACGTTCTTATAGCTCGGCGGCTTCCAGCCGTCAGCATTAGCAAGAGGATGAACATCGTAAGTCATCGAGTTGATGATGGTCTCTCGCGTTCGATTGTCGAACAGCGCCTCCATCGTCTTGCGGAACACCAGCGCCTGGTCGGCCTGAATCGCCTTGGTGTGGATCGCTTCGATCTGCTCCGAGGGAGCGTCCCGCAGGAACTTCCAGGTGTAGCCCAACCGCAGGTCATAGTCCTGGTAGGCGTATGCCAGCTGGTAGTAGCTGATGTTCGTGTTCTGACCACGCGGGATGCCCTGCTCGGTCGCAACCTCAAAGCTGAAGTCGCCGATCTGCGGGACGAGTTCGATATCGCTGAGCACGGCATAAGTGAGCAAACCCACGAAGCCTTCCTTGTGCTCATTGTAGACCGTGTTAGCGCGAACGAACTCCCGCCACAGGTCGTTGATATCTACACCATCAGGCGTGTGGGTGAGGATATCACCCTCGACCATGATGCCGGAGCGGTTGCCTTCACCACCCCAGATTCGCAGCTTTTCCTGTGCCATCATTTGCCTTTCCTTGAATCTGAGTGGTAGGTACTTACGCCACGTCGTCCGCGGTCAGCGGAACTACGTTCAGGTTGACTTCCAGCCGATCCGGCTCCACAGTCGTGCCGACATAGACAGAACCTGCTGCCGGCGTATCGCTGATGTCACCGGCTGCGTCTGCGTAGTAGGCCGTGCCGGCAGTCCCGAAGTCAGTACCGGGCACTCCATCGGTTGGGCCGAAGTCAGTGACACAGCCTGCCCGCATCAAGTCGATACGCGGCACTTCGCGCAACGGACCCACCCGACCGGGCTTGTCGTTGATGACCCAGACGCCAACAATGCCGGACTCGCCGGCACCGATCACGGCCTTGCCGGAGCTGTCCAGTCCCCATCCGTACAGCTTACCGATATTGGCATCGGGGAAATCCTCTGCAACGTCCACGCGGAACGTGGAGGTCATCGGATCGCCCTTGTCAATGCGAGCCATGTTCTGTCCTTTCCTTACATTATCCGCGCTTGTTGTCTGCTGTAACCCGGAATCCTGTACTTTTCGCCGAGACGCTTGGCTTCTTCTTCAGCAGATCCTTGGCCGTTCTTGCCGCCGATCTTGCCGCCGCTTGACTGGCCGGCGTCATCATCCTCATCCTTCTTGGACGTCTTGAGGAAGTGCGGCTTGTCCTTGGCGATCCGCTTGAGAGCCAAGTCCAGTCCGTCCACGGAAGGGATGTCTGCGTCAAGGTCGATGTTCACGTCCTCAGCGTACTTGGTCTGAAGGAGCAGAACCACGTCATCCACGTCGGCGAACTGGAACTTGGTCTGCTTCTGGATCTCGATGGCGAGCAAGTTTTCTGTGAGGAACTTGTCGCGAGCCTCCAGCTTGGCTTTGTACTTGTCACGATCCTTCGCTGCGTCCTTGTCAGCCTCGATCTTGTCCTTATCGGCCTTCTGCTTGTTCAACGCTTTCTCGGCCTTGATGCGAGCGCGGCGTTCATCCTCCAGCTGCTCTTCCAGTGTCTTCTCGCCGGACTTGTTCTTGTCCTTGGCAGCATCACCGTCGCCGTCGCCGTCGCCATCGTCGCCGGCATCACCGTCGTCGTCGTTGTCGTCGCTGTCGTCCTGGTCTTGATCGTTGTCGTTGTCATCGTCGGGTGGATCCTGCTGCCCGGAATCCCTCTCACCCTCGCCACCCCAGATGTGGAGTTTAGTTGGGAAAAGTGGAGAAATTTCCTCCAGGGTTTGAGTTCCTCGCCCTACAAACATTTCGGCTCTCTCGACGATCGGATTGTGATCAACCTTGACTCTAGGTATATTACCCTATCTCGACGCATCGCGCCGAAATAAACGCTACAAATTTTCTCAAAGTTTCCAAACTGTAACTGATCGGTCAGTTACTATTATCCAGGGGAAATCAAAACCATGATCCAATAAATGCTGCATACATTCCTGGTCATCGCTGCTCGGCTTCTCTGTCCCGCCGGGGTGTGAGTGCCATATGGCCACGATATGCGAGTCGGGCAAATCAATTTCCATATCGAATCCATGACGTTGATCGCCACAGAAAGTATTTGGATATTGATGAAGGATTCCATGCGGATGAAGCAAGCCGCATATTTCATATGGATAGCCATCTTTGGCTAATATCTGCAGGTCGTGTTTAATTTTGTCGGTCAGTGCTTGGAGCTGAACCTCTTTAAGCATTTCCCTTCCCTCACCTAAACCAACCTACCGGGTCGATACCCTGCCACGTACACCACCATAGCCATATCACTCCCGCAAATATGGTACCCATAATTGCATAGCTTGGCCAATCGAATTTCACCTCAGGGTTCTGGCTGTTGGCGGACGCTTACGCTTTGGCAGGCGACGATATGCCGGACTGAACCCAAGAGCCTTCGTCACCTTGCTGTTGCCGCCACAAGCGCGAGCCTTGCGCTTTGCATACTTCCGCAAACGCGGGTTGGCGAAGAACATACGCCACTGGGCCTGCGACTCAAAGCACGTTGATCCGAGGTTTTTTGCCTTGCGCTTTGCTTTGCTTTTTGCCTTACCGACAGCCTTCTTAGCAGCCATTATTTACCCTTCCGCCGCCGTCCTTTAGCGGCCATGGCTTGG
>Ga0105032_100095_pt1 | contig 9475 bp, 10 predicted proteins | sample RS_126metaG_FD_91481 | JGI IMG/M metagenome (GOLD analysis project Ga0105032, IMG submission 91481) | Switchgrass associated microbial communities from Austin, Texas, USA, to study host-microbe interactions - RS_126 metaG | ecosystem: Host-associated > Plants > Roots > Rhizosphere | place: USA... | reverse complement strand
CGTGTAGGCTTTCATGTCGATCAGGTCGACGACGCCGTTGATGTCTTTTTCAAAGCCGATTGGCAGGTGCACTGGCAGTGCGTGTTTGCTCAAGCGGTTGTGGATAGACTCGAGTGATTTGTAGAAATCACCACCGGTCTGGTTGATCTTGTTGATGAAACAGATGCGGGGCACGCCATATTTGTTAGCTTGGCGCCACACGGTTTCTGACTGAGCCTCAACACCCATCTTGCCGTCGAAAACGGTGACCGCACCGTCGAGCACGCGAAGTGAGCGCTCAACCTCGGCGGTAAAGTCGATGTGACCTGGGGTATCAATGATGTTGATCTTGTGACCCTTCCAGAAACAGGTAACCGCAGCAGAGGTAATGGTGATGCCTCGCTCTTTTTCCTGCGCCATCCAGTCGGTCGTTGCGCCGTCGCCTTCGCCACGGACTTCACCGATTTTGTGGTTGATGCCTGTTCGGTACAGGATACCTTCGGTGGTGGTTGTCTTGCCCGCGTCAATGTGAGCAATAATACCGATGTTACGGTAATCACTCAGCGGAATGTTTTTAGTGTCTGCCATTAATCTACTGCTCCTTGGCTTTCATTATATTGTTCAGTGCCGTAGGGTTCCAGGCTCTACAGATGTTGTAAGGATACCTTTCACGATGACCACTTCCCGTTGCGCTCGTTACACCTGCGCACTGAGCGACGCGCCTAACTAGGGCTTGCTTTTTTCTATCATCAAGTGCGATTTCTCGTTGGTGGTCGCTTCCGAGCTTTTTGGTTTTACACCCATCCTGATCAATAGCGTAAACCGTGTCCCCTTCGGTCATTATCTCTACCACCGACGCCGTTGACCTATCAAGCTTCTTTACGCTGATACTATCCGGGGTAAGTTCACCCACAAAAGTGCCCGCCATAGGACAACTAGCACAAAACTCAGCCCTACCCTCTCCTGAGGTCATGGCTAGCTCCTAGCAAAGTGCGCAAATGCGCGGTTAGCCTCAGCCATGCGATGCGTATCTTCCTTCTTCTTGAAGGCGGCACCGGCTTCGTTGTGGGCGTCGACGATTTCAGCGGCGAGGCGCTGGTCAAACGGCATGCCTTTGCGGTCGCGGGCAGCTTGGACGAGCCACATGAATGCATAGTGGTTCTGGCGGTGACCCTGGATTGGGAATGGAATCTGGTAGTTCGCACCACCGACACGGCGGGATTTGACTTCAAAGTTTGGCTGAATGTTTTTCAGAGCCTTTTCGAATACCTCGAGCGGGTCTTCTGATTTCAGTTTTTTAGCAGCGATTTCAAGCGCGCTGTAAACTGAACGCTCAGCGACAAGTTTTTTGCCATCAAGCATAGATTTGTTGATCAGGCGAGCCACGAGGACACTCTGGTATTTGCGGTCTGGGTTCAGGCGGCGCTGCAGTGATTTGGTAACTTTACGAGGCATTATTTGTCCTCCTTTTTAGCACCGTATTTAGAACGGCCTTGTTTGCGTTTGCCCACGCCTTGGAGGTCGAGTGCGCCACGAACGATGTGGTAGCGCACACCTGGCAGGTCTGGCACACGACCGCCGCGGACCAACACGACTGCGTGCTCCTGGAGGTTGTGGCCTTCACCACCGATGTAAGCCCAGACTTCCTGGCCGTTAGTCAGGCGAACACGAGCAACTTTGCGAAGTGCTGAGTTAGGCTTTTTAGGTGTTTTGGTGGTTACTTTGATACAAACACCGCGCTTCAGGGGACCGTTTTGGTCGTAGTAGCGGCTCTTGAGTGCATTGTGAATGCGGCCCAGGGCTGGGCTTTTACTCTTTTTAGCAGCAGATTTCCGTGGTTTACGGACAAGCTGGTTGATAGTTGGCATGCTTTAAAATCTCCTAAAGATTTTAAAAAAGTTAATAAGCTTACTAGTCAACAAGTTAACTAGTGTCTATCTGGCTACGAGTGATAAGTCCGAGCCGACAGATGTTATGCGATGATTTCCAGCAAGAAATCAATTCGCGTCTTACCTTTTGCGGATTTCGAGGAGAGTACACTTTTCACCTCGAAACTCCAAAAGAGGAAACTCACCTATTATAGTAGCAGTTTTGTTTGATTTTGTCGAGACATGAAGAGAGCTCACCGGAGGAGCCTGACGCGAAGGACGAATCCTTCGGCGGCTCTCTTCGGTGAGCTCGGGGTTGGCTACATGGTGATGTACGGTTCCACCAGCCTCTCCTGCAGATCTTTCGCCGCCTTCTCGGCCATACTGGGCGCGTCTGCGTAGTAGGGGCTCTTGTTGCGGAAGTCATCGTGCTTGAAAGTTGTCCCCAACTGGTAGTAGTAGTCGGGGCTTCCGAATCGCAGGTCGTCCACGGCTGTAACGGTCGTGATCCAGGAGAACTGTTCGGCTGCGTTGATCCAGGTGTCGCGGCTGATCTTGCAAGACGCGACGACGACCAGGCTGCAGTCGCCAGGCTGGAGCTTCACACTAAAGACGGGCATGTTGCCGCCCCCTTCCAGGCTCAATGCGACCGATATAGTCGCGACAGTTGAAGCCAACTAGCACATTACATCATATTTTATAAGTTAAGGCAATAATCGTCAAAGAGGCTCAGGGTAAATTTCAGGAAAATATCAGCTGCCTCTGTATACTGGGGCTCATGAAAGTCTTGCTTGTCGAGGACACCGAGAAACTATCGCAGCTAATCGCGGAAAATCTGCAATCCAATGGCTACGTCGTAGAAACCGCCGAAACAGCCGAAGATGCGCTGTATTTTACAGAGGTGGAAAAGTACGACGCGATTATTCTCGACCGGATGCTACCGAATAATCAGGATGGTGTTGAGGTGTGCAATACGCTGCGGTCCCGAAATGACCCTACCCCTGTTTTGATGCTCACAGCTCTGGGCACGGTTGAGCGAAAAATGGAGGGATTTGCTAGCGGTGCTGACGACTATCTCGCCAAGCCGTTCGATATGCGCGAGCTCCTGGCGCGAGTCTCGGCTCTCACCCGCCGCAGTAGCGACACACCTACCCCTGTATTTGTAAGCGTTGGTGATGTCGACATTAATTTATCGAAACGACAAGTGAACCTGCGGGGCAAAGAAGTGGCTCTGAGCAAACGGCTCTGGCGATTATTGGAATACCTCGCACTTCATCGTGGACAGGCCATCAGCAAAGAGATACTGATTGACCATGTGTGGGGTATCAATAAAGACGTACTGGAAAACACCGTCGAAGTCGCGATTCGTAACCTGCGGCAAAAACTCAATGATCCAAAGGGCGACATCATACAAACGGTCTACGGATTTGGTTATAGGTTAAAATCATGAAACACCAGAGTAAGCTCTACGTCTCTGCCCAACTAAAGCTTGCTGCTTGGATTGCGGCGGCAATGCTATTGATCAGCAGTAGCTTCATGTTGCCAGCATATTTCATATTCTCAGGGCAGCTGGACCGTCCTGCCGAGCAGCAAGCCCACGACCAGTTGATAATTATGCTCGTATCGGTTCAGGCAGTAATTATCACTATTGGAACGGTTTTCAGCCTCGTTTTTGCTAAAAAAGTACTGGCCCCTATCCGCAAGGCCCACACGGCACAAGCAGAGTTTGCCTCCAACGCCCACCACCAACTGCGCACTCCACTCACTATCATGCGCGCTGAAATCGACACGCTGCTACTGAATAAAAACTCATCTCGGGAAAACTACAATAAAACGCTCCAAAGTATTCGCGAGGAGATTGATCTATTGGGTGAAACCAGTGAAAACCTCCTGGCGCTCGCGGATGCTGCAGCTCAGGGTCAGCAGTTAGTCACCCAGCCAACGAGCCGGCAGTTAAACCAAATACTTCGCCAATTCCAAAAGCGTTATCCGATCCAGATTAAAGCGGACATTGATCCCGACCTGGAAACCACGCTCAATCAGCAGGAGCTCGTAATTATTTTGGAAAATCTAATAGACAACACCATTAAACATGCCGGCAAACCTACGTATGTCGAAGTGAGTTTAAAACAGGGCGAACGTGGTGTGGAATTAACTTTCTCGGATGATGGCAGCGGCGTTAAAAAGGGCGAGGAAAAGAAGCTCTTTGGCCGCCACTACAGTGGTGATAGCGGCAGCGGCCTGGGCCTAGCGATGGTGGCGGATATAGTGCACGCGCGCAAAGGCACCGTTCATGCTGGCAACCGGAAATCCGGCGGGCTGCAGATCACCCTCCATTTGTAAGTTTTTGATCAGAACTTCCCGCTACTATGGCGTTTGAAAGGACGTATAAAGCGATGGAAGAAGATAAGAAAAAAATGTCGAATGGCGCAAAGATTGCCATTACTGTAGTAGTCATAATAGTAGTCGTATTCGGCCTCATGTTTGTGGTGGCACAGCAAATGGGTGGCGGGGTTGGTCATGGGCCGTTCAGGCAGCTACATGGGGGTTAGGAGGCGGATATGAAGACTTCCCTGGTAGTACAGCTTCGTAGCGTAGCCAAAGATTACGTCACTCCTGCTGGCAAGTTTACGGCCTTGCAGCACATAGATCTGGATGTAAAAAAAGGTGAATTCGTTGCGGTCGTCGGCCAGTCCGGTAGTGGCAAGACAACCTTGCTAAACGTGCTGGCCGGTATTGACCGGCCAACTGCTGGCAAGGTTATAGTCTCTGACGAGCCAATTGAAAAACTGTCGGAATCAGAACTAGCCCGCTGGCGGGCTCAGCGTGTTGGACTGGTTTTCCAGTTCTTTCAATTGCTCCCGACGCTGACGGTAGCTGAAAATATCGTGCTGGCCATGGATTTTGGCAACAAAATTCCCAGCCCGGAGCGCCGAAAACGGGCCCTAGATTTACTAGAGCAGGTGGGTATTAAAGAGCAAGCCGATAAACTGCCCTCCACCCTATCTGGTGGCCAACAGCAACGTGCTGCAATTGCCCGTGCGATCGCCAACGATCCCCCGCTGCTATTGTGTGATGAGCCGACCGGCAACCTGGACTCTGTTAACCGGACGGCCATTCTGGAGCTGTTTCGTACGCTCAACAAAAAAGGCCATACCATTGTAATGGTAACGCACGAGGTTGATGCTTCGGAATACACGAACCGCCAAATTACCTTGGTAGACGGCCGAGTAGTTGATGGAGATCGACGATGAACAGGTTGCTGTTCGTCAAACTTTACCGCGACTTGATGTCCACCTGGGGCCGGACAATGATGATGGTAACCGCCATTGCGGTTAGTTTGGTTGCATTCGGAACTATGCTTTTTGCGTATGCACTAGAGCAATCAAACGCGACTTCGGGTTACCTCAGTACCAATCCGGCATCGGCGCGCATTACGCTGCATCCCGAGATTCAACCGGAAAAGTATAGAGACGTCATTGAGGCCGCCGAGCAAGAGCCTGGGGTCATTGATGCTTCCGTACGCACCGTCACAAGTGTCAAGATTCCTGTAGAGGACGGTAAGACCGAACCATTGCAACTGTACGTAGCTCCAGCAGATGACCCAATGGATGTTGCCAGGTTTGAAATTGAAGAAGGTACCTGGCCTCCAAAGGAAGGTGAGGTCCTTTTGGAGCGGGCCTCATTAAAGTCGTTGGGGCTTAAAGTCGGAGATAAGCTAAAGGTACTTGGTTTTGACGGCCGAAGCCGTGAGTTGAAAATTGCCGGCTCTGTGCACGATCAAAGCTTGGCGCTGGCCGGTACGGAGGGTGGCGTAGGTTATGCCACCGATAAGACCCTGGCAAGCTTCTTGGGCGGGCCAGGTCTTAATCAGGTAGTTATCACGGTTGCTGATGCAGAAGGCCAAACCAATCCAACCATGAACCGTGACGCGATTGTCGCCACTGCTCAAAAAGTTGCTAATCGCGTAGAAGCTGTTAGTGGGGCTGAGGTTGAAGAAATTGCCGTGCCCATGCCTGGCGAGCATCCGCATCAGAGTGTGGCCAATTCGCTGCTGGCCGGTTTGCTGGCCTTTGGAATCCTGTCGCTGCTGCTTAGCTCTATCCTCATCGCGACCATGTTTAACGCTATGCTGACCCAGCAGATTCCACAGATTGGTGTCATGAAAACCATCGGCGCCGATACCGGCAGTGTGTTAAAGCTGTATTTGGCTATGGCTCTGATAATAGCCGTTTCGGCAACGGTCATAGCCTTTGTTCCGGCACTAGTGTTTGGCGAGGCAATGGCACAGATGCTGCTCAGCGGCGCGATGAACATTGATGTAGCTAATCTGAGCGTTTCATGGTGGGTGTATCTGATTTACATTGCCAGTGGCATATTAGTACCGCTTGTAATTGCACTGGTGCCGTTGGTACGAGCCGCTCAACGTACGGTGCGCTCGGCGCTGGATCACCATGGTACTATCGAGACCCAAGGGCGTGTACTAAACAGACTCTTCACCGCCCTGAGTAAAATCCGTCGTGCTGACAAGATGCTGCTGATGGCCTTTCGTAACCTGTTCCGCCGGCGTGGCCGATTTATCCTAAGCCTGAGTTTGTTGGCGACAGCCGGTGCGATATTTATTGCCGGAATGAGCGTTATGGATGGCTTCCGGGCTATTCCCTCGACAGTGTTGGACTCCAACAAATGGGATGCTCAGGTGACGCTAGGGTCGCCAGCTCCGGCTGCAAAAATTGCTGCTGCGACCAAAGATATTCCGGGCGTGGTAAGTGTTGAAGCTTGGAATATGACTGAAACCAGCCTGGAGTCACCAGGTAAAAATACCGTTACGCAAACCTATCCGGACCAGGGTCACGGTAAAGCTCGCCTGACGGCTATTCCGGCCGACACAGCGATGTTTACTCCGCCGAAAATCGTCGAAGGCCGTTGGCTGGAACCAAATGAGACCTCAAGCGTGGTTCTGCCGAAATCTGCACGTAATACCCTACCCCTCGTCAAAGTAGGCGATCGTATCACCTTGCCGATCGATGATCAGAAAACCACCTGGCAGGTCGTGGGTATTGCCAGCGAGCTGGCAGGCGGTAGCTGCCCCTGCGTTACTATGACAGGTTTAGAGAAAGCAACTGGCGCCAGCGGAGCAAACACCGTACGTATAGTCACTGAAAACCACGACAAACAATCACGTACAGATGTCATCAAGGCCGTAGCCGCCAAATTAAACCAAGCTTCGATCAAAACCAGTGGCCCTCAGACCATCGACAGGGTGATGGAATCGACCGAAGGACACTCCGACCTGTTAGTCATTCTCATCTTGCTGATTTCCCTGGTCATTGGTGTCGTAGGATTGATTGGCCTGAACTCTATGATGAGCACCAGTGTCATCGAACGTACCAGAGAGTTTGGGGTGATGAAGTCAATCGGCGCACCAGCGTCGTCGGTCATGCGGCTTGTGATTTTCGAAGGAATCTTTACGGCGTTCATCAGTTTCCTGGTGGCTGTTATTCCAGCGCTAGCTTTAACGGGAGTTATTGGGTCGAATTTGGGCGAGATGTTCTTTAGCGCACCGATACCGTTTGTCACCACTTGGCAAACCTTTGCCATCTGGGTAGCGATATTGATAGTCGGCACGACCCTCGCGACATTGGCTCCCGCAGCTCGAGCCTCGCGTCTGACAGTACGCGAAGCTATTTCGTATCTATAGACATGAAGAGAGCCACCGAAAAGGCTCCGGGCTGAATCAGCACGTAAGCCGATTCGGCGGGTCTCTTCGATGGCTCAGCCCAGGGCGTCGATGCGGCTCACGCGTTCGAGGGTGTAGCGGAGGAGATCCTCGCGAACGATACTTCTCCACAGCCTGTCGGCTTTGGTCAGCCGGTAGCTCACCAAACGCATAAACACATTGATCGCAATCACCGCAGGGACAAGTCCCCACCCACTAGCCATAACACCCCATGCAGCCTGTGCACAGAGGACCAGGCTGGCTACAGAAGCGATGACGATACACATTCCCTCTCGCATTGATATGCTGCGGGTTAGCTCTCGGTCAAGCCGCAGCAACCTTTCTTGCTCTGCAATGATCTCAGGGGTCTTGAGGCTGGTAATGTCGCTTCCGTTCATCCTTGCCTCCATAGGCTCGACATTATCCACTCTGGACAGAGATAGTAATAACATATTACACCAATAAAAACAACCCGCTCAGGTAATCCCGAGCGGGTTGTTTTACTGAAGCCTCGTAGTTCCTAAGCTTCTTCGACTTCCTCGATGGCGAAAGGTTCGTCGCTCACGACGCCGGTTCCGACTGGAATCTTGCGTCCGATGATGACGTTTTCTTTCAGGCCGTAGAGGTTGTCGACGCGACCGCTGGTTGCAGCGTTGATCAGTACACGGGTGGTGTCCTGGAACGATGCAGCAGACAGGAAGCTGTCAGACCAGATAGAGACTTTGGTGATACCGAGCAGCAGTTGGGTGAACTGCGCTGGCGTTCCACCATCGTTCGTCAGTTGGCGGTTGGCTTCAACGACTGCGGCTTTCGAGACGATGTCACCGGTGACAAATGGTGTGTCGCCTGGTTCTTCGATCGTGACGCGGCTGAACATCTGGCGCACGATGATCTCGAGGTGTTTGCCTGCAACGGCTTCACCCTGAGCTGCGTAGATACGCAAGACTTCGTTGATCATGTAGCGCTGAGTCGCTTCGATACCCTTGAGGCGCATCAGTTCGTGCAGGTTGATCGAACCGTTGGTCAAACGATCACCAGCTTCGACTGTGTCGCCTTCGGCAACGTTCAGTTGCTTGAAGCCTGGAATCTCGTAACGGGCTGGAGCCTGGGCGCCACTGGTGATAACCAGTTCTTTTTTGCTGACTTCGACTTTTCCGTCGAATGGTGCGATGACTGGCATCGATTCGTCGTCGTTGCTGGCCAAGACGTCACCGGTAGTAACGTCGGTGCCGGACTTGACGCGGACGATTTGGCCGTCGAGGTCAAGTTTTTCAACTTTACCCTTTTCAGGAGTGACCTGGACGACGTATTTGTCGCCGTCTTCCCAAACCTGGACGGTACCAGCGATTTCAGACAGGTACGCTTCACCTTTTGGCGTGCGAGCTTCGAACAACTCGTCGACACGAGGCAGACCCTGGGTGATATCGTCACCGGCAGCACCACCGGCGTGGAAGGTGTTCAAGGTCAGCTGCGTACCAGGCTCACCGACAGACTGGGCGGCGATGACGCCGACAGGCTGTGCAGGAGCGATGATCTGGCCGGTTGCCATGTCGAGACCGTAACTCTTTTGCGGTACACCACGGAGGTTAGCGGCGGTCAGAACGCTCATGATTGAGACTTCCATAACCTTTTCGTCAGCCTCGATGGCGTCGGCGATGTCACGGGTGATCAGCTCACCGGCTTTGACATGACCGGCAACATCTGCAGCGGCGTAGCGACCGTACAGGCGGGTACCGAAATCAACCATGGTTTCTTCGGTTTCAGAGCGGTAGATTGCAAAGCCTGGGTCTTCGGCTTCTTCGTCGACAGTAAAGACGTCTTGGGAAACGTCGACCAAACGGCGAGTCAGGTAACCTGAGTCAGCGGTTTTCAGCGCGGTGTCGATCAGACCTTTGCGGGTACCACGGGT
>Ga0105032_100094_pt1 | contig 9479 bp, 6 predicted proteins | sample RS_126metaG_FD_91481 | JGI IMG/M metagenome (GOLD analysis project Ga0105032, IMG submission 91481) | Switchgrass associated microbial communities from Austin, Texas, USA, to study host-microbe interactions - RS_126 metaG | ecosystem: Host-associated > Plants > Roots > Rhizosphere | place: USA... | reverse complement strand
ACTTGATAGTATCATCAATGCCTTTATAATTTAATACAACAACAGCAACTCTGTTCATAACGCTTTCTATATATTATACTGTTTAGAGGTAATATGAAAATCTCAAATATTTTTAATCGCAGGAATCGCATTTTGTTGCGGGAACTAGTTGTTACTGATTTTAAGCTTCGATACCAGGGATCGGTGCTAGGCTACTTTTGGTCTCTCTTGAAGCCATTAATGCTTTTTGCAATTATGTATGTTGTCTTTGTGCACTTTTTGCGTTTTGGACAAGACGTGCCCCATTTTGCCGTGTCTTTACTTTTAGGTCTGGTGTTGTGGACCTTCTTTACAGAGGCAACTAACCAGGGGATGCAGGCAATTGTTGGTCGTGGTGATCTTATTCGGAAAATCAATTTTCCGAAGTATATTATTGTTATATCAGCAACGGTATCAGCACTCATTAATCTGCTACTTAACCTAGTTGTTGTCTTTATTTTTATGATCTTTGATGGGGTGGATTTTGGCTGGTCAGCACTTCTTTTCCCTTTCACTGTGCTTATTATCTACGTGTTTTCTCTTGGTCTCGCTTTTCTTCTTTCTGCAGTCTACTTAAAATATCGAGACGTTGCCCATATATGGGAAGTTTTCCTCCAGGGTTTGTTTTACGCTACGCCTATTATTTATCCACTCCAAATGGTGATGGGTATTGGTAGTCAATTTGCTGCACAAATATTAATGCTAAGTCCTATAGCTGTACTGTTTCAGTCTGCTCGTGCACAAGTTGTCGGACATGACAATGTTATAACTGCGGATCAGGTATTTAGTAATCCACTATACCTCGCGATTCCTTATCTAATTATTGTAGGTGTCATTGTTCTGGCGGCACTTTACTTCAAGCGTAACCAGGCTAAGTTTGCGGAGCGGGTATAATGAGTGATAGAGACGATAATCGACAGAATGCAGTAGTTGTTACTGATCTTAAGAAAGCTTTTCGGCTTCCTCATGAAAATCATTCTGGTTTAAAGCAAATGATCATAAACTTTACTCAGAGAGGTAGAAAAAAAGGATATGAAGTTCAGCAGGTATTAAAGGGTGTTTCTTTTGAAGTAAAAAAAGGTGATTTTTTTGGAATTGTAGGTCGAAACGGAAGTGGTAAAAGCACACTCCTTAAACTTCTTGCAGGTATCTATACTCCTGACTCAGGGGCAATCCGAACTAATGGTTCAATTGTTCCCTTTATCGAGCTTGGTGTAGGATTCAATCCTGAGTTGACTGGTCGAGAAAATGTATTTCTCAATGGTGCATTACTCGGTTTTAGTCGAGATGAGATGAAAGAAATGTACAATGAGATTATTGAATTTGCCGAACTTGAACGATTCATGGATCAGAAGCTGAAAAATTATTCCTCTGGAATGCAGGTTCGACTTGCTTTTTCTATTGCAATTAAAGCTCAAGGTGATGTGCTTATTCTTGATGAAGTACTTGCGGTAGGAGATGAAGCATTTCAGCGCAAGTGTAACGATTATTTTGATAAAATTCGTCGAGATAAAACCAAAACAGTTATTCTTGTAACGCATAGTATGGAAAGCGTTAGAAAATATTGTAATAGGGCTATGCTGCTGCAAGAGGGTAGAGTTGAATTCATTGGTAATCCAGATAAAATTGCCGATGAATACTCGGGTCTTAATTTATTGCAGAGTCCAAAGAAGCTAGATGTTAAGAAAAAAGGTCCAGAGCTCTCAGCAAAAATCACCAGTAAACCACTTCTACACCCTACTGATACGCTTGAAGTAGAGATAAGATATAGGGCACTTGACGAAAAGCCGGTATTTGCGAAAGCATACATTGATTTGGATGGACAAGCTATCATGGCGACGAACCCTATGTTGCTTGGATGGAAGACTATGGTGACAAACGATACGAAGGAACACGTTGCAAGATATACGCTTCCACTGAATGATTTTAATAAAGGTGAATTTAAGGTTATTGCACTCCTTGAAGATGTCGAAACGAAAGTTAACATAGCGAGCTTCGGTTACGAAGGTGAAACGGTAATAAAAGTTGAGAATCCGGATAAGACGAGTAGGGGTGGAATCTTTATTAATCAGGCTACCATGGAATTGAAAAAATGAGCAAAAGTCTTGTAAGTATAATTACCCCGTGTTTTAACGGAGAGAAATATATCGATAGACTTCTTGACAGTGTTCTTGGGCAAAAACATCCTAATATTGAAATGTTTATTGTCGACGATGGATCCACGGATGGATCGGCTGAAATCATTAAGTCTTATGTTGAAAAGTTTAAACGACGGAATTATCAACTTACATATGTATATCAACAGAATCAAGGTCAGTCTGTTGCAATCAATGCCGCGTTAAAAATGGTTAAAGGCGATTATCTTCTGTGGCCAGACGCCGACGACTTCTATGCTCACTCGGATAGTATCTCACAAATGGTTAAAGTCCTTGATTCTAGTGATGATAGTGTTAGTATAGTGCGTGTTCAGTATAATATTCTTGACGAGAATGGGGGTATCATTGATCACGTAGGTATTCGCAGTGAAACGCGCTATAAGACAGATTTGTTTGAGGACTGCTTGTTTAGGTATGGAGATGGTTTCTGGGGAGCTGCCGGTGGATACTTGGCAAAAATGAAGCTGATAGATCAACTTATTCCACAGCGAGAAATATATACAGAAAAAATGGCTGGGCAGAATTGGCAAATATGTCTCCCGCTTCTTTATCAACATAAATGCTTAACTATTGAAAAGTATCTTTTTAATATTGTTGCGCATGACGATTCTCACAGTCGTGATGCTGCTACTAATAATGACCGTCAAGCAATGTATTATAGAACAATAAAAAACACGCTTGACACTATGCCACTCGACTTAGAGTATAAAAAATATATAATCAAACGCGTGCGTAATATGGTAGCTAAAAACAAAACGCCACGTCGACAGGGTAGACCATATAGAATGTATATCAAAAGAGCTGTAAAGGGTATAGTTCCTTATGGCCTGATGATGTTGTACAAAAGGAGAGTACATTGAAAAAAGGGTTAGAAAGGCTTCAGAATCAAAGACTCTTTGTTGGAAGTGGAGTTGATGATATCCTTGACGATAATCTCTATACTACACTCGATGACTTTGGTCAGTACGGTGCGGATTACAATAATGTACATAATAAAGATGTGGAGAAAATCTTACTTAATTCAGATGAAAGCCGTAGTGAAGATGCATTGGCGAATACACTTTTCTCACAATTGCCGCACGTAAAATATAATGATAAGCTTGGCTATTATTCGAGTCTGTATGTTGGACATGTAACTAAAAGCGATTTTCGTAAAAAAGCGAGTTCTGGTGGATTTGTTTCATGGGTGGCGGTGAAGCTATTGGAACAGGGGGAGATAGATGGATTCATCCATGTTAAAAAATCTGCTCGACCAGGTCTACTGTTTGAGTATGGTATTTCACGCTCGGTTGAAGAAATACGATCAGGGGCAAAATCACGTTATTATCCCTCTGAGCTATCTAAGGTACTAAAAGAAGTAAGAGAAAAGCCGGGAAAGTATGCTATCGTAGGTATTCCAGAGATTATTGCCGAAGTGCGGCTACTTGCAGAGAACGACACGGTTATTGATGAACGGATAAAATATTTCTTTGGCCTTGTGTGCGGTCATCAGAAAACCACAAAATATGCTGAGGCTATCGCATGGGAGTATGGCATAAAACCCGGCGACCTTAAGGACATAGACTTTCGTGTAAAGAAAAATATTGGGTCGGCTGATTCGTATGATATGCGGTTCACAGGAATCGTTAATGGCAAAGAAAAGACGTTCATAGTCAGAAATAACGAGCCTTTTGTTTCGAGTTGGGCCCATGGCTTCTTCAAAGCACGATTTTCTGATTTCACAGACGATTCATTTAATGAATTGGCCGATATAACATTCGGAGACGCATGGCTGGATGAGTATGTAGGCGATCCGATGGGGAATAACCTCCTAATTCTGCGGAATACAGAGTTATCCGACCTAATCAAAGAGGGTATCGATAATAAAGAGTTGGAAGTGGATAAAGTCGACGCGGAAACGATCATAAGGTCGCAGCAGGGCCTCATTCATCACACCAGAGATGAATTGCCATATCGATTATATAAAGAAATAAAAAAACATGGTTGGGCTCCAAAAAAACGAGTTCACCCGAGTGCTACACTCAGTAGTCACCGTAAAAAAGTTCAAGATGTCCGTCAAAGTATTGCTGAGAAAAGTCATGAATACTATAAAGAAGCTGTTGCTCGGGGTGATTTCGAGTATTTTAGAAAGAATATGCAGCCGTATGTCGAAAATTATAAAAAACTTTATAATCAACCTATATTGGGTAGAGTGGATAAGGTGAAGGCGGATGGCGCTATCCTGACACTAACTGGTTACTTAAATTACGGCAATGTCATTCAGCGTTATGCACTGCAGGAATTTCTACGAAAAAACGGGTACAACTTTGTTTCATATGTCGATGGGTTTTCGGTACCGCGTCATATCTATCGTCATGGTAGGAAGAAAAAACTAACGACACCGCTACGAGCTGTTAAACGCTTCTTCAATTACCAAAAGCCCTATTGGTACCTACCGAAGTTTAGTGAGATTTATCCAGAGGCGGGTCGTTTGGAGAATGTAATCAATTTTGTCAACGAGCATATTTGGATCAAGCCTTTTGATCCGCGCGATAATTATAAAAAATATATTGTTGGTTCAGATCAAGTTTGGCGCAACTGGTGGGAAAATCGAGAGATATTGGGCTACTATTTCTTTAATTTCTTAAAGGGTCGCAAGGCTAAACGAATTGCTTATGCTGCAAGTTTTGGAAAGGATAAAATTGAAGAGGTAATGAGCAAGGATGATATTGAATATGTCCGCCCATACTTAGAGTCCTTCGATAATGTATCGGTGCGCGAAAAATCTGGCGTAAGGATGGTGGAGAAGACTTGGGGTGTGAAAAAAGTAAAAGAGGTCGCCGATCCCACCCTTCTCCTTACCGCTGAAGATTACTCTAAGCTCATTGAAGTCAGTGATGTACGATATGAGAAGATTCAACCTATCTTTGCTTATATTATCAGCGAAACCGCGGAAACAGATCGATTCATGGCAAGAATTCAGGAAAGTAGGAAACAGGCAGTTACTAAGGTTCGCGCGCATGGAGGGGCTGAGAGTGACGTCTTGCCGCCTGTGGAACTGTGGCTAAAAGGGTTTCGGGATGCTGAACTGGCTGTAACGAATTCGTTTCATGGGATGATGTTTTCTATCGTTAATAATACAGACTTCATTATTATGGGTAGAGAGAATGGTGGTTTGTCACGTATCAGAGATTTTCTATCTGAATATGGTATTGAAGGGAGGTTTGTAGATGAAGATAAATTGGCAGATTTTGATCTATCGGAGCTTAAACCAATCAACTGGTCTGCTGTTAATGCCAAACTTAAGCAGCGACGAAAAGAAAGTGGTGAGTGGCTTTTAGATTCACTGAAATAGTGGTAATAGCTTACAATGAGAAGAGAAATGACCAACATGAACAAACCTACCGTAACCGTTGTGATAACTTGCTACAACTATGTAGAGTACGTTGGAGAGGCAATTCAAAGTGTTCTGAGCCAAACATATGATAATATTGATCTTCTCGTTATCGATGATGGTTCAACTGATGATTCACTTGATATTATAAATAAATATCAGAGTCATGATCGAGTAAGAATCATTTCTCGTGCGAATAAGGGTATCGTTTACACAAGAAATGAAGCACTGAGACAGGTTAAAAGCGATTTCATATGCTTTCTCGACGCCGATGATTATTTTGATGAAAGTTATGTAAGCGACATGGTAGCTGTAGCTGAATCTACTGGTGCAGACGTTACTTATCCGAATTGGCGTATTTTTGGCGACGACAACTACACAATGACTTTTTCGGAGTTTGATGTACAGAAGTTGATTAGGCAAGAGATTCACTGCACTTCGGAATCTCTTATGCGAAGGGCTTCTCTGGGTGGACATATATTCCAGAGTGAAGAGGTTGCTGAAGATTGGGACTTTTTCTTAGGGCTGGCTCTTGATGGAAGAAAGTTTAAGCTTGCTAAGAATTGTTTTATAAACTATCGTGTGAGAAAAGGTACGCGAGGGGCGCAAAGAACGTATTGGGAGGATATGTACTACTTTTGCGAAATTTTAAAGAAATGGAACAAGCGGTATCCTCGACAGGTTAACCCCTTTGATCTTCCGATTTATGCAGGCAGGATGCGAGATGAACATATAGAATCTCAACAGAGTATTATTCGGCATAAAGACGAGAAGTTGGAAGAATACGATTATCGACTCAAACAACAAACCAAAGATATGCAAACTCTAAAAGATGAGTTACGTGTCTTGAGAGGTTCCTTATCTTATCGGCTAGGCCGTACGTTTACCGGACCATTTCGCGCACTAAAGCATATTTTTAGCACGCGAAAATAGCGCGCTATTTACTGGATATTTGATCAAAATAGTTTGCGCTAGCAAATTTTTCTGCTATTTGTTTTGAGCTATTACCCATAGAAAGCAGTGCTTCGTCGGCAGTGCTCTTATTCAGAACTTTTTCAATTTGAGCTGCGAAATTGTTGATGTTCTGCTCATCAATAGCATATCCATTCACTCCATTTTTTAGCTGTTCCTTGTATCCAGATGTTTTATTACGAAGTATTATATGCCCCATGAGCATCCCTTCTGCTACAAATAAGGCAAAAGTTTCATTAAGAGAACAACAAATAGTGACATCGTTTTTGGATGTGATCTCAAGTGCCTTATCTTTGGATACTTTGGGGTAATAGTGGATTTTATTGCCGATTAAGCCATCTCCAATTGCACGTATTTGGGTAGATATGTAGTCCTCTCCTTTTTTACCAATGGCGATCAAGTTGAGTTCAAAGTCTCTATATTTGGAGTGGTTTTTAGTATAATATTCGCAAAGGTACTTTGAGAACGCAGAAATTGCAAGTAATTGACCTTTGCGACCATCGGAAGGAGTGCCGGAAATAACGAAACGTATTTTCTTGCTATAGTCACTGGCTTTACGATTTCTCGAGTATTTATCAGGTACGATAACTCGAAGTTTAATGGCATCAATCTTTTTGGTGTCGAAGAACTCATTATAATCGTTAGCTGTTTGTTGCGATGGGACAATTATCTTAAGCTTATCTTGAGCGATTAGTCGTTTAACACGATGAATAAGCCCTAGGTCGTCAAATCGAAGTTTTGGTATGTCTTCGTGAATAAACCAAGTTGCTTGTTTTAATCTACCATCATCCAACAGGCCAAGAACATAGTCACGATAATTAGGATAAATGGCTACTGTATTCATAAGAACGAAGTCGTCTGGACGAATATTAAGCTGGGCATGTAGGATGCGGCTTCCGATGCCCATAACCATTTTATCTAACTTGACGCCGAGTGCAGAGAGTCGCTTGATGAGGCTTTTCTCACCTCCAGGGTAAAGGACATTTATATCTCGAGGATTAATTTTCTTGCTAAAATCTTCTATGGTATCAAGAAGAACTAAAGGCGCCCCGGTGTGATCAACTGGATGAGAGAAGAAGTAGTATTGACGTCGGGTATTAGTTGTTTTTTCTATGCGGTTAAGAACGGCTTTTGCGATAACCTTTACTGATCGTTTAACGCCTTTTTTCTTAACCATTCTTACTAGTTTTCGCGGAGCTTTGACTAGTTTCTTGATTTTTCTCTTAGTGCTATTTGTCTCTAGTAGCTCGATAGTTGTATCGGGTTTATTCGCTTCAATAAAAGCTTTTTCGTCGAGGTATGGATGATTTTGCTTCTCCAATTCCTTTACCAAGGGTGTGACAACTTTCTCCCAGTAGTAGGCTCTTTTCTCGACAACAAGGTTCTTTTGAGCTTCTTTTAGAAGATTAGGCTTATTTACGATGCTTGAAAGCGATGTGTATAGAGCTTCTTCTTCGGTGCTTTCGAGTCTAATGGCGGCTCCCGCTGTCAAGAGACTGTCACTCAGGGGATCCCCTCCGTTTGTCAACATGGGTATTTCGCCCCACACATAGTCCATGACGCGAGTTCGCCAAGAGTATATATTTTCTTCTCCTATGTTATTTATGCTAATCACAACAGTGGCATGACGGTACCAATTGATTCGATCAGAGAAGTCGACCCAGTCAACAAAAAAGACGCTCTTATTAATCAAGTTGTTCTTTTTGAAGTAGCTGTATGTCGTATCATATTGTTTGATAAAGTCCGGATTTTGATTATAGGGATTTTTACCACCGACGATAACAAATTTAAAATCCTTATTTTCTTTCGACAGCCGTTTTATTGTGTTAAGAAGCGGTTGGATGTTAAACCACGGATAAAGGCCGCCAAACCAAAGAAGTGTAAAGTCTTTTTTTTGTATTCCTAATTCCGTGTAAGGATTTCGTTCATTTGCTATATCAATAGAACTCTCGACACCGAAAGGAACAACCAAAACACGAGGTGTCTTGTAGCTGTAAGGATTAATGATTCCAAGCGCTGAAAGAGCTCCCATGTACATATGTTTTTGGGGAATGTTGGCGCAGAGGAAATAGTCGCCGCGCTTAAGAGCCTTGTTGTAGTGAATAATGTCATGCGAATAGTTTGAATACTCTGTGACTTTATCGGTCGAATCGCGAGCCGAAACCTCGATATAGATAGGTACGTAGCAATCCAGGACGAGCTGTACATGGTCGGATATGTTGTCGACGACAAATGTCATTGGGCCACCCATGGCATAGTTCATGATAACTGAATCAAAAGTGTTTATTTTTTCTGCAAATTGCTGATCTTCACCCCAATTTATCAAGTGGATGCCTTCATTCTCGGCGGTGTCTAGGGGGAATGAATTATTGATGGCAACAGTGACGTCATACCCATTTGCTTTCAGGCCTAGTGCGAGTCCCCAGCATCTTTGGCCGCCACCTTCAATCTTTTGATATCGTGGTGTTGGTACGGGTCCATAGCTAACAATAAGACAGGTCTTCATAGATGAAATTATACTATAAAATAGTAATATGAGCTAGTTGTGGCACTGATATGAGTAGATAGATTAGACGTGCTGTTAATGTATTTGTTGCTAATTTTCTAAACTTAGATCCCATCGTTGCGCTCCCGAACTGTTGCCTGTGAAAAGCTGAATTTTCGCTCCGGGCGTTCCGATAGCTCCGCGCGTTATATCTAGAACATATCGAGATGAACATGCTGAATGTAGTATAATCGCGTTACCTTCCGATTTCCATGCAATCCATTTTTGTGCGCAGCTTCCGTTGCCATCCCATAACTGCAAGGGGGAGTTATTTTCGATTATTCCACTTCGAACATCCAAGAACCTTCCGCTCACAGGATTTTTAATAGTGTAGGAGCCATCCGGTTGACGAGTAAACTGCCAAGACTGTGATGGTGTTCCATTACTATTCCAAAGCTGTACCCTGGTTCCATTT
>Ga0105032_100093_pt1 | contig 9505 bp, 22 predicted proteins | sample RS_126metaG_FD_91481 | JGI IMG/M metagenome (GOLD analysis project Ga0105032, IMG submission 91481) | Switchgrass associated microbial communities from Austin, Texas, USA, to study host-microbe interactions - RS_126 metaG | ecosystem: Host-associated > Plants > Roots > Rhizosphere | place: USA... | reverse complement strand
TCGTTCTGCTGTTCCAGGTGAGCGTGGATGTCGCAGCCCATGGGTTATCGGTCCCGTCGGGGTTCGGTGGCGTTTTGGCTGGTCATGGCTGGGTTCGCTCCTGCTGCTCGGCGGTGGGGGCGGGACGCTGCGGAAGCTGCGCACCGGGAACCGATAGGTACCAGCGCGCGAACTGGCGCAGCAGCTTCGACCTGTCGAGGCCGTTGGTCAGCGCTGCCGGCCCGAGTGGGCCCCACAGCTCGTCTTCCATGCGGATGGTCCGCGCCTTGGTGTTGTTCGTGTCGCCCTCGTCCGCCATGGGACCTGAGGGTACGGCGTGTAGGGCGGTTGTCATGGCATCTCCATGTCATCGGATGGTTGCAGTCTACCCGACTTAGCAATACAGTAGCAATACATCGCAGAGTTGATGGACAGTCATCGACTCGCCGGACGATCGAGAGAGGAGGCGCCATGACCGCTCCCCAAGCAAGTCGGCGCCGCGTGTACCGAACGACTACGAGAGCGGCGGCGGTCCTTCCCTGCGAACTCTGGACTCGGCCGGCCTTCGTGCGCGCTGACACTGCTACCCAGCACCTCTACCTGCTGGTGCGTACCAGCGACACCATGGGGCAATCCGGCGTCAGCCCCGTCGCCGTCCAACTCTGGTCTGACCTGACGCAGCTCGACGTGCTGGACGTCCACCAGATGCTCAACACGATGTGGTCCAGCGGGCTGATCGACGTCGACTACGGACACGGCGAACTGTTCCTCGAAGACCTCCTCCTTGCTGAGGTCGCTCCGAAGGACGGGGACGCCATCGAGCGCGCTGCGCAGGACGCGGTCACCGTCAAGACGCCGCGGTTCCGCAGGGCCATCGCGGAGGCGTTGCACGACGACATCAATACGGCGCGGTCCCGGCTCGTGGCGGAGTGCCTCATCAGTGGTCGTCCCCTGCCGGAACGTGGCCGCGTTTCGCTGCTGACTCGCGAGGAGCTTGCCGCGTTGCGCACGGCGTTCGCCAATTGCCCGGAGCGAAGGGCGCTCCGGGCGGAGATCGACGCGGGAATGCATGTCTGCGCTCACTGCGGGAGCGCGTCCGGGCAATGGCTGGAAGTCGACCACATCGTCTCGCTCGCCCGGGGTGGCGCGAACACGCGGGCGAACTACCAGGTGCTCTGCGACCCCTGCAACAACCGCAAGGGGGCGTCCGTCTGATGACGTGGTTCAAGCTCGATGACGGGTTCCACTGTCACCCAAAGGTGCTGGAAGCCGGCAACGAGGCCGTGGGCCTGTTCTCTCGGTGTGGGTCGTGGTCGTCGCAGCAGTTGACCAACGGGTTCGTGCCGACGTCGATCGCCCTGCTATACGGCGGCCGGGACCTGGTCGCGGCATTGGTCGAGGCGGGACTGTTCGTGCCAGTCGATGGCGGCTGGGTGATGCACGACTACCTCGATTACAACCCGTCGAAGGACCAGGTGCAGGCCGACCGGGCGGCCGCTGCAGACCGGCAGAAGCGGGCTCGGGAACGCGCGAAGGCCGCGCGGGAGGCCAAGGAATCCGCCTGGGCACGTCACGCCGTGACTCACTCCGTGACTCACGGCGTGACTACGGGCGTGACCGACGCTGATAGTCACGCCGTGACGGAGTCGGTCGGAGCTGTCACCAGCGACGACGTGGCAGACGGCCTCTGGGAAGACTTCAATAGTCACGCCGTGACTCCACCCGTGAGTCACACGGACGTCACACCCGGAGTCACGGTCCCCCCGACCCGTCCCGACCCGACCCGTTCTCTTCCTACGGAAGAAAAGGCAACAACAGCGCCGAAACGCGGCACGCGCATCCCCGAGGACTTCGCCTCGACGCTCACCCCGCAGATGATCGACTGGGCGCGCGCCGAATGCCCCCTCGTCGACATCCACCGCGAAGCCGAGAAGTTCGTCGACTACTGGATCGCCGTCCCCGGCGCCAAGGGCTTGAAGCTCGACTGGACTCGCACCTGGAAGAACCGGATGCGCGACCAGCAGGAGCGCGCCGAACAACTCGGCACCCGCGCCCCTCTCAAGCTGGCCTCCGGCGGCAGCCACGTGCCGTACCAGAACCCCGACCCATCCGAGTACGACGATCCCGGCGCCTGGGGGAACCGATGACCACCGACCCGACCATCCCCGATGCCGTCCTCGGCGACGACGAGGCCGACCCGCACTGGCTCGACGAGTTCCGCGAGACCGCGGCGAAGGCAGAGCGCAGGATCCCGGGCCGGTTCGCCGACGCCGTGGCCACCGATCCGCAGGTCCGAGCTTGGGTGGTCGCCCTGGTCGACGTCGTCCGGGACGAGAAGCGCACCGCACCGCGGATCGTGACCGGCCCGTCGCTTCTGCTCGTCGGTGGCACCGGCAGCGGGAAGACGTTCCAGGCGTACGGCGCGGTCCGCGCGCTCGGCCGCTCCGGCGCCGGCTTGTCGTGGACGGTCACTACCGCCGCGGACCTGTACGCCGCTCTGCGCCCCCGGCCACGGGTCGACTCCGAGGACGAGTTCGAGCGGTTTGCTCGCGTCGGCCTGCTCGTCCTCGACGACCTCGGGGCGGCGAAGGGCACCGAGTGGAACGAGGAAGTCAACTACCGCCTGATCAATTACCGGTACGAGCAGCAGCTCCCCACGATCATCACCACCAATGTGGCGTCGGGGAAGCTCCCCGCCGCACTGGGGGACCGGGTGTTCTCCCGGCTGGTGGAGATGGCGCGTCGCGTTCAGATCGCCGGGTCCGACCGACGCATGGGGAACCCGGGGGCTGTCGCGTGAATGCCCGCGAGACGCGCGAGCTGCTGGATCACATCGCCTCGTTCGACGACCGGGCCGTGAGCTGGGCTGCGGTGTTCACCTGGGCGCAGAGCGCGAACCTCGGAGGCTGGGACCTCGGCATCGCCAAGGCCGCAGTCACTGACTTCTACGAGCGCAACGCCGAGGTGCCGATCACATGGGACGGCACCGACGAGCCGCGTCCCGTCTTGCCGTTCGACATCAACGAGTTCCACCGGGAGCAGTCGTGAGCGCCGTGGATCCGGCGGCGTACGCCGAAGCCCTCCTGCACCTGTCCGCCCGCATCGTCGGCACCGTACGAGACGAAGGCCCCGAAGCCATCGGCCGGGCCATCGATCAGGCGTTGATCGTGGAGGCGCCGGCAGGTGTCGACCCCGTCCACGCGCTGGTGACGATCCTGGCCGCGCAGGTGGACGCGTCCCTGCGTCATTCGCAGTCGCTGGCGTGGTTGTCGGATCGCACCCACCAGTCGGACATGGCAGAGATCGCGTTGTCGCACGCCCGTCGGCCGGCGGAGCACCTGTGGGGTGCAGCATGACCGCCAGCACGAAGGTCACCTGCCCCGTCTGCAACCGCGCCAACGTGCACCTACGCCTCGACGGACTGCTCGGCACGCACTTCATCGACTCCCGCAAGGAGCACCGCCGACGTTGCCCGGGCGGTCTCCAACGGCACCGCGCCATGCCTGCCGGGCGGCGTGTCACCGTCACGGTCGATCTCGTGTTGCCCGCGTCGGAGTGGGACATCCGCCGTGCCCGCGCCTCGATCATCGCCGCGGTCCGCGACCACTGCCCCGACCTGTTCCCGGTGGGCATCGACGTCGAGAGCGAGGAGCTGTCGTGATGGCGGAGTTGCAGGCCCAGTTCGAGGAGCGAGCCGCGTGAGCCGCGTCGACCACGGTCACGGAGACCACCGCACCTACCAGAACGGCTGCCGCTGCGACCCCTGCCGCAAGGCGTCCAGCGAGCAGCGACGTCTCCGCCGGCGCGAGCTGGCTCAGTACAACGTCGACGGGGTCGCGGCCGGGATCAAGCACGGCGGCTCCGGCTACCGCAACCACCACTGCCGCTGCGAGGTGTGCACCACGGGGAACCGGGTGCGGATGGCTGCCTATCGCGCGGCGCTTCGGAACAGGCAGAGCGCGTGAACCTGTCCGCCGCTTCCCCCTTGTCAGCACAGAGGAGCCGAAACCCGTGAACGAACTGCAGGAAATGATCACCGTCACCTCTACGGACGGCCAGATGTACAGCTACGGCCAGGCCAACGGATGGCGCGTCGAGGACGGACTCCTCACGGTCGTCAATAACGGCAACGGCGAGGAGTTCGGGAGCTGGGCCGCCGGGCACTGGATGTCGGTCCGCAAGACGCACGCACCAACGGCGCTGTCGTGACCTCGGCTGTTCCGGTTCCTGCTGTCCCAGAACGGGCGATCTGGTGCGCCGCACCGCACGGGCTCGATCCGTTGATCTTGTGCGCGAGGCCGATCGGGCATTCCGGTCTCCACCGCTCCGACAACGCCGACGACTGGGCAGACGAGCCCACCCCCAACGAGGAGAACACCAGTGCTTGACCAGCTCACCGGCGTGAAGGTGCTGCAAGTTCAGCCCATCCAGCCGCCGAAGCGCACCAACGAGGAGATCGGGCAACTCACCGCGTACGCCCTCATCCTGATCCCCGTCCTCGTCGCGGTGTTCTCGCTGTTCGTGTGGCTCGCCGCGGGCACCATGCATGACCTGTTCCCGGGCGTGCCGGCGCCGTCGTACTGGCAGGCGATGTGGCTGGTGCTGGGCTGGCACACGGTCACGGTGATCGCCCGGCCGCCGTCGTGGAAGTGGGCACGGCGATGACCGCCGCCCCGGATGCGCAGCCACCCGCCGGACTCTGGTGGAGCGCCAAGCACAACGCGGTCGTCGCGAAGCACCCGTACGGCGAGTGCTACGACCTCATCGAGCAGGACCCGATGGGGTGGCGGGACACGGAGGAGCTGTCCGCGCTGCCTGCGGACGCGGTGCGCCTTGTCGCCGACGAGATGGCAGCCGACATCCTCGACGCGAACGAGCGCCTGGGGGAGGCACTGGTCGAGATCGGCATGGCGCTGGGTCTTCCCGCCCCCCGCACCGGTGCCACATGGGGTGCCCCGGAAATCCTCGCCCGCATCGCCGCCTCCCCGGCTTCCGCTGCCCTGGACGGAACACCGGCCGAGCCCGACGCGGAGACGATCGAGAAGCTCGCGAACGCGATCTACGCCTGCGACAGCGAACCACCACTGAACGCACGCACGGTGCCCGAGCGGTGGGCGGTTTACCAGGCGCAGGCCCGCAACATCGTGTGGCCCGTCGTCGCCGCGCTGCTCGCCTCCACCCCCACACGCACCGCCCAGGAGGGCTGACCCATGGGACTGCTGAGCCACGACCCCACCTTCAAAGCCGCCGTCGCACACCAGGAAGAGGTGTACGAGCGGTTCAACGTCAACCGCAACGACCCGCAGGCCCGCCAGGACATGCGGGACGCCCTGGATGCCTGCCATGCCGCCGAGGACGCATGGAAGGACCAGAACCGGTGACAGCCCCGACCGTGACCACCTCGCCCACGCTGTCGACACGCACCCACCGTCCCCCGGCAGCGCTGCACCGGGCGGCGCCGTGCGGTCTCCGCCAGCGCGCCCTCCGACCCCTGCCCGTGGCCGAACCGGACAACTCCGCCGAATGGGTCGCCCACGCCCGCCGGTGCGCCCTCGAATGCCTGGAGGTGGAGCTGTTGCCGGTGCATCAGTGGCCACAGTGGCACGACGACCACCTCCGCCGATCCATCCACGCCACTGCCGCGCACGGGCGCCGTTGGTGGCCCGTGCGGGCGTGGGCGGTGGTGACGGGCCGCGAGCCTGCCGGGTACCGGCAGGGACCCCGTCGACGCTCGGTGTGGATGGGTGTTGTTGATGTGGCCCGGTTCGTGTGGACCGGCCGATGAGCGCCCCCGTGCCCCCTCCCGCCGACACCGCGACCGATGTCGAGCTGACGATTCAGGACTGGTCGTGGTCGCAGGTCCCGCCACCGCTGACCGCTGTTGCCCCGGTGCGTCCGGGCGCCGAGTACGTGGTGATCGGGTTCGCGGACCCCGCCAACGGGGTCCGCGACAACGGCGACTTGCAGTGGGTGCCGCGCAAGCTGACCCCGGACCAGGCCGATCTGCTCGCCGACGCCCTGCACGCGCGGGCTGCCGCGGTTCGGGGTGGTCGTCGTGCCTGACCCCACCCCTCCCGCCGCCGACCAAGCCGCGCGAGCCGCTCGCCTGGAACGCCACCGGTACCACGGACCGGCCGACTCGCTGTGGGGCCGCTGCACCGCCTGCGGTCTCACCTGGTCCGAACAGTCCCGCGCGATCCAGGACGAGGAGACGGCCGATGCCCGCTAGCACTGCTGCCCTGTTCGAGATGGGCGAGGCCGACCGGATCGCTCTCCCCGCGATCTATCACCGCCCGGTGTTCGACGGCCTCGGCATGCCGCACTCGTGGATCTGCGCGGCGTGCTGGGGCGACGGCTGGACCACCCGCTGGCCCTGCCCTACCGCAACTGCGGGTGGGGTAGAGCTGGCGCAGGCGCTGGGCTTAGAAGCGGCCCGATGACCACCGACTCCACCCCTCCCGCCGACGACCAAGCCGCGCGGTACGAAGCCGAGCTCTCTCGGTGGGCCGAGAAGAACGTCGAGTTGGCAGCAGAGAACATCGACCTGCGGGCTCGGGTTGCCGTTGTCCGCGCGCTGCGGGACAAGTACGCAGTCGAGAACGCACAGCTCCAACAGGCCCGCCGGAACCGGATCGGGGTGTACGGCCACAACGACGCGTACGCGCTCGTCGCTCACGTCGTCTCCGAGCTTGACGCGGTGTTGGACGGTCCCGCCGAAGCAGCCGAGCCGGCAACGTTCCAGGAGCGTGCGGAGCGCTTTGGTCGAGAGTTTGCCGCAGGCATGGCGGAGGGCATCGGGGCTTCCGAAGCAGCCGAGCCGGCGGCAACTCCAAACCAACTCCAAGCTGCTCCAACTCTTGGAGTTGCCGAAGCAGGCGCCCCCGAACCCGGCCCGCACGACAACCTGTACGAGGCCGCGGGGAAGCTCGCCCAACACCTCGACACCGAGCCCGAGTATCTGGCTCACGGGGTCGTGGACTTGGTGCTGCGGATGCAGGCCGAGGAAGCGGCGGGCGGCGTCTCCGCCACACCGGAAACCCCTACGGCTGCCGCACCTGCCGGTGATCGTTGGGGATTGGCCCAGCCGGGAACATCAACGGGCGGCGTCTCCACCACACCAGCCGCCCCGCCAAGCTTCGACTGGCAGCTGATCGGCCACCGCGCCCAGGCCCTCGCCAATGCCTGCCTGCACTGTGACGACGAAGCGCTGGTGCTGGGTGGACTGTTGGCGATGGTTGCGGACGCTGCCGGCTGCGTGCTGCGGCCCGCGGGCGTCTCCTCCACACCCGACCCAGCCGCGCCGGCGTGGCCGCTCGTCTCCGACCTCGACAAGGCGCTGGACATCCTCGGCGACCCGCTCGATCCCGCAGTGTCCGTCGGTGACCGGGCTATCGCCTACTCGATGGTCCGCCGCGTCCGCGCTGCTCTGGCTGGTACAGCCACAACCCCCGAGGAGACGACATGACCCGTCCCGTACTGGGCGGCGGTATGGGGCCGTCGCAGCCGAAGCCTCCTGCCCCGCCCCCTCCGAAACCCCCAAGGAACCGAGCATGATCACCGATGCCCGCTGGGCGCCCTGTGACCGCTGCAACTACATGCAGCTCCCGGGCAACGACCTGTGCACGTGCACCGACTGGCTGAACCCGGTCGTCCGTAAGCGCATGGAGCGCGAGGTGAAGGAGCGGCATCGGGCCGCGGTGTCGCGGGCGATGTCTCGTGTCGTGATCGGGAAGGCAGCCGCGTGACCGGCCATTTCTGCGACGGCGTCACCACCACCCGCCCGCCCGAACCGCTCGGTGTCGAGATCCCGGGCGTCTATGACGGGATCCTGTTCTGGGCCTGCGGGGCGTGTGGGCGGGCGTGGCACCGGTTCGGCTACACCCACTACCTCCACGCTCGCGCGGTCCCGCACGTGCAGGCGTGGATGGCGCAACGCAGGAGGGCGTCGTGAGCGCCGCCGGCGAGCTCGGGCTGCCCCCACTCACCCCACCTGGGGGGCAGGCGTTCCGCATCATCGGCATCGACACGTCGCTGGCCTCGACGGGGATCGCCACGATCCGGTGGGCGCCCGAGGAATCGGACCCGATCACCGCCGTCGCCGAGGTGTTCGCTACGAAGGGCAAGCGCGCCGACACGGTCCTGGATCGGGACGCCCGGCTCCAGGACATCACGAACGCGGTGATGCAGCGCTTCACCCTGAACACGCGGTTGGTCGTGATCGAGGCCGGAGCGTTCTCCCGTGTCGGTGGTTCGAACTGGGACCGGGCCGGCCTGTGGTGGCGCATCGTCCGCGCTGTCCACCAGTACGACAACCTCTTCGGTGGTGTCCCGCTGGCCACGGTTCCACCGACGACGCTGAAGAAGTGGGCGACCGACCGCGGCAACGCCGACAAGTCCGACGTATCGGTGGCCATGGCCCGCCTGTGGCCCGACGTTGAGGCGCCCGCTAACGACGCATGGGACGCCCTAGGGCTGGCGCACATGGGTGCCCAGCACCTCGGCTGGCCCGTGCCGTCCCGTGCCCACCACGCCGCTGCTAGGGCCAAGGGCGCGTGGCCTGTCCCTGCCGCTACTGCCGCGAAGGAGTCCGCATGACGAAGCGTGCGTCCGGCCGTGAGCTGGACCCGAACCTGATCCCCATCGTGGCCGACCTCACCCCAGCCCAGATCCGACAGGCGGGGGTCAACACGGTCGGCTACTGCCAGGCCAACGGCATCGGCCGCGACGAGCTCGTGGACCTGCTCGGCGCCCTCGGCATCGCCCCTGTTCGGGTGTCGCGGAAGCCGCGGTCTGCGGAGGAGAGGCGGAAGGCAGCAGAACGGCAGGCCGCCTACGAACGCCGCACCAAGGAGGCCTCCTGATGCCGCAGCGAATCCAGCTCCGCCGCACCAAGGGATGGCGCAAGCCCGAAGGTGCCATCGTGGTGGCCCGTCCCAGCCGCTGGGGGAACCCGTTCCGGGTCGGCCACACGTACCAGTGGGAAGACGGCCAGCCCTGCCCGTTCCCACGCCCGGCGAAGCGGGTAGACGGAGAATGGGAGCAGTTGGAGCGTTGCGTGTCGGTGCAGATGGCGGTGCTGTGGTTCGACGCCTGGATCACCGGCATGGTGCCGTCGCTCGCCGCTGACGCTGTCGAGGTGCTGGCTGGGCGCGACCTGTGCTGCTGGTGTCCGCCGGGTCAGCCGTGCCACGCGGACGTGCTGCTGCGGGTCGCGAACGAGCCTGCGGCGGTGTCGTCGTGACGGTGAATCCTGACGGTCCGCCCCTCACGTTGGACCAACGCCGCGAGCTCAAGGCCGCACGCTGGGCACTCGTGTGGCGCTGGGTCTGCACCGTCGCCGCTGCCCTGTTCCCGTTTGTGCTCTCGCTGGGCCTGTACGTGGCCGTGACGGGCGAACGAGGGTGGGGCCTCACCATCGCCCTCGGGTCGCTGTTGGGGCTCGCAGCGGCCGTGAAGAGGTTCAGCTAATGGCCACCATCTACGGCCGTGCCGCGTACCTGTGCGGCGGAGACATGCGCCCCGGACC
>Ga0105032_100092_pt1 | contig 9564 bp, 18 predicted proteins | sample RS_126metaG_FD_91481 | JGI IMG/M metagenome (GOLD analysis project Ga0105032, IMG submission 91481) | Switchgrass associated microbial communities from Austin, Texas, USA, to study host-microbe interactions - RS_126 metaG | ecosystem: Host-associated > Plants > Roots > Rhizosphere | place: USA... | reverse complement strand
GTAATATACTTATGCTATATTGTGCGACATTAAAAATATCGTGTAAAGATGATACTATACCTAGCTTTTACCTATATGCTCTTATACGCTCTTATATGACGTTACAATGCGATTATGCTAGAACCGCCGTTTTTATACCTGTTATGCTTTTACATATTAAAACATAAAGATTATGAAAAAAAAGACTATTCACAAGCGTTATGGCGTGATACTATAAGTACATACCATAAGGGGTATAAAGACAATTAAAGCATAGACACTTTACAACAGATACACCGCTTACGATTAAAAGCGTGTACACACCGTAAAGCACAAGCATTAAAGTCATACCGCTTACGGTATAGTTAAACATAACCATTTTAGATAGTGTTGTATATTCTACTACACAATCTATTAAATATACCTTGACAAGCTAGTGTCGCAGGGTCTATTCACTATACTATTTATAGTTTAGGAAAAGTCCACGCTTGATGTTGTAGTAAATAATACTACATAAAATAGCATAAAAGCATTGACAATAGCGTAAAAGTTATATATAATGGTAACATAACCACAAGCACAAGGGCGTAAAAGTCAAGGTGGGGGTGGTTATAGGTATAATACATTTATAATTTATCTGTTACAAGGGGTATAAAATAAAATACACTTGACACGATAAAAGCGGTGTGCTATACTGTAAACAGTCGAGCAGATACAACGTAAGTTGGGGGCTTGCTTGACATACAATTTAACATACATTATATGATACGCTAGTTTTACGGCGGGTCTGGAATAATGATACCCTAGTGAGCATACGTCCATTTGACGGTGGTTATGATATACATAATCGAGTATGTAGCAGGGGCGGTTATTGACAAGTGGTCATAATAATGGTTTGGTTTGGTTGGGGGTAGCATACCCTGTAAAATACCGAAGGGCTTGCCCGTATAGATAGAGCGTATGGGGGCATTGTATCCTAACATCATAATAACGTCAATTTTTATGGTGGGATGGGTACAAAAGCGGTAGGTATAACCGAAAACACCTTGATAACAGGGGTGGGATGGGACTTAAAGATGACTAGTGTAATCGTATCAGAGGTAATACTCTTACGCTTCTAGTGATAGGTTGCCACTCCTGTATCAGTAGGGGTGTTATAGTACACAAGAATATAGGAAAATAGGGCGGGATGGGTCTCGCAGTCAGGAGAAAGAATATGAACACATTACAACAGCTATGGGTAGATACTATGGAAGAATTGGGTCTACTAGATGACATAGTTAAGAGCTTTGATAGCGTAGGAGAGTAGTATGTTAAAGTTTTCACATCTAATTGAAGAACATCGTAAAGGACAGTTCTATGAGTGGGGGGTGTACCTTGTTGTAAAAGATACAGCAGGTTCTACCAAGAAAATGTTCTTGGACTACTTTGCGATACGTCCGACCTTCAAAGAGGTTATGACCATAGTTCAGGAGAACCAAAGGGACGGGTCTTTCTCTAACGAAGTAGTATTCTAGCGGTATAGTGTCTTGTGTGCTATAATACCCTTGCTGAACAGGGGGAATATAGGACTTGAAAGGAGTTATGACCTAGTAAACTCGGAACGTCGTGTGTCTGGGGAGAGTTCTATATCAGTATGACGAGGGGCTTCCTCTATCTTACTCGTGTCCAAAGCGAGGAAATTGTGTGATAGAGGGGGTCTAGTAGTCATAAAATGGGAGAGGAATAGTCGCTATACCCTATTTCTCTCTCGACCAAATAATAATGGTATAGGAAAAGGAGTATGCTATCGTGGCAAAAGTAAATATCAACGTAAAAGCGAACGTAAAGGGTAGCCAGACTATCATCACGTTCAAGAACACGCTGGAACTCTTGAGTTACCTAGCGAGGACAGGGGCAACAGTAGCACCTGACCGTAGTATAGTAGTTAAGTAATGAGTGCGTATAGTACGAGAGAGGTAACGAGGAAACAAGCAGAGGATATATACTTTGAGTATCTAATAGAGTTACACAGGGACAGCGTTCGCCGTCTATCAGATGTAGAGCTAGAGGAGGGTATAAATGACTTGGCTTATAGGTTTCCAGACGTACACTTCTTGGAAAACTTCGTAATAAGGGAAAGGAACGATGAGTAAGACAGCATTTGAAAAGGCTAAGGATTTCATTGAGAAGGCTGGGTTCAGTCATATCAAGATTGAAATGGAAGCCGACTTGGGTCGTGAGGATAGCGACTACGAGTGTGATGAGTGTTATGGGGACGGTCATGTAGACTGTGCCGAGTGTCAGGGCGAGGGCGTAGTCTATGCCGAACGTCCTAATGGTTCAGAGGTGGAAGTAGAGTGTGATGAGTGTTATGGCGATGGACGTTTAGAGTGTTCAGACTGTGAGGGCGAGGGTCGCCGTTATGGTGGCGATGCTTGGGACGTTGATGAGTGTGATGAGTGGATTAGAAATCACGTTTCAGACAAGGCTCGTGAGGCTCTAACCTACTCTAAGTTCTACTATGACGGTTCAGTGGACAGTGAAATGACACTGACACTACCAGTAAAGAACGCTGAGTATATGGTAGAGTATCTCGAGGCTTTCAAGGCACTATCAGAGGAGATTGGAAACGGTCTTGATACTGGTGGAGCAGGGCTACATATCTGTGTTATCCCTAAAGAAACCAATGGACACTATCCAGCACCACGAAACACCTTGCCAGCAGACAAGTTTAACAACTTTGCGTCAGAGGTAACTAAGCTGTTACCAGCGTTGTATATGCTTGCCAGTGCTGACGGTGTGAGTAGGGACTTGGGTTATCGCCGTCCACAGATTAGTGCTGAGGAGAAGTATAGTGCCATCAACGGTTCTATGCGGTCATCACTTGAGTTCCGTATCTTTGAAACCTGTTACGAGAAACCAGAAATGGTACTCGAATATGTAGAGGTTATCGCAAAGACACTACGGTTCTACCACAATCCTAGCCTAAAGGTTAAGGAACTTGGTATGGAGTTTGCCCTATCAGATGGCGAACACCGTACATCAAGGTTTTACCAGTCGCCAGACGCTATCAAGATTTTGCGTAAACAGTTGGCATATCTTAAACCATCTGGTAAGACTATCGCAGAGCTTATGGCTGAGCGAGAAGTACCTAATGTTACACAGCTAAAGAAAAACCTATCAAGCAAGAGTAAGGAATTGCGTAAGAAGTGGCACGATGATAAAAAGCGTATCGAAACTGTAAAGAAACAGCCACTTACAGAACAGCAAAAAGAGTATAAGAAACGCTTGATGAGTAATGACGGCTATGATGGCGGTCATACAGAGCAAGAGGCTGACCTCATTGTACGAGGTATTCAGGAACAGATGCCACTCGTGGACTATCTGAATAGTAACCTTTACGGATATCGAGGACGATACCGTAACTCATATACATTATCAGTTTAATAAGAAAGGAGAACCATTATTTGCGGAATTGTATATTACAACAACAAGAACGGCAAGTCTGTTAATGGACTTGTTAAGATGTCTTATAAGGCACAACGAACACGAGGTCATGACGGCTTTGGGTTCTTTACACCAAACAATAACCGATTGACACACAACGTAGACGAACGTGGTATCCTTCGACTATTGAACAGGACTAAGCAGAGTGAAATCTTGTTTCACCACCGCTATCCTACAAGCACAAGCAACGTCCGAAATGCTTGCCACCCGTTCTCAACTAAAGACCGCTACAAGTATAACTATGTAGGTGTTCACAATGGAGTTCTATGGAACGATGATATTGTAGCTAAGGAACAGATGAAAGAGGGCGTTAGTTATGTATCGAAACAACAAGACGGACGTTTCAATGACAGTGAGGTTCTTATCTATGACCTCGCAGATGTTATTGAGGGTCGCAAAGAAAAGCTATCAGTAGAAGGCTCTATCGCCTTTATCTTGGTACAGCTTGACAAAAAGGGCAACCGAAAGGCTCTATACTTTGGTCGCAACACTGGCAATCCACTAAAGATTAAGAAGTACCGTCATGGTTTCTCTCTTACATCTGAGGGCGATGGCGAGATGATTGACCCTAACAAGCTATTCAGGTACGACTACGCTACTGGCAAGTTCAGTGCTACGGATTTTACTATCCCATATCGGAGCTACACCTCGAATTACAGTGGGTATTCTATGGGTCGTGATTACGATGACGACTACGAATACGGTGCTTATCGTGGTTACAACTCTGGTTACAACTGGAAAGGTAACAAGGAAACAGGCGTTGGATACGATGCTCATGGTAACAAGATTGACCAGAACGGTTATCTTGTACCAACAGCAGGGGCTAACGGTGTTTTTACTGAGCAAGTGCTTGACCGATATAAATCCACTGGTCGCTATGGGGCAGGAGATTTTGAAGAGACTGAGAAACAGGCTGTCAAGGAGATTGTAGGTGCTTTACTTTACGACATGAACTACGCTAATGAAGTAGCTCTTGAGTTTGGTACATACTTGCTAGATGAATTACAAGGTCAATACCTACTACTAGAGGATATGTTCCGACAGGACTTAGACCTAACTGGTCAAGAACTAGATGAGTATCTTGAGCTTGATGAAAAGATTAGGCTATTGACGTTGGCAATCGACCAACTCGCTGACAAGCAGATGAAACTTGCCTTGACAGAGGGTATGAGAAACTTAACAGTATAAAGGAGTAGACAATGATACACTTTCATAGATATAAGTATGTTGGCTTTGTAAAGGCTTTCAGGTGGCTCGGTGGCGTAGCAGGTGGCTTTCACGAGGAAATCTATGTTAGGGCTTCTGAGTGTACAGTATGCGGAAAGAGAAAGGCAGTAAAGTGAAAAAACTAGACAAGAAACACAAACTAGCGTATGAGGACGTTTTCCTCTATGCCCGACTTACCCGAAACTTTGTAGATACTGACTTTTCTGCTGAGGTTTCATCGCCGTTCCTATACAAGAGTGGCAATAAGATGGAGATATGGGTAGATGATGATGTCATTACTGGCATTGGTCAGAGGAACTTCCAGCGTGATAGGTTACACGCCAATCGTGGCAAGTTAATCTTTGTAGCAGAATATAACGATGACGGACGGTCAAGAAATGAGAAAATCATTGGTAGGTGGAGTTCTGTTAAACGAGAGGTTACTCTGTTCCCAACAGAGAGACTTCAACCAGAGGAGATTAAAATCCTAAGTAAAATACAAAAACACTTGACAGAAAACAATGTATCAGTTATAATAGAACTAGACGAAAAGAAACGATACCGCCTTGAGGCTCGTCGCCGTAGAGGAGACCGTATCCAACGTCGAGACATAGTAACACCTCATTTTGGTCGTGATGATGAAGATTATGATGACGATGATGAGTACTAGAAAGGAGAAGTATGGACGATAATCCACAACGACCGATGACAGAACAAGAGGCTATGGCACAGCACGAAGCTGATATGGCATCTATGCCAAGCTGGCATGAAGCGTCAGACGGAGTATATGTAGCTGACGTACAAGAGCAAACAGGCGTGATACAAGACCTGACAACTATGGCTGAGCTAGATGAGCTTGCTGAAACGGCAGTTCCAACACCTAGACCAGAGTATATTACTGTTGATTATTCACAGTTTAGAAATGGGTTCAACATGGTACAAGATAGTGCCTTAGAGGAGTATCTTCTAAGTAGGCGACATGGTAGGTCAAGGGTTAAAACGGTAGAACCAGAAGAACCAAAAGAGGTAAACCTTATGCCTCGTAAAATGAGTAAGGCAAAAGAGTGGTCAATTTCCGCTAGGGCATTAAAACGAGTAATCGAAAGTGCTATCACAGAGCGGGCTAGGTACGACTATAAGTTCCAGTGTGTCTACGATGAGCGTTTTCGTATCTATCGTATCTGGAACGGAGTAACACAAAATGTTGTTGCCACTGTTAAGAACACACAAAACGGAGCAGTAATCAGATACCGAGAAAATAGCCACTATGCTTGTGCTATTGCTGACATGAACGGCAAAGAAGTGCCTGCTGGGTATCGCCGTAACGGTAAGATTATGGCTGTTCCAAGCTCGAACCTCCGTATCCACAGGGGTCGTGCTGAGTATGGAACTAACCAGACAAGTAAATCTAAGGACGCACAGCTTGGCTTTAGGCGGTCTGCCTATGAACTTGCTCTACGAAATAGGGACAAGGAACAAGCTAAGAAAATGCGTAGAGAGGGGATACTATTCTAATGATTGAACGTATCACTGATAACATGAACGAGTCTGGCTACGAGGGCGAGTGGTACTCTTATATACACAATATGAGGTATTATAGGGTACGCTTGCTTGACGGAGAGTTCACAGTCTGGGAAAGCAACTACGACAGTAGCGAGCAACACCAGATTGACACGCCAGAAGTAAGAGATGTCTTACGACAAGTAAAGGACGGTCTCAATGAGCAGTAATGGATTTTTTGCTGGTATTGAGGAGATGCGTCAAGAGGACACTCAATACGCCGTCTTTCATATAAATAAAACACCAGAACTCTTGACAAAGTACTTGGAACTCAAATCACAGAACCGCAACAAAGGCTACAACTCTCAACAGGGTCTCGCAATGGCTACGGAGTGGGCTGAGAAACATAACAATACGTTTGGCGACCTATTCCAAACCGAGCTTGAATTAGTGCGGTGGAATAAGGTGCTTGATTTACTATGAGAGATAAAAGAATAGTGAAGTATAACGTAGATTTTTGTTATAAGAATTTCAAGTACAAGCAGGGGGCTGTCAGTATAGACCTTTCAGATGTGGACAATATGAAAGGTGTAGTAGAAGCTGACTGGAGCTTAAAGTACGCTCAATCACATCTAAAGCGTATGCTCTCTCAGGCTACTGGAATAGGCGGTGGCTGGAACTTAGACTTTGTAACAGTAGAGGATAGTATGTTCTCGTCTGATAAGAAGTACACCTTTACTATCAAGTCTAGGTTATATGTAAATCTAAGGAGGCTCTATGAGAGACCCAAGACATAACATAGCCCCAATCATCATGTTTGTAGCATGCTCGGCATTTATTTTAGGATATTTGCTGGGCATCTACATCTGTTATATTAGACTGTTGTAAATTCTACGGCAATTTTGCTATTGACATTTGCGACAAAGTTTGATATAATGAGTACATGGTCGTAATTGGGCATCTAATACGACAACTCACAATGACACCTTGTATCGGTCTGGCAGACACTTGAAGGAACGAAACCAGAAATAGGGTTAGGTCATGTGGGACATTAAACTATGCGTAGGGTTGTACGTTCCCTATTGAAAAACCAACGTAGAGTAAATCGTGATAGAAGTACACAAACTTCTCGCTCTGTCTTAAGCCTGACAACGAGAACCTTAAACACTATCTTATATGGTAGTATAAATATGCTGAACCAGCATAGTGTACAGGTCTACATGTGAAGTCGTACATTATCCCTTATAGGAGAATGAAAAAAATATAACTAATCAGAGTTGGTGGTTAGGTAAGAGATACAGGTACGAGTATAGTGGTTGAAATGGCGTAAGCTCCCCTCTGGGTTTAAGGGAGAAATGGCTTTTCATACCCAAAAATAATTGAAAGGAGTTACAATGAAGGAAATTTTAGCGATTATACTAGTGGCAGTAGCTTTTATCGTAGTGCCAATCGTGGTAATGTGGGAACTCAATGTTAGGTACATTCAACAAGAGTGCAATAACTATGCCATGATGACAGATAGGCAAACACGATTTGTTCGACCAAGTTGGGGTCAAGCTGGTTGTTATGTAAAGACCGACAATGGTTGGTTCTTCCTAGACCAGATTAACCAGAACAATGTGAGCCAGTAATGAGAGACGAAAAGATTAAGCGAGCCTTTATCGAGTATCTAGAAAAAGGTACTGACGAGAGGTTCTTTCAGGCACTAACAAACTTTACTCAACTACCGTATATCGGTGTGGCATCTTCGCCCTCTGGCGATGGTTTTCGAGACCTGTGGCACATAGAAGCCGATAAACAGATTGAGTGGAAAGGGAAAAGCAATGGAGAAAGTGAAACAGAAGCTACGTAAGTGGCTAGACATTCCAAACACTCCTGACTTTGAGCGGTTTAATCGTGCTATGGACAAACGGGCAGATGAGTTTGACTCAAGAGTTCGTAAGGCTATACATGGTGCTTATGCTGGCATTGTATGCGTAGTATGTGGAAAGAACGTTTTTCGTGGAGAAGGAACTTGGGTACATGGTAACGGCGGTAAGGCGTATTGCCTAGACCCATGTTGGAAAGAGCGAAATGAAACTCCCGACTAGATACCACGACTTGTCAAGGTCAGAAAGACGACAAGCCCGTGAGCAATATGTGTGGGAGCAAAAAGGTAAATGTTACTGGTGCGGACATCCGCTATTCGGAGAACCGCCAAAGAATATCAAAGACTTAGAGATAGATTGGAGACTTTTTCCTAAAGGCTTCTTAGACTATCCTATACATCTACAACACAACCACGATACAGATATGACAGAAGGTGCGGTTCACGCATACTGTAACGCTGTTATGTGGCAATACGAGGGGAGATAACATGGCTAGACCTAATACAGTTGGTCTTGGAGAATATACTGACGAGGACTTATTCGCAGAATTAGCTGAACGAGCAAAAGGTTGGGATATTAAGAAAGACCACGAAGCAATTAAACAACAAATGAAGGGCTGGGAACAGACCCTAGACAAAATCGTTGGCTGGATTTACGACGCTCATCAGAACGATGACACCATAGATACTATGGAAATCGCAGTTGAGCTAGAGAGTATGAGCAACGAAATGATGTCAATTAACATGTAGGGGGAATGATGGCAGGTAATCGAACACGAGGACCGACTATCGGTCAATTTAATCTCGACGGTCAGCTATATGGCTTAGAGAAAATCGTATCTCCACCCGAAGTAATCGAGGACAACGGGTTGAAGGTCATTCACTTAGCGATAAGCGAGGAAGATAATAAAATCGCTGGATTTACCGCAGAGGCGTTGCGACAGGCACGAAAATTAAGTCCAGAGGTTCAATCACGAGGCAAACCGCCTTGGTTAACGCAGGAATGGCAGGCAAGGAGGAGAATGAAGAAATATGGAGTAAAAGGATGACACAAGAGCAAGCATTTGAACTGATGAAACAGGGACACAATGTTATGCTAACTGGTCCTGCTGGGGCTGGGAAGAGTTATCTACTTCAACAGTTTATCAACTGGGCTAGACATCATCGTAGAAAGGTAGCAATTACCGCTACGACTGGACTAGCCGCCGCACACCTAAGCGGTCAGACAATTCACAGTTGGGCTGGGTTAGGAATTGGGAACTCGCTCCCCGATAACTATTTCTACACAATGTCAGACAGTCGGAGAAACGGCATACAACGCACCGATGTCTTGATTATTGACGAGATTAGTATGCTTCACGACTATGCCCTAGACATGGTTGATGAGGCTATGCGTATAATGCGAGATGATGAAAGCCCTTTCGGCGGGCTACAAGTCATCTTATGTGGCGACTTCTTTCAATTACCTCCTGTGGGTAATGGTGGTCGCTTTGTAACGGAGTCTAAAGTTTGGTCTTTAATGG
>Ga0105032_100090_pt1 | contig 9720 bp, 9 predicted proteins | sample RS_126metaG_FD_91481 | JGI IMG/M metagenome (GOLD analysis project Ga0105032, IMG submission 91481) | Switchgrass associated microbial communities from Austin, Texas, USA, to study host-microbe interactions - RS_126 metaG | ecosystem: Host-associated > Plants > Roots > Rhizosphere | place: USA... | reverse complement strand
CGCCGCTTCCCAAGTTGACGGCTATGAAAATGCTGATAATGCTAAATTGGAGCAAATCGCCAAGAACATGGCAGACCTTATTTCCTATGGAAGGTCTAAAGCCAAGGAGACGGCGGCTGCACGGAAATCTGCATTTGATAAATTGAAGGAAGACGCCATTGAGTCCGCTATGGGCGATGGCCCCGAATTGAATGAGGGGCGGCCTGGGTTTGTAGAGTCCGCGTGGCAAAAGCTCAATCAGATGATTGCAGATAATAAGCGCTGGGAAGGCTTCTTGAACCTTATCTCTGAATACGATAAGTCGCATAAGCTCGCCAAGCTTCTGGATACGATGGAAGCGAAACGGAATGAAGCTCGCAATATTAACGTCATTTATGGTTCTCTGGTGGATAGACTGGATAAAGTGACGCGCAATTTCGGCGAGAAGGGCGGAATCGTTACACGCATGATTGAAGACAGCGGCGATACCCTGTCCCTTCTCCCGCTTAAATATGAAAACCAGCAAGGGAAGATGGTTTCCCCTAATTATTCAAAAGCGGACATTATGTCTTGGTACGCCCACTTCCAGGCGGCCAAAGTCAATAACAAGTCTCGCAATGCGCTAGAATCAACAGGCATGACGTTCTACGACCAAAAGGGGGAGAACTCAACCGAAGCAGCCATTGAGAACTTACTGAACGATTCCGATAAAGCCGTCGTGGGCGAAATTATGCAAATGATGGACGAGTACCACGACCGCATTAACGAGTGGTACAGAAACAGAAATGGTGTCAGCTTGCCCAAAGAGCCAGGGTACTTCCCGATGCGTCGTAAAGGGTATGACTCCGTGGCTCGGGACATCCTGAAAGAAGATTTGATTCAACGGACTATCGTTCCTGCTTCAGCTATGGGGAGGACAGATAATGCTTACGCGCTTGCTCCGCAGAACATCTATCAGACTGCTCTGTCTCATTTTGGGCAGTGGGAACACGCGATGGCATGGGATAGCACTGTTGCTAATATTGGCGCTGTATTTGGCGATGGACGGTTCAAAAACATCGTGGAATCCCGCTATGGCTCGAACATGCTTAAAGTAGCAAAATACTACCAGGAGAAGTTTATTAACAATTCGCCCTATCTGTACGATTTAACGTATGGTGGGTGGGACGCTCTCCGGCAGAACATGACTTTTGCTAAATTGGCGTTTAAACCTGCTCAGTACTTTAAACAGCTCACATCCATGCAGTTATACTGGATGGACTTAAACCCTGTACAAGTAACCAAGGGCTTACTTAGCGTAATTACAAAACCCCAAGAAACAGTAAAGGCGCTATATAGCTCCCCAATCCTTAAAGACCGTTGGCGCAATATGTCCCTGGAAATGCGCGACTGGGTTAATTCTAACGATTTCCAGGCTCTCCGTAAAACCCGTTCTTTTAAAGATATGTTAATGGCTCCGATTCGGTTAGCCGATAGCACCAACGTTGTTTTAGGCGGTGGGGCGCTATACCATTCTGTCCTGGAGGAAACGGGTTCGCACGAACAGGCGCTTGCAGCCGTAGAGCAAATGACAGAGAATACACAGCAATCTGGCTCTATTGACCAAGTGACGCGGTTCCAAGGCTCCGGCCAGTTGAACCGTATGTTCTCAATGTTCAAAAGCCAACAGAACCAGCTATTTCAACAGGAAGAGGAATTTACCCGTGACTTTGTACGCGACTTGCAGAGAGGAAACGTGGGAGCGAAAGAATGGGCTTCCTACCTCAAACGTATGGCCGTTCTGCGTTCTTCCCCTGCGTTCTTTTCTCTTATGGCATCTGGTGTCGGACTCATCGCGCAGCCTGACGGTTCTGACCCCGAGCGCTGGCGGGATGAGGCTGGTAAATTACTACGGGCGGTCATACTCGGAAACTTAAACGGTATCTTCATTCTCGGGGATGTGTTTGAGAGTATATCCTACGCCGTTCCTGCTTTGCTGTATGGACAACAGACACCCCCTACCCAAGAAATCCCTTGGCTTAAAGAGGTTGATGACATATACGCTTTTGGAAAAGCGCTCATCAACTACACTATGGGCGAAGAAGTCAAGCTTAGCGACGTGCTAAATTTCAAGGAGAAGGAGTCTTCAGAAGAAAAGCTCGTCAAGACAGCGGCAAAAGCTGCTGATATTACAGGTTTACCTACGGAAACACTTTACAATGAAATCACAGGTATCATGGAAAGCCTTGATAATGACGACCCTTTTGGTGCTTTTCTTGCTGGCATGGGCTGGCCGAAAAGCGTGGTCTCCTCAAGGCAACCACAAGACGTATCTCTGAACAGCGTTTTACACCCTGGACAGAACAAAACCTCAGTCGGAGACCAATTTGGCGAAATGTTTCAGGATGCTATCCGTAACATCCAAAGGCAGGCCGACGCTACTCCCGAGACAGATGACGACCTGGATAATGCCGAAGAACTGCAAATCCAGATGGAGCGGGAGGCTGCAAACGCTAGCAAACAAAAGCGGGAGCAGGAAGACCTGGAGTTTGAAGCTCAGACACAATTGGAAGAACAACAAACTCAAGAGAGTGATATGATTGACATGAACAATTTGGATGTTGCCGCACCAGGAGGATAGGTCGTGACGGTTCAAAGCGAAGTAAGCAAGGATTATGGCTACGGTGATGGCTATGTCAACTCGTTCTATTTCTACTTTAAGTACTTTACAGCGGATGAAATCCGCATTTCGGTTGGCGGCGTGCCAGTCGATATTCTCGAAACGACCATTACGCGCAATCCAGATGGTGACGGCGGTACGATAACGCTTGCTACTGCGCCTGCTTCAGGGGTGGAAGTCATCATCTACCGCGAGATTGAGTTTACCCAGGAAACCAAAGTCCCCGTCAATGATAAGCTTGGCCGTGAGACGATTGAGGTTGCCCTTGACAAATTGACGATGCTGTCCCAGCAAATCAATGAGCAATTGCAGCGTACCATCACCATGCCTATCGAGCTGGCCTCGGGGGTAAGCGTTACTCTTGAAGCTCCAATGCCAGGAAAATCCTTGATTTGGAACGAGGATGGGGACGCTTTAATCAATAGTGAGGCGAGTGTTGACGAAGTTCTTAACTTAGCGCAACAATCCGCAGAAGCGGCGGAAGCTTCTGCCGAGAATGCGGCTGTCGCCGAAGGTCTTGCAATTGACGCGGCAAACGCGGCTATCGCAGCCCAGGAAGCTGCGGAAAATGCTTCGGGTACATTCATCCCCGCGTCGGTTGATGAAATCCTTGCAGGCGTCAACGTGTCCAAGCAAGGCACTCCGAACGCTATTGCAGGTTTGTGGGAATTAGGCCCAGACATCGCTTCTGCGTCAATCATTGAGATTCCTGACGCTGGGGGCGGGGCTTTCTATGTCACCGGAACTACGAACATTACTGAAATCACGGCTACTGTCCTTAAGTCAGGCCGTAAAGTCACGCTTATCATGGAAGACGAGCTTTCGTTCATCCATGACAACACAAAGCTTATCTTGCCGGACGGTCAGAACATTACGACCAACCCGAACGATGTGCTTGAGTTTCTGTGTATCGACGGGGTGAACGGTTATTTCATCCTGACCAATTACACCAATGCTGGCGCAGCGGCAACGGCGTCGAATTTGCTCCGTAAGGGTGAGTTCCGTGGCCGTCCACCCCTTGTTACAGGTAACTCCACTATCGAGATTCAAGCTGGCTGGGGTTGCCGTGACGATTCGGATACCTACGACATCCTGTTCCCTACCGATACGACTATCGATTTGGATGGCGGCACGGGTGAACTTAAGCTGGACACAGGCTCTCCGGCAATCAGCACTAAGTACCATTTATGGGTTGGCCTGAATACCAGTACTGGTGACGTTACTGCGGTCATGTCTGCATCGGCCACTGCGCCAACAATGCCTGGAGGCTATGGCGCAAAGCGGAAACACCCTGGCTCGTGGTATAACGACTCATCCGGTAATTTGGTTTATCAGGAATTTGAAGGTGAGTACCCGTATTTATGGGTCACGTATCCTGAACAGGTTTCTGACGCTTACGGTTATGAAGCCACAACCGACCCAATGATGGTGTTAAAACGTGGTACTCAGACTACTGCGACCGCTGTGTCCCTGGCGAGCCGTATTGCCGATTCGGATTTGGTTGACGTTTTAGCGGGCTCAGGTATTTACAGCGTGAGCGGTGTTTCGTACATATACCAGAAAGGTACTACCATTGTTCGGGCGCGCTTGAACTTAAGCGGCGCTGGTTCCTACAACTGTAATGACCAGTTTGAAGGCCCAGTAAGAACAAACGGTAGCGGTGAGATTGGCTACAAAGTAGGTAGTACAAGCGCTCCTATGTCCATCACCATCAAAGGTTATAAGTGCAATTTATATACGAACGGGCTATAATGAGTACACCAGCCGCAGTAATGAATTTCGATTGGGCTCCCTTGCTGGGTCAAGGCGGTACAATCGTGGTGCTTTCTATAGTGTTATGGGCTTTTTGGAACGACGTTAAAGCGCAGCGCGAGATTGACCGCGCTAATCGTAAGGCTGAAATTGAGGCGGAAGCCAAAGATAAGGCCGAACAGCATAGCGTGTTTGAGAAAACCATTGACAAACTGACTGCATCCTTTGAGCGGTCAATAGAAGCCCAGGGTAGAGTGTTTGAAAGCTCGCTCAAGACAATAGTAGACAACGACAGCAAGCGCGAGTCTCTTGCAGAGGAGCGCTTTAAGCTACTCTTGACAGAAGTGCTCGCGTCGAAAGGGTCACGCAATGAGCTACACTGAGAACAAAAGGTTCATGAAACTCTATAAGTACGTACTGGCCGTTGAGGGTGGGTACGTAAACGACCCTAAAGACAAAGGGGGCGCAACGAACCACGGAATCGCCTTCAATTATAATCAGGGTATCCTGAAGAACTTTGGTATCACAGCACCTTCGCAAATGCGACAGCTCACAACCGAGCAGGCGCTTGAGATTTACTACCGCAAATACTGGCTCCCTTCTCAGTCAGATGAATTGCCAGATGCTCGTCTCGCACTGGCTTATTTTGACCACGTTGTAAACGCAGGCCAGGGAGTAGCCGATGAACTGCTGGCGAAATTAGATGCTAAAATATGGCATATAGCTGGCGACGGGTCGAACACTAATTTCTGGTGGGGCAAAACCTTGGAGTTTATGCTGCATCGGCTATGGTGGTACACTCGTATTGCTCAATGGAAAACCTACGGCCTGGGTTGGTTTAATCGGTTGGTTAAGATTGCAAAAGCCCTGCCGGACGTGTAATAGATGAATTGGAGAGACACCATGATTAAACGCCTGTTCACCCTTCTCGCGGCTGTCCTGCTGCCTGTTGTGGTATTTGCAACCCCCATTAACCCCAAGAAGGTTCCTCTTGCTGATGCCGAAGGCGGCTATAGCATCTTCCGTCACTTGGACATTGACGAGTCTCCTACCGGGCAGTCTGCAAAGGACGCTCCTGGCCGTCTGTACCGCTGCGAATTTGTCAATGATACCGCATCGACCAAAGAGTACCTTAAAATCTACAATGCGACCGCTGCGAACGTAACTGTCGGTACGACCACTCCGGTTTTTACTATCCCGTTACCTGCTGCGGCTGTGAAGACCACTGTCGATTTCGGCGCTTATGGCCTTCCCTTTACAAGCGGTATCACCTTTGCAGCTACTACTGCGCTTGCAGACTCCGATACAGGGGCTCCCGCAGCTAACGCAGTAGTCATTAACTGCCTCTACAAGTAACCCTTCAGTTCATCAATAGCGCAAGACCCCCAGGGATGAGAGTCCCTGGGGTTCTATCAGGAGAGAGTCATGGCTAAGAACAAAACCCAGCGTGCTAGCGGAACTAACGCCGATGCGGTAGTAACATTCACTAACAGCTCTACGTCTAAATTAGGCTATTTAGGCGGTCGTGTCATTTGGTCTTACAGTGCCGACCCTACTGGCGGAAGACTTACTGTAGTGGCTGGGGCTACTACGCTTCTTGACGTTGACATCCCTAAAGGCGGCCCTGGCTTCCTGGATATTGACGGGTTTGACCCGCCAGCCGGAAGCACTGACAACGTTGTTGCCACGCTTTATGCAGGCGGCTCCGGTATCGTAGGCAAACTCAACGTCGCAATGAAAGCTTAATATGCCAGCAATATCAGCAATCAACGCATTAACCGCGCTCTCCGCTATTTTCGGGGACGGTAGCCCTATCATACCGCCTCCTGACGACTACGAGCCTGCTCTCCAGTTTAACGATGAGCGCAATTCCCAGTATTTAGGCGTGATATAAGGAACTTCCGCTTATGGCTATGCCAGTTTTAGACGGTAACGGTGATTTAAAGTACCTTGACGCGGGTGGCGCGGGTACTGAGCTTAGCCCTTGGCAGGTCATCCATAAGCTCGCAGCGAGTTCCGAAGTCATCGGCCTTGTCGCTCAGTCCGGCACGTGGACTGAGGCCAACAGCGCGGCCATGAAAACCGCTCTGGAGATTATCGACGACATCGTACTTACCGAAGATGCCGCTCACTCCACCGGCGCGAAAGGCGTCATGCCTTTGGCCGTTCGTAACGATTCTGGTCTGGCGCTAGCAGGAAGCGACAACGATTACATCCCCTTATCAACGGATAACCTTGGCCGTCTTTGGGCGACCATTAACCTCCTGACGGTCGCGGGTACGGCTCTCGCTGTCAACGCTGGCGCAGCATCAAATGGTGTCTTACGTATCATTCCAGCCAACGATAGCCCTGGTCTATATGCTGAAGACTCGGGGCATACGTCAACCAACAGGGGCTTCTTCCCTCTGGCGGTACGGGTTGACGCCTTGGCTTCTCAATCAGATGCGTCTGGCGACTACACTCCGTTCGCTACAAACGCCTACAACCAGCTCTATGTCACACCATCTGACATTCTCTCTATTGCTCAGACGCCCACCATCGACACGGCCATTTATGCGGCTGGCGATTTGATTGGCGGTAAGCTGACGTTCGCAAACGCTACTCGTGTCGCAGCTTACAGCGGGAAAGTTACGAACGTAATGATTCGTGACCTGGATGCTGAAAATGCTCCGATGGATTTAATCCTCTTCAACGCCGACCCGTCCGGCACGACCTTCACAAACAATGCCGCGCTCGATATTGCTGATGCGGATTTAAGCAAAATCTTCGCTGTCATCCACATTTCGGACTGGACGACCTTCGCGGATAACTCTGTTGCCCATGTCGGCGAGCTGTATAAAGCGTTTAAATTGGCATCGGGCTCCTCAATCTACGGAGCTTTGGTTTCTCGCGGTACGCCGACCTATGCTTCCACGTCCGATGTCTCTGTTGAAATTACAGTAGAGCGTGACTAATGCCCCTCAAACGCAGACCAATCATCAAAGTACCACAATCGACAGTGGCCTGGAACTTCCGTCAATCGGCAAGTCCCATTATTGGTACTGGCGGAAATAACCTTACATTCGGTGGAACCAACACGTTCACCGGAGATAGCGTAATTACGTCTTTGGCTTCAGGGTACTTCCAATCCGCCGCTGGCAAATTTGGTAAATTGCCTTGTTTCACAATGTTCCTAATTATGCGTCCTATCAATACAGACGAGTTCGCCGACTTATGGACGCTCGGTTCCGGCTCCGGCGGCTCGGCAGATGACTACACATGGTACATCATCAATGGTGCAGGCGCTTCTGGCTTTTTGTTCGGGGTGTCTCCTGGCGGTGGGGACTACGGTTCCAGTGTATTTGCGAACGCAGGAGCAATCGATACGACCAAGAAATATAAGTTCATGCTGGGGTATAATGATACTCCTGCCGCCAATTTAGCATTTATATTCGCTAAGAAAGATGGCGACCCGAATATCTATCAAGGGTACTCTAACACCATGAGTCAGTACCAATCAGGTCGCAACCACTTGTTCTCTAATACGCCACTTTCAGTAGGCGGTAGCGTTTCCTGTGAATACGGTTATGCAGAGTACTGGGAGAACCAATACCTGCAAGACTTATCAATATTCCAGGCACTTTGCGAAGACCCTAAAAGGAGCTGATATGTTTGACCAGCCTTTACTTACCCCAATCAACAATAAGGAATACTTCCTTGTTAATGACTTCATGTACCAATGGCAGTACGGTGGAGAGACATACCGCGTCTGCATCCATAAAGGCTTTATCACCGACGGCGCTAGCATTCCAAGATGGTGCTGGTCTTTGGCCGGACTTACCCCCGATGGTCTTTACCGCGCAGCGGCAGTTGTCCACGACTTCTTCTACCAATTCCGTGGGTCGCCGCCTATCGGTCAATATCTGAAACTCGTGGAAGGGCTTTGGGTTGAGACGACCGCTCTGACCCGTAAGGAGTGTGACGACCTGTTTCTCCGTATTATGGTTGAAGCCGGAGTCGATTCCTGGAAGGCGAAGACCATGTATCGCGCCGTCCGTATTTTCGGGGCATTCGCTTGGTAGTTGACACAGGATTACTTTTCCGGTATCGTCGAACTTCGACTCATGTGTGAATACGTGTGTCCCGCTAGTTTAAGTACCAGAACATCACCCCTCGACTCCTCGGAGTTCTCGGGCGAAGGCGCGGTGTGAGGCCGTAAGGGACACCCTATTCGTTGAGGGTTCTATATCCGTATTCTGCCAGTAGAATTGCGTCCGCGATGTCTAGCGTGATGCGGAATACGGTTGAGGGGAATAACTGTTGAGCACGTTCTTTATGCCGCCGTTTCCGCGCGTTGTAGTCTGCTGCCTTAGCTCCGAGGGAGAGTTTCTGCTGCCACTTCTGGGGCAGGACATCCTCAAGCTCAAGCCTATTCGAGATTACGCAGCCGCGCACAAAACCGTAGCTCCGCATGAACGTTCCGAAATTCTTGGCGCGTCCGCCCCGCAAGTCCCCAGGCATGAATCCGACTTTCTCCATGAAGACCTTTGGGCGGTAAACCCAAGTCTCGCGCACCGCATCAGCGATGTCGGTTTCTGTCATGTTCTCGAAACGCGCTACAGATACAATTCTATGCTTCTCGTCCATAACGCACAAGCCGCCAGAAGTCCCTGGGTCAATACCTACCACATAAGTCATGGTGTTCTAATCCTTCTTATACCGCGTTCCACGCCAGCCTTTAGCCGAAAGAGGAAGTCCGGCTGCCCATTCTGGCAAACAAGACATAATCCGCTCAAGCTCCTCCACGGAACCAAACCCCTTTGGCACTTCCGACACCAGTTCGTCGTGGACATGAAGGATAATAGGGTATCCGGCGTCCTCTGCCGCAAGCATCGCGCCAGCCAGGAGGTCTCGGGCAACCGCCTGCGTAATGTTCTCAGCAAGCTTTCCGCTATACGTTCCAACACGGAGCGGGTATTTGGTTCCGTCCTTGAAGCCATAATAGCTGAGCTTAAAGCTCTCACCGCCCCAAGGAGTTGCAGCCGTTGACACCTTCGGATGGGGATAGACGATGCAGTTACCGGAAGGAATCCTGCACAAGAGATATTTATCCCATGTACCGAATGTAACCTGCGGACGTTCAATGAGTTCATCCCAATCATCAAGGTAATTACCTACGTGTTGCTCCTGTCCAGTGAGCACCGCTTGAATCGCCGCGTTCTCAAGGTGTTTCCACCATAACGTAATGCGGTTGTTCTTGATACGGAAGCGCTGTTTGATAACGTCCGATGCGTATCCTGAACGTATGTCAAGGATTTGGTCAGGAGGTAAGTTCTTATTCCGCTCTATGT
>Ga0105032_100089_pt1 | contig 9726 bp, 6 predicted proteins | sample RS_126metaG_FD_91481 | JGI IMG/M metagenome (GOLD analysis project Ga0105032, IMG submission 91481) | Switchgrass associated microbial communities from Austin, Texas, USA, to study host-microbe interactions - RS_126 metaG | ecosystem: Host-associated > Plants > Roots > Rhizosphere | place: USA... | reverse complement strand
TCCTTGCGCTTGTCCACGGCCTCGTCGAGCTTCTTCTGGAGCCGATCCACTTGGCCGTTCAGCGAGTCGACCGCGGCACGCTCCAGGTCGCTCAGACCCTTCTTGTTGTCGGTCCGGACCGAAATCCCGCCGATCGTGACGGTGAGCTCCGCACCATCCCGGGCCGCGTCGCGGAAGCGGTCACGGTCCTTCTTGGCGTCCCGGACGGCCTTCAGCGCGTCACCCTCGGCGATCTTCGCCTTCTCGCAGGCATTCGAGTCGGGGCCGGTGTCGGCAGCCGAAGCCACCCCCACCCCGAGCACGGGGAGTGCCGCGACGGCGAGGCCGAGCGCGACGGTGAACAGCTTGTTCATGCCTTCTCCTAACGACGTCCCCCTGAAAGAGAGACGCCTCATCGGGCACATCGTTGTGTCGGAACCGTCACCGTTGATCTGGTGCGGTCTGCCTCGTCCAGCTGGGCGAGGTAGCGATCCAGCGCCGCGCGCCCCTGCTCGGGCGTCTCGGGCCGGGCTGTCAACAGCTCGCGCTGGGCCTGCCGGTCGGTGCGGGCGGCCTGCGCGGCGGTGCCCAGGTACGCCACCACGGCGTCCACCTGGGCCTGGTAGCACTCGTTGGTCTGGCGCTGCTGCTGCACGCTGGTCACCAGGAACACCGCGAGCAGGACCACCACCAGCGTGTCCACGGCGAGCACCGCGAGGGTGGCCAGCCGGATCCCGTCCATCCGCAGCGGAGGCGGTTGTTCGTCAGCCACCGGAATCCTCGCCCTCGTCCGGTTCCTGGGTGGGTGTCGGTTCGGTGGTCTCCGGCGGCGACGGCTGCTCGTCGTTGACGCAGCCCAGGCCGTCCTCCCCGGACTCGAAGGTGACCGGCTGCAGGGTGGTGCCGCTCGGGCAGGTGGTCTCTACCGGATGGTCGTCGAGCCACTCGGCCACTGCGGCGTCGATCTGCTCCGGCGTCGGGCCCGGGCCGCGCTCCCCGGTGGCGCCCGGCTCGCCCTTCTCGCCGCGGGGCCCGCGCTGTCCCGCCGGTGGCGGGTTGGCGGTGAAGTAGGTGGCGACCGCGGCGGAGATCTCGGCGGCGGTCGGCGCCCGGCCCGGCTGCGGCGGGTGCGCGATCAGGTACTCGGCTACCGCGGCGGCCACCTCGGCCGTGGTCGGCGGGCGCCCGGCGCAGTCGCCGTGCGCGGCGCAGTAGCGCTCGACAGCGCCCTGAATCTCCTCCGGGGTAGGTGGGCGCCCGGGGTCGCCGCGTTCGCCCTGCAGCGGCGTCACAGGGACCGGGGCGGACTGCGCCTGCGCGGCTCGCTGGCACAGGTCCTGGCCCTCCGGGGTCTGCACCACCACCCCGCGCGAGCACGCGGACGCGACGTCGCGACCCAGGTCGACCTTCTCCGCGACCGCGGCGTCGCGTTGCTGCTCGACGTCCCCGGCGCCCTGGGTGGTGAGGAAGCCGACCACCAGCGCCACCAGCCCGAGCAGTGCCACGGCGACGACCGGCCACCGTGCGGCAGGTTGGTCGTCCCGGCGGTGCAGGCCGTCGCTGAGGATCGACTCATGGGGTGGCATTTGCACCCACCTGCCGTGGCGACCCGTCATCGTCGTCATCCGTCTCCAAGATCTCCGGGCGATCGGGCACGGGGCGACGTGCGTTGACCAGGAGTTCCTCGAGCAGGTTGATGTGCCCGAGGGCGGCCAGGAGCTTGCGTTGCAGGTCGCGGGCCTGGCGGCGGTAGAACCGGCCGTCCTCGCTGACGCGGCGGGCCCGGTTGGCGAGCACCGCGGCGATGGCGGCCAGCAGGCCGGTCAGGCCGGTAAAGATCGCCGAGATCATCTCGACGCTCAACGAGCACCCCCTGCGATCTGTGGACTACGGGGACGCAGGGATCGGCCCTTTCGGTCGTCAGCTGAGCAGGGACAGGAACCCGGCGGTCCGTTGCGCGGTGCCGCCTCCGGCCGAGGGGGCCGGGTTCACGACCAGTGAGGTGGCGATCCAGCCGTTCGGCGAAGCGGACAGCACCGCGGACCTGGTGCCGGTAGCCCCCGAAGCACTCAACGACTCCTGGTAGACCGCGATGCGGGTGTAGGTGGAGGTGCCCGCCGCCGACTGGTGGGTGAGCGTCATCCCGGACGGGGCGGTCGAGAAGGTGCGCACGGTGCCGCCGGTATCGGCCATGTGCCCGGTCAGCAGCAACCCGTCGAGCACCCCGGTGGTCGTCGGCGCAGTGATGTTGGTGCCCGCCGCGTCGCCCTGCGAGGCCCACACCGGCGTGCTGGTCGGATCTTCGGGATCGAAGGTGCCCTCCTGGATGGCCAGCAGCACCACGCTGCAGTTGGCCCCGGTGGCGTCCGGGAAGGCGAAGGTGGAAGCGGCCACGTCGCTCGCGTCGGCGACCTTCCCCCACACCTTGCCCGCCGGGATGTTGGTTCCCGGGTCGGGCGCCTGGCTGCTCAGCTCGGCGAATCCGGCCGGGGCGCTCATCGAGGCCAGCCCGCCGTCGGCGTCGGATTCATGGAATGCGAGCAGGTAGTCCCCGACCGCGAGCCCGGACGGCTTGGTCACCGTGACGGTGGGCGAGTTGTCCTCCCCACCGCTGCTCGCCGAGCGTACGACCGGCGTAGTGCCGCCGCTGCCGCCCCCGGTGTCGGTGGGTGCGGTGATCCGCAGGTTGTCGTGGTAGACCACCGCGGTGTCGGTGTTGTCCGGGTCGCGGTAGATACCCATCTTGAGGTAGTGGTTGCCGGACCCGTAGAGGGTGTACCAGGGCGTCTGCGGGACGACCTCCACACCGTTCTGGTAGATCTGGATGAACCCGGTCGAGTTGCTCGTGGAGAACTTCGCGTGCAGCACGTAGCGCACCCAGGCGCCGCGCTGGATCGACCCGACCGTGACACTCTGGGTGAACGGCGCCTCGTTCGCGTTGGTGAGGATCAGGTTGCCGCTGGTGTCGACCTCGAAGGCCACCGACGGGGACGACCCACCGGCCAGCGGGTGGTACTGGAAGACCACGAACCAGCCGCTGGCGGTGTCGGTGGTCGGGTTGGGGAAGTCCACCGGGAACTTCAGGTCGAACGCGAGCCAGCGCTCGTCGCCCTCGCCGACCTCGGCCTCGGTGATCTCGCCGACCTCGGCGCGCTCGCCACCGCCGAACGGTGGGATGTCGCCGTCGCGCACCTCCCAGCGGGCGACGTGCGGCCGCCCGTCGATCGCGACCACCGTGGCCGAGTAGTCGGAGGTGCCGTCGTAGGTCGAGCAGTCGTCGTTGCGGCCGGTCCACTGGCAGCTGTTCCACGCGGTGAAGTCGCCGGTCTCCCACGAGGTGGAGAACACCTCGACCTCTCCGGCCGGGTCCTCGATGTAGGTGACGTAGACGTCGAGCGGGCCGGACTCGTCGGTGGCCGTGCCGAAGGTGGTGGTCGGCCCGTCGGCGTAGGTGTCGGTGTTGGTCCGCGACGGGCTGAGGTTCGAGGAGTTGCGCGACAGGACGAAGCCGGGGGACTTCTGGATCCAGCCGATGTGGTACGTGGTGCCCGCGATGACGGTGATCGGGGTGGGGAAGGTGCCGACCCACTCCTGCTCGGTGGTGGAGTTGACGGTGATCTCGTTCGAGACCGCCATCAGCGTGTCGGGCGAGCCGGACCCGTTGTCGGAGTAGATCACACCCTTGATCACGGTGGATCCGCCCGCGGTGGCCGCGCCCCGGATCGAGATCGAGGACACGGTCCCGGTGGTGGCCGGGACCGCGGCCATCACCTTCTTGCGGTCGACCGATGAGCTCGTGGTCCCGGTGCCGTTGTCGGTCTTGCCGAACGTGGCCACCGCGCTAGAAGCCCTTCACGTAGCTGATCACGTGCCAGCGCTGGTCGGTCGCGTCGTAGATGGCGCCGATGTAGTCGGTGGTACCGGACGGGGTGGTCGTCAGCGCGGTGACGTCGGAGCCGAAGGCGAACGCGCCCGCCGAGCCGGTGGTCAGGCTGAGCGTGCGGTCGGCACCGGACGCGGTGTGACGGATGATGATCCCGCGCCCGTCGACGGCGTTGGTCGGCGCCAGGATCGTCCGGTTGCCCGCCGCGGTGAGCGTGAAGACCTTCCCGGCCGCGGCGTCGAGTGCGACCGTGGCGCCGTCGGTGAGGGTGACCGGCGCGGGCGTGGGGTTGGCCTGCCACTGCACCCCGGCGCTCTGCGCGGCGGCCCCGGCGAGCACCGAGCCGTCGGCGCCGACCGCGACCCGGGCCACCGTGTCGGCCGCGGTGCCGACCAGCAGGTCGCCCTTGGCGTCCACGGTGGTCAGCGGCACCTGGGCGTTGTTGGTGACGTTGCCCAGGCCGACGTCGGTGGCGGTGAGCGCGAGGTCGGTCTTCAGCTGGGCCGGGGTCCGGTTGGTCCAGACGCCCGCCTTGCGCTGCAGCACGTCGTCGTCGACCGGGACGAGCGCGCCGATGTCGACGAGGTCGTCGTCCAGCGCCACCCCGCCCGCGTCCTCGAGTGCGGTGACCCGGTCGTCCATCGACTCGATCCCGGCCTCGATCCGGTTGAGCTCGGCGGCGGTGATCGGGGTGCCACCCTCGGACCCGTCAGCCCAGGTCGACGGGGTGAACGTCTCCGGCATGGGTTACTCCTTCGGGGGCGACTGCTGCTTGTCGAGGATCTCGACCAACAGCTCGTTGAGCGCTTCGTGGGAGGCGGCCCGCCACAGCGCGGCGCCGAGCGGGTCCCGGCAGAGGATCTGGACAACCCGCTCCGGCGGGACGGTGGGCAGCTCAGGCACTCGGGTCTTCTCCGTTCGGTAGTTCGGCCCAGCGCGAAGGATCTTGCACGCTGCCCTCGACGATGATCGGACCGGTGTCGCCTTCGAGTCGGCGCACCTTTTCGCCGAGCACCTGCACGGCGTCCCAGAGCAGGCCGAGCTTGTTGGTCTCGGACACCATCAGATCGCCGGTGTTGTTCTCGTGCACCAGGTCCGGCGCGACCGCGGCGAGGTGCTCGGCGATCGGGCCGTAGTGGCGACGCGGTGCGCGGCGGCGGGTGACGTCCACCGGTTCGTCCTGCATGCACGGCTCGCCGTCCGGGCCGCGGCGCTGCACCCGCACCGAGCGCGGCCCGATCGGGTCGACGTCCCAGTCGTAGACGTAGCTGTAGGCGCGGGCGCTCATCACTACGTCGAGGCTGGTGCGGCCCCGGTCGTGCCGGATGGGCGTGATGTCGCGCTTGACCAGCTCGGTGGAGGGGGTGTTGAGCTCGGCGATGGAGATGTCCACCCAGGCGTTGCCGTCGCCGCGCACGAACTGGACGTTGTTGTTCGAGAAGGTGATCCCGGCGCCTTCCGGGGAGAGGCCCGGGGCGAGGAACGTCGGGTCGTCGCCCTTGAAGCTGTTGAGCACGTAGTGCAAGACCGTGTCGTTGATGTCGCCGCTGGCGTTGGCGAACACGAAGTGGAACCGGCTCGCGGAGCCGTCGTCCGGGGTGAGGTGGCTCAGCACCCGGATGCCGGTCACCGGTGCGTTCATCACGCTGTAGGTCAGGCCGACGTCGAACCGGGAGCGGACCACGGTGGAGGTGCCGTAGGTGGCCCGGAATCCGGTCGGGTCGAAATCGACCGCGGAGCGCCGCCCGTTGGGGTCTGGGCGGGAGGTGGCCCGCCAGATACCGCCGACGTTGGCGAGCTCGCCGTACTCCACCCCGGTCGCGCCGTAGATGCGCATCGTGCCGTTGGGGTGGATCTCGATCCGCTCGCCGGTCAGCCCGGACAGGTAGGTACCGGTCACCAACATGCTGGCGTCGGCGACCTGCCAGCGCCCGACCACGGTGTTGCCCCGGATCAGCCGGATGCCCGCGCTGTCGAACTGCAGCTGGTTGCCGTTGATCGACGGCGTGGAGAACGACCCACCGACCACGACCTGCGCGTTCATCGTGCCCGCGGTGAGCTTGCCGACCTCGATCTCCTCGACCTTCGCCGAGTTGACCGCCAGGTCCGCGATCTTCGCTCGGACGATCTCACCGTCGATGATCTGCTGGCGGGCGATCGCACCCGGCCCGATGTCGATGTTGACCAGCTGCTGCGGCTGCACGCCGAGCGAGGACTGCGACGGCACCGAGGCGTTGCCCGCGCGGTCGACGGCCACGAACCGGGCGTAGTAGGTCTTGCCGATGGCCAGGTCGGTGACGTTGGTGGTGCCCGCCGCGTAGAGCATCGTGCGGAAGGTGGTCGACTGCGCCAGGTCGACCGTGCCGTCCGGGCGGGTCGGGCGGTGCGGCGGGAAGTCGATGCCCTCGCCGACGTGCACCTCGATCCCGCCACCGGAGAGGATGTCCGGCGCCGCGACGAGCATGTCCTCGCCGGAGTCGCCCTTGCCGTCCCAGGTGATGTTCAGCGTCTTGAACAGCGTCCAGGTGATCGGCTTGGACGGCCGCGGCGGCGGCAGGTCGTCGCGCGCGGTGTCCACGGCCACGACCTCGGACCACGGGCCCTCGTTGCCGGAGCGGTCGACCGCGCGCACCCGCACGCCCAGCGACCGGCCGCCCTCGATGTTGCCGAAGGTCAGGCTGGTCGCCCGGGTCGGCGAGCCGTCGGGCTCGATCCAGGTGATCCCGCCGAGCAGGCCCTGGTCGACCTGCTGCTGCTCGGACTCGGTCAGCGGCTGCGAGCCCAGGTAAGCGTAGTTGACCCGGTAGTGGTCGACGTCCCCGGTGACCGCGCCGCTGCCCTGGTGCGTGGCGGCGTACTCGGCCAGCCACGCCTGCGCGATGACCGCGACCTGCTCGGGGAAGTCGGGCAGGTTCTGGTCCGGGTGGGACTGGCCGAACTCCTCCTTCAGGATCGGCGCGTAGATGATCACGACCTGGGGGGCGCCGTCCCACGTCCAGTTCTCGTACAGGTTCGAGGTGGGGCCCTCGTAGTCGCGCAGCCACTGCAGCGCCTGCTCGGACAGGGTGATGTTGTCCCCGCTGAACCCCGCGGCGCGGAACTCGTCGAGCAGCGCGCTGTGGTGCTGTTCGACGATCTCCGGCATGTCCTCCCAGGTCCAGTCCTCGAAGATCTGGGTGTCGGTCGAGGAGTCGTCGTCCTCGTCGTCGTCCTGGTCGTTGAGCGCCGAGCTCAGCCGCTGCGCGATCAGGTTGGCGGCGTTCACCCGGCCCGCGGCCGTCGAGTCGTCGGCGGTGCGCCCGACCGCGATCGCGGTGGCCATCCGGTCGGCGATCAGCTCCGCGGCCTCGGCCTTGAACGAAGTCTCCGCGTCGAAGTAGGCGTCGGTGATGACCGGGGCCCACCCGGCGCTGACCAGCGCGAGCGAGGGGATCTGGCCGGGGTCTCGGTAGGCGATGGTGGACGACACCGTGAGCCCGGTCGGCGCGGCCGGGGGGATCCGGTCCTCGCCGGAGCCGCCGGTGGAGGGCTCGGAGGTGCCGACCACCGCGTCGCCGGAGGTGATGGCGTTGAGCCGCTTGTACAGCGCCGCGACCTTGTCGGTGATCAGGTCGTTGAGCGCGACGGTGCCGCGCGGCGGCTCGCCCTGGTTGAACTCGATCTCGATCTGGGCGATCCGCAGCCGCCGTCGGCGGGTGCCGACCCAGGTGTAGGCCCAGTCGCCGATGTTCCAGTCGACGATCGGCAGCGGCACCCCGGTGGCGAACTCGACCGAGCAGACGAACTCGGCCACGCCCTGGCTGATCGCCTCCAGGTAGGTGGCCGCGGCGGCCTGCACCGCGGTCTCGGACTCCAGCTGCCCGGCGTCGGCGGCCACTTCGGCCCGCCAGCCCAACTCGGCGACCGCGGTAGCGCTCTCCGCCCACGCGTAGAAGCCCTCGTTCCCGGCCGCGAGCACCGCGGTCCCGGCGTCGCGGGCGGACTCGCGCCGCGAGTGCTCGGACAGGTTGATCGCGTGCGCGAAGGTGAGCGGGGTCAGCCCGGTGGTGCGGTCGACGCCCTGGGTGCCCGCCGCGTAGGCGCGCCACACCCGGGCCGCGGTGAGCTCGTACTCCAGCATGCCGAGCTCGACGAGCTTGTCGGCGGCCTGCTGGACGGTGGTCTTGGGCGCGAACACCAGCGAGGAGACGGTCTCCGGCCAGGGCTGGCCGTTGCTGTCGTGGGTGGCGGTGAAGTCCCGGGTGACCAGCGGCAGCGCCCCGCGGGCCTGCGCCTGGTCCATGATCGTGGTGAGCACCAGCCCGGCGGTGGCCGCGGAGAAGCGCAGCTCACCCTTCGGGTTGGCCTCGTTGCGCTCCTGCGGCGCGATCAGCGCCTTCGACAGCAGCCACTCGTGGAAGTGCCCGGTGAACGTCCATCCCGAGCCGGGCTCGAGGTCGTCGCCGGACTTGTTGGTCAGCCAGCCGCCGAGCGCGCCCTCCTGCGAGCCGCCCAGCCAGATCCGGATCTCCAGCGCGCGCAGTGGGTGCGCCGAGACGCCCTCGTCGAGCACCTCGAAGCCGGGCGCCCCGGCCGGGTAGTCGATCGAGATCGAGCCCTGGCTGTTGCGTTGCGGGGACGGCTTCAGGCTCGTCCATGCCGGAAGCGGAATAAGCGAACCGTCTCGGTCCACCGCGTACACCGAGGGCACCAGCACGCCGCCCGGGGCAGCTGGGGGCGCGGGCTCGGCGGCCACGGTGGGCGAGCCGAACGCGGTGGGCGGGTCGATGGACAGCGCGCGGACCAGCTGCGGCCCGTCGGCCACGGTGACCAGCGGCAGCCCGAAGCCTTGCGCGGTGGCGATGTTCCCGGCGTCGCTGACGGTCTTCGGTCCGGCCGGGTCCGGGTCGCCCTCGCCGAGGGTGTAGCCCAGCACGGTGCGCCCGAGGATGGTGTCGTCGGTGCCGAGCAGGGTGGGGTGCGAGTTGGGCGGTGGCGCGGTGTCCCCGCCGTCGATCAGCGGGAAGCCGAAGGTCTCGGCCGACGGGATGCCGGACGGGGTAACGGTCTTGCCGGTGGGCGGCGGGACGACCGGGGTCAGGGTGTAGACCCGGTACCACTCGACCTCGAAGACGGCGGGGGTCTGGTCGGTGCCGTCGAAGTTGTCCAGCTGAATGGTTCCGTGCCCCGAGGGCATGTCCTGGATGTCACGGCGCACCGAGTTGGCCCCGCCGGACGCCTCGCCCCACAGCTCGCCGTCGCAGAACAGCTTCAGGTGATCCGGCGTCCACTCCAGGGCGAAGTTGTGCCACTGGGTGAGGTCGACGTCTTCCTTCTCGAAGTGCTCCTGCTGCACCACCTCGGTGCCCGGGTGCGGGTAGTGCAGGAACGCGCCCGCGTCCTGCTCACCGGGGGCGCCGTTCTCGAGAAAGTCGTACTCGCCGTCCTGCTGACGGCTGTTCGACGTCGGCCAGATGAGCAGCACCGGGTGGTAGTCGTTGCCGTTGCTGGCCTCGAGCGCGCGCGAGCGGCAGCGCACCTCCCAGCGGCCGTACTGCTGGTCGAACTTGTGCTGCATCCAGCCGGTCGAGCCGTTGGCCAGGCCGGACATGATCAGGCGGCCGTCCTGCACCACGACCCGCTCGGGGTCCCGGGTGCCGTTGCCGTTGTGGCCTTCCCAGTCGGCGCCGGGGAGCTTCCACTTGTTCGGGTCCGGGACGCCCTCGTAGTCGAACTCGTCGGAGACCGGCAGCGGGAGACCCCAGCCGTAGCGACCGGCCGCGGTGTCCTGGTCGGTCGTCGGTGGCGGCTCCTCCTCGTCGTCTCCGCCGCCCGGCACGTCGGAGACCAGCGCGCCGGTGCCGTCGGTGTCGTCCGGGTCGCCG
>Ga0105032_100088_pt1 | contig 9746 bp, 15 predicted proteins | sample RS_126metaG_FD_91481 | JGI IMG/M metagenome (GOLD analysis project Ga0105032, IMG submission 91481) | Switchgrass associated microbial communities from Austin, Texas, USA, to study host-microbe interactions - RS_126 metaG | ecosystem: Host-associated > Plants > Roots > Rhizosphere | place: USA... | reverse complement strand
GCTCCGGTGCTAAGTCCGTGCCTGAGTCGCGCCAGCACCCGCTCATGCGGCAGCTTCACCTTCGGCTCGTCACCAAGCAGCACCGTGGTCCAGAGCTCGCTGACCTCGAACCCGGCCGGCCGGCGCACCCTCAGGCTGCCATAGTCCCCAGCCTCGGGCATCCGTAGCGACGTGCTCAGATATTCGAACTTTCCGCATCTGCCGCACCTCGGGAACGGTGGCAGATAGGTAACGTGATCCCCGCCCACGATATCCACCAGATCGACGGCAAGAAAGTTCTCGGTCCGCTTGCACAACCCGCAGCGCACGATGACGATCATGCCGTCGGCCGCCGCGTGCTTCATCCGGTGCTCCTTGCCCGGATAGGGCCTTTCGCCGCGATAAGGAGCCGGCACTTCAGGATTCCTCCTGCACGATCGTGAGCTTGTTGTGCTCGAGATCGATCACGGCCCGAAACGGCAGGCTGAGGTGGAACTCGCCCGTCGCCGGTTGAAACAGCGAGAAGCGAAAGCCCCGGTCATACAGCGCCATCGCCTCCTCGTCGGTGAAGCGTAGGCGCCGCGCGCTGTCGCGGCCGGCGAGCTCGGTGGTAAAACTAGGCATCGGACGTCTCCAGGGCCATCCGATTTCACCGTGAACGAAATGAGAACACAAGCCGCTAGGGATGGTGGTGTCGTTTGGAAACCGCCACCAAGTCGCTGAACCGACTCGACTCTCTCGCGCGGCGGAGTTTCAATGGGCCTATGCCGAGCCCGAAGAAACCACACGACATCAAAGTCCGCCGCCTCAAGGAGGGCGATGAGGTCTGGTTGCGCGCGAAGGTGACCCGGACTGGCGTGCAGCCAAAGGACAGCGCCGATGAGCACGTGGCCGTGCGGATCAGCGGCGTAGCGACGCCGGTGCTGATCTCGGAGCGGTTCGTCGACCGCGACGACTAGGGCTCGAGCTCGGGCTTGTTGTGCCCGGCGAGGATGCGGTTTCCCTGTTCGCGCAGCCACGCCTCGGCTTCCGCCCAGGTCGCGCACTTTGCCTCGGCTGAAAAGCCCGCCCAAGCGTCGCCGATCCTCACGTCGAACCCGCCGTCCCACATCCACGAGATGGAGACGTTGATCTCGGCATCGTAGAGGGCTTGGAGAAGGTGGGCCATTAGGCCGGCATTTGAACGATCTGGTTCAGGTTCTTGATCCAGGCTCTGCCAGCATTTGAATGGACCATCTTCGCGGCAGGTCCGATCTCGAATGCCATAGTTACGGTGTGATAGGCTGAAAGGACAGCTTCTTGTAGCGCCTGGTCATCCTCCAGATCCTCGATGACCACCCCATGCGCCCGTGCCTCATCACGATCGATGCGTCTACCATGACTACGGTGTGTCGTACTGTCGTTGAAGAAATGCGCCGTCTCAGCCGCAAGGGCTTCGGCGTTGGTCTGCCCAAGCAGCATCCGCGAAGCTAGCCATCCAGCTACCATGCGCTCACCGTAGGCGAGTGCATTCTCGGCCTCCGCTAGGAGAGCCGGTCCCATCGTTTGAAGAATGGGAGCCCAGAGATGGGCGAGGCGCTGATCGCCTGCGACCTCGCCATGCGCACGGTTGAACTGCGAGACGATAGCCTCCGCAGACACGAACCGGTTACCCAAAGGCAATTGGGGATCGATAGGGCCGAGTTGGCTCTGTCGACCCATGATCACCCGATCGCTTCCGAGAGCAATCATCGTGCCCGCCGACATGGCGAAAGTGGGGACGACGACCTCAATGCTCGCGAACTTCGACCGCAGATACGCCACGATGGTCTCTGCTGCATTAGTGACTCCACCGGGCGTGTGCAGCAGCAGTGTCAGTCCAGCGCCGGTATTCATGCCATGCACCAACGCCATGAATCCGTTTATATCTTCATGGGTGATCTGGGTCGTCGCCGGCGGCGCGAAGTATTTCTGCAGCCACGATGAAGCATAAAACATTACGGCCCGGCCGCCCCTCCGCTCAGACACGGCGGCAAGATAGTTCGTAATTCGGTCGGCAAGCCACGGTCCCTTCTCTTCGTCAGAGAGGGGAGCGAACTCGTTAAGTAGATGGTCCCACGCCGGCATGCATCCCCACCTGATCATAGGTGACCAGACCTAAGGGGTTGCCCACAGCGGTAAAGTCGGTGGAATTTGGGTCACCGACTTTGATGAGCGACGAGGTCACGGTTCCGATCGCCAAGTACTGGGCGAATTCGGTCGCAGCCTGTAGCAGTTCCGCCAAGTCACGGTCGATCTGCGGCACTGCCGTCATTCCCTTGGCGCTCCCCAACGGGACCTCCTATTACACGCGGCAATACAGATGTAAACAATGTGTGTATGTGAAAGGTTACGATCGAGGACGAAAAATCCTCGGCTCCCACGGCGGCGCTGGCGGGCCGCACGGACCACGCAACACCAATCCCGAACAGCACCAGCAGGCAGACGATCGTGAGCACGCTGGCGCAGAGCGCTAGCACGAAACGAAGCATCACAAACCTCCAATGATCAGGGAATGCGCAGCCAGCTGCGCAGCGCGGTAATGACCTGCTCGCCGATCGTCGCCAGCGACACGCCGAGCGCGCCGGCCGCCAGGGCGACGGTGACCATGACGCCGGTGCCGACGAGCTTCATGCGCTTGAACTCGGCGACGGTCGGTTGCACGTCGTCCTTCAGCGCCTTTTCGACGATCTCCATGCGGTCGCGCGTCTGCGCCGATACCTGCCCGGCGATGACGATCGTCGCCTCAAGGTGATCGAGCTTTTCGTGCGTCCGCCCGCGGCTTTCGCGGGTGTGCACTTTCTCCGCGTCGAAGTCGTTGCGCAGCTGCCGCACGCCCTCCTCGAGCCGGCCGAGGCTGCGCATGATCTCGTGTTCGTCGCCGGCCACGGCTGAGCCTCCGGAAGATGGCTTGCGCCGTGACGCCGGCGATCGAGGGGTTTGGCGCTTCATCGAACCGCTGCTTGGCGCGGATTTTGTGCCAGGACTAGTCGCCCGACAGGCTCTTGCTCACCGCCTCTTCGACGGCGCGGCGGTCCTCCGGCTCCATCTTGGCGATCGGCACCCGTTTGTTGTCGACCACGACCTTGTCCTTGCCGGCCTCGCTGATCCCCTTGAGCGCGCCGATCAGCAGCACCATCGCTCCGCCCCCGGTGGTCAGCTGGTCCCAGCCATTTTCGAGCGCCGGCCGGATCGCGTCGATCAGGTCCGGCGGCAGCCCGATCGCAACCAGGCCCGCCCCGATCGCCACCCAGAGATACTGAAACCCGGTCTTGACCGTCAGCCGGCCGAACCAGTCCTTGAGCCGGTCGAACAACCCCGGGCGACGCGGTGGCGCGATCTCCTGCTCGTACTCTTCCATTTTCGTCACTGGCGTCTCCCTTGGCTTTAGATCCGGCGCTGGCACCGGTGTGACAATCTCGCGCCCAATAGCGATCGACGTCGGCGACAACGGCTTGCTGTGAGGCTTCGGTGCATCGTCAAGCGCCGGTTCGGGCCTCCCGCCGAAGGCAGCGCGCAGCTCGGCCGCGACGTTGGTTTCGGTGCGGCTCGACCACACCGGCGTCATCTTCTTGGTGAGCCGCGTGTACTCCGGCATCGTGCCCTTATTGGACCACTTGCCCCGGAACAGCAGATCGGCCTCGAGCATGCGCCGACCCTTGATCTCGGGCGGCTTGTTCCAGCTGAGAAATGCCCTTTCGGCGGCGGCCATGTCGCCTGCGAGAAAGTGCCCGACCCACTTCGCTGTGCCGATCGCTCCAGTGTTCCAGTGGAAGGACAGCGCCGCCGCGAACTGCGCCTTGGTCAGCTTCCGGCCGGCGAAGCGCTTGCGTACCCCCGCCGCATAGTTTTTCAGCGCCCAGGCGAACAGGTTCATGCAGTGCTGCAGCGAGGCCGGCTTGCCGATGTAGCGCTCGACGTTGTGGCCGGTCGCGTTGGTCATGCCGACACACCAGGTCAGCACCCCGGCGCTGTCCTTGTAGGTCTGTCGGATCAGCGCCTCATGCGAGGCGACCTCGAGCGCGATATCGGCGTCGACAGGAATCTGCTCGACCGCAATAGCGGTTGGGGTCATGACATTCTCCAATGTATGGAAATCCCGCCGAAACGGGCGGATGAAGTCGGAAGACTTAGTTAGCCATTCTGGTGTATTGGTAGGCTGTAGTGCATTCGAGAGGGATGATGCACATGCGCAACGTCATCGGGATAGCCGTCGCCTTTTGCCTATGCCTCAGTTTTTACTGGATCGTCACCGACGAAGGCCGGCAGGAACACGCATCGGTCCGGATCGCCAGCACACAGTGGGCGCTCTAGGCTAGCTGCCGCCGTACCGCCACAGGTCGTCCAGCACAGCAGGATCGATCCCAAGCGCTTCACGCGCCGCCTCGACCAGCGGATGATCGCGCTCGAAGAACGTCGCAAATTCGAGCTTGGCCGACACCGCCGCCCACAGCAGCGGATCGTAGGATTCCTCGTCCGGATCATTGAGCGCGGCAACCCAGGCGCGCACCGCATCCTCGTATCCAGCCGCCCGCAAGATAAACCAGAACTGATCTGGCATCAGGTCCGGCACTTCGGCCTTTCGTGCCGCCAGTGCCGCCGCGGCCGTGCGCTGCTCGGCGGTAATCATCATCGACCAGTCGATCATGGCGACGGCTCCTCCTCTGGCTCCGCTGGCGGCGGCGTCAGGTCGGGCACTGTGATCGACCCGGCCGGGGGATCGACCATCGCGGCGGGTGTCGGCACGATCCCAGGCCGGTTGCGATAGGGCAGCGCGATGGTCACCAGCACCCGGCCACCGACGCGGCGGGCCTCGCCGTCGATCGGCGCGTCGGGGGACAGCGCTGCCCTGGGCAGCATGGCCCCTTCGGGCAACGGCGAGAAGTCGTAGACGACGCCATCGATCGTCAGGACGTCGCCAGCGACGCTGATGACAGGCAGTGGCCGCGCCGAGCTCTGTGGCGCCCAGGAAATCCGCATCCCCATCTACCACCTCCCCTCGGCCCGCAACCAAGCCTGTACCGTGTCGCCGGACGCAAAGTTGGTGCCGCCCATCTTGGCGATGCGCAGGTCGCTGGCCGATGAGGTGGCCGCCGACACGATCGACACGGCGCCGCCGCGGGTCGCATAGTCGGACGCCGTCAGCGCGCCGCCCGCACTGTCCCATTTGATCGCCCCGCTTATGCTGCGCAGCGTGGTGAAGGCGGCAGGATAGGTCCACGAGGTCTGCAGCGCCGACGTCGACAGGAAGGCAAAAGACTTCGTGGTCCAGCAGATCATCGTGCCGTCGGCGAATTTGCCGTAGACCCCGTTGGCGTTACCTCCCGCCTCCATTAGCGCGCCATTCGGTGCGCCGCCGGAATCGGCCACCGTGCCGACAATGCTTTCCATCACGGCCGACGATGCGCCGGTGAAGCGGATGAATTTGGCGTTGGCGGCCGTCAGCGCCAGGGCAGCACGCGGCCCGGACTTGAAGTCTGCCAGCGCCAAGGTCGCGAGAGCTGTGAAATACGGCAGCTTGTCGGCCGCCCCGGTCAATCCCGCCAGCGCTTCCACGTTGCCCGAACCGAACAGCTGGATCAGCGCCTCGGTCGCCTCGAGCGCGCGCGTGAGGTCGGGCATGCGCTCGATACGGACCGGCTCGCTGGTCAGGGCGACGGGCGAGGCGTACTTGAGCGTCAGCGCTCCGGCGCCGCTGTTGGCGTTGACCGCGGCGATCGGCAGTTGGAAGCCCTTGGCGTTGATGGTATCGCCAGCGCGGATGTCATCGGAAAGAAACGTCGTGCCGGTGCCGGTCACCGCCGTGCCGGCAAGCGAGACGGTGATCGTCGCGCCGGCCGGCTCGTACCATCCGTTAGCCATTGTTGGCCCCCTGCGCGACCATCCCCTCGAGTTCGACGAGCTGCGTGGCGATCGTAGCGTTGAGCGCTTCGACGGCGTCCCTCAGCGCGGCAATCTCGCCGTCCTTTTCCGCGATGGTAGCGGTCAGGTCGACCTCGCGCTGCGACAGGACGAGGACCCGGTTGGTGTAATAGGCCGTGTCGGCGTCGGCCTTGGCCCTGAGTTCCCGCAGCGCGACCCGCGGTTCGATGCGCACCCGGTCCTCGGCGGCGTCGGCGACAGTCTCGGTTCCGCCTTGCTCGGTCACTTGCCCTCTCCCAGCCAATAGCGGTTCTTGCGGAAATCGTGCGGTATCGGCGCCATCTGCTCGATGCGGTTCGAGGCTGCCGTCATCATGTCGATGAAGGCCCACATCGCGATGCACGCCGGCGAGGTCGGAGCCCGGGCGATGAGCAGCTGCTTGTGCTGCGGATAGCGCTGTTCGATGCGCCGGCGGCACTCGGCCTTGACCGCCGCCACCGGCACCGGCACCGGATTGCCTGCCTCGTCGGCGATTGGATCGATCCCATCCTCATTGGGTGAGTTTGCGACTGGAGTAGGCCCCTCCGGCATGTGCCCAAGAACGAAAAACGCCCCATAGGGGACCTGCGCGCGGATCAGGTCCGGGCTGGAGACAGACTTGCGTTCGAGCGCTCGGCCGGTCGCCGCATCGACCACTGTGAACTTGATCATTTCTTGGGATGCACCACGATTTCGGAGTGGTTGTTGACGGTGGTCGCGGCCACGAAATTGGTCGAGACCCGCGACAGATAGGTGTAGCTGCCGGCACTGCCCGGCCAGACGGTGAGGCTCGGAATCTCAAGGATCGGAGAGGACCCGGAGGCTACCGAAGCGTCGAAGCTGACGCTGGCGATCTGCACGCCGTTTTCGAGTATCGCCAGCCGATAGAACCCGGTCGGATTGCTCTGGGCGGTGATGATCTGCGCCTTGGTGCTGATCGTGATCGGACCGGAGACGTAGCCGGTGACGGTGACCGAGATGTCCTTCGAGGCGGTATTGCTGACCGAGCCGCTCGACGGGGAGCTGAACAGCGTCGTATTGACTGCCCCGTCGTCGATGAGCGCCGTGATGATCGTGCCGTCGATCAGTATTTCGTCGGCGTCGATCGACTTGACCGTGATGTTGTCGGCATCCAGGTCGTGGACGCGAGCGACGTTGATGAATGTGGTGCCGGACTCGAAGACCGCCGCCGGGGTTCCGCCGGCTCGGACGGTGATGATGTCGGCGTCGAGCACGATGCGACCGAGGCTCGATGTCACCTCGCCGTAAATGCCGATGTTTTTCCAGGCTGACGACGAGTCGACCCGAGCCTGCAAGGCAAACCCATTGGTCCAGCCCGCCGACGGCGTATAGCTCATGTCCAAGCGGAACGTCGCCGAACCGCTCTCGTAGCCGACCACGCCTTGCAGCGCCGTGATCGCCGACGCATTGGCGATCACATTGCCATTGGTCAGCGTCAGGTCGGCCTCGAGGGCATTGAGCGCGTCGACCGAGGCGGCGCCGCCCGGCAGGCTGAGCGAGGCCTCCAGCTGCTCGACGCGAGCCCCGAGAACGCCGACGTCGGAGGCAACGAGCGTGATCTCGTTGCTCCATTTGACGGTGTTGCCCTCGACCTGCGCGACGATCTCTTCACGGATGCGCTTCTGGTCGAGCCGGTTGGCGCTCGCCCGATTGATCAGCAGCAAGGACTGCTGCAGCACCTTTTCGCGAATGTCGCGGATGCTGTTGGCGGCCCGCTCCTGCCAGCGCAGCAGGTCGGAATTGAGCCCGGTAATCGAGATCGGGTAGATGTCGCTGTCACCGAGCAGGACGTTCGGCGTGGTCACGGTTAGCCATGCGCCGTCGACGCCGTTGACATCCTGGTTCGACCAGCGCGTCGTGCGCCCCGACGATGCCGGTGGCAGGTAGATGCCACGCACCTCGTACACCTTGTTGGGCAGCATCGCCAGATTGCTGATGACCAGCGACGGCGAGGTAGCGGCAATGTCATACTTCGCCGTGACCTCGGCGATAATCTTCTTGCTGCCCCAGCTCTCCCGGACCTGGATGCGCAGGTAATCGACGTCATCGAGCCCGGCGTCCCAGAAGACTTCAATGCCAGGGCGTCGCCCCGACCCGGTATTGTCGACGACCGTGTAAGGGGCGACCGAAAACCCGGTCGTCACCTGCGCCGCCGGCCGGATCGGCGTCATCGGCGCGAACGTCAGCGGCTGCTCGTCCGTCCCAGGCACCCAATCGTGGTCGGCCGGGTCGACTTCCTGGAACCCGAGCACCACGCGGCCCCACTGGTCCTCCGCCCGGCTGGTGATCAACTCCTGCTTGTCGCTGTAGCCGTTGGCATCCGAGATCCATTCCAGCACCTGCAGCGGCCGATAGACCCCGAACACGGGAGCCAGCGGCACCACGTGTCTGCGGAAGCGGCGCGACTCTTCGACGACCGCCTTGAGCACGCGCTGCGCCTGCGTACCGGAAAAAGTCGTCGGCAGGTCACGACCTTCCACCTGCTGCCGATCGTCGTCATCGGCGACGAGGTCGGCGCGGATGTACGGTGCTGTCTCTTTGCTCTCCCATGCCTGTGATGGCTCGAGGTATGTCGCAGTCGCGCCGTTCACGACGTCGTCGAGCGAGGGGATTTCCTCGAGCGTCGTCGGATCGGTGACGATGACATCGGCATCGGTCAGGCTGCCGTCGGCGACGGCCGGCAGGCCGACCAGAATGAAGTATTGCCCGGCCGCGTGCGCGATGCGGGCGTTCGCGCCGATCAGCAGTTCCTTGATGATGTCGGCCGGACGCTCGTTGACGAAGATTTCCCGGCCGGCGCGGAAACGCTTCTCGGTGCCGCCGCCTGCGAGCGAGACGTTCTGGTCGCAGGCATCCATCGCAGCTGCCCAGACGGCATAGGGCAACTGGTAGTCGGTTGCGTGACCGCCCCACATCCACTCGCCGAGCGTCGTCGCGCCGGGCAGGTTGTAGTGAATGCCCCGAAGGATGTTCTCGATGATGACGGCGCTATTGTCGGTGAACGCCCAGGTCGAGGGGTTATTCCGCCGCTGCGTCCCGGAACCGCCCGCCGTCGAATCCTTGCGCCGATCGTAGAGCTTGATGCCCTGGAACTGCGCCATGAACGACGGGAACCCCGTCCATAGCGTCTCATCGATCAGCGCCGTCAGGGTGAGGTAGGGCACCCCCCGCCCGATCATGTCGCTTGTCCACGGCCGCACCGGATCGGACCCGAACTTGCCGGTCAGATAGGTGTTCGCCGTGGTCTGGTTGCCGTCGAAGAACTCGCGCCACAGGTGCGCAGCTGCCGCGGCCCCGTATTCTGGGACCGGATAGCCTTGCGTGACATGGTTCGTGGCCGGAATCGTCACCGGCTGACCGTTGACCCATAGGCCAGTAAATGCGGTGATCGGCAGGTCGCCGAAGCTCAGCACCTCGACGTAATAGGCGTTTGGCGTCTTCCCGGCATTTCCCCAGGCGCCACGGTATTCGAGCTTTCCCGGCACGCCGATCGTGCCGACCAGGAAGCTCTTGGGGACCTTGCCGCCGACCTGCTTGGAGCCTCGGTAGCCGCGGGCCTCGTCCTTCTTGCCGCCGAACGCTTGCGAAGCGAGCGAGGACGCGACGCTGAGGACGACGCCGATCAGCAGATTGATGATAGCGGCGGAAATCGGGTCCATCAGGCGGACTTACCCTTCGCCTGACCCCACCAGACTTCGATGTCGCCGGCGGTATCAGCCCATTTACGGAAGCGATCGCCGAGGCGCAGCTTCTGCTGCTCATCCGACTTCATGTCGGGTATGGTCCGGGTGAGGTCGATCACATCGGAAATCGCAGTGACGACGATC
>Ga0105032_100086_pt1 | contig 9861 bp, 12 predicted proteins | sample RS_126metaG_FD_91481 | JGI IMG/M metagenome (GOLD analysis project Ga0105032, IMG submission 91481) | Switchgrass associated microbial communities from Austin, Texas, USA, to study host-microbe interactions - RS_126 metaG | ecosystem: Host-associated > Plants > Roots > Rhizosphere | place: USA... | reverse complement strand
CTAAGGCTATGTATATTAGCCCCGTTCTTTTTAAGTGTCTCGAGGATTTGCTGGTTGAACTTTACCTCTAGCTGCTGCTTGGTAAAGATATTCGGGACGGCAATAATTGCCTGGCCATCTTGTTGGCCAATCATTTCAGTATTCTTAAACCAAGTGGCAAAGCTTGCCCTTGAAATTGTGAGTTCTATTTCACCAAGAACTGTCTGCCAGAGCGCATCTTCCATGCACGTACTACCCTCACGTCTTTTATTAGCTATCTGTTAACAACTATACGCAAATTCTGAAGTTTTCCACAACCTCTTTTTCGACTTTCGAAAACTGTTAGCGGATAGGGGAGGAGTTATGCACAGTTTTTGCTGACCCCTGTAAAATATGTGGATAACCACTTGTAATATGTGGAAAAATTGGTACAATAAGTAACAGTATTTTTTATAACAGATACCGAGGGCTTGCCTAAGGTGTTATTTGAGTGTAAAATAAGGACAATTATGCCAAAGCGAACATTCCAACCAAAGACTCGCCACCGAGCTAAAATGCACGGTTGGCGCGGCCGTCTTAAGCGTGCTGCCCACATTATCAAGTCTCGCCGCTTGAAGGGCCGCCACCGCTTAAGCGCCTAATCTTGTAAAAACACCCGTCCATGAGATGGGTGTTTTTGTTTTGTTTATTATTCGGGTGCATTATAAGGGGTGGCGCCACGAGGGGACAAATGGTACAGTTGAGAGTAAGATGCTAGCAGCACAGTACCGATTCCATGGCCGCCGAAGTATGGGGCTCTTGTTTAAACAGGGGCGTTTAGTGCGTGGTCGGTCTATGGGGTTAAAATATGTTGCAAATCCTGCGAGGCAGGAGTCGCGGGTGGCGGTAGTGGTCGGCCGCAAGGTCACTAAAATTGCCCCTCGGCGTAACCGTATACGCCGCCGTATCTTCGAAACCGTGCGTGTACATTGGCCCGAGCTACAGGCTGGCTACGATTTGGCGTTTATTGTATATGATGCGAATTTGGCAACTGCCAGCGCGCCAGAAGTCGAAGCCCAAGTGCTTGGCTTACTGCAAAAAGCTGGTGTCATAGAATCTTTGGGAACAGATTAAATTATTGTATTATAATCAAAAGCTATGTTAGGTATAATTATTTTTCTCATTATCTGTATCGTCTTGGTGGCGGCGGGCAGTGTCGTATTTCCGTTTATTGGTGGGCTTATTATGGACGTTTACCACGGTATCGTAGCGGTGACGCACAACCTATTGGCTGCGCTCTACGCCGTCATTCCTGGCCATGACTTTGGCATTGCCTTAATCTTGTTCACTATCCTCGTCCGTATATTGCTGTGGCCGCTGATTAAAAAACAGCTGCACCAAACCAAGCTGATGCGCCAAATCCAGCCAGAACTCAAGCGGGTGAAGAAGCAGGCGAACGGCAATAAGCAGCTCGAAGCCCAGTTGATGATGGAACTGTACCGCGAAAAGGGTATTAACCCGCTTGGTTCAATCGGCGTGACCCTTCTACAATTGCCAGTGTTATTCGCTCTTTATAGCGTGATCCACCAGATTTCCACCGACCCGCAGAACGTCGTAGCTAAATCATGGGATTGGGTGCGTGAACTGGGCTATATGCAGCAAGTAACCGGCGATATTGGTAAATTTAGCGAACACTTATTCGGTACTATCAGCTTAACCGAGCACGCGCTCAAAACTGGTGGCGGCGTTTATTGGCCAATTATGGTCCTTGCCATTTTGGCTGCAGTCGCCCAGTACTTCCAATCAAAGCAACTGATGCCACAAGATAAAGACAAGAAATCCCTCAAGCAGCTGTTTAAAGAGGCTGGCCAGGGAAAACAGGCAGACCAAAGCGATATGACTGCTGCTATGAACGGTACAATGGTTAAAATCTTCCCTGTTATGACCTTCTTTATAGCCATTAGTGTGCCAGGTGCGATCACCCTTTACTTACTTGTAAGTTCGCTTGTCGGTATTGCCCAGCAAAGCTATGTGCTTGGCCAAGATGTCGAAGAAATGGAAAGCCTTGCCGACAAGAAGGCAAAGAAGCCTAAAAAGAAGAACGTTGCCGCAGCGCGCGAAAAGGCGGCCACCGAAGCTACAGTTGTTACCAAATCCCAAAAGTCTAAACAGAAAGCCAAAGCTAAGAAAACGCGCGAGCGAAAGGAGTAACTACCCATGGATCGAGATGCCGCAGTCACATTTGCTAAAAAATATCTCGAGGACCTGCTCTCGTTCTTTGGCCTGAACACTGATGTTGCCGTCAGCTGTGACGAAGAGGTTATTGAGCTAAAAGTACCAAGCTCGCACTTGAATGGCTTTTTAATAGGGCAGCGTGGCGACACCTTGCGCTCAATGCAGTTCATAGTCAGTGCAGCCCTCAAAAACGCAGAGGCACCATTGTACCGCGTGAATATTGACGTTGCAGACTACAAACAACACCGTGCCGACCGCTTAAGCGAACAGGTGGAGGAATGGTGCAAGCAAGTGCTGGAATCTAAAGAGCCGTTTTCATTGCGGCCAATGAGTCCGGCCGACCGCCGGGTGGTGCACCGCACTGTTGCTGAACATCCGCAACTTGCCACCGAATCTGTGGGCGAAGGCCGCGACCGGCATATTGTTATTAGTTATAGTGAATAATAAATAGGGTTTAATAACCATGAAGAAAGCCCCCTGGTAAGCCAGGGGGCTTTTGGGCGTTAGGCCTTCAGTAGTGCCGACAGCGTGTCGATGCGTGTTTCACGCTGCTTGCGCCACCCTGTTTGGGTGGCGAGCTTCCGTGCCTTTTCCAACGCTCGGGGGAGGTCTTCGAGGTACTCGCAGACCAGCAGTGTACCGGCTTCGTTGGCCTCCATGAGTTTGGGGTCCAGGTGCCACGATCCGGCAAGGATGTCGGGGTTATCCTTGCCCCGCAGCATCACCAAAAGCACGATGTTGCCGGCCTCGACGGCATGGACGGCTTCGCGCCTGGTGCCTCCGCCACCGCCCACGCATACCAGGATGTCGGGCAAAGTCCCGACCAGTACCTCGCGGCTTTTGTAGGTGGGGCGGGCAATAACCATTTGGTCACGCACACCCATACTGGCGACACCTTGGAATGGTGTGAAACCGACGGATTCGATGTCGTACTTGGCAGCAAGTACACCGTTGAGCGCCAGCACGCCGGCGCCGGAGCCACCGTCGCACACCAGCCTGGGGCGGTTGGACGACCTCACGAAATACCCGTAGATGGTTTCCATGGCATCGGCTTCGAGTTCGCAGCCGCAGCCTTTGCCCTTGCTGGCAAATCCCGAGAACCCCCAGAAAAGCCGCGGGGCAGTGTGGGCCTCCCGTAGGCCGTCTACGAAGTCTTCCAGCAACCAGGCATAGGTGATGCCGAGGTCGTTGATTGAACTACGTAGTGGCTCGTGGTTGGTATAGACGTACCCGCCAAGCACCCGTGGATCGAGTGCGACGTTCTGAGTACCTTTTTCGGGATGTTCGTAGGTGACTCCTTCGAGTGTGAGGGGCGACAACGGTGAGTCAGCAAACGGGTCGCCGTTCGTGCGGATTGACGCGATGGATTCCTCTGCCTTAGGCAGTTCCTGTTCGTCTCGCATACCGTCAGTATAGCAAATAAAAGTATCTTATACAACTTTATACGGTGCGTGTCAAAAGTCACTCGGTAGGTTTTTGTTTGAGTGCTTCTTTATATACGGTAAGCGTTTGTTTGGCCATGCGTTCCCACGAATAAGAGGCGTGGACTTTTTTGCCGGCTGCAACCATCTTTTTGCGTAATGTTTGGTCGGTTATGACTTCGCCGATAGCATTGCCCATGTCTTCGACAGAAAGTGGGTCAAAGTAATGGGCACCATCTTTATAGATTTCGGGAAGTGAAGTGGCCTTACTGCTGACTACTGGCGCGCCATACCCCATAGCTTCTAATCCTGGCAGGCCAAAGCCTTCCATTTCTGAAGGGAACACGTAGGCTTGGGTATTTTTGTAGAGCCACGCCAACTGGGCATCGCTGACAAACCCGAGGAAATCAACATTTTTATAGCTATTCTTCTTTACCCACTTCATATCTTCTTGGCGTAAGGTGTCTTTAACGCCCACGATAGCCAACCGAAGCCCAGGGTGGTTTTTTAGTAGTTGCTGGTGGGCTTGTATGAGCCGCCGGTTATTTTTGTATGGTTCGGCGCGACCCACATACATAATAAACGGTTTGTTTTCGAGTTCGGCAACCGGGAAGGGGGTGGCTTCGACAGTATCGGCGCCTTCAAGAGTGACGGTAACTTTACTGGCAGGGATACCCGAAAATTGTAGCAAATCCTGTTTAGTGAATTCGCTTGGCACTAAAATGTGCCGGCTCTTTTTGGCAACGCGGCGTAAGAGCGCCCGGAAAATCTGCTTTTTAATGCGCAGTTCTACCGGGTTCATATCGTCATTGCTAGTAATACGCAGCAAATTGAGGTCATGGACGGTCGTTATTACCGTGCCTTTATAAAGCACCGGTTGTTGTGGCATGCAAAAATGCACAAGGTCTGGCTGGAGCTGGTCAAGAAGTTTCTTGAGCCCTAGTTGCTCGCCAAAACTGTAGTCGGCAAAGTCGGCCTCGATAATAGTGAACCGAGGGTTAGTCGGGGTGTAGTAGCCAAGTTCTTTTTTACGGACGAGGATAAGGTAGTCGTTGTCGGTGTCGATCTTTTCAAGGTAATGGATGAGCCGTTCAATATAGCGGCCGGTTGTGGTGGCGATAATGCGGGCATCAATAGCGATAGTCATGCTAATAGTATATAGTATGGCCACCCGAAGGTGGCCAATTGCCTTATAAACGGTCACTTACCTGGTAATAGTGGTGGGCTGGTACCGCAACTCGCCAGTGCCCATCAGCTCGCCTTCATCGTCGAATGTTAGGTCGGCACTAAACTCAACGAGACTGTCGCGGTCTGTGGGTGCTTCGGTGCTTGCAAAGCTGAGGCGGCCGCCGATACTGATACACCTACTCTTGGCCGGGCTATTGAATGCATACAACAACCCTTGGACCACGCGCACTCGCTTACCGATGATGACACTGAACCTGACAAACTGTGAATCGCCAAGGTAGAAATTGCTGGCGAAAGCCTCGATAATCGACGCTTTCGGGTCGCAACCGACAACTTGTAGCTTGACGGTGGGCAGGATGGTGGGCGCATCTGCCTTTTCGCTGGCAAGGGTAGCCATGTGTGACCTCGTTTCTACTGGTAGTTTAATAATAGCAAAAAGTAAAATCCCCCGCTGTTTAGCGGGGGATGGTCAAACACTAAGGCTTGTACTTGGCGAACTTTACCGACCCGAATACCATGTCGAGATCCGGCTTAGACGGGTGTCGTCGGTGCTTTATGACGGTGGCCGTGAAACCCATCCCCAGTTCGGGGGCATCACCGTGTACCGTGTGCCCGCCCCGGCTCAAGACCAGGCCACTAACAGTAATCTCGACTTTTTGCCCGCCTTGTAGGGTGAGGTGGGTCGAATCGAGACCCTTGAAGATAGTCGCCTGCAGGTTTTCTGACAGGGCCTTTTGGTCCGGCGCAGTCTGGAGGCTGTAAGACTTGTCGTTGCGGAGGTCGAGTGTTTCTGCGGGTGGTAGCGACAGCTCCGTGGTAAGGGCGGCCGTGCCAGAAGCGCTCAGGCTGTACAAGAGGCGCCGTGGCCGTTGGACGGCGAGCGGCAACTCTTCTTCGCGGCTTTCGACCAGCCCTTGGCTTGCCATGCATTCGATTGTTGGGTAGAACCTGCCACTACTTAGCTTGGCCAGATCCATGATTGTTTCTGCGAAGACTTCTGTACGGTAGATGACCGCGATTGCCCGCAAAACGGTTGCTTCTGTCCGCGGCATTCCCATGGACGTTCCCATAGGTAGCTCCTTTCGAAAACCTATCGAATTATATAACAAAAATGAAAAACCCGCCGCTGGTTGCGGCGGGTTGGCTTATTTAAGCTGCTTCGGGGAGCGGGAACACCGTGATGTTGCTGTCGCCGACGGTGTTGACCATATCTGAAACGTCGTCGATGTGCGTAGAGGTGGCCGAAAAGCTCGCCTTAAAGCCGGTGGGTTGGGGCAGCGGCTTCCAGAGGTCGTTGTCGTCGCCGTCGACGAATTGCGATTCGATAACCCCTTCCAGTTCGATAACCGGCGGCGCGTCATCCGGCTGTGAACGAATGGCAATACCGCGGACTTCGACGTCAAACCGCCGGCCGTCCGAAAACCAGAGGTCGGAATTGAACGCTTCGTGTCCGTCGAGTAGCGGATAAGCGTCTTCCCATAGCCTGTCGAGCGGCGGCACAGCCGCAAGCGGAAAAGACTGCTCTTCGGTAACGACTAGGCTCATGCCAGTCTCCTTCAGTAGGAATAGATATACTTTATAATATTTTGTTATTTTTTACAAATAAAAAACCCACCGCTGGCTGCGGTGGGGAAAGTATGTGCGGGTGGACTCAAATGGTCAGGTCCTCGCTGAACCGCACCCTGCCCATGACGATATCGAATTCTGGCCGTGGGTCAAACGGCGCGCTGGCCCTCACCAAGGCTCTAAAGTCGCTGGCTGCGTCAATAGCCCTACCATGAAGGATGTACCCGCCCGGCGACCGTAGCAAAACCCCGGTTACTTCGACATCTAGCTGATGATTACCCTCCAAACTCAGCTGGGCCTTAAAGTGATCGCTGGTGATGGAAGCATGAAGGCCTGTCGCCAGAAGAGCCGCTTCGCTCGCAAGCTGCAACCTGTAAGGGTTGTCTCTTACGCAGTTAAGAGGTTGGCTGGGCGGCTGTTGCAAGCTTTCCTTTAGCGCCTCGACCCCTTTTATGGTTGCCGTGTACAACTTGCGAGGAAGTTGGCCGGCTGATGGTGGAGTGCCAGCGTCTTCTTGTGCCTCAACCAAGCCTTGCTTCTTGAGCTTTTTAAGAACGGTGAAAAATCGGGTATTGCTTGTTTCGGCTTGCTTCAGAATGCCATTTTTGGTAATTTGTGGCGAGCAAACTATTGCGCGCAAGACCGTCATATCTGACGCTCCGGGAATCATCCCTTACTCCTTCGCTTAGGCGGGCGGCTCTAGTATACCACGTGCTTGCTGCCAGTTGTCGCCTTGGGGCAAGCGAGGTATAATAGCGGTAACGTGAAACAAGTAATTACTTCATTCCAAAGCCGGTACCGGTACTCACTTATCTTACTGAGGCAACTTGTCGTAACAGATTTCAAGCTGCGTTACCAAAACTCATTCCTAGGGTATATATGGGGATTGTTGCGGCCGTTGTTTATGTTTGCGGTGCTCTATGTAGTATTCGTAAAATTCTTTAAACTAGGTGCTGATGTACCGCACTTTGCCGTTTATTTATTGACCGGCCTGGTGTTTTGGAACTTCTTTGCCGAAATTACTAACATCGGTGTGGGCGCGATTGTCGATAAAGGCGACTTGCTGCGTAAAATTAACTTCCCTAAATATGTCGTCATTATTTCGACAGCTGTTTCGGCGCTGGTGAACCTGCTGCTTAACTTTGTGGTCGTGATAACCTTTGCTATTTGGAGCGGCGTTGACTTTAGCTGGGACGCCTTGTATTTGGTGCCACTACTCGTTATCGAGCTGTTTGTAGTTGCGATTGCGGTGAGCCTTTTGCTGAGTGCAGTGTACGTCCGCATTCGCGACGTCAATTACATCTGGGAAGTCTTTATGCAGGTGTTTTTTTATGCGACCCCAGTAGTCTATCCGTTAAGCATGGTAACCGACAAATGGCCGTGGCTCGCTAAGCTAATGCTCATAAACCCTGTGGCGCAGGTTATACAAGATATCCGCCACGTGCTTGTAACCCCACAAACGGTGACAGTTTGGAACTATGTCGGTGGCATAAAAGCGCTGGTTCCGGTGTTGATTGTGGTTGGATTGTTTACCTTTGCGGTGATGTTCTTTAAGAAACGCGCACCGTACTTTGCGGAGGAAGTGTAATGGCGAAAAAAGAAATGCCGACTGCATTGCAGGTCGAAAACGTTAAAAAGAACTTTGTGTTGCCGCACGAGCGCGTCCGTTCGGTAAAAGGAGCCTTTACTGGCATTGTCCGCCGCAAGCAAAGGCGTACTGTCGAGGTGCAGCACGCACTGCGCGAGATTGATTTTTCGGTCAAAGAAGGCGAGTTCTTCGGTATCTTAGGCCGCAACGGCAGTGGTAAAAGTACGCTCCTTAAGATCATTGCTGGCATCTACACCCCTACCAAGGGCAAAGTGAGTGTAAAAGGCAAGTTAGTGCCATTTATCGAACTGGGCGTGGGCTTTAACCCCGAACTGACCGGCCGCGAAAACGTCTACTTAAATGGTGCGTTGCTTGGGTTCAGCCGCGCAGAGATCGACAAGCAGTATAAAAGCATTGTTGAATTTGCCGAACTCGAGGCATTCATGGACCAAAAACTCAAAAACTATTCATCTGGTATGCAAGTGCGTTTGGCCTTTTCGGTAGCCATTAAGGCCGAAGCCGATATTTTGCTAGTCGATGAAGTACTGGCTGTGGGTGATGCCGACTTCCAGCGTAAGTGCTTCCAGTATTTCCGTGCGCTTAAGAAGAACAATAAAACCGTTATTTTTGTAACCCACGACATGAATGCTGTGCGTGAATATTGTGACAGGGCGATTTTGATTAACGAAGGTGTGATTACGCACCAAGGTGATGCCAATAAAGTTGCCAACGAATACCTGCGCTTATTTAACCCTGCCGAAGCGACCAAAAACGACACCAAGCAAAAGCAGAATTCTGACCGCTGGGGTAATGGAACCGTTAAGTTTACTAAGATTACCGCTAAGGCCAAAGAAGACCACATCGAAGTGGTAACCGCCATGAAGGCCGAACGTGACCACGATGATATCGTGGTTGGCTTCCGTGTAAAAAACAGCGCCGGCAAAACCATTACTGGTGCCAACACCCTGCGGGGCCAAAAACACTACCGTATCGCTTTAAAAGCGGGCGAAAAGCGGGAACTTCGTTGGAAGGTGCCGAATATTTTTGGCAACGATATGTTTACGATTGATGCGACGATTCGTTTGAGCGATGGTGTCACCTTCTGTGACAACTGGGACAACGCCGCCCAGTTCGATGTTGCCCGCGAAGAAAACACGCCGTATTCGATTGTGCCGGACGTACCATTTACGGAGGGGGCATAAATGGCTGAGCAAAAAAAGCTATCTTTAGAAGAGCAGCTTGCCGAGCGCGAGCGCCACATTGAGCACCTGGAATCAAAGTACCAGCATATGCGGTCGCGGTTCATTGAACTACGTAAAAAGAACGAGAGCATTTTTAAACAACCGGTAAGGTTTGCACTGCGGTGCGTATACCACAAATACATTAAGAGGGATTGGATTATATAGCTATGAAACGCATCACGGTATTTGGCGCAACAGGGTACCATAATGTCGGTGATGACGTGATTGGGGCAATTATCCACGCTATGTTTGAGCTGTATTTGCCTGATGTTGAGGTGAATATTGTACCACAGTACAAACGCGAAGAGATCGAAAAATCTGACCTTATTATTATCGGTGGTGGCGGGTTAATTTACGATTACGACCCCGTAAATGTCACGAACTATATGGAACTGGTGTTGCGTGCCCAAGAACAAGCTATTCCTGTATATATGATGGGCATTGGCGTGCAGCACGTATTTGCCGACAAATCCAAAGAAATCTACCGTGACGCACTGCGGTTTGTAAAAGCAATTACCGTTCGTAACGATGAGGACGGCCGGTACATGATCGACGAACTGCATTGCAAGCCAGAGCAGATTATTTTTTCGCGCGACTTAGCCTTTTTGGGGCCAGAGCTTTTCGGCATGCATCCGTCTGAGCGTGACTTTGACAAACCCTTGCT
>Ga0105032_100085_pt1 | contig 9964 bp, 3 predicted proteins | sample RS_126metaG_FD_91481 | JGI IMG/M metagenome (GOLD analysis project Ga0105032, IMG submission 91481) | Switchgrass associated microbial communities from Austin, Texas, USA, to study host-microbe interactions - RS_126 metaG | ecosystem: Host-associated > Plants > Roots > Rhizosphere | place: USA... | reverse complement strand
GGCCGACACCGTGGCCGCTGAGCTGCCCGCTGCACGGCTGGTTTTCCCGGACACGGCCGACCAGGTCGACACGGTGCCGGCGCCGGCCGTTGCCGGAACGATGCACGGTGCGCACGCACAAACGGTGTACGTGTCCGAACATGGCACGTTTGCCGGTTTCCGTTTCCACGTCGCTCCCTTGACCCCGGTCAAGGCGCTGGCTAAGACGGTTCGGCAGACGCTCGGCGCGCAGCGTGCGACGTTTGGCGCTTCGTTCCACGTGACGGCGCCGGCCGGCACGCGCACGCTCAACATCGCGCCGAAAGACGGGCACACCGTGGCGGACTGGTCGCCCGTTCTGGCTCGCGTCGCTGAGTTGATCGGTTCCGCCCTGGTCGACAGCAGCGAGTGCACCGCGTGCGACCAGGAAACCGCCGTCGCTGAGTAAGTCCGTTTCCGCGGGTCGCCGAGTCGATCGCCGATCAGTTCGGCGACCCGCTATAGTTGCCCTAGCAAGCCGCACAACCAAAGGACATGATCATGGAAACCGCGGGCCACACCACCATTACCGCTAGCCGCATCGCCGAGGGTCACACAATCCGTGTCGAGCGCGGCCAGGACGGATACTTGACCGCCACGCGTCGCAAGCGCGGTGCGTTTGAGGTCACCGTGACCGGCAAAGAGTCGGTCACCGTCACCGGTGGCCGGCAAATCCGCTACGTGATCAACACGGATGCCGGCGACACCGTGCCCGTGACCGGTGCCCAGACGTTCACCCTGGTTGCGGCACCCGGTGCCGACCTTGACGACGTGCCGGCGCCGGCCGCTGAGCCTGCCGACCAGGGCCACACGTGGGATTTCGTCAATGACGGGGACGCGTGGCGAGAGCGCGACAGCTACCGCGAGATGATCATCGAGGGCCCTGCTGCGCCGGAGCGTTCCGACATGCGTCCCCGGACGGAGATGTTCCGTGGCCGGCGCTTGCGGGTCGAGCGTGGCAACGAGTGGGGGAAGATCAACCTGTTGGTGAACGGCGAGCACGTGGGCAGCGCCACGGGCAGCCGGCCGGAGCACATGAACAGTGCAGTCATTCAGCTACGCCGTGACGTCGTGGCTGCCGACGAACGGCGCGTGACCGACCCTGAGGCGTACCCGTCGCACTGGTTCCGCGGTGCGGAACCGTTGCCGGCCGTCCTGGTCGCTTTCGCCCGGTACGCCGCTGAGCAGGAAGAGCGCGACCGGGCCGCGCTGCGCGCAGCGACGTGCACCGACCCGACCCACATTCCCGGCACGCTCGGATGCCCTGCACCGGTGACGACGTGCAACGGCATTCCGACCGGTCTCGATGCGGTCACCAACGACCCGGCAACCTCGCCGATCAACCGTGGTCCGGTCACGGGGGAGACCGGAGTCATGCACATCGGGCGTTCCTTGGTGCGTGAGTTCGGCGAGCGTCATGCGGTGCACGGGCTCGCCCTGGTCGGCGAGTCCGACCCGTACGGCCGTGGAGGCGTGCGCCTGTTCACCGTGTGGGCCCTCACGGTGGACGGTTTCCCTGTGACCCTGGTCGCGTACGACGGACGGGAGAGCGGACTGTCCCCGGAGCGTCGGTACGCCGCGATGATGGTTGGTGCCGACCTGGTCGAGGGTGCCGGCACGCTGCCGATGAACCAGCACCCGGACGAATTCGCGCGGCACGTCGCGTGGATCTTCCGTAACTGGCTGGCCGATCAGCGCGACGTGCACAGCGACCCGCGGCACACGCTGCCCGTGGTGACCATCACGCACACAGCGGCAGACGGAACGATCATCCGTGGGATCAACGGTGCCGACGGCGAGCGGATCGGGTTGGGCTCGACCGATGCGCACATGCTGTCCAAACACCTGTGGCACTGGTCGGCCGGCGCCGGCGCATGGGTGCTGCCGCTGTCGGCCGGCCGGCGCCCGAACGTCGAGAAGATCACCAACACGCGCGCGTTGATCGAGCGCGACGGCAGGAAGGTCACGGTGTCGATGTCCGACCACGACGTCATCCCGACCAGCGGGCCGGAGACTCCGGCGCCCGGAGCGCCGGCGCCGGCGCCGGCCACTGAGGCTGCCGACCAGGTCGACACGGTGCCGGCCGCTGAGCTGAAAAAGGGTGATGCGGTGGCGTTCACCACGCGTGGTGTCAGGTTGGTCGGAACCGTCGTCCGGGCGAAGCGTGACGGGCTGGTCACTGTCGATGTGCCGGAGACTGGCGACTTCCCCGAGATGTGGTGGGACGTGCGCCGCTCCGAGCTTTCTCCGGCTGAGGCGCCGGCGCCGGCCGCTGAGCTGCCCGCTGAGCTGCCCGCGCCGGCCGTTCAGGATGCCGACCAGGGCGACACCGGAACGGCCGACAGCGTGCCCGCTGAGGCGCCGGTCGCGGGTGTCGACCCGGTCGTTAGGGACCTGATCGCCCGTGGTTGGTGGGACATCGACACCGTGCGCACCGGTCGGGCCCGCGACGCACGCAAGGTGACAGCGCATGTGTTCCACCTGCCGAAAGACTCCGGCCGGCTCGATTACGACCTGTTCAAGAAGGTTTCCGACCAGGTGCAGCAGATCGGCGGTAGCCGGTGGAACCGCGATGCGCGCGGTTGGCTGTTCGCTGGCAGCGAAATCACGTGGAACGGGACCGGCGCCGGTGGGCGGACGAAGAGCGGACAGGAGCACGTCGCGGAGTGGCTCGCCGCTACGGCCGGCCAGGGTGACGCCGTGCCGGCCGCTGAGCTGCCCGCTGAGGCGCCGGCGCCGGCAGTTGAGGGTGCCGACCAGGTCGACGCCGTGCCGGCCGCTGAGGTGCCCGCTGAGGCCCCGGCCGTCGCCGTTCCGACGCTGGACGGTGTGCCGGCCGGCATGCCGTACGTGGTCGACATGCCGGCGGACTGGCCGACTCCCGCGCGTTCCCTGCAAGCCAAAGACGTTGCGCGGATCTTGCGGACTGAAGTGCTGCCGGCCTGGTTCGCGGGGGTGAAATTCTCGGTGCGCACCGATCACGGGTCGATGTACTCCGGCGTTGACATCTCCTGGACCGACGGGCCCGGCTCCCTGGTCGTCGCCCTGGTCGCCGACCAGTGGCAGGGGATTTTCTACGATGGACAGCACGAAACCAACAGCTACCGGGGCCCGATCCTGTACGTCAACGCTGCCGGCCAGGCCACCGCGTACACGCTGCCCGGGGTGAGTATCAGCACGCACCGCGACGTCAGCGACATGGCAGCCATGGCCGCTATGGTGTCGTTCCTGCGTGACGTGCCCGACCCGATCCCCCACGGTTCGTTTGTCGACCCGTTCGGCAAGACGTGGAACGGCGGTCCGCGCGCGGACTGCGCCCGGTGGATGGCATCTTTTGGGATCGACGAGTGGACGCGCGCCAACCGGCTGGACCCGCGGCCCAAGTGCCGGGTTGAGCGGTGCGCGCTGGTCGACGGGCACCCGTGGCACGTGCACCGCAACGACTACGGAACCCCGTTCCTGGCCACCCTGCCCGACGACGGGGGGAACGGTGGCGACGGCGGGCAGCCGACCGACGACCCGACCGGGCCGGCACCGACCGGGCCGACGTTCAGCACGTGGGCGGAGCTGGCCGAGTGGATCGACGGCGGCCGGCCGGCCGTGGTCGACCAGGTGGCCACCGCGCCGGCACCCGCGCCCGTGCCGGCCGGCCGGCTGCTGGTCGGCACCAACGACGGGCGCGGCAATGTGCGCGCACACAAGCCCGGCTGCCGGGACATCAAGCCGGACAGCGCCGGCGGTACCTGGTGGGAGGTGACCACGCGGGACGTGTTCGGATTCGTGCTCGACCTGTACCCGGACGCCACCCCGGAGACGTGGGAACAGTTCGCCGATGTGCAGGTCATGCCGTGCGTCGGTGACCTGCCGGACGTGGCCGACCAGGTCGACACGGTGCCGGCCGCTGAGCCACCGGCGCCGGCGGAGTTGGCGTTGACGGCGATGCTGCGGCCCGGTGACCACGACCGGATCCCCGAGTCGGACGCGTACGAGCTGCTCGATGAGGTGGCTGTGGGCGACTACGTGCGGCACCACACGTACGGTGTGTGCCGCGTCACCCACATCTACAACGCCGAGACGATCTGCATCGACGCCGACGGGCACATGGTAGACGTGACCCGCGCACCGGCCGGCAAGTGGATGTTTGTTCCCGCGCCGGCCGGTGACCAGGGCAGCGACCGGGCGCCGGCCGTGCCGGCACCCGGAGACATGGTCACCGTGGCCGGCTGGTCGACCCGCGGATTCGTGCTCGGCGTGGTCGACGGCCGGGCCGTGGTCGACGTGTCCGGCGAGGTGTCGCGGGTGCGGCTCGACCGGATCACCGGCGTGGAACAACTCAGCCGGTCGGAGGTCGCGCAGACGGCGCGGATCCGCATGCAAGAGCCGCTGCCCGACGACGTGGCCGACACGGTCCGGGCGATGGCCGAACACCGCGGGCCGGTGCGGGTGGCCGACCTGGTGGCCGGTGACCGGGCGTACGTGATCGGCATCGACCAGTTCGGCGCGATCACGCACGCATCGGGGTACGTGCTCAACCCGCCGTCTGAGGTGACCGTCACCGGGCGGACCGCCGGCGGCCGGAAGTCCAAGGACCCGAAAAAGGCGCGGCCCGGCCTGGTCGTGGTGATCACGGAGAATCCGTACGGGTTCAACGGACGCCGGTCGACCGTGGTGACCCTGCCCGACGCGTACGCCGAGCGTCTCACCGACGATGAGCACCAATTCCGGCCGACGCTGGCCCTGAAGGATGCCGACGCGGTGATCGGCGCGTGCACGTGCGGTCAGTACACCGTGCCGGCCGCACCGGGCACGTGGCTTGCGGCCCGGGCGCTGTGGGTGAGCCGCCACGCCACCCCGGAGCAGGCGCCGGCGCCCGTGGTCACGGCGGAGATGATCGCGTGGGCCGAGCAGATCGGCCGGGACGCGTACACCGAGGGGCACCCGGTGTCGGCAGCGCCGGCCACCCATCCCGAGATCATGGCCATGGTCGAGGGATGGCCGGTCGGTGCCGGCGCCGCGGAGATCTTCGCCGCGTACACGCGCGGGCATGCCGCCGCCGCCGACCGTGCCGCAGAGTCCGCGCTGATCGCGGTCAACATCAGCAGGATCAACACGTCCGACGCTGAGGCGATCGCCGCACGCAACCCAGACGCTCAGGGGTGCGCCGACATCGCCGCCGATGGTCTGGCGTCCGCGTGGCGTGGCCTGGTCGACCGGACGACGGACGCGGTCACCGCCGGCGCCGCTGCCGGCCCTGCGCCCAGCGACGCCGACGACCGGGAAGAGCGGATCGCCCGGACCATCGCGCAGCGCATCGCCGAAAAGCTGTCCGCGGATCCGGACATGGGGGAGATCGTCGGCCGGCGCGGGCTGCCCGCCGACCAGGTGGCCGACCTGGTCGAGCAGGCCCGAACCCTGCCCGCCGATGAGGTGCGCCGGCTGACCACGCGTCTGCGTGCCGCGTACGACAACGAGAAGCACGCCCGGTACGGCGGGAAAGACCTGCCGTACGGGCCCGCCAGCATCCCCACCCCGGTCAACGGGACACCCGTGCACGTGTGGCAGCACGGGGACACCCGGCACACGATCACCGCCGTTTCGGTGCTGCCGCACATCATGTTTGACGTCAAAGGCACTAGCGGATACGAGACGCTGCGGATCACGTGCGGGGCACAGATCGTCGGCCGGTCCGTGGCCGCCGGCCGGGATCCCGCCTACCGGGTGTTCTGGCGCACCGACGGCGGGGAATGGCGGTCCGTCACCACCGACCTGACCGCTCAGGAATACCGCACGTGGAACGGGTGGCCGGGCGACCAGGGCGAACTGTGCTCGCCGAGCGCCACGGTCGCCGAGTGGCTGACCCAGGTCATGCAGGCCACCGCCGACGACGCCGACTGGTCGGCTGCCGCCCCGGAACAGCCCGGCCCGGTGTTCGAGGCGACCGTAACCGGCGACGGACACAAGCGGCGCACGTTCAAGGTGAAGAGCTGGGTTACCGCGCACCTGGACCAGGTGCCCGACACGGGCGATGAGGGCGACGCTGCCGAGCGTTCCACCACCGACCAGGGTGACACCGAGGACCCCACCGACACGGCCGGAGAGCCGCCGGCCGGGGCCCGGCCGATGCGCCGGCCGGCGGTGGGCGCCTACGTCTGGCACCCGCGGCACGGGGTGTGTGAGGTGGTCGCGGTGCACGGTCGTGGCGGGGAAGACATCGGAGTCACCACCCCGGACGGGCGGCGCCTGGACCTGTCCCGGCACCCCGTGCGGGAGCTGTGGCAGGTGGTGCCGGCGCCGGCCACGCCCACCGACACCGACGAGGACACCGACACCGACGACGAGCCGCGCAGCATCTACCGCATGCCGTTGGAGGCGTACACGCCGCAGCTCGACAGCGACCCTGACGCCGACGTCACGATCCGCCACGACCACGAAAACGGAACGGTGATCGAGGACAGCAGCCCCGGCGACGGGGTCCTGGAGATCGCCGCAAAGCACGGGTTCGAGTACCGGCGCACGGTGGGGATCTTCCGCCGGTACAGCCGGGACCGGTTCGGTGACCTGCCCGTCATCGGCAAGCTTGCTGCTGAGCTGCGCGAGGCCGGCAAAACCGTGGCGGTCGAGGTTGACGATGTGTGGCGGCCGGCCGCGGTGCGGGAAGACGCGCAGGCGCTGCGCGCGTCGGCCCGGGCCGAGAGTCTGGCCAAGCGGGCAACCGCGCAGTTCGCCAAGGCCAACGCGCGTCGGCTGGCCGCGCGGCGCATCGCCGACGGCATGCCGTTCGGGGAGCCGGTCAAGGTCGGGCACCACTCGGAGCGGGCGCACCGTCGCGCGTTCGCCCGGATCGAGACCAACGACCGGGCCAGCTACGCCGCCCGCGACTACGCCGAAGAGCTGGCCCGCCGCGCCGCCACTGCGGAGCAGACGCAGGCGTCCCGCAACGGCGGCCGGGCCATCATGCGGCGCATCGAGCAGCTCAAGTCGGAGCGGCGCCGCTGGATCCGCCGGCTCGCCGACACCGACAAGGGCACGACCGGGTACGCCCGGACGTGCCGGCTGCACATCGAGCAGATCTCGGAGGACATCGCGTTTCAGACGGCGAAGCTCGGCGACATGGCCGCGTCGGGTGCGTTCGTCGCCTGGTCGGCGGAGACCATCCGCCGGGAAGACCTGGTCAACGTCGGCGGGTGGCGGCGGGTGGCCAGGGTCAACCGTCGGGGTGTCAGCGTCCGCGGGCTGTACCAGTGGCACACCGAGGACGACATCACCGCTGTCACGTGGGATCAGATTTTCGGGCGGCGCCGCGACGGCATGCAGCTCGACACCCCGAACGGTGAGGCGTGGCCGGTCGCGGACGCCGACAAGGTGGAGCGGTGGGACAACCTGGTCAGCCGGTACGAGACGTGCACCAGCTACGACCGCACCGATGAGGAGCTGCGCCGGCGCCGGCACGTCGCGCAGACCCGCCGCATCGTGCTCGGGCTGGGTGCCTCGGCCAGCGCTCAGGAGGTGGCCGCGTTCGGTGAGCCGGCCACCGTCACCGAACGGCGCGCTCAGGCGATCGCCTCGCTGGACGTCTACACCCGGTTGGAGGCCGGCGAGCGGTTCGACCAGGTGGCCGCCGCGATCACCCCGCCGGTGGAGCTGGCCCCGGCGTGGCGGATGCCCGAGGGTGAGCCGGTCGACACGCTGCCTCGCGACCTGGTGCCCGGGGACATCGTCGCCGGGGTGTGGGACGGGTTCGCGACCATGCGCACCGTGTCGACGTCGATCGTCGGCCCGGTCGAGACGGTGCCCCGCAAGGAAGACCGGCGCGAGTCGGGCGACTGGTTCCACGTGCGGATCAACGGCGAAGACAAGGAGATCCGCTCCTCCCGGTGGCTGCTGGTGCACCGCCGTGCCGGCCGGCGGTGACCCGCCCGGGTGGGCGGCCGACCTGGTCGCCCACCCTCCGCGCCACCGCCCGCACCCGCCAGGAGAGGACACCCGTTCCCGATGGATCTCACCCACGCCGCCCAGCTCACGCTCGTGGTCTTCGGTGCCTCGCTCGCCGTGTGGGGCCACAGCCGGCGCCGCACTGACACCGCCGCCGCCGTGTTCCGCCCGTTCCGGCTGCTGCGGCTGGTGTGGGACCTGACCGCGGGGCTGGTGCTGCTGGTCGTGTTCTCCGCGGTCGCGCTCGCGCCCCGCACCACCCAACCGCCCCGCCGGCTGTCGCTGCGCGACGCGCGGGACGTGCTCGCCGGCCAGGCCTCGGCCCGCCGCAACGGAAAGGCGAAACGATGATCTGCCAGATCATGCGGGACCTGCCGCAGGTGACGAGCGGCACGCTGTGGCCGCCGGCAGACCTGGCCATGCCCGGCCCGGCGTCACAGATCCCGAACATGCACGAATATGACTGGGTCGTCATCCGGATCTCCGGTGGCAAGGACGGCCAGGCCGCGATGCGCCAGACGTGGCGCACCGCGATCGAGCAGGGATACGACCTGTCCCGGATCGTCGTCGAATACGACGACCTGAACGGCGACCAGCCGGGCGAGCAAGCCACCTGGCCGGGCACGGCGGAGATCGGCGCGCACCTGGTCGCCAAGTACGGTGACCGGCCCGGGTCGATGGAGCTGTGCCGGCAGCAGGCCGCACACTGCGGTTTCCGGTTCGAGGTGGCCCGGCAGCAGTCCCGGCCGTGGCTGCTGGAAGACATCCGCACCCGCAAAGGCAAGGACGGCCGTGCCCGGTTCCCGGACGCAGCCAACCGCTACTGCACGTCGGACCACAAGCGGGCGGCCGGGCGGCTGCTGCTTACCCGCCTGGTCCGCGAGTGGGGTGGCCGGAAGCGGTGGGGACGCCCGTGCCGGATCCTCACCGTGATGGGGTTCCGCGCTGAGGAGTCTACCGGCCGCGCCCGCCGTCAGGTGTTCTCCTACGACGCCGGCGCGTCCGGTCAGGGCACGGTCACCCGCCGCCGCGGGGTGCGGCCCGGCCCGCGCTGCCAGCGTCAGGTGTGGCTGTGGCTGCCCGTGCACCACTGGACCGAAGAGCAGGTGTGGGCGGACATCCACGCTTCGAAGGTGCCGTACGCGTGGCCGTACGACGCGGGCATGTCCCGCTACTCGTGCGCCCAGTGCGTGCTCGGATCGTTCGCCGACGCGGTCCGCTCCGCGCAGATCTGGCCGGCCAACACGCTGCGGATCGTCGACATGGAGGCGCAGATGGGCCACTCGTGGCAGGAGAACCGCAGCATGCGCGACATCGCCGAGGCGGCCGGCGTTCTCGAACCGTCCGCCGACCAGGTCGACAACCAGCCCGAGCAGCTCGCCCTTTCCCTGTGACCCGGAGGACAACCGACATGACCAGCAACGGGAGCCTCCCCGCTGAGGTGTTTGTTTCGAACGGGATGGGCGTCGACTCGATCGCCTGGCTGACCGCGGTGCTGCGCGGGGACATCCCCGTCGACTTCGAGATCCCCCGGATGGTGGTGGGGTCGGCGATGACCGGCGACGAGTCGAAGCGCACCCGGTGGGCCATGGAGACCTTCGCGCTGCCGCTGATGCGCAAGAACAACGTGCGGTATGTGCAGATGGCCCGCGGTGGCTGGTCGCAGGAGGACGGCGTGGAGGTGCTCTCCGACTCCCGCCAGACGACCCGCATGGTGATGCGCGGCAAGGTCACCCTGTCGGAGTCGGCTGCTGCCGCCGGCACCATCCCGCAGCAGTCGAACAGAAACTGTTCGTACGCGTTCAAAGGCTGGGTGCTCGACACCTGGCTGGCCGCCGAGTACGGCGACACCGAGCGGCGCCACGTCGTCGGGTTCGCCGCCGAGGAAACCGGCCGCGCGGCCCGCGACGACGGGTACTCCCGGAACACGCCGGGCAAAGTGCCCTGGTATCCGTTGATCGAACTGGACTGGGATCGCGATCAATGCCTGCGGTATCTGTGGGATGTGTACGGC
>Ga0105032_100083_pt1 | contig 10050 bp, 22 predicted proteins | sample RS_126metaG_FD_91481 | JGI IMG/M metagenome (GOLD analysis project Ga0105032, IMG submission 91481) | Switchgrass associated microbial communities from Austin, Texas, USA, to study host-microbe interactions - RS_126 metaG | ecosystem: Host-associated > Plants > Roots > Rhizosphere | place: USA... | reverse complement strand
TGGCCCATCTTCCCACCCCTTGGGGCAGGCCCCGGAATGGGGCGATGGATGCAGTATGCCTATAGGAATTGATCTGTCAATGCCCATAGGAATACATCCGCTTGTCAGCCGACGAACGGTCGATTGGGCGGTCAGCTCTGGGAGGCGATATGCCCTAAAAGCCCTGAACACATCGCAATGGGCAACACGATCAGGATGAGAAGTAGCCAGCCGAGGAGAGTCCAGGGGCCGGAAGGCCGTTTAGGTTCATGGCCGTAGCGCCGAGCAGTGGGGTCACCACAGCCAGGACAGCGATCAGCGAATTCGCTTACGAGATGGCCGCAGACTCGGCATGGCGCCAATCTAGGAGACATGGGCTGGTCTCTCCTAAAAAGCTGGAAAGCAGTCGTCGAGACTGCAGCCGGTCTCTGCAGCGTCGACGTAGCCCTCCATGCGGTCATGCAAATCGGCTAGCTGTGGATCGGAGAGATCCGATAGATGAGCTGCGCCTCGCGTATCAAGGAAATGGGTAATCGCCGAATGCCACCCGTAGCGGTCAGCAATTCTTAAAATTGCCCTTGTTTTCCTGGCTCTCGGCGATGTGTCCAGCGGCTCTATATGGGCCTGATCTAGAGCTGGATTCGGAGGAAGCGTGGACGCAATCTCCAAAGCCAAAGTCTTCAGAGTAATGGGGTCCAATGTCATGAGCTACGTCTCCTTGATGAGCTCGGACAAGAAATTCGCCATGGCGTTCCGCTGATCTCCTTCTGCGCGTTTGATCGCTTTGGCGGCAGCTTGGACCGTGGCCCAGGTTGGGCGCCGTAGCCGGCGGTCCTCTGGCCGCGCATCGGCCAGCAGGTACAGCAATTCAAGCGCCTGAGCCATGGTGGCATCGTCGAATCCCGGACGATGAGACGCTGGTATCACTCCAGTGGACTCGAAATCCCTGAATACGAGGTCGTCCATGGTGACCCCGTAGAACGCTGCCAGTTTCGCAACGGTCCGGTAGCCGGCTTCGCCGGTCTCCCCGGTCACGATCTTGCTGATGGTCGGTTGTCGGAGTCCGGTGGCCTCTGCTGCTTCGGTCTGGCCCTTTTGAGGGATGGCGGTCAGGAACCGCAGGTTCTTGGCTAGGTAATCCATCGGCCTAGCGTGGCCCGGCCAGCTTACACGGTCGAATTCCTATGGGCATTGACAAGTGGATGCCTATAGGAATACCGTTCGCCACCATGACCCCGATAGACGCGATCACGGTTCTCCTATCCCGAGGCATGACGGAGAGCGCGATCGGCGCTGCTGTCGGCGCGGCCCAGTCCACGATCAACAAGATCAAGCGCGGCGAGATGGTGCCGAACTGGGAAACCGGTAAGGCGCTGATCGATCTTGCATCGCAGCCGCCAGAAGAGCAGGCGGCCTGAAGTGACCGTCTTTCGTAATCACTGATTCCCAGGCCTGGCCCTGCAATAGGTGCTAGGCCTTTTTCTTGGCCGCAGGGGGCCGTATGGCAGCACCACTCAAAGACTTTCGAGGAAAGATCACCGCCGAGACGGATTGCGTCTTGGAGGCGATGACCCGCGTAACGGGTAAGGATCGATCGGAACTGGCTCGCGACGTGCTGCATGAATGGGCTCGGGAACGATTGGCTGAGCACAGCATCCTGGATCGGCTCCTGAAGGCCGAGGGACTCGACGGGGAATCGCAGGGAATCGTAGGGAGTAAGAGGGAATCGAAGGCCGCGCGAGGGCAGCAGTGAGACCCCGCGCCGAGCGAGAAGCCCTCCTGGAGCGCCAGCGCGCCATGCTGGCCCGCGGCGATATGTCGGACGAAGAAAAGGCCGAGTTCGCCTGCCTGCAGCGGCAGAAAGACCACGAAGCCTGGTTGCGGATCCGGCCCCAGCAGCAGCTCGAGCTGCCCGAGGCCCATTAATGGCCGGCGACTGGATCAAATTCGAGGTCACCACCCCGGATAAGCCGGAGGTCGTGAAGATGTCGGCCGTTCTCGGGATCGACCAGGACGCCGTCGTCGGCAAGCTGCTGCGGCTCTGGGCTTGGGCCGACCAGAACAGTCTGGACGGTAACGGTGTCACCGTTACATCTGCGTTTCTCGATCGGCTGACTTTCTGTCCTGGCTTCACTGCTGCGATGCGGCAAGTCGGATGGCTGCTCGGCGAAGACGGCGACCTCTCGTTGCCAAATTTCGACCGTCACAATGGAAAAACCGCGAAGGAACGGGCAGTTACGAACAGGCGGGTGTCCGATCACCGAAAACGCAGTAACGGTCCTGTACCGGAAAATGTAACGGCGACACCGTTACAAAAACCGTTACCAGAGAAGAGAAGAGAAGAGAGTAAAAGCAATCCCCCCATACCCCCCGCTGACGCGGGGGGCAAGCCGGGGAGGAAGAAGTCCGAGCGAATCACCTTCCTGACCTTCGTGTCCGCCTGCCGGGAAAGGGGCGAGAAGCCCATCCCGGCGAACGACTCGATCTTTACCTTCGCCGACGACACGCTGATCCCGCGGGAGTACATCGCGATCGCGTGGCGTTGGTTCACCACGAAGCATCGGGAGGGGCGCAAGCAGCAAGCCGGAATCGTGGGGTGGCGCGCCCACTTCCGGGATGCCGTGCGCAGCAACTGGGCGAAGGCTTGGTATTTCCCGGGCGAAGGTGCGCCAGCGCAGCTGACGACCGTGGGCATCGCGCTGAAGCGCGAAATGGAAGCTGCGGCCGATCGTAAGGCGTCCGATCGCAGCGACGCGGGAGCCGTGGCATGAGCGCTGTCGTCGACGATATCCGCTCGAGGCCTGGATACAGGCCGGATAGCCGGGTCGAGCAATTGCGGGTTCCGCCGCAATCGGTGGAAGCCGAGCAAGCCGTTCTGGGCGGCTTGATGCTGGCGGAGGATGGCTGGGACGAGATCGCCGACATCGTCGCGGAAGAGGATTTTTACCGCCGCGACCACGCGCTGATCTTTCGCGCGATCCGCGAACTGCACGAAAAGCAGAAGCCCTACGACGCGGTGACGTTGGGCGAATGGTTCGAAGCGCAAGGCCAGGCCGAGCTGGTCGCCGGCGGCGCCTATCTGGTCGAACTGGCCAGCACCACGCCTTCCGCGGCCAACATCCGCGCCTACGCCGAAATCGTTGCCGACAAGGCGCTGTTGCGCCGCATGATCGAAGTCGGCACGGAGATGGTGAACAACGGATTTCAGCCGGAAGGGCGCGACAGCGCGAATCTGGTAGCGCATGCATCGTCCCTGGTGGCGACGCTGAGCCAGCAGAGCAACCGCGATGGCGGCCTGCGGATGATCCGCGGCGGTTTGAACGATGCCTTCGAGGACGCGGTGAAGCGCAACAGCGGAGAAATCGACTGCGGATTGCCATTGCCGTGGTCGAACGTCACCGACATCCTGCCAGGCCTTGAGCCCACGGATCTGATGGTGCTGGCCGGGCGCCCAGGCATGGGCAAGACGACGCTCGCGCTCGAAATCGCCGACTACGTGGCCTCGGTCAAAGGCAAGAACGTCGCGATCTTCTCTCTGGAGATGAGCCGAAAGCAGCTCATCGGGAAGCTGATCGCGAGCCGCGCCCGCGTGGATTTCGCCAAGATGCGCCGCAAGGACGGTCTGAGCCAGGACGAATGGGCTCGCATCAGCCAAGCAACTCGCGAATTGGCAGAACTGCCGATTGCGATCGACGACACCGTAACGCTGACGATGAACGCGATCACGGCGCGCGCGGCACGCATGCACCGCAAGATCCCGGGCGGACTCGGGTTGATCATCATCGATTACCTGCAACTGGTCGAAGGGATCGACGACGACGCAAAGCGGCACGAAGCGGTCAGCCAGATCAGCCGCGGCGCGAAGGTGCTGGCGAAAGTACTCAACTGCGCGGTCATCGCCCTAGCACAGCTCAACCGCAGCCTGGAAACGCGAACGGACAAGCGGCCGATCATGTCGGATCTGCGCGAGTCCGGCGCCATTGAGCAGGACGCGGACATCATCGCGTTCATCTACCGCGACGGGTACTACACGAAGGACGCCTGCAACGCACCCGACGCCGTCGAATTCATCATCGCGAAGCAGCGTTTGGGGCCGACGGGAACCGCTTATCTCCGCGCGGATCTCGCCACCGGCCGCACAACGGACTACCCGGGTAAACCGAAATATCAGCGGCCGACCCGTGGTGCAAAAACAGACGCCGGATTGGATACCGACGATGACTTGGTAGAGCAATCCCGTAGGCGAAGCGGCCGAGATGCCGCGGCGGGTGACGCATGAACGCCGCCCAGAAGCGAGCCGCGAAGCGTGCGCGTCGGCCGACATATTGGACGCCGCGCAAATTAGTTGATCCAGACACCGGCGAGGAAGTGGGCGCTCTGGTGCCTGCGCATCCCATCGATCGTAGGTTGGCACGCGAGCGAAAGCTGCGAGAAGGCGTGGAATACCGGATCGAAATCAAGAAGGCGAGAAATGCCAAATTCCACCGGCTGGCCCACGCCATCGGCGCGCTGCTGGTAGAGCACGTCGACGGATTCGAAGGTCTGGATGCGCACGACGCGATTAAGCGGGTGCAGCGAGAATCCGGCGTCTGCTGTGAAGAGGTCGAGATCGATATCCCCGGCATGGGAAAGCTGCTGGCCAAGCAGGCGGAGAGCATCGCTTTCGACGAGATGACGCCGGAACGGTTCGAGCAATTCTTCGAAGGAATCACGAAGTACATCGATAAGACATACGCGCCGAACCTGCTGGAAGACGTGCGCACCGAATACCACCAAATGGTGGCGGGGGAGCGGGGATGACCGTCCGCCACTACTACAACGAAATCGATCCGTTTGCCGCGCAATGGCTACGGAACCTGATCGCCGCGCGGCTCATCCCCGCCGGCGACGTGGACACAAGGAGCATCGTCGATGTTGCAGCAGATGACCTTGCCGGGTATCGGCAATGCCACTTCTTCGCCGGTATCGGCGGATGGGCGCTCGCCGCGCGACTCGCAGGCTGGGCCGAAGAGCGAGAGCTCTGGACCGGATCCTGCCCGTGCCAGCCGTTCTCGGTCGCCGGCAAAGGCGCTGGCACCGCCGATGACCGGCACCTATGGCCCCACCTTCATCGCCTCATCCGTGCCAGACGGCCCGCTGTCTTTATGGGAGAGCAGGTTGCGGCAGCGGTTGGGAAGTATTGGCTCGACGGAATGTTGTCTGACCTGGAAGGTGACGACTACACCGGCCGGGCGGTCGTTCTCCCGGCTTGTGCGGTCAACGCGCCCCACGGACGGGACCGAATCTGGGTTGTGGCCTACACCAGCAGCCCGGGACTGGAGAAGCGAATCAGCATCGCCAGAGTTCTACGAGAAGTGGGCGGCGAACCCGAAGGGCAAGACACTGCCGATGATGCTTGCGCTGTGGGCCACGCCCACCTCGCTGGCGCCGGCCAAGGACGGGAACAACGAGGCGGGGAACAGCGCAGGGCTGGTGTCGATTCGAAAGCATGCGCTGTGGGCCACGCCGAAAGCATCGGATGCCATATCGGGTCAGGACAGGATACGGCGCGACACCGGCAAGCCGCAGTCGGCGATGCCGACCCAGGCGCTACATGTGATTCATGGGCCGGAGCCGAGTGGATCATCGGACATGACGGAAAAGCCAGGCGCGCTAAACCCGGAATTCGTTTGCTGGCTTATGGGGTTTCCGGCCGAATGGCTGTGGTGCGCACCGACGAACAAACCGGAGCCGAGGTTTCGCACTGGTACAACCGGATCGGCGCGCTCCGATGCTTCGGGAACGGCATCGTCCCGGAGGAAGGTGCGGAAGTGATCGGCGCCTTCATGGACTGCATGCCCGAACTGGAGCAGGCAGCATGAAGCGCGGCCGATCAACAGGCAACCAAACCAAAGCCGAGGCCGCCTGGATTAGGACGGTCAAGGAAGCCGGCTGCATCTGCTGCTACGAGCGCGGGTATAAGCGCGATCCTGATGGTCCACTGGCCGAAGCCCATCACCTGCTTAGCGGCGGGATCCGCATCGGACATGGCTCATCGGTTGGGCTTTGTGCGTGGCACCACCGCGGCGAGCTGATCGTCAGCGCGTGGACGCGCAGCACTCACGAAAAGATGCTCGGCCCATCGCTTGCCCGTGGAAGCGTGCCGTTCCACGCGGTATTCGGCGACGACGAAGAGCTGATGCGAAAGCAAAACCAGTTGATCGCGCTCCTCTCAGCGAGGGCCGCATGAGCTTCCTATTCGAGGGCCAATCGTTCGAATCGCTCGAGGCCTGGCGCCGCGCATATCCCGCATACCGGTCCTATCCCGAGTTCGTGAAAGCCGGCGCCGACACCGTCCAGAAGCTTGAGACAGCGATCGCCGACCGAGCGCGGCGCCATCGTAAAAGCACACTTGCTGGTGCGCATCGCAGCAAGCAAATCAACCCGCCACCGTCGTTCCATCGGAAGAAGAGGAAAGCATGACCCTGACCATCGTCGTTTACGGTTCGCCGGCACCGCAGGGATCGAAAAAGTTCGTCGGCACCACTGCCGGCGGCCGCGGCATCCTCGCCGAGTCGTCGAAGAAGGTCAGGCCGTGGCGCCAGGACGTGAAGGCTGCCGCACTCGAGGCGCGCGCCGGTGCCGAGCCGATCGATGAGCCGGTGCGCGTGCGCATGGTATTCACCATGCCAAAGCCGGCCAGCGCGCCGAAGCGCAAGCGGATCTATCCGATGCGGATGCCCGACCTTTCCAAGTTGGCACGCAGCACCGAAGACGCGCTCACCGAGGCCGGCATCTGGAAAGACGACGCCCGTGTAGTCGAGTACTCGCGCCTGGCCAAGGTCTTCCCGGGCGAGGATCCGGAAGCGCTGGACTCGCCTGGCGTGCGCATCGTGGTCGAGCGTCTGGAGGCCGCATGAAGCACGAGATCGTCAGCAGAGACGCATATCGCAAATACCCCTGGAAAGAGATGCGGGAAGTCGGCGACTACTTCGACGTACCGCCTGGAACAATGGGAGGGATCCGGAATTCGGCTTATCAACAGACGATGTCCACCGGTAAGCACTTTCGCACCTTCAAACTGGAAGATGGAACAGTGCGAGTCATGCTGACCGAGATCGAGCTGGGAGCGATTCTATGAGCGCCCAGCCACGCGAGCAGCGCAAGAAAGACGTAGGCCGCGCCGACGCGCTCCTGCTGGCGCTGTGGGGTGAGGCGACAGAGGCGGTTGGGAAGGCGGCATGAATTGGATTTCGCCGCCGCCAATCAGAAAACGGAGCGACAAAGCTCGTCTACGTTGGGACCTGAAAACGTATAGATGGGTACTGATAGATCCAGGTCCGTTCCTGCAGTTTTCAGTACTAAAAAATGGTTTGTTCCGTGCGAAAAGGGTGCGAATCGAACCAGTGCCGAAGGAGTCCATCGCATGAGCGCGCAGACCCGCGATAACCGCAAGAACGTCCAGGTCAAAGTCCGCCTGCCGAAGGTGACACATCAAGTCCTTTCGGCGATCGCCACGCACAAGGGCGTCATTCGTGCTGCACTGGCCGACTATGTCGCAGAGCAGAAGGCGTCGGATGAGCGCTGACGACTACACCCAGCCAGAGCGTTCGGCCGAGGTCCACAAGGCCCGGCGCGCGCTGAAGCGGTACAAGGCGCACCGCGCCAAGCACGGACCTTGCTCGGTCTGCCGGCATCGTGATCGAACGGCGACGTTCTGGGGCCGAAGCATCTGCAGGGTAGGGGACAACCGCCAGCACCCCACCTGCGAGCAAGACGGTAAGGGCGCGCGGTTCGAGTTCGACGAGACGGTGCTGGAGCAGTTCAAAGACCAACCACAGGGGACATGATCATGGCGAGAGAGAAGGCCAAGCCGATTGAAGAGCGCATCGCCTCCCTGATGGGAAAGACGGCTTACTTCGACATTCGCGAAGGAACTGGCGGTACGAACCCGCTCCGAATACTGGACCAGGATGTTGCTGCAGCACTTGGGCTTGTCTCAATCCGACAGGGAAAACTAGCGGCCCTCGTACTGGAGACTCATTACGGCCAGACGCTCTGCCACAAGGCTACGTTGCTGAGGGCGTGGGAGGATGGTGAGCGCCACCCAGGCGACACCCGTGAACGTGTCGTGCTGACCCGTTTCGGAGGAGAACTCGCCATTCGAGAGTTGGCCGGCATCAAGTACGGCACCCCCGCGCTGACGGAATATGCCTATCTGATCTTCAGCCGCCGCGAAGCGTTGCAGCAGCGTTTGAAGGAGGCTGGAAGTTGGCTTGAGCAGCATAGGACCAGCGCGCTAGCCGAGCTTAAGGCAGTGTTGCGCGACCCTGACTTCCAGGATGAACGCCGAGAGCGCCGAGAGCGAGCCGCTTGACGGGACAGAAAAGACCCCCTAAATTGCCAGCATCCATACAAGCCCCAGGCGAAAGCCCGGGGCTTTTTCATTTCCGCCCGTCTCCTCGCCAGACCAATCAAAGACCCCGCTGGACCGCGGGACGGGCACCCATTCCCCGTCAGTGGGGATCATCGGTCGCGTCGTCGCCGCCTGACGCCGCGGCCGGTGCCTAATGAGAGCTCTGCCATGGCCAACCTGCGTTTCGTCCGCGAGAATATCCTTCGGCAGACGTACCGGGAGGTCTTGCCAGGCAAGTTCGACAGCACCGCGGCGAACGCCCTGCTGCTGGCCATCGGCCTGCAGGAGAGCCGGTTCGTCCATCGGCAGCAGGTAGGCGGCCCGGCCCGTTCGTTCTGGCAGTTCGAGAAGGGCGGCGGCGTCGCCGGGGTGCTGACGCACCCGGCATCGGCGAAGTACGCCCAGGCTGCCTGCATCATCCGTGGCATCGCGCCGACGCGCGAATCGGTCTACGCCGCGATGCTGGAGGATGATCTCCTTGGATGCGCCTTTGCCCGTCTGCTGCTCTATACCGACGCCAAGGACCTGCCGGCGCCAGGCGCGGTGGATGCCAGCTGGGATTACTACCTGCGCAACTGGCGCCCTGGGAAGCCGCATCGGCGCACCTGGAATGGGCTGTACCAGCAAGCGATGGAGGCCCTGGCATGAGCTTCATCACCTTCGTGATCGGCGTAGGCATCGGCGCTCTGTTAGAGAAGGCTCTGGGCCTGTCGGCCTGGATTGTCCGCGCCTACAAGGCGGCGCGTGACTGGGTGAGCTTCCGGAAGCCGTGATGGATGTCGAGAAGCGCGGCGATCAACGCTGGCATTTTGCCCTTGGACCCGTCGAGCGCTGGATCGTCGTAATCGGAGCTGCAGCGCTGATCGGCGTCTCGACATGGGCCGGGAAATGGTTCGCAGGCAAGGTCGACGACCAGGGTAAGCAGATCCAGACCTTGGTGACCCAACAAGCCGTCGCGAACCAGTCCCTGACCACGATATCGGCCCAGCTCACTGACGTACCGCAACTGCGCAGCGATGTGGTCGAGTTGAAAGTCAGGGTGGAATCGCTTGAGGAAGGGCAGAAGGAACTACGCGGGACGAGGGGGCTGAGATGAATGGCAAGCTGACCGGAATCACTTGGGCCACGATCGCGGCCTTCATCACCCTGATCGCGGCCAACGGCCAGGCCTTCTTCGATGCCATGTTGGGCGTGCCCAAGCTGGTCCAGGCCTACACGAGGATGCTGCCGTTCGGTGCTGGGTCACTGCTGCTGTCTATCGCCTTCGCAGGTGGCGCCTACTTCTGGATCGAGCGCTGGGCGCCGTCGAAGTGGCAACCGAGGAGCAAAGACTTCGCGGCAGAGAGCTTCTCCCTCGTGGCTTGCGTGGGCCTGAACGTCCTGCAAGTGACGCTGGCGGCGAGCGACAAGGCTTCCAGCCCGCGGGATTTGCTGGTGGCGATCATCCTTGGCGCTGTCGGTGGCTGGATAGCCCCATGGCTAGCGAAGGCAGCCATGGTGCCATTCAAGCAGAAAAATATCTCGTGAGTCCACGTCTCTGGTCCTGGCTGCTAGGCGTGCTGCTGCTGGCCGGCATCGCCGACCCGCTGTTCCGCCTGCTCGGCGCCCAGGACTTCCCGCTCGCCTACATCCACCGCCTCCACGACACCGCCGTGTTCGTGCAGAGCTTCGTGCTG
>Ga0105032_100079_pt1 | contig 10287 bp, 10 predicted proteins | sample RS_126metaG_FD_91481 | JGI IMG/M metagenome (GOLD analysis project Ga0105032, IMG submission 91481) | Switchgrass associated microbial communities from Austin, Texas, USA, to study host-microbe interactions - RS_126 metaG | ecosystem: Host-associated > Plants > Roots > Rhizosphere | place: USA... | reverse complement strand
TCGCCTTGCAGCAGCAACGAAGCGGCAACGGGGCGGTTGTCCGCGCCACTGGCCGTGCCCTGGCCCGGTTTCAGTACGATCTGGCGCCCGCCGCCGCTGACCGCGACGCTGCCTTCCAGCACTTCGGCCAGCGAGCGGGTGTCGTCGCTGGCGATCCGGAATCGCGTGCCGCGTACGCTGGACATGGTGCCCGGCGTTTCGACGATGAAGCGCGACGCCGGTCCGCGCATGCGCTTGACCGCGTTGCTGATGCGTCCGCGTGTCAGGCGCACCCGCGTGTCGGCCATGCCGGTCGCGCCATAGGCGCTCAACTTGTCCAGGCTCAGCTCGCTGTCGCCTTGCAGCAGCAGCCGCGAACCGTCGACGAATTGCAGCGTGAGGCTGGCGCCCTTGGCGGTGCGCAGCCGGGTACCGATGCCCAGGCGCATGCCTTCGGTCACGGTGAAAAGATTGGCCGCGCGGCCTGTCTGCGCTTGCACCACGCCTTGCACGGCCAGCACGCGCGCCTTCGCCGGCTGCTGTTTCAGCCAAGCCACCGGAAAGCGCATGAGCGATCCCGGGGGCAGGCGATAAGGGTCGGCGATCGCGTTGTGAGCCTGCAATTTCTGCCAGGGCACGTCGCCGCGCACGTACTTGGCGGACAAGTCCCAGACCGTGTCGCCGGGCCGCACCCGATAGCGCCATTCCTGCGCCGTCGCGGCGAAGGATGCCAGCGCGGCCAGCGCCAACAAGACGGTTATCGCGAGCCTGCAGCAGAACCGTCCTGCGCCGACGGCCTCCCTGTCCGCGTCCCTGGCTATCCGAATCCGGTCCAAACCGCTCTTCCGCTTCCCCCCAACCCGCATATTGTCCGCGAAAAATCAGAGCGGTTCATCACGCAATGAGACGCGGGTGGGTGGCCCATTCAGGGAAATTCCAGTACAGTACGCCCCGTTTGCAACGCGGCTGCCTGTTCCTGGTACGCCTGCCGCAGGGTCTTAGTGGGGAATCCCCAACGATCCCGGCCACTTATCCCGCACGTCTTTCGTCGCGCAGACACGGTCCGGAACCTCCGGAACCGTCAAAATCCCTACTCGCAGCGCGGTTTCTAGGAAGCTTCGAGTAAAACGGCCCGCCGCTTGGCGGCACGAGGCCGTTGCATCACCGGAGCCTTATCCCATGACGTTCGAAACCCTCGGGCTGTCGCCCGCGCTGCTGCGCGCGCTCGCCGAAAACGACTACACCGTGCCGACGCCGATCCAGGCCCAGGCCATCCCGCTGGCCCTGGCCGGCCACGACCTGCTGGGCGGCGCCCAGACCGGCACCGGCAAGACCGCCGCCTTCGGCCTGCCGTTGCTGCAGCGCCTGGCCAAGCAGACTCCGCCGGCCGGCCCGCGCAAGCCGCGCGCGCTGATCCTGGTCCCGACCCGCGAGCTAGCGGTGCAGGTCGCCGACAGCCTGCGCCTGTACGGCAAGCATCTGCGCCTGAACGTGACCACCATCTTCGGCGGCGCCGGCATGGGCCCGCAGATGGACAACCTGCGCCGCGGCGTCGACATCCTGGTCGCCACGCCGGGCCGCCTGATCGACCACATGGAGCGCGGCACCGCCAAGCTCGACACCGTCGAGATCCTGGTCCTGGACGAAGCCGACCGCATGCTCGACATGGGCTTCCTGCCCGCGATCAAGCGCATCCTCGGCCGCGTGCCGGCGCAGCGGCAGACGCTGCTGTTCTCGGCCACGTTCGAAGCGCAGATCAAGGCGCTGGCGCTGGAGTTCATGCGCAATCCGCAGCAGGTGCAGGTCGCGGCGAACAACACCATCGCCGAAACCATCGTGCATCGCGCGCATCCGGTCGACGCTTCGCGCAAGCGCGAATTGCTGATCGAGATCCTGAGCCAGCGCCACACCGACCAGGTGCTGGTGTTCGGCAAGACCAAGCACGGTTGCAACCGTTTGGCCGAGCAGTTGGAAACCGCCGGCTTGAAGGCCGTCGCGATCCACGGCAACAAGAGCCAGGCGCAGCGGCAGAAGGCGCTGAACCTGTTCAAGGCCGGCAAGGCGCGCGTGCTGGTGGCCACCGACGTCGCCGCGCGCGGCTTGGACATTCCGAACCTGCCGCTGGTGATCAACCACGACCTGCCGATGGTGGCCGAGGACTACATCCACCGCATCGGCCGCACCGGCCGCGCCGGCGCCAGCGGCGAAGCGTTGTCGCTGGTGTCGCCGGAAGAAGGCGGTTTGCTGCGTCAGATCCAGCGCATGCTGAAGGTCGACCTGGACATGTCGGTGGTGGAAGGCTACGCGCCGAGCCGCCCGATCCGTCTGGACATCGGCGTGCCGCAGCAGCAGCGCAACCAGCGCCCGGCCGGCAACCGTCCCCCGCGCAAAACGCATCGCGCGCACGGCAAGCCCGGCGATCGCGGCGCGCACGCGCATGCGGGACCGAAGCAACATCGCAGCGGGCAGGGCGCGCGCACGGGATCGCGTCGCGGCTCGCGCGCTTAATTCATCACGGCACGACACGCTAAGCCGCTCCTTCGCAAGGAGCGGCTTTTTTTATGGGAGCGGCTTCAGCCGCGAGCTGTCGCTATTGCCGTTGGCCCCCTTTGAAAAAGGGGGCGAATCGCCGCAGGCGATGGGGGATTTGCTTTCGATCTTGCTTTGAGAAAACGACAGCAAAGTCAAAAGCAAATCCCCCTCGATCCCCCTTTTTCAAAGGGGGAAGAAAAGCAGGCAGGCTGCTGCGCGCTCTTGCCATGCCCACATCCCACCATCGCCTGTCGTCCCGAGCGCAGCGAGGGATCCGCTTTTCCATCAAGAAAATGGGATAGCCGTCTCATTCCCGCTCCGATCGCCGCTACTTCTGAGTTCCCTAAGGCCCTCGCGTGAGGCTTTTTTCGTCCTTTCGCGAGCATGCCCACCCGGCTGGATGCCGGAGAGCTGCGTTGTGGGGAGGCGAGCAGGGCGCGATGCCTGCGATCTCGGAAGGTTCGGATGAAGTACTCAACTAAGGCGGTTGCAGCGCTATTTTCTGTCAATATTTTCTTTTGCTTTTCAACGTACGCAAACCAAGCAGAGCACTACTGCGGACCCGGGCACCAATGGGATGGTGATATGTGCCGGTCGGACCCGAGCACCGTCCCGGAGAAAGCCGGAGGCCTAGGAGAATGGCCCAGTCACCTCTTTGTGGGCAGCGGCAGCATCGGGCCAATTATCCATGATGTAGGCGGTGGCGGCGGTGCCTTCATCGGTAACCCGGGCACTGTCGCCCAAGGCGAGCAAAACGCCGCCGAAACGGATTGCAATAACGGCAGTCCTCCGCTCGGCAACCCGATCCTGCCCTCCACCGACAACAAGATCGAACCGGAAACCGACTTCGTCACTACCGGCGAAATGCCGCTCTTCCTCAAACGCACCGGGTTGCACCGCAACCCGGGCCACATCGGGGATGTGAGTTTTAACGGCGTCGATCTTGACGCTAACCGTGATCCCGATATAGGCGTCCAAAATGTATATAAAGTCGATCGCCGCCATATTTATGGCAACAATGTCTGCAACTGCTTTCGCACAGTCCGAGGAGTGGGCTGTCCAAGCAATGAAGAAATACAAGGAGAAAGATTACGGCGCGTGCGCTGATCTATTCGAACGTTCTTTTGCCGAGAAAAGCCAGTATTTTGTTGATGATATGACGTTAGAGAGAAATCTCTACAGCGCGTCGTGCTGTCTGGCGCTGGCTGGCCGGGGCGAGGCGGCGGCCGCTCGACTTGAAAAGGCTATAGAAAACCCGGCTTTCGTCGGTTACGACCATATGATGAAAGACCAGGATTTAACGGTTTTGCACAACAGCCAGAATTGGGAGTTTGTGTTGAAAGCAGCCAAGGCTGCTATGCAAGCTCGAAGTCCGATTACTTATCCGAGTTTGGATCGTGAGTCGGCAAAGAAGAACCCTCCCTTATTCCCCAGGGAGGCAATGAAAGCCGATGCATCGGGCATTGTGGTTCTTGTCGTGACAGTCGGGGCCGATGCGTCCCCTAAAAAAATACTGATTGAGCAGTCGAGTGGCGATGAGCTATTGGACTCCGCGGCTGCCGAGACGGCGAAGACTTGGCAATATCGCCCAGGAGTTGCCAAAGACGGTACCCGGTTTTCTGGCCGGGTCCGGGTTCCAATTGAATTCCGCCGGAACCGGAAATTTTGATCGAGTTCAGATGATCGCTTCCAGCAAGTGTAGGTTGGGCTGAGCCAAGCGATATCCACCACAAGCAGCAAGCCCAGGTTGCGCTACCAACCCGGGCCACATCGGGGGATGTGATTTCAATGACATCGACTAAGGAAGTGAAGTCATGCCCGAAATCCTCCTCCGCTTCGTGGAGGGCGCCGGTGTGGCGTTGTACCGCCACGACGAATCCCAAGGCGCGGAGCTGATCGCCTCGCGCCGCGACCTGTACGACTACAGCGGCGGCTATGCCTGGGGCTGCGGGGGCGCGGCGCCGGTCAACCTGAGCTACGCCATCGTCGGCAAGGTGTTCGAGTTCGAGGGTTTCCACAAGAAAGAACTGCAGCGCCGCGCGGGCCTGCTCTGCACTGCGGTGATCCAGAAGCTGGAGCCCGGCCTGGAGTACGACCTGCCGGTCGAGGCGCTGAAGTCCCTTTTCGAATAGTAGGCCGGCAGCCGGTCGGCGACAGGACGGGCGCCGACCGGTCGTTGCCACTGCATGCCCAAAAAATCCTGCTGCGCACCAGGGCCGGCAACGCCGGAGTGACGAACGCATCCGGCGCGGTGACCAACGCCGCGCTTGCCGGTTGCAACGCCGGGGGCGCGCGGCTAGTTTGCGAAGCATGTCGAGGCGAAGCTGGCTCGTGGTCCTGGCGGTGACGGTCTGGTGGACGCTGGAAGGCCTGGTCACGACCGGACAATTGCTGACCATGCAGTTCGGCGGCGAAGAAGTCCTGACCGTCGGCCAGGCTTTGCGCCGCGGCATCGCGTCGGCCTGGCTGTGGATTCCGTTTTCGCTGGGCCTGTTCTGGCTGGTGGAGCGCCATCCGATCGAGCGCGGGCAATGGGCGCGTTCGATCGCGCTGTCGCTGGGCGCGGTGCTCGCCATCGTCGTGCTGCGGGCGATGGTGGTGTATTACCTGAATCCCTGGCTCGGCTGGTATCGCGAGCTGCCTCCGTTCCGCGACGTGTTGATCACCAGCGTGTTCAACAACTTCCTGCTGAGCTGGCTCAACATCGGCGTCGCCCATGCCTGGTTGTTCGGGCGGCGCGCGCTGCAGCGCCAGCGCCAGGCCGAACAACTGCAGGCGCGGCTCACCGAAACGCGGCTGGAGGCGCTGACCGCGCAGCTGAACCCGCATTTCCTGTTCAACGCGCTGAACTCGGTGGCCGAACTGGTGCACCGCGACCCCGCCGCCGCCGACCGCATGTTGGTCGGCCTGGGCGAATTGCTGCGCAGCAGCCTGGACCACCGGCAACGGCCGCTGGTGCCGTTGCGCGAGGAATTGCGCCTGTTGCGGCATTACCTGGAAATCGAGAAGGTGAGGCTGGGCGAACGCCTGCGGCTGCATTGGGACATCCATGCGGGCTTCGACGATGCGCTGGTGCCGCCGCTGCTGTTGCAACCCTTGGCCGAGAACGCGATCCGCCACGCGATCGCCGAAAAGATCGCGCCCGGACACCTGGGCGTTCGCGTGCGCGGCGAGGGCGCATGGCTGCGGCTCGAGATCAGCGACGACGGCGACGGGCGATCCGCCGCGCCGCGCCATGGAACGGGCTTGGCCAATATCCGTTCGCGTCTGGAAGTGCTGTTCGGAGACCGATACGAACTGCAGCTCGAAGCGAACGGTCCCGAAGGCGGCACCCGCGCGCGCCTGCGCTTGCCGCTGCATCGCGAAAGGCAGGCCGCATGAACCGTCCGCTGCGCGCGGTGATCGTGGACGACGAACCGCTGGCGCGGGCGCGGCTCAGCCGGCTGCTGGGGCGCGAACGCGAAGTCGAAGTGCTGGCCGAATTCGGCGACGGCGAATCCGCGGCGGAAGGCCTGCAGGCGCTGGCCGCCGACGTGGTGTTCGTCGACGTGCGGATGCCGCAACTGGACGGCTTCGGCATGCTGGAACGGCTGGACGCCGCGCGCCGGCCGCTGGTCGTGTTCGTCACCGCCTATTCGGATCATGCGGTGCAGGCGTTCGACGCGCGCGCGGTCGACTATCTGGTGAAGCCGGTAGCCCCGGAGCGCCTGCACGAATCGGTGCAGCGCGTGCGCCGGCAGATGTCGGCGCACGCCGACGCTGCGCCGGCGGCGCAGGACGGACACGCGAGCTATCCGGAACGCCTGGCCGTGCCCGACGGCCTGCGGGTGCGCATCGTCGCGGTGCGCGACATCGAATGCGTGCTGGCGCAGGGCAACTACGTCGAGCTGAAGATCGGCGGACGCAGCTTGCTGCTGCGCGAGACGATGGTCGGCATCCACGCGCGGCTCGACCCGCGTTCGTTCGTTCGCATCCACCGCTCGCGGATCGTGAGGATCGACATGATCGAACAGATCGAACCTTACGGCGCCGGCCAATACGTCGTGCGCATGCGCGACGGGACGCGGTTCACTTCCGGACGCAGCTATCGCGGGGAGTTGCGGCGGGCGTTGGGGATGGCGGCCGTATCCTGACCGTCCGCGCAGCTCCGTTTTTGTGGGAGCGGCTCAGCGAACCTTTTCGGCCGGATCGCGATCGTGCGGAAGAGCTCGCGGCTGAAGCCGTTCCCGCAAGTGAAGCGTCGCCGCGTCAGCGTCCTTGCGGCAAGGTGGGAGCGTCGCAGACGCCGTCGGATCCGCAGTTCGACATCGCCGCCTCCAATCGCCAGGTCAGCGCGAGCAGTTTGCCGCGGAACCGCGACAGCCTGGCCAATGTCGCCGCGGTGCGGCAAGTGCGCAGCTCGGCCAGCAGGGCGCGGCCTTCGTCCGTCAGCGATGAAGGGCCCAGCACATGGTGGCCGCCGACGATCCTGTGCAGGCATTGCGCCGCGCGGTCCAGATCGCAGGCGTCCAAGTAACGATCCAGTTCATCGATGTCCTTCAGCGTCGCCTCGACCAAGAGCAGAGCGACGCCATCGGCTGCGTCCGCATCGCCCAGCAGCTCGGTCAGCGCTTTCAGCTCGGGACAAGCCAGATAGGCCGAGCGTTCGGCGGCGCGCGGCGCATCGGGCGGCGGCAGCAGGCGCAACGAAGGATCCGGCCGCGCGTTCCGGGCTTCGTGGGCTGGCGCGGCTCCGGACGCAGGTGTCCTGCAGACCTTATGCATGATGTGTTTTCCCCCGTGCGCCAAAGATGAGCGATCCGGCGGCGCCGGGTATGTGACGTGCGTCACGTATGCCGAATCGCGCGGTAGCCAAACCGCGCCAGCCGGCGTCCAAATCGATGAAGGAAGAAACCTTCCGCACACTTGCGGAAGGTGCGGAACGGGTTAACTTCGGAAATCGGCCACAGGGCAGGAGCGCATGAAGTCTTTACGTATCGTCGTCGCCGACGATCACGCGGTCGTCCTGGCGGGCGTTCGCGCGGTGCTGGAGCGCGCCGATCCCGCGATCGAGGTGGTCGCGACCGCGCAAAGCGGCGAGGAGCTACTGGCCGCCCTGGAGCGCACGCCTTGCGACGTGCTGGTGACCGATTTCTCGATGCCGCCGAAAAGCGAGCATGGTCAGGACGGTCTGCGGATGCTGCAGACCGTCCGCCGCAACCATCCGCTGCTGCGCGTGGTGGTGCTGACCATGCTGGACAATCCCTCGGTGCTGCGCGCGATCCAGGAGCTGGCGCACGGCCTGGTCGGCAAGCAGTCCGACCTGCGCGAACTGCCGGTGGCGGTCGCCGCGGTCGCCGCAGGCCGCAGCTACCTCAGCCCCGGACTGCATCCTGCGCTGGAAGCGGAAGGCGGCGCTCCCGCAACCGCGCTGACCGCGCGCGAGACCGAAGTGATCCGTCTGTTCGCCGAGGGTTTGTCGGTCAGCGAAATCGCGCGCAGGCTGCATCGCAGCGTCAAGACCATCAGCCACCAGAAGACCGACGCCATGCGCAAGCTCGGCCTGGAGAACCACAGCCAGCTGTACGCCTATGCCCGGGACCACGGCTTGAAATCGTGACCCGTTTCATGCTTTGGCGGCGACGCCGCCCATTATCAGAATCCTCTCATTCTTTTCGCGGCGAACCGGGCCCAGGGTAGCGCCAGGAGGCGGCTGCGGCAGCGCCGCGGGTACGACCGCGAGTCTCGCGGTCGCGGATCTTGAGGGTCGTCTTCCGCATTGCGCGCAACAAGGGGCATGGGCGCAGCGCGAGAGGACGAGAAGGCTGGCCGAAGGTGAGAGAGCGATCCCGTCCGGTGCCGCCACGGTCGGCGTCGGACGACAGCGGCGCGCGCGACGACACCATCGCGCGTGCAAGCGCCGGGCGCAAGCCGGCGACTAGAACAACATGGCGGTCGGAGGCCCGGGTCGGCGTACTTCCCCTACGCGATCCGGCGCCTGCGGTACCGGCGGCCATGTGGCCTTGCCGTGAGGCATCGCGTTGCCAAGGGAGCCGCACGGCTCCCTTTTTTTGTCTGCCATCCTTGCTTTTTGTAGGAGCGGCTTCAGCCGCGAGCTTTCTCCTCCAAATCGCGGCAATGCCGCGATTTGAAGAAAAGAGCTCGCGGCTGAAGCCGCTCCTACAAAGCCGTGCCTACATCGGGGTCAGCGTGCGGCCGCCTGTTCGCGCAGCTCTGCGGCGCGCGTGGCGCCGAGATAACGATGGATCATGCCCCGCGCCAGATAGAGCAACGGGATCAGGGCGATCGCCGCGGCCATCTTGTAGAGGTAGTTCAGCGTGCCCACCGCCAGGAACAGGGAGGTCGGCCAATGCTGCGGGCCGATCACGAAGGCGATGTACAGCACCACGAAGCTGTCGACCAGCTGCGACACCGCGGTGGAGCCTGTCGCGCGCAGCCAGGCATGGCGCTCCCCGGTGGCGCGGCGGATGCGGTGGAACACCGACACGTCGATCAGCTGGCCGACGATGAAGGCGATCAGCGAGCCCCAGATCGTCCACATGCCCTGGCCGAACACCGCCGCGAACGCGGCCTGGTAGTCCGGCACGCCCTGGTCCTTCACGACGCCCACCCACCACGAGGCCGGCGCCAGGTGGATGGCGACGAAGGCGAATACGAAGCCGTACACGATCAAACCAGCCGCCAGCCAGCTGATGAAACGCACGCCGCGGCGGCCGTAATACTCGTTCACCGTATCGGTCATGATGAACACGATCGGCCACAGCAGCGTGCCGGCGGTGAAGTTCAACGACCCGCTTTGCCCGAACAGGTTCCACTCGAACGGCTTTAGTCCCAGCGTGTCTTCCAAGGCGAAGATCTTGACGCCGATGAACTCGGCCAGCACCGCGTTGACGCAGAAGAACGCCGCCAACAGCACGAACAGGCGCGCGGCGCGGTCTTCGAAAGGATGCGCGCTCACGGCTTCTGCACCGGCGGAGCGAACGGAATCGTGTCCGGCGACACCGCGCCGCCGGAAATGATGAAGCTCATCGCCTGGTCGACGGTCCAATCGGTCGGCGTCATCTTCTCCACGGGCACGATCTCCAGGTAGCCGGACGTCGGATTCGGCGTCGTCGGCACATACACCGCAGCCAGTTCGCGGCCGGTGCCCTGTTCGCGCACGACGCGGGTGACGAAGCCGATGGACTTCATTTCGTTGTGCGGGAAATCGATCAGCACCACGCGCTGGGTGCCGTCGGGCTGGGTCTGCAGGATGTCGAGCAGCTTGCGCGCGCTGCCGTAGATGGTGCTGGCCAGCGGAATGCGAGCGATCACCGCTTCGAACCAACGGAGCAGGCGCTGCCCGACCACGCGCCGCGCCAGCCAGCCCACCGCCAGGATCACCAGCAGCGTGGCCAGCAACGCGATCGCGGTCTGCACCCAAGGGTCGTCGAACCAGCCGAGCATGCGCGGATCGCTCTGCGCGATGCCGCGCGCCAGCGGCTGCACCCATGGTTTGCTGAGGTCGCTGAGCAGCACGAATACGAACTTCACCACGACCCAGGTCAGCCAGATGGGCAGCAGGGTCAGCAGTCCGGTCAGGAACAGGCGTTGCAGGCGCTTGCCTGCGGTCGGGGCGGTCGACATCCGCGGATTGTAGCCGCCAATGCTCCCTCTCCTCCGGCCGCAGGCCGGGGGAGAGGATTGGGGTGAGGGGGCGAGCGCTGCAGGCGCGAGTGCTTCGCTTTTTCCCGCAATGAAACAAGCAATGCAAAACCAAAAGCGAGCCCCTCACCC
>Ga0105032_100078_pt1 | contig 10351 bp, 11 predicted proteins | sample RS_126metaG_FD_91481 | JGI IMG/M metagenome (GOLD analysis project Ga0105032, IMG submission 91481) | Switchgrass associated microbial communities from Austin, Texas, USA, to study host-microbe interactions - RS_126 metaG | ecosystem: Host-associated > Plants > Roots > Rhizosphere | place: USA... | reverse complement strand
GCGTCACCTGATGGGAGCCTCCGACGCTGTGCGGTCGCTGTGCTCGCGCGAGTTCACGCCGTGGTTCGGCACTCGCTACTTCTCCTGGCCCAACGACCAGATGTCGACGAGCTGGCGACTGTGGCTCGACGCCGACGAGCTGGCCGCCCAGCCCGAGCGGATCGAGGCGTCCGGGGTCGAGATCACTGACTACTTCTGCGAGCCCGCCAACGCCGGGCCGCCCTACAACCGCGTGGAGCTGGACCTGGCTACCGCGGCCACGTTCGCCGGGGGACTCACCCCGCAGCGCGCGGTGGCCATCACGGGCGCCTTCTGCGGCTGCCCGATCGTCAGCGAGGCGCTCGGGGAGCTGGTCGGCACCATCGGCGAGAGCGACACCTCCGCCACGTTGACCGCCGCCGCGCAGGTGGGCAACCTGCTCGTGCTCGGCTCGGAGTACGTGGAGGTCACGGCGCTGGCCTGGGCAACGGCCGACACCATGTCGTCCTCGCTGCCCGACGACTCCACCGTGCAGACGATCACTCTGAACTCGGGCATCGACGCGCGCCCGGGCGAGCTGCTGCTCATCGATGCCGAGCTGGTGCGGGTGCGCGACGTGGCCGGCCTGGTACTGATCGTGGAGCGCGCGGCCGGCGGCTCGGCCCTGGCCAGCCACAGCAACGGCGCCGCGGTGCACGCGCGCCGCGTGGCTACCCTCGCGCGTGGCGCGTGCGGCACCATCCCGGCCAGCCACGCGGCAACCTCGCCGGTACGCCGGCACGTGGTGCCCGAGGCGCCGCGCTCGCTAACGATCGCCGAGACGCTCTACCGCGTCCAGCGCGACGCCGGCAGCTGGGCCACCGCGACCAAGGTGGCCGGTGGCACCACGGCCACCGAGCTGGAGCGCATGCGCGAGGACGTGAAGGCCAGCCACGGGCGCAACTTGCGGAAGCGGGCCATCTGATGGCTGGGCACACTCCCTCTCCGTTCGTCGCGGCGTTCGCGCTGCTGTGGCTGCTGATCCTTGCACTGATCGTCGTTGGCGTGCCCGTGGCTGTGGTCGCGCTGGCGTTCTGGCTGGTGCCCGCATGATCGGAGTCGACGTCTCGATCGACCGGGACGGCCCCATCTTCCGGCCGCTGCTGGTGCACGCCGCGGTGGCTGACCTGCTCGACGAGGTGGAGCGCGACGTGGCCCACGCCGGCCTCGCCGCCTGGTCGACCAACCTCAACGCCTCGATCCGGCACCCGACGCCGTACTACGAGACGCAGATCCACGCCGAGCACCTCGGCGACGGGTGGTCAGTCAACGACCGCGGCGTGATCTACGGGCCGTGGCTGGAAGGTGTAGGATCGCGTAACCAAACAACGCGATTCAAGGGCTATTCAGCTGCGCGTCGCGCACGTCAGTCGATCGAGGCGCGCATCCCGCAGATCACCGCGGGCGCGCTCGCCAAGGCCGTGCGTCGCCTCGGCGGTGGTGCACCGTGACCACGCCGGCGCTGGACAAGGCCAGCACCGCGCTGCTGTTCGCGCGCGTGCTCGATCACGCGCGCCGCTCGGGCAAGTTCTCCGAGGTCACCCCGTACGAGCCCAAGACAGCGCCGGTGGGGGCGCTGTCGTGCGCGGTATGGGTGGCCGACCTCGCGCACGCGCGGTCGCGCTCGGGCCTGAACATCACCACGGCGCGGCTGGAGCTGACTGTCCGGCTCATGACGCCGATGATCCGCGACAAGGACGAGGCGAGCACTGAGCCGCTGATGCTCGACGCCGTCGACTACCTGATGCGCGCGTACTCCGGTGACTTCCTGCTCGATCGCCCGGGCGGCGAGCAGCTCGCCGAGGTGGACCTCCTGGGCGCGCACGGGCTGCCGCTGCGCGCGGTCGGTGGCTACTTCACCCAGGACCAGCGCCCGTTTCGAGCGTTCACGATCACGCTGCCGCTGATCTGCGACAACCTGTGGGAGCAGCAGGCATGACGAGGGGGCAAGGTGCTGGCACTGACCGGCTCGCCTACCGGCGGGACGGTCGACCTCCCGTCGCTGGGCTCACTGGGCATCGCGGGCGCCCTGGTCGTGGTGATCATCTACCTGCTGGCCGCGAACCGCACCGATCGCAGCCAGTATCGCGAGGCGCTGGCCAGCATGCAGGCGAGCTACTCGAAGGAACTCGCGACACTGAGGCAGCGCGTCGATGATCTCGAAACTGAGGTCGACCTGGAGCGCGACGAGCGCCGACGAGCGCAGGACAACGCTGCGGACGCGAGCCGCCGAGCGATCAGCGCAGAGGCTCGCCTCGCACAGCTCGAACGCCTCTGGAACGGCCGTGCTGGACGCGGTCCCCGCCCAGCCACTCCCCCCTGAGCGCAGCCGCAACCTGCGGGATGGGCTCGTGCTCGGGGTGGCGATCCTGGCAGCCGGCTACACCGTACTGAACCAGGTGAGCACCGACGGCGAGGTGGACCGGCTGGGCTCGCAGGTTGCCGTGCTGTCCTCGCAGGTGCGCGGCCTGGGCGGAACGCCGGCCGTCGTGCCGCCGTCGGACACGCCGCAGGTGATCACGGTGCCGGGCGTTCCCGGCCGCCCCGGCGCCGACTCGACAGTGCCGGGCCCCGAGGGGAAGCCGGGCGCACCCGGCGCCGACTCCACGGTCCCCGGCCCCGAGGGGAAGCCGGGCGCCGACTCCACGGTGCCCGGGCCGGAAGGCCAGCCCGGGCAGAACCCGCCGTGCCTGGACGAGCCGGACCAGTGCCGCGGCCCCAAGGGCGACAGGGGAGCCACCGGCGCCACGGGTCCGCCTGGACCGGCGGGGACCTGCGAGCCGGGCTGGCATGTCGAAACCGTCTCTGTCGGCTTCTCCCCTCGCGACGCGCGTATCTGCGTCGCCGACCCACCTCCACCGGAAGGGCCCTGACATGGCCAAGAGCACCGGCCTCGGAGCGCGCCTCCTGGTCGACGGCTACAACATCTCGGGCGACATCACCTCGGTGGGCTCGCTCGGCGGGGGCCCAGCGCTGCTGGAGTGCACCGGCATCGACAAGTCCGGCATGGAGCGCGTCGGCGGGCTGCTCGACGGCGGGGCGGAGTTCACCAGCTGGTGGAACCCCGGCCCCGCGGCGGATGCTGCGCACCTGGTGCTCTCGACGCTGCCGACCTCGCGCCGGGCGTTCGCCTACCTGCACCGCAACGCCGCGGGCGCTCCGGCCGCGTGCGCGCTGGCCAAGCAGGTGAACTACGACCTCAGCCGCGGGGATGACGGCGCGCTCACCGCGCAGACCACCATGCAGATCGGGGACGGGTTCCCGCTGGAGTGGGGCAAGGTCGTCACGCCCGGCATCGTCGACCTGACCGGCGCGGGCAACGGGGCCGGCTGGGACTCCGGGGTGACCAGCTCGACGTTCGGGTTCGTCGCCCACCTGCAGGTGCTCGCCTTCACCGGCACCTCCGTCACGGCGAAGATCCAGGACAGCGCCGACGGCAGTACCTGGGCGGACCTGTCCGGCGGCGGATTCGCTGCTGCCACCGGGCGCGGGGCCCAGCGGATCGAGGCGGCCGGCACGGTGCGGCGGCACTTCCGGGTGGTCACCTCGGGCACGTTCACCGCGGCCTCGCTGATGGTGGCGCTGTGCCGGCGCGAATCGACGCCGACGTGAGGCCGGCCGCCGCTCGGGCGCCGTACCTGTCGCCGGACAAGCGCATCACCTACTCGCTGCTGCGCCCCGCGGGCGCGCGCTGGTGGCAGCCGGCCACCTGCGAGCAGATCGACTGCGACGCGTGGCGACTCGGCTGGACGAGTTCGATCGATCCGACCACGCACCCGGCTCAGGTGCACTACATCCGCACGTCCGGCCGGGCGTTCACCGAGGAGCGCACCCCCGACGGGCGCCTGCTCTTCCACTTCGCCGCCGGTCAGCCGTGCTTCCGGGTCTCCGAGCACCAGGTGGCGGTGGAGCGCGAGCCGCTCTACGTGGTGCGCAACGGCGACAGTCGGGCGTGGACGGGCGGCGGGCGCACTCACGCGCGCGCCGAGGACTGGCGCGATGACTTCGGCGAGCACCAGCAGAAGCTGCACGACGCAGCGCAGGAGGGGTGAGGGGGTAGCTAAGTTGACGATCACACTGGACTACTCTCCGCCCATGGAGAAGAAGTGCACGCAGTGCGACACGGTGAAACCGCTCGACCAGTTCGGCGTCTCCCGCCAGGGGGCGCGTGGACCGGTCTACCGCAGCAACTGCAAGGCATGCGCGTCCGCTCGGGCCATGCAGTGGTTCGCGGACAACCCGGAGCGGACGATGGCCAACCGCCGTCGCTGGAACCTCCAGAAGCTCTACGGCATCACCCCTGAGCAGTACGAGGAGATGCTCTCCGAGCAGGGCGGACTGTGCGCGGTGTGCCGTCAGCCAGAACCGGATGCCCACGGCCGGACCGGCACGCAGTTCAGCCTGTCCGTTGATCACTGTCACGACACTGGCCGCGTGCGCGGACTGCTGTGTCAGAAATGCAACCGAGCAATTGGACTGCTCGGGGACAACGTCGAATTGCTGCGTGCTGCAATTCGCTATCTGGAAAAGGTGAATTGAATTGGCGAAGCAGACCGGATTGGGCTGGACCACGTTCAGCGTGGACGACGCAGGCGGCACGCCCGTCGACATCCGCAACGACGTCAACTCCCTGAACTTCAGCACCCCGCGGGCCGTGATCGAGACGACCGGCCTCGACAAGAGCGCGTTCGAGCGGCTGCTCGGGCTCGCCGACTTCTCGGTGGAGCCCAGCGGCACGTTCAACCCGAACCTCTCGCACACGGTGCTGGCCACCGTGCCGAGCAGCTCGGTCGCGCGCACGGTGTCGATCGGCATCGGCGGCAAGACGCTGGCCGCGGAGTGCCTGTTCGTGGACTACCAGCTCTCCCGCGGCGACGACGGCGCGTTCACCTGGCAGACCACAGGCAGCCTGAGCGACGGCACGGTGCCGACGTGGGCGTGAGCGCACCGGCACCCGGCGTGGACGGCTGGCCGCCGCACCCGGCCGAGGTGGCCCCCTGGACGGTGCCAAACCGGGCGGAGAAGCGCGGTTACGAGCGCAAGCGCAAGCGCCTCACGCTGGCGTTCGACGGCCACGCCACGCTCGACGGCCTGGAGATCGTCTGCCGGACGGTCAGCCTCGGCGTGGCGCTGGACATGAACGCCCAGTTCGCCGTGTTCCGCCGGGCGCCGTCCGGCAGTCCGGAGGAGGCGGAGGCGCTGGCCGCAGTGCTGGAGATGTTCGGCTCGATGGTCGAGAGCTGGAACTACCAGCAGGACGGGACGGCCATCCCGTTCGCCTGGGAGATGCTGCGCGACGAGTTCGACTACGAGGAGACGATGGCGATCCTCAACGCGCACACCGTCGCCACGCAGGGGGTCGAGGCCCCTTTGCCGCGGACCTCCGCCGATGGGCAGCCGTCGGTGGAGGCACAGATCCCGATGGACGTCTCCTCGCAGAGCCGCGCGAGCTGACGCACGCGCGCACGGTGCTCGCTCTCTGCCGCCAGTTCCACTGCCTGCCGCACCAGCTCTACGCGGAAGGCACGGAGCTGCTGCGGCTGCTGGAGATCGAGCGCCTCGGCACACCCCAGCAGGAGGGATAGCCCATGTCCGGCAACACCGTCGACATCCGCGTGGTGGCGCACGACCTGGCCACGCGGACGATGGATGGCGTCGGCAAGGGCCTGCTGGGCATCGGCAAGGGCATGAAGGCCATCGCCGCCGCGGGCACCGCGGTGCAGGTGCTCAGCGGGGCGGCGGCGGCCGGCGCGCAGCTGCTCCCGATCGCGCTCACCCTGCCCGCCGCGCTCGGCGCTGGCGCGTTCGCCATGGCCACCTTCAAGACGGCCACGGCCGGGTTCTCCGATGCCCTGAACGCGAAGGACGCCAAGGCGTTCGCCGAGGCGACCAAGGATATGCCGGCTCCGATGCGGGAAGCTGCCCAGGCCGGGCGCGAGGTCAAGGAATCGTTCAAGGCCGTACAGAAGGAAGTGCAAGCGTCATTCTGGGATGGAATGGCGGAGCCTATCAAGAAACTGGGCGCCACCTATCTGCCAGTCCTGAATGAGCGCATGGTCAATATTGCCACTGGGATGAATCTCATGGGCAAGAATCTGGCCAACGGCCTACAGTCGCCATTGGTGGTCGGCGCCGTCAAGAAAATTGGCGACAACACCGCCAACATGTTCCTGAACATGAAGGGGGCTGCGGCCAACTTCGGCACCGGGCTGATCAAGCTGGGCGGGATCGGGTCCACCTACCTACCCCAGGTGGGCACGGCTATCGACAAGGTAGCCGAGAAGTTCAGCAACTGGGTAAACGCGGGAAGTGCCGATGGCTCGATCAAGAAGATGATCGACGGAGCCATTGCCGGCTTTAAGGACCTGGGCGCCATCGGCAAGAACGTCGGCTCCATCCTGGCGTCGGTATTCCGCGGCCTGGCAGGCGGGGCGGCCTCGCCGCTGGCCAGCCTGCGCGAGCTGACCGCCCGCGTGGCCGAGTTCATGAAGAGCCTGCAGGCCCAGAACGCTCTGCGCGCGTTCGGCGACATGCTCCGCACCGTCGCGCGCGTGGTGCAGGACGTCCTCATGGCGGCACTGCGCCAGCTCGCCCCGATCATCGAACAGCTGTCCCCGGTGGTCGCCACCGTCGCCGAGGCGCTGGGCAAGACGCTGACGTCGGCTATCGAGGTGGTGGGGCCGATCATCCGCAACCTCGCCACCTGGATGAACGAGAACAAGGAGACCCTGGCCAAGTGGGCGCAGGCCGCGCTGGTCGCCTGGGCCGCCTTCAAGGGCTACACGATCTTGACCGCGGTGGCCGCTGCCATCCGCGGAGTGGTGACAGCGGCGGCGGCCGGAGGTGGCCTGGCCGGCGTTGCGGGGCTGCTCGCCAAGGTAGCCGGCGTCGTCGGACTGGGGTTGATTGCCAAGCAGCTCGACGACATCAACATGTCGGCCGCAGGCATGGATGCCTCCAAGCTCGGCTACTTCGAGGGCGAGCTACACAACATGGTGGGCGCCTTCCAGCAGCTCGCCACCGATCCCGGCTCGGTGTTCACGGAGATCGCGGACGAGTGGAACAAGGGGGTCCAGGATTTCAAGACGGGCGCCTCTGACGCTGGCCTGGCATTCGCTGAGCTGAAGCGGATGATCACCGGGTTTGAGATCAAGCCCTTTGAGGTCGACGTCAAAACAGACGTTGGCCGAGCCAAGGTGGACTCCTTCATGAAGGAGGTCAGCTCGGTCACGCCGATGGTGAACATCAACGGCAACACGAACGAGGCCGGTTTCGCCCTGCGGACCATCCTCGCCGAGATTGCCGCCGGCCGCTCTACGGTGAACATCGACGGGCAGGCGATGCCCGCACAGGAAGCCCTGCGCATGGTGATGAACATGATTTCTACCAGTGCGGGCATCGTGACGATCAACGGCAACAAGATGCCGGCCGGCGAGGCGCTCGCGGGGCTCATCCAGGAGATCACCGGGCAGAAGCCCGTAGTGAACATCGGGGCTAACACCTCTGGCGCGAACAGCAGCCTGCAGGGCTTCGTGAACACCTGGAACGGCTACACGATCCGCATGAACGCCGTGGTCAGCTCCCGCATCGGTGGTCTCGCCAAGGGTGGTGCCGGCAGCGGCATGACGTGGGTTGGCGAGCGCGGGCCCGAGCTGGTGCGCACGATGGCCGGCGGCGGCAACCGCGGGCGCGGCCGGACGCTCGTCGGCGAGCGCGGGCCCGAGCTGGTCAACCTGCCGCCCGGTAGCCAGGTCACCCCGACCGGCAAGACGCAGGCGATGTTGGCCGCGCAGGGCGGCAGCGCGGGCGGTGGAGGCGGTTCGCTGGTGTCGTTCGCCGGGGGGCTCGACAGCGCGTTCGCCACGCTGTTCATGAAGCTCGTGCGCGAGCGCAAGATCATCATTCAGGGGGTCTGACGTGACCCTGCTCTGGCTGACTAACTCGACGGCGCCGATCGCCAGCCCGGGCACCGGCGTCGCGTGGGACGACACAGCGAGCGCCGTGGTCCGGTCGCTGAGCACCACGGCCGGCGGCGCGAGCGCGACGGTCACCGTCGCCGAGACCTCGGCCACCGCGCGCACCGTGCTACTCGGGCAGTGGATCTCCGCCGCGATGACGCAGACCGGTTCGATCGTCTGCCCGGACGGGTTCCCGCTGATCGGCATCGCGCGCGTGGAGTCCGACGTGGCTGCCGACATGGTGGCCAAGTACGCGGTATGGATCATGAAGCCGGACGGCACGCCGCGCGGCTCGGTGCTCTCGGCGCTGTCGGGCGTGGAGTTCCTGACCGCACTGACCGGACGTGAGCAGTTCCTCGGCGGGGGCTTCACCTTCACCTGCGTGGCCGGGGACCGGCTGGTGGTGGAGTACGGCTACCAGGCCAACAACCTGGTGACCACCAGCTACAGCGGCTCGCTGCGCTACGGCGGTACCACGGGCGTGCAGGTGCGCGACGGCGACACGGGTACCGACGCCTCTGACCGCTCGCCGTGGATGAGCCTGCCCACCGGCACGGTGTTCGAGCCGCTGCCCACCGTGCAGATCCTGCGCGACGCCGGCACGGCCGCCCCGGTGCTGCTCGGCGTGGATGTCGCCTGGGGTGCCGACATCACCGACCCGGACTCCTGGACCTGGACCGACATCACGGCCGACGTGCGCGTGTCCGACGGCGCGCGGATCGAGCTGGTGCACGGCCGCGGGGACGAGGCCGGCGAGACGCAGCCGGCCACCTGCACGCTGCTGCTCAAGAATCCCGACGGGCGGTACTCCCTCGGACCGGCCTCCCCGAACCACCCCTACGTGCGCCGCAACACCCCCGTGCGCGTGCGCGTGCAGCCCACGGCCGACCCGACGGCGGAGGACCTGTTCGTGGGGTTCGCCGACGGCTGGACGCCCCGCTGGGACGGCTCGGGCGCGTACGCCACGGTCGCGCTGTCGGCGTCCGGGACGCTGCGGCGGCTGCTGCAACGCACCGCGCCGGTCATGTCGAGCCTGCGCCGCGCGATGGTGGCCGCGATCGAGACGGGCACCTCCAACGTGGTGGCCTACTGGCCGCTGGAGGACGGCGCTGGCGCCTCGCTGCTGGTCAACCTGGCGCCGGGCGGGCGGCCCGCAGCCGTGTCCGGCTCGCCGGACCTGGGGGCCAACACGGCGTTCCTGGGCTCGGCGCCCATCGCGTCGATGAGCAAGGGGATCATTCGCGGCACCGTGCCGACGGCGGGCAACCTCACCTCGGCGGCGCAGGTGCGCTGGCTGATGGACGCCGGCACCAACCCGAGCGCTGACGTCGTGGTCATGCGCGTGTCGTGCGTCGGCTCCATCCCGCGCTGGGATGTCAGTTGGCAGACCGACGGTGCCATGCGCGTGCAGGCGTGGAACAACAGCGGTGCCAGCGTGGTCGACTCCAACGCCGCGTTCAACACCGGCGACAGCACCCGGCGCTGGCAGCTGGAGCTGTCCACCTCGGGCGGAACGATCACATGGCGGCTCAGCACCCTAGAGGTGGGGTTCACCACGGGCGGCTCCAACAGCGGCACCGTGGCCGGCACCGTGCCGGCGATCAGCTCGGTCGTGGTCGGCCCGAACGCCGACCTGGAGGCAGGGATCGGGCACCTGACCGTCTACAACGCGATCGTGAACCTGTACAACCAGTCGGCCGAGCTGAACTCCTACCGCGGCGAAGCGGCCGACACCCGGATGTCGCGGCTGTGCGCGGAGAACAACATCCCCGTGGTGATCGTCGGAACCTCGCAGGTGACCATGGGCCCGCAGAGCCAGTCGGCCCTGGTGGACCTGCTGCGCGAGGTGGAGGCGGCCGACCAGGGGCTGCTGCTGGACGGCACGCACCCGGGCCTGACCTACATCTGCGGCTCCGAGCGGGTCAACGCGTCGGCCGCGCTTGCGCTCGACGCCTCGGCCGGGGAGATGACGGGCGCGATCGAACCCGTGGACAACGACCAGCGCAACGTGAACAAGGCCACCGCCAGCCGCACCAGTGGCGCAGGCGTGACCTGGGAAGACGTCGACGGGCCGTTCGGCACGGCCGCGATCGGCGAGTATGAGGACTCGTTGCAGGTCAATGTCTCCAACGACTCCGACGTGCTGGACTACGCGAGCTGGGCCGTGCACCTGGGCACCAGGCCCGGCTACCGCTACCCCTCCACCCAGCTGGCGCTGCACCACAATCCCGAGCTGGTGGCGAACTGGGCGGGTACCACGCTGGCCAGCCGCATCGATCTGGAGAACATCTCCACGGTGCGCTCGCAGTTTCCTGACGGCACCGTGGCGTCGCTGCTGGAGGGTGCCTCGCAGAGCCTGGATGCGTTCTCCTGGG
>Ga0105032_100077_pt1 | contig 10656 bp, 14 predicted proteins | sample RS_126metaG_FD_91481 | JGI IMG/M metagenome (GOLD analysis project Ga0105032, IMG submission 91481) | Switchgrass associated microbial communities from Austin, Texas, USA, to study host-microbe interactions - RS_126 metaG | ecosystem: Host-associated > Plants > Roots > Rhizosphere | place: USA... | reverse complement strand
TGTCACGTTGGGCGCCAAGCGGATCCTTCTGCTGGGATTCGACATGGGCGGCTCGCACTTCTTCGGCAAGCATCCGGCGCCACTGAGAAATACATCGCCGGCGCGGTACGAAGTGTTCAAGCGTCAGTTCGAGTCGTACCGCCCCAAAGGGGTCGAGATCATCAACTGCACTCCTGGCTCGGCCTTGGGGTGCTACCCCAAAATGGACCTGGAGGCAGCGCTTGCGAGCGTGGCTGAATCTTCGCTACACGCTGGCTGATCGGGTCTCAGCGTTCCGGCAAGGGTTGGAGCGCTTGGGGATTGAAATAGTGCCTGGATCAACAACGACCCCACGCGATGGCGATGTCTTGGTGACCTGGAACCGCATCGGCTCCGGGCAAGCTGCGGCGCTGGCATTTGAAGCCCGCGGCCTGCCGGTGCTGGTGGCAGAGAACGCGGCGTGGGGCAACGACTTCGCCGGCGCGCACTGGTACTCGCTGGCGCGGAACTTCCACAACACTGCCGGCAGGTTCCCGGTTGGCGGCCCGGAGCGATGGGATGCGCTGGGCGTGGAGCTCGCGCCCTGGCGCATTGGTGGCGACGAGGACGTGATCCTGGCGCAACGAGCCATCGGCTCGGCACCGGTCGCTATGCCTCGGGACTGGCCGGAGCGGACGCAGGCGGCCACGGGTGGGCGCATCCGGCGGCATCCAGGCACGAAGCCATGTACGCCCTTGCAGGACGACTTGGCACGAACGCGCTGCGTCTGGACGTGGGGCAGCGGGGCGGCAATCAAGGCGCTTCTGTCGGGCATCCCGGTTCACTCGGCAATGCCGAACTGGATTGGTGAGCAACAGAACACAGACGCGAGCCGCCTTGCCATGTTCCGCCGGCTGGCTTGGGCGCAATGGACGCTTGCGGAGATCGCGAGCGGCGAACCATTCGAGCGGCTGCTGGCCGCATAACGGCGAGAGTGCGATGACAGAAAAGTGCATGGTTAGGATCATCCCCCGACCCGCGCGAGAGGGTGATGGCGCGCATCTGACCCAAGGAACGAGGGTGATGATCGGAGACGTCGAGATGAAGGGCGTGACCCGGATCGAACTAGTCGCGGAGGTGAATTCGGTCTGGAAGGCGAGGATTGATTGCAATCTCCAGGCCACCGATCTAATAGCCGATGCAGTCGTTTCCTACCAGCGGATGACGCTGCTCGAGCACCTTCGGGGCTGGTGGCGGAGTCGACCGCCAGCAAGGGATGGCGGACCGGCCTGAAGCATGAACCTCCTGATCACTGGGCGCGGCACAGGCGGATCGTGGCAATGCCGCGGCGCGCAGTTGGGAGCGGCCGCCGGCGCGCTGATAACGAAGACGCCGACGTTGGCTGAGTGCAAGGCCGCAGACGTGATCGTGGTGGTGAAGAAAGTTGGCGAAGACGTGCTGGCGACCATCCGGAAGTCGGGGACGCCGTGGGCGTTCGATTGCGTCGACTTCTACCCGCAGCCAGGATGCGCGGACTGGGCTGCAAGCGAGGCGATCGGCTGGGTCCGCGGCAATCTGAAGCGACTGGCGCCGACCGCCGTGATCTGGGCCAACCACCGCATGCAACAGGACTGCGGCGCCGGCTGGAATGGCTTCATGCTGCCGCACCATCACCGGCCGGGGATCCATCGCAACCCGATCCGGGAGCGGGTCGAGGTCGTCGGCTACGAAGGCGCGGAGGCATACATCGCGGCGATGCGCCCGCAGATCGAGCATGAGTGCAGGCGCCGCGGCTGGCGATTCGTGGTGAACCCTGAGCACCTGGCCGACGTCGACATCGTGATCGCGCTGCGCTCCGGGCCATGGGCCTGCTATGCGACGCAGCACTGGAAGTCGAACGTGAAGCTGGCCAACGCGCACGGCAGCGGTACGCCGTTCGTGGGACAGCGGGAATGCGGGTATCTGGAAACTGCGAGCGGCGCCGAATACTGGACGGAGTCGGCTACCGGCATCGGCGTCTGTTTTGATTGGCTCATGTCACAGACGGCTAGGGAGCAGGTATCCGATCGGTTTCTACAGGGCGCCTATCCGGTGGAGCGCGCGGCGGCTGACCTGCTGGCGGGCTTGCGTGGATTGTGAAGTCCTGCTGCCGCATATCGGACGGCGCGGCCGGGCGATCATGCAGGCGATGGTGGATGCAGCCCCGAGGGTCGGGGTTCGGTGCCAAGTGACGCAGTCCTACCGCGGCGTGGCGCCGATGCTGATGAGTTACGGCCTCGGGCATATCCAGCGCAGACACTGGACCCAAGCGCATGTCGCCAACGGCGGCCGCCTGATCGGCTGGGACATGGGCTATTGGGATCGCGACGTAGCGATGCGCGTCACGGTCGATGCAGAGCATCCGCGGCACATGCCGATGATGCCGCCGCACCGTTGGGAGGCCGCCGGGATTGCGCTGCGGGAAGAGTTCGATCCGACAGGGACAATTGTCCTGGTAGGGATGGGACGGAAGTCCCGCGCGCAGTTCGGCTGGGCGGGGCAGGAATGGGAAGAGGCGGCGCTGGCGCGGATCCGCTGCGCATACCCTGGGCGCTTGGTCGTCTATCGGCCGAAGAAGCCGGAAGTACTGGAGGGTTGCCGCTCCGACAACCGACCGATCGAAGAGGTGCTGCGCGGCGCATCGCTGGTTGTCTGCCGGCATTCGAACGTAGCCGTGGATGCCTGCATTGCAGGCGTTCCGGTGGTGTGTGAGGACGGCGCCGCGGCGGCGCTCTACGGATCCGATCTGTCCGCTCCGGTGCGCCCGGATCGCGAACAGCGGCTGCAATTCCTTCAAAACCTAGCGTGGTGGCAATGGAGACCCAGCGAAGCAGAGGCGGCGTGGCGATTCCTGCTCAAGGTCTGCGCCTGAATGTCGGTTGCGGAAGTCGGACGCTGCCTGGCTATTTCAATTGCGACATACAGCGGAACCCCGATGCACCTCGCGAACCCGACCTGCTATGCGATGCGAAGTCGATCCCGCTTCCGGATGGCTGCGCGGCTGAACTGATGGCGATCCACGTCTTCGAACACTTCTACCGATGGGAGGTGGAGGGCGTGCTCGCCGAATGGCGCCGATTACTTCGGCCTGGTGGTCTGCTGGTTCTGGAACTGCCGAATCTCGTCAAGTGCTGCGAGAACTACTTGTCCGGAAGAAAGCGTGGCGGCAAGGATCCTGATCAGTTGGCGCGTTGGGGGATTTATGGAGATCCGCGGTCTAAAGACAAGTTCATGTGTCATCCGTGGGGTTGGAGTCCAGAGGAGCTTAGGGCGCTGCTGGAGGCCAATGGGTTCATGAGCGTCAAACACAAACCGACGGCCTATCACCCCGCTGGCAGAGATCACAGAGATATGCGTTTGGAGGCTCGCAAGGCATGAAGGTCTATATCGGCCACGATAGCAGGGAGCACGATGCATATCGTGTAGCTGTTCGCTCGCTGCTGCGCCGATCCACAGTGCCCTTAGAAATTGTCCCCTTGGATATCGAGAGACTGGCACACAGCGGCCTCTTGCGCCGTTGTATTGATCGTCGGGGTCAAATGTACGACCTGCCCAGCAATGCCCCGGCTAGCACTGAATTTGCCATTAGCCGATTCCTAACGCCGATCATTGCCCAGGCGGGCTGGGCGCTGTTCGTCGACTGCGACGTACTGTTCTTAGCGGATGTGGTTGATCTATTCGCGATGGCTGATCCTTCCAAGGCGGTCATGGTCGTCAAGCATCAGAACGGCCATATAGCCGGTACCAAGATGGACGGCCAAGCGCAGGTTCTCTATCCGCGAAAGAACTGGTCCAGCGTGATGCTATTCAATTGCGACCATCCGGCAAATCGTCGTCTTTCGTTACAAGACGTGAATGAACGGCCAGGCCGTGACCTGCATGCGTTCTACTGGCTTGCCGACGAAGAGATTGGCGAGCTGCCGTCAGAATGGAACTGGCTGGTCGGTGTGCAGCCGATGCCGGACTATCCGAAATTGGCTCATTACACACTAGGCACGCCGAACATGGTCAGTCAGAGCGAGCATGCCGAGCTCTGGTGGCGCGAGTTTGCGGGGGCATAAGCCATGGCAATTGAATCTTCCATAAAAGGATTAGACCCAGTCCTCAAGAAATTGCGCGGATTGGCCCCGAACCTCAGGAAGAAGGCCATCAACACCTCCCTGAGAAGGGGGATGGCTCCGGTTCGAAAGTCGGCAGTATCTGCGGCTAAACGCTTCGACGATCCGGCTACGGCGCAACAGATCGCCAAGGAAATCGTAATCCGCAGCAATGCAAAGAAAGCTAGGCGGATGGGCGCGGGTACATTTCTGGTCCAGGTCGGTGTGCGCGGCGGAGCGAAGTCATACGTCAACAACCGGAAGAATCGCCGTGCCGGTCGAGTCGGGCAGTCATACGAGGGCGGAGGAAGCGTCTTCCATTGGCGTTTTCTTGAATTCGGGACATCCAAAATGCGGGCTCAGCCTTTCATGAGGCCAGCGCTTGCAGACAATGTCTCCACCGTCATCGGCATCGTGAGCAAGGAATTAGAGCTGGCCATCAACAAATTCGCCAAGGGCTCAAGCTAATGGCGATGTATGCACCCTTCTTTGAGACCGTCAGAGATATTGCGGCCGTCAAGATAATCTTCGGGAACAGTCCTCGAATAGCACCGCACGGGGTTGCTGATCAGAACACCGAGACTCCTTATGCTGTTTTCCAAATGGTGAATGGCGCACCTGAGAATTTTCTCAAGGCCAGGCCCGATGCCGATTCCTACACGCTACAGATTGACGTCTATGCCAAGACACCTCAAAGGGCCGCCGATGGAGCGCAGGCGATTCGGGACGCCATAGAGCCGCATGCATACGTTGTCGCCTGGCGAGGCCAATTCAAAGATCCGGACACTTCACTGTTCCGGTATAGCTTCGACATCGACTGGATAGTCCAGCGATAAGAATCTGGCGCAATCCCGCGCCGATGAAGAAGGCTCCCGAAAGGGGGCCTTTTTGTTGCCCGCCGTTCGGCGGGTTCACGTACTGACCCGCAACAGAGGGCAAAGAAAATGAGCAAACTTTCGCAAGGCACGCAGTTGTACTTTATCGATCCGGATACGGATGCGGTAACCGAAGTCGAATGCCCGACTAGCTTCAACCCGGGCGGTAACCCGGCGGCACAGTTGGACGATACCTGCCTGAGGGACACGACGGCCAAGTTCAAGCCTGGTCTGCGTCAACCTGGACAGGGCACGCTGGCGATCAACGCCGACCCCACCTATGCGAGCCATATCCGCCTGCACCAACTTTCGCAGACGGATCCTTCTCCGGTTCTGAAATGGGCTCTGGGTTGGTCCGACGGCATCGACATTGCCCCTAGTGGAGTCGATAGCGCTGGTGACTTCGTGCTGCCGACTACGCGGACTTGGTACGAGTTCGAAGGCTACCTCGCCGACTTCCCGTTCGATTTCGCGCTGAACACGCTGGTCACCTCTCAGGTGCCTATCCAGCGCTCCGGCCCCGGCGTATGGACGCCGAAGGCTCCGTAACGGCAGTCACGTCTACGGCTCGGGTCTGGGGCGCTCTGCCGTGCGTTCCCGCCGAGCCACCACTAAACGGCAGACATCATGGAACTTTCCCAGCTACAAGCCTTGGGCGGCTATTCACCCCGTGGGTTGATCAAGAAGGATATTGCGCTCAAGAGGCCCCCGCTTAAACCCGAATCGGAATGGGCGGATCCATCTAAGCCGGAATCTGACGATCTTGCACCAAAGTCTGCCTGGGTTGATGACGTGCTGACCGTTCACATCCGAAAGAGAAGCTCGGCGGATGCTTACGAGGTTCTATCGGCAGATGGCCGTAGCCGACCCTTTGTGATGATCCTGCGCTGCATTTGCCACGAGAATGGGCTTCAGGTGTTTGAGAACCTGGAGCAAGTGGAGCAGCTGAAGGAATGGCTGTGGATGCCCCTGGCAATGGCAGCCAGTGAGGTGAACGACCTTGCCCCAAAAAAATCACGGCCGATGACGAGTGGTGGTGCCGCCTCGCGCTCGCCCTCGGCGGACGATCAATCTCGGAGTGGCAAGCGGCGATCAGCGAAGAGGAGCGTGCGCTCTGGATCGCGTACGAAGAAAAGTGGGGCAGCCTTGACCCACTCCAGCGCAACGACGCCGGGTTCGCCTTAGTCGCACAGTTCGTGAACCTCACGGGCTACCGCACCATGAATAACCCGGAAACTGGGTCGCCTTATTCGCAATCGGACTTCATGCCGCGGTCGTCTGGACGCGATGAGCCGATATCGCTTGAACAAGCAATGAAGAGCTGGGGATAGACATCAATGGCAAGCGCTGGGCTCGGAACACTCACTCTTGATCTTGTGGCCAAGATCGCAGGGTTCGAAGGTCCGATGGACAAGGCTGCCCGCACGACTGAAAGGAGGATGAAGGAGATCGAGCGATCGGTATCGAACGGAATCAAGGGGGTGCTCAAGTCGTTTGCCGCATTCGGAGCTGGGTTTCTTTCGGTACAAGCCATTTTCCAAGGATTCGGAAATGCGATCGATCAAGCCGACAAGCTGAATGATTTTACAAAAAGACTTGGGGTCTCTGCTGAAACGATCAGCGCTTGGGGATACGCGGCTAGTCAAACAGGGACTGATATCGATTCCCTAGGAAAAGGTTTGAAGCTTCTTCAGAAGAACATGGCAGAAGCGCTTGATCCGAAATCTACTCAATCCAACCTGTTCAAATCGCTGGGCATCTCGGTGAAAGATGCAGAGGGGAACCTGAGGGAACTGGAGGACGTGGTTCCAGAGGTTGCGAACGCATTCAAAACTCTCGATAACGATGCCACGGAGACTGCATTGTCCATGCAGCTATTTGGCAAATCAGGCAGCGATTTGCTGGAGTTCCTGAATCAGGGTGGTGATGGATTAGACGATTTCAGAGAAAAGGCCGAAGAGCTTGGCATCGTGCTAAGTCAGGAAACCCTTTCTGCTGCTGACGATTTCAACGATGCTATTGGAGATCTGAAGACAGCAACGCAAGGAGCTATGTATCAAGCATTAGAACCCATCCTTCCGGTGCTACGAGAATTCATCGGGCAGATGGTCGATTTCGCTAGAACAGGAGAGGGTGCGAAGAAAGCTGGTGAGGAGGCTGCTAGCGGAATCCGGATGATTGGGGATATCGCTGGAAAGACCTATACCTTCCTGCTAAATCTCCGGGAAGGGCTGGCAGCGTTTGAGCAGCAAGCCCGCGGATACACAACACTTGTTCTCGGCGGCGGCGCCAATTCTCTTGCCCAAATCGAGGAGAGCGCTAAGCGGTTAAATGCGGTGTTTGATGGTTCATTTACTGGTCCAAAGACCGGGGCAGATAAGCAGGACCCCATTGATTCGCGACTCAAGGTCGATTTCAAGTCACTAGACCAACAGGAAAAGGACATCTCCGAGGCAGCCAAGCAGAGAGAGAAGCTACAAAACGCTGTTAACAAGTATTTAGGCAATCCTACTGGGAGAACGCCGAAAGGAAAGTCGGACGCAGAGAAAGAGGCTGAGCAGATTGCCAAGGCCATTAGACAAATGGCCGATGCACAGCGGGAATGGCAAAACGAACTGAACGAAAACGGAAATCCCATTGCCAAAGAGTACGCTGACCGCCTAGCCGAAATCACTGATCGTGCGGAGAAGTTCACTCAAGACGGCGTGCCTGCCGACAAAGTAAAGGCGTTCGTGGAGCAGATGAAGGAGCTTGCAAGCTCAATACAGTCAAAGGAATTGGCCGAGTTTCAGAAGGAGTTCGCAAACGAAACCCTATCCATGGCAGCTGCGTTTGAAGGTCCTGGAGTGGCAGCCCTAGTCGCGTATACAAGAGAAGTTGAAGCGCTTGATAAGCAGTTGAAGAATGGGCTTATCACGCAGCAGCAGTACGAAGAGCGCATCTCCGCGATGCATACGCCGTACGAAGAGCTGATTAGAGACCTTCACGAAGAAGGCTTAATGCTCGGCATGACTTCGGAGCAGCAAGAGATATACAACAACCTAAAGATGGCAGGAGTCGATGCAAGCACCGAGCTTGGGCAGGCCGTCATTCAGCAGACCCGTGATCTACAAGCATACCGAGCCGCTCTTGAGGACCAAATAGAACTTCTTGATGGGGCTAGGGATGCATCGCGTGGCTTCTTCCAAGACCTTTACGAAGGTAAAGGCGTAGTCGATTCCCTGAAGGATGCGCTTGGCCGACTTGCAGACGCTATTTTCCAGTGGGCATCCAGTGGTGTCACCGACATGCTGTTCGGAAAGCAAGGTTCACCGCAAGGTGGAAGCGCTGGCGGTTGGATCGGTAGCTTGATTTCAGGATTCTTTGGCGGCTCAGGCGGCGCATCGCAACCCACCTACGAATCGATATGGAACGCCTTCGGCGGCGGCTCCTTTGCAAGCGGAGGATACCCGCGCCCCTGGACCATGAATCGAGTCAATGAGCGTGGCCCAGAATTACTGACGGTTGGCGGTAAAGACTTCTTAATGATGGGAAGCCAGGGCGGGAAGGTGACGCCAAACCATCAACTCGGCGGTTCTCCGAGCTTCGTGTTCAACAATAACAATAATTACGCAGCGCCAACTTCATCCAAGACTCAGAACCAGCAAGCGGCGAAGACCGGATACGAGATCCGTAGAAACAGCCGCCTTGTAGGAGCCATCGCCCGATGATTTCCGGCGCCGTATTAGACCTTTGCCCTGCTTATGGATGGCAGGTAGAGCCATCTTTCGAAACATTGATAAAGCAACTACAGAGTGGCTACGAAAGGCGACGCTCGAAGAGGACAAAAGTGCAGCATCGATATACGCTGCCATTCCAGAATATTCCAGACGAGGCCTTCAGGAGACTGAAGGCCTTGTTTCTTGTAGCTAGAGGTTCTGCGGAATCCTTTCTGGTAGATGATCCAAGCGATAACTCGGCATCGGTCGAGCCGTTTGGAGTTGGCGATGGGGCAGAAACTGATTTCGATCTGATCATCCAGAGCAGTTTTGGATCGGGCTCATATACACGTGAAATCCTGTATCCAGTCAACCCAATTTTTTATGTGGATGGGTTGCCCGCCACAGCCACATTTAATGGCACAAGTAAGAAAGTCGAGTTTTCTGTAGCGCCAGATGTTGGATCGGTTCTAACGTGGTCAGGACAGTTTCTGGTTCCAGTCAGATTTGCGAGCGACACATTTCCGATGTCCATCGACAACCGTTTTGGTGATGGCCAATACGCAATGAACGGATCGGTCGATTTGCTCGAGGTCTTCGAGTGAGCCGCACCATTCCTATCTCGTTGCAGTCCAACTTAGACTTGCCTGTTCAGACAGTTACTAGGTGCCTTCGCATTGTCGACAGATTTGGCAATCAGTATGGTGCCACGATGTTGGATCGTGCGGTCGCATACGACCATGGCGATGGGTTAGGGCTGTTGAGTTACAGCGCCGTCAATGGATTCGATGCAAAAGGGATAAGCGCAGACAATACCTATCAGGTTGGAAATACCGAGGTAGAAGCCCTGGTGTCCGCAGAAGGAATGGGCATCACGGTCGAAATGATTCAGACCGGCGCACTGGATGGCGCAACCTACACGATCTTCATCCTGGATTATGAAAATCCGACAACTGGTTCAGCCGCGATCCTAGACGCGGGCGATGTGGGCGACGTTGTCATTGTCGCCGGCATGCTTTGGGTGCCTACGCTGACATCCTACTCGATGCGATTGAGCCAGCCTTACGGCGACGTTTGGCAGCGCCCATGCCGAGCTGTGTTCGGCAAGCCCCGCGATAATCCGGATGGATGCGGCGTTGACGCTGAGGCGCTTTGGGAGAACGGCGAGGTCGCCACTGTTGGAGCCGAGTCTGACCGCACATTCACAGGCGACATAGCGGGCTACTTCCCGGGTCGACTGGAGTTCTTGATCGGCAACAATGTCGGCAAGCTCTACGCAATTGAGTCGGTATCCGGTAACACGATCACCCTGGCCGATACCACGCCATTCATCATCGAGGCAGGGGACACGTTCCGTCATCGCCCTGACTGCACGAAGCTAAAGGGCGGAGATTTCGGCTGCGACTACTACGACAACTATCTCAACTACAACGGCGAGAACATGACGCCGGTAGGTGACGCCGCGAGCGGCACTTGGCCTGGCGCGGAGCTGGCGACCGGATGAGCGCTCAAGAGGCGGTTGCCTATGCGCGAGAGTTGGTTCAGCTCTCAATGGAACGCTCTAAACGCGGGTTATGCACCTGGAAGCATCAAGGACGGAAGCCTTTTGCCCACGATTGCGTAGGGATGGTGAAGCTCTCTTGCGAGGCTGGTGGTTACTTCTTCAAAACCAACACGCGACCCACTTATGGCCGTGATCCGTGGGATGACCAGCTGCGCTTGGCTCTGCGTGATGAATTTGGCTTGCCTGTTCTGGATGCATGGCGGCCAGGAGATATTCCATTGATTCGTTGGAACGGCGGTGAGCCGTGCCACGTAGGAATGCTAGCGGACTACTGGGCTGGAGGCCTTTCGATTATCCACTCGCAACGGTTGGACGGAACAATCGAAACCATTCTGCCCGGCAGCCGTGCAGGTGCTGGCGTGCTTGAGGTTTACCGACCGGATTGGGGGGCACCCTAAATGTCTGGCGGCCAGATAGGAACTGCA
>Ga0105032_100076_pt1 | contig 10779 bp, 28 predicted proteins | sample RS_126metaG_FD_91481 | JGI IMG/M metagenome (GOLD analysis project Ga0105032, IMG submission 91481) | Switchgrass associated microbial communities from Austin, Texas, USA, to study host-microbe interactions - RS_126 metaG | ecosystem: Host-associated > Plants > Roots > Rhizosphere | place: USA... | reverse complement strand
TGAGGACATCCGCAAGCTCATGGATGAGTACCCGCTGGAGTACGGTACGGCTGCTGACGCGGTCTACATGGAGGCTGTGCTTGAGGCGATGCTGGAGGAGGCTAAGTAAATGGAGTTTCAGCCCTGGCCTAGCATCTCTAGGCTCAACAAGGAAGCTATCTACACCGAGAAGATCGACGGTACCAATGCGGCTGTCGTTATTGAGCCCTACACCACCGACACGGACAAGTCCAAGGCAGTAGACGTTGTCTCTCTGGATGGAGACCTGTATGGTGTGTGGGCTCAGTCCCGTAAGCGTTTTATCACTCCGGGCGATGACAACTTCGGCTTTGCTCTGTGGGTGTACGAGAACGCTCCTGCCCTTGTCCGTACGCTGGGTGTCGGCAGGCATTTCGGTGAATGGTGGGGCTCAGGTATTCAGGGAGGCTACGGTCTGACTGGTGGTGAGCGTCGCTTCTCGCTTTTCAACGTAAAGCGTTGGGAGTTCGCACTGTCCCACACGCAGCCTCTTACGGAGATCAAGGAGCTGTACAGAGTTCCAGTCCTCCTCAAGGACACTTTCTCCACAGAAACTGCTAAGCAGTGTGTAGAGCTGCTGCGTAGTAAGGGTTCCTGGGCTTCTCCGGGTTTCATGAAGCCTGAAGGTGTGGTAGTGTTCCACACAGCAAGCGGGACGCCTTACAAAACCTTTCTAGAAGGAGACCTTGACGGAGGTAAGACTTGGAGTCACCCGACGAGCTGAGAAAGCGTAAGGATCGGGAGAGACAACGAGCTTACCGCGCGGCTAACAAAGATGAAGTGAATCGTAGGGCTAGAGAACGTCGTAAGAGGCCAGAGGTACAAGCTCAGGAGCGGGCAGCTAAGGCACGTTGGATGGCTGCCCGTCCTGGGTACCTAGGTCCCACTCGACAGGCGCTTGTAGACCACGTGGAGGCTCTTAAACGAGAGCCCTGCATGGACTGTAAGACTAGCTTTCCTACAGAGTGCATGGACTTTGATCATGTACGAGGAACAAAACGGTACAACATTGGCACCATCCTTTCTAAAACACTCTCCATGGAGATCCTTCAAGAGGAATTGGATAAGTGTGAATTGGTATGTGCCAACTGTCATAGAATTCGTACGAGAAAACGGAGTAAAGAAAAGAATGGCAATTAGTAAAGAAGACGCAACGCAGATCAAGAGAGCCTTGGTTGACCAGTTCACCAGAGAGCCCTTCGACCGCAACAGTGATGCTCCCCTGGACGCACTCATTGCGTCGATCGAGCGTGTTGACAGCAACATCAAGAAGTACAGTGACACGCCGCAACTTCGACGTCTATGAGTAACGGACCCTTGACACGCAAAGAAGTAACTGGTACGTTTACGGCAACGTTCGCAGGGGATTACATCCCCAAGGACGACATCGAACAGTACCTCAGTATGTGGCTTGACTCTGGGCTTGATGACAGAGATAATCTACGAGGTTGGTCGTTCGATATAACCAACATCACTGAAACCCCCATCACAGAGGATGAGTTGTATGCCCTGTAAGAACAATTGCACCAACCCTCCGCACTTCCCGCCGCACTGCGGCTGCCCTGCTGGCTGAATTCGAAAAAGGAGGAACTAAATGGTCATTCCTGACTGGCTGAAGAACCTGCTGGTTCTGATCGCTGTCGTGGTGGTACTGTGGATCGTGTGGGAACTCGTCAAGGCGATTCTCATTGTGACCATCTGGGCTGTGGCAATCGGCGCTGTGGGCTTCGGTCTTCACTGGCTTGCCAAGAAGGTCCACTGGCTGTAAAGTTAGTCTCGTGCAGAGATAGTTACACCTAGACGTAACTATCTCTGCGTGGGGCTGGTGGTTATCCGTCTAAACGTAGGAGGAATTGTGGAAATCATCGCGTACATTCTCGCTCCGTTCATTGCGTCGGGTGCTATATACCACCTGAGCAAGCCCGTTCTGGACAGTATCTGGAATGCTTTCCTGACTGTCCTGGGCAAGTCCGGAGCGCTGGGCGACGAGGATGTCCAGAACAGCGTTTACCATCTGGTGAGCAAGTAACCACTACAAGAAGGAGATCAAGTAAGTGATTGTCGCAGCATGGATCATCGGTGGAATCATCTGGCTCATCGGAGCCGGTACCGCACTGCATGATCTTCTGGAGCACGGCAAGAGCCTCAAGCAGTACCGCGAGGCGTACGGTCACGATCTGGGCTTCCTGATCTGCTGCTCCTACCGAGGCGGAATGATCGCTGCATGGCCTGTCATGGGTCTGGGTGGCTTCCTCATCGGTCTCGTCCGTGACACTGTGAGGCTTGCCTTCACCGGTCGTGGCAGCAAGTAAACAACAACGAATAGGGAGACGATGGCTACCGTAAAGGACAGCCAGCGGCAAGAACGGAGCCTCGCCAAGGAATTGGGGGGCTCCGTTAATGCTGGTTCTGGCAATGGTTGGGTACGTAAGGGTGACGTTCGTTCGGACAAGGAACTCTGGGAATGCAAGATCACATCGGCTAAGTCCTTCTCGCTCAAGTACGACGACCTGCGCAAGGTTTTTGAGCAGGCCATTATAGATGGACGAATCCCGATCTTCATGGTAGAGTTCATGAAACAGGGTGAGTCATTTGTTGTACTGACCAAGGACGATTACATGGAACTACGTGAAAGGGCGGAGATTGCTGAAGGAGAAACTGGAAAGTAACCTACTTCCTAATGGGGAATGCAAGGAACGTTGGGGGCATCTATGGTCATGAAACTACGTACATCTTCTCCCCGTTGGTTTAACGACGACAATTCCGACAAGGAAGCCAAGTGCACGTCCTTTCCGGGGACTCGTGACTATGATCCCTGGTTCGGAACAGCGGACGCCACTCAGGCAGAGGATGCACAGGAAATGGAGGAGGCCAAGGCTATCTGCCATGGAACGGCTGATGGTCGGCAATGCCCTCTCCTAGCTCAGTGCCTGGAGTTTGCACTGATCAATAACGAGCGCTTCGGAGTGTGGGGAGGCACCACACCAGAGGAGCGCAGACAGATCCGTAAGGTACGAAGAGAGGGGAAGGTATGTCGGGAGGCTGGGGACCAGGACCAAAGCTCACGGGCCGCCTAGCGGAGTACGCCAAGATGAAGAACACGATTCTCCTTGGCGACATTCAGAAGCACATGATGCGGGAGGCGGACAAGCCGTCTACTCGTAGACAGGACATCATTCATCCCTCTGAGATGGCTAAGACAGGCTGGTGCCCTCTCGGTACCTACCTGAGGATTAAGGCGTGCAGAGAGGCGCAGAACCCCTTTCTCAAGCCCAAGGAGAACGTGGGTGTCCAGCTCCTCAACATCTTTGACGAGGGTCACTACATCCACGACAAGTGGCAGCGTCGTCTATGGGAAATGGGCGAGTTGTGGGGCAATTTCTATTGCCATAATTGCGACAAGGTATTTGACAATACAATAGCTATGGACTGTTGTTGGGATTGTGGAATGCCTGCGAAGTACATGGAATACCGAGAAATTCCTCTCCGAGCAATGGAAACATTCCTTATTGCCGGACATGCTGACGGAGGAGTTCCCTCTAAGAAGGCTCTTATCGAAATCAAGTCGGTAGGTGCAGGAACTGTTCGGGTTTCCAACCCGGATCTGTATAAGAAGTTCTCTGAAGGTCAGAAGGTCGATCTTCCCGGTTTGTGGAAGGCTATTGAGGAACCCTTCCCCGATCACGTCAATCAAGGTCAACTCTACTTGGCTATTTGTCAGTTGATGGGATTGAAATTCGACAAGGTCGTATTCCTCTATGAAAGCAAGTTCAATCAGGGTGCCAAGGAATTCGTAATCGACTATGACCCTAAGCATACTGATCGTCTGTTCGAGAACGCTCGACACATCAAGCGGGCTCTAGAGGGGTTGACAGACCCGCCTGCTTGCCCTCACAATGGCTGCGACGACTGCGAAGGGAAGGACTATGGCACAACGCTCCCCGAAAGGCTGGGGACCGGACGAGATGCTGGCTCAGAGGGGTCTGCGAACGCCGGAACGTCCAGAAGACTCCGAGGTACCGGAACTACCCGTAGACTTGGCAGAGGTTAGTGATACAGTTCTCATGAGGCTGTATAACCAGTTCACGAGCTGGACTGGTTACAGCGGAGGAGAGCTAGCACGAGCTGTCGTAGCTGAGAAGCAGGCTGAGCGCAAGCTGAAGCGTGTGGAAGACCTATATACCATCCAGTACAAGTCTGAAAAGACAGTAGCTGCGACAAAGGCCATGGTGGCTGCGGAACCTGAGTTCCAGGCAGCGGAAGACGAGGTAGATGCTTGCTTCGCGTACCGAAAGCTGGTAGAGTCCATCTACACGGACTGCGAACGCAAGGCAGCGGCTGCTTCACGTGAGCTTTCCCGTCGTATCTCCAGAGGAGATGCGGAAACTCGTAATGGGAAAATGAATGTGTAGGAGTACGAATGCCTGCAACGAACGAGCAGTACCGTCTGAAGAAGATACCGGGAATTTGGTACACGGTTGACGCTGTAAAAGGCAATTCCGTGATTCTGAAAGACAGTAAAGGTCAAAAGAAACTCGTCTCTATTGAGACATTGAATAAAGATTACACAAAGGAGAGGTAATTGAAGGTCACCCTAATTGCATCGACAACCATGTACACACTTCCGGAGTCGGTGGAGGGTACGGCTTTCAGTGAATTCTTCTACACTGACAGGGACGCTCTGATGAATGATGCGGATACACTTTCGCACTTCGCAGGGCGTTCCTGCTATCAGGCGTGGGAGATGGAACGTGAAAGCACTGCCGACAACGTAGGCTATCTGGCGAATATCCTCAAGCAGGATCACGGTAGCGTACTGGAGCATGGTTCTGCTACCTTCTACATTGAAGGCGTGAGCCGTAACCTGACGCACGAGTTGATTCGGCATCGTCACCTAAGCTACAGTGAGCTGTCTCAGCGATACGTCAAGATGGAGGATGCTCAGTTTGTGCTTCCTCCTGCTATGCGTAAGGTCGCTCCTCCTGTTGCTTGGAATGACACCAGCCTTGCGGAAGACTGCAAGACGTGTTACGCTGACACCGTTGAAGACCTGGAGAACCATGGAGTCAAGGGTAAGAAGGCCCGTGAAGCTGCCAGGGCTATCTTGCCAGGGGGCATGGAAACGCGTATCGTCCTAAGTGGGAATCACCGGGCATTCAGAGATATGCTCAAGAAAAGATATTCAAAGCACGCGGATGCGGAAATCTGTGAGCTTGCAACGATCCTTTTGGAGAAGCTGAGAGAGCTGGCTCCAGGAATCTATCAAGACTTCCCAGATGAGCCTTTTGAGTAAGCCATGTGCTAGCTGTGGGGGACCCAAGGACGGCATCAAGGGTGCTAAGTTTTGCCTAGATTGTCGAGAAAAGGGTCCCCTATGCGATAAGCACAAGATCAGAAAGAAGGCAGTTGCCAGCAGGAAAGGAAGCTGGTATTGTACTGCTTGTGACAACGAGACTCAAAAGGCACGTTACGCCAACAATCAGGCCACTATTAGAGAAAAACGAAATGCTGCACGTTACGGTTTGACTGTTGAGCAATACCGAGAGCTGATTAAGAAAACCAATGGTAAATGTTCCGTGTGTGGTGACAAGCACTCTGGTATGCACGTGGACCATGAACATCGTAGTGGTAAGGTTCGTGGATTGTTGTGTAAGCACTGCAATCTTGCCATTGGACACGCCAAGGATAGTCCTGCTAGACTACGCGCACTGGCAAGTTACCTAGAGAAGGGTTAGGAATGGCAGAGGACAAGAAGACGCCACAAGGCTTCACGAAGGAGCAGAAGAACGGTCAGAAGGGTCTCAATGCCCTTCTCCAGTCGCAGAGGAAGAAGAAGCCTTGAGTGAACCTATTCTGAACCGAGAAGTTGGCTACATAGTGGACTGCCACGCTCTGGACAAGTTTGTGGCCATTTATCTGGAGCCTTATGGCCAGACATGGCGCGCACTTGACACAGGCAGCGATGGCTACCACAATGGGAGCTACGAAAAGGCTGAGGTAGAGCTTGGTGCAGAGATTGAGGATGATCTCGACCAGGACTTTTCCCGCTGGCTGATGGGTGAGGGTCCTTTCTATAAGGATGAGGACGACACCTATTCCTATGATCTTCCAGGTGTTCAGCACATGCTTCAGTGGCTGTGCAACATCGGTAAGATTCCTAGCGGAACGTATTTGGTGGAACTCTGGTGGTAGACAACGTGGGGCAGCTCATTACTGAGCTTCAGAAGCTTGACCCTGAGCTGCCCCTTGCCGTATCCTCTGATGAGGAAGGAAACAACATCCGCATCCTTCATGGCGTGGATGAGGACTTGGTGACCGAACTCCGGTACAACTACATGGAGACCGTGCACCCCGACGACATAGAAGAGTGGCGGGAAGAGAATGGTGACCTGCCGCTTATTCCCATTGCGGTAATCTGGTAAGGAGAGGTATGGACGAAGAACAGGAAGACCCGTACACCTATACAGTCACGTTCTACGTGGATACTTGCTACATCAACAGCGAGGTCAAGGAGACATTCGATCTGGAAGAGTACGGATACTCTAACCAGGAATGGGATGCTCTGTCTCAGATTGAGAAGGACCGCGAGTTTGACGAGTGGATGAACGAGTGGTACCCTCAGCAGATTGAAGCCGGGGGTGATGTCTAGTGAAGTTTGACAAGACCTGGGAGATGGCGTATGCTTCTGGCTACAACGCAGGGAAGCAGCAATCAGCAGAGAAGGTGAAGGATGCCTTTAGCAAGCTACCAGGAACAGCGGACAACGCCACGAAGGATCTCCTTCTGGACTTGTACAACGAGATCATGGAGGTTCCTTCCCTGTCCACGGATGGGTGAGGAAGCATTTCGGTGCTCCGTATGTCAGTACCAGTTTCCGTACCATTCGGATAACTGCCCGTACAACATGAATAACAAGTGAGAGAAGCCCCAGTTTAATCGCTGGGGCTTTTCCCGTAAGGAGGAGAAATGGCACCCCCAAAGTGCGGGACTTGTGGAAAGTTGCTCAAGAGGATTACGATTAAAAGGGAGGGCCGCTGGTATTGCGACAGGTGTAGAAAGGTGAGTTAATGGCGTCTAGCCGAAGTGAATGCCCTAAGTGTCACAGCAGCAGACACGTTCGTCTGACTAGTGACACTGGGGCATATCTGAAGTACTGGTGTGGTAATTGCCGAATTGATTTCCAAATCAATAAGAAAATGAGGTTTCGTTAATGGACGTTGTAATCACAGGCTCTCGTGATTGGCCCCCGCATAAGGCTCATCACATCTGGAATGCACTACGAAAGATCCAAGAGGAGTGCGACAACACCTATGGACTCTACTCTGACTATCACTCTGTGACCCTTCACCATGGTGAGTGTCCCTTTGGGGGTGCAGACCTTATTGGAGCCTCCTGGGCTGATGGAGCGGGCTGGGAAGTCATTCCTCACCCTCCCATTGAGCAGAAGGGATGGGCGTACGCCAAGAGGAACCAGGAGATGATTGACCTGAATCCTCACTACGTGATAGCGTGCTTCCTGGAAGGCGCAGGGAATAGAGGTACACAGATGACTGTGGACATGGCTATTGCCGCTGGACTGGAGGACAGAATCGTGGAGGTACGAGCGTGAAGCGAAGCATCTACGTCGTTGCCGAGATCAAGGGTGACGAGAAGGAACAGTACGAGGAAGTCCTTGACGCCTACGCGTCGGGAGACTGGTGGACAAGCAGCATCGCTGCCCATGCCACGATGGACCAGTGGAACCAGTACTGGCTTGAAAAGCTGACGGACAAGGACTATGCTGAGGGCAACTTCACGACTCTCGGCACTTTCGAGTTCGAGTTCAAGGGTCTTGCGGACCCCCGCGAGAGCTGATAGAGTTACCTAACCAACCCAACGACGAAGGGAACGCAGTAATGACTGACACGCTGACTGGTGCGAAGCTCGCTGAGACGATTGAGAAGGTCGTCACGATGCTTCCGGACAACCACGATCAGGGTTTCTGGTTCTACACCTACGAGGCTCCGAACAGCTACCAGCCGGTTGACCCTGACAGCATCAAGCTCGTTCAGATCCTGGACGCGGTTGAGGCGGGCAAGGAAGCGGCCAAGGAGATCAAGTGCAACACCACTCTCTGTACCGCTGGCTGGGCTCTCATGCTGAACGGCTACAAGCTGGTTCGTAAGGACTACGACGACTTCGCGGAGAAGGACGGCAAGCGCTACGACATCTTCAAGAAGGCTCAGGAGCTTCTGGAGATCGACCGTGACACTGCGGATGTCCTGTTCGATGGGGACACCAGCAACGACGACGCTGTTGAGATGCTGTACGCAATCAGCACGAACGACACGGACACGCTGGAGGCACTCGTCTCTCGCTTCTCTCGCTGCGGCTGTGGCTGTGAGGATGACGACGAGGACTACGACTACTAGACAACGATGATCCATTGCTGCTCTTGAAAGCAATGGAATATCCGAGTACAATGTCGTCATGACAGAGAACTCGAAAAACACCTCCCGAGTAGCTTGGATCGGTATAGATCAAAGCTACTCGGGATTTGGTGTTGTGAAACTTGATACAGACAACGACACGCAAATGGATCTGTGGAAGTTTCCTCCACAAGCGTCTGATGGCATGAGATTGGGGGAAATTTATGTGAGATGCGTCACACTTTTCACCCAATGCCAAAACGCGTACGACGAGGTCCATGTAGCCATGGAAGGCTATGCGAACGGGAGAACCTTCAACCGAGAGAAGATGGGAGAGCTGGGAGGCACTGTAAAATTGTCCCATGCGTCCGTATTTGGTACAGATCCTACGATAGTTCCACCGACTTCCTTGAAGAAATTTGTGACTGGAAAGGGAACAGCCTCAAAGGATGACATGGTCAATGCTGTACAATCAAAGTGGAGCAAAGACGTCACTAACAACAACATTGCTGATGCCTATGGGCTTGCCGAATATATGCGATCCGAGAAACCGTGCTAGTATGTACTTGCCTCCCTTCTAGGAGAAAGCCTCTGACTTGATTGTCAGGGGCTTTCTCTGTTTTCGGATACAATGGAGTGGACACAATCCGAATCCTATTAGGAGTATCCAATGGAAGAAACACACACGGATGAGACACTGCTAAAGGTGAAGTCATCCTCAAATGCACCTAATCTAGCGTCTGCCATTGCCAACAACGTCTATGACGGTAAGAACGTCGTGCTCCGTGCTATCGGTGCAGGGGCGGTAAACCAGGCTATGAAGGCTATTGCAATCGCTCAGTCCTACGTAGGTCCACGCGGCAAGGTACTTTCCTGCCGACCTGGTTTCACCACGGTACCCATGCCGGATGGAGACATTTCCGCTATGACCTTGAGGATTCTCGTTTCATAGTGAGGACAAATGAATCCCTATCCACAAGAAGGATCTCCCCCTCAGCAGCGTCCTGATCCGTACCTCTCCCGTAATGCGGAGTTCAACAGCGGTCTTCAGGGAGGGGGAACGGGGTCAGCTCGTACCATGCAGCAGAACGCCTCTACAGGCTTCAGAGCTACGTCGGTACTGACTCCCTACGCGCAGCCCAACGGACAGACAGCGGAAGACTTCAGACGATCGCTGTCACTTAACGCATACCGCTATTAGGAGAAATAATGGCAGATAACATCGGAACAGGTTCTTTCCCAGTAATGGGTACCTCTGCTGCTCAGCTAGCCGCTACTTCAAAGCCTCTTCGTGGACGGCTCGTTCCAAAGGGCAACGGCGTAAGCTCTGCGGGCTATCCAGAAGGAACCAAGTCCAACAAGAGCAACGTCCTGGAGCGTCAGGGAGCTACCCTGGCACCAGTCATGTCTCACGTACAGCAAAACGATCCAAGCGCATCTGCTACATGCCGTCAGGTTTACACCATTCCCTCTGTTAGTTCAAAGAACGGAATGTTCGGCGCAGCAGTAAGCAGAGCCAATAGAGGCTAAGGAGTCACCATGGCTAACTGGCAATACAACACTCCAGTAGGACAGCAGGGCTCCAACGTCGTAGGTGGCGGAGGAGGCATGAACGGCTCTGAGACCAAGCTAGCGGGCTTCAGAGACATCCTGGACGCCAAGAGAGCCATGGTGGGCCGTACGCCCAACGCTGAGTATCCTGACGGCTATCTGGGAAGCATCACGGATCGTCGTGAGGACAAGCTGCTACAGCACGTCCGCAATAACGCCCGCAGCTACACCCGAGGAGTCCACAAGGGCTCCAGCATCGCTCCGCAAGACTATTTCTGGCCTGCTGACTTCAACCCATACACTGGGCTGGAACACCAGCAGCAGGGCAAGAAGTGGACTGCGCAGGGATCACCTGTAGAACGACTTGTACACGGTGACAAGTGGCTGACACAGGCTGAGGAAGTAGAGATCCGCAATCAGATGAATCTGCCACCAGATCCTCAGATGCGAAACTCTGATCCTGTGGTTAGAGCTGGACTTCGCAAGAACCTGCCTGCTTGGAGATAAGCATGGAAATGGCAAATAGTCTATATGACTACACGAAGCGTGGTGCCAATGAATCCGTTATGGAGCAATACGTAACGGAAAGACTCACACAAGCGGCAATGGCCAGTGCTAATGTGCGTCCACCTATTCCGAACATCGGAAAGAGACCACCTCGCTTCGGGTACAGAAACACTACTCCAGATATCTACGACATCCTCAATGTCCAGGATGAATTCATTAGCCGTGCGGCTGATTGGTCTGGAAAGGTTTCCGGATATCAGGGAACCAGCTTCCCTACCGTTTCCCAGTTCTAAAT
>Ga0105032_100075_pt1 | contig 10849 bp, 24 predicted proteins | sample RS_126metaG_FD_91481 | JGI IMG/M metagenome (GOLD analysis project Ga0105032, IMG submission 91481) | Switchgrass associated microbial communities from Austin, Texas, USA, to study host-microbe interactions - RS_126 metaG | ecosystem: Host-associated > Plants > Roots > Rhizosphere | place: USA... | reverse complement strand
CTTCGGGGTGTCCATGGTCAAGTGGGATCACACGGGGATCTACACCGAGTCCGATGGCGGCCACGGCGACGCCTCGGACGCCTACCTCGACGAGCTCTACGCGCACGACCGGGACTACTCCGCAGTGCCTCCGCCGTCCGGGCGCGAGTGCGGTGAGGAGCCCAAGCCCGAGCCCCAGGCCGAGCGCGACGACGACACGGCCTACGTGCCGGTCCCGAGCGACGATGACGATGACCACGGCGAGTCCCGGTTCTGCCGCAAGCGCTGGTGGTGCTGACGATGGACTTCGCCGCCATGGTCGCGCTCGCGATCTCGATCCTGGTCATCATCGCCGTGGTCTGGCGCTGCACGGATGCCCGGTGGGAGATCGAGGAGCGTTGCGCGCACCGGGACTGCCGTCGCCCGGCCACGCACGAACGGCTGGACGGGTTCATCGGAGACCAGGTCTACGTGGAGCTGGTCTGTCGGCGCCACGGCGGGCCGGCCGCGGCCCGGAGGGTGACCCGATGAGGGAGCCGCATCCGCCTGGCGAGCCGGAGGCCGCGCGGCTGGCCGAGCAGCTGGCCGACGTGCGTGTGATCGACGGTCCGCGGGCCGGGCAGGTCTGGACCTACGTACCCGACCGCGGGGGCTACATGGCCGCGGACGGGACCGACGAGACCATCTGCGCCGAGGTCGGCGCGATCCTGACGCACTGCCGCGCCGAGGTAGTGCGACCGATCGGAGAGGACGAACGATGACCTGGACTAGTGGACCGTGCGAACCGGCGACCGACGAGACCACCGCCCGCGACCGCGCCATCAACACCGTCGAGGATGTCGTCATGGGCGGCCACGCGTCCATGAACACCGCTCGTCGCCAGGCGACCGCGATTGTCGACGCGCTGCTCGCCCGCCCGGAGGTGCTGCGCGCCCTGGCCGGCGCCCCGACCGCGGACGAGATCCCCGACCGTTGCCCGGCGCACGGTGCGGAGCGTTGTCCGAAGTGCAGCCGGATCTCGACCAGAGGCCTGACGGACGACGGCCTGTCGTGTCGAGGCTGCGGGTATTGGGGTGCGACGGGGATGCACTGGGACACCTGCCCGCACCGGATCCGAGGTGAAATCGTCAACGCCCCGACCGTGGACGTGGCCACTGAGCCGGTGGCTTCGAGCGTCCGGGGCGCAGCTGACTGGCTCCTGTACTTCTACGCCGAGCCGAAGCACCAGGGCGAAGACGACCAGACCGCTGCCGCGTACTGGGCGCTCGGCCCCGAGCTGGCCGGGAAGCTGATCGACGCGTTCCGCGAGCTGGCCCGGCTGCGCGCCGCCGCCCCCGAGGGCGTGGACGTGGCCGACGAGCGTCGGCAACTGGTTGATCTGGTCAAGCTGGGCGAGGAGAAGCAGCAACTCCTGGCCGACCAGCTCGCCGCCGCGCAGGCCGCGATCGGGCGGGTGCGAGAGCTGCACGTGGCGGACGGCGACATGTGCGCCGAGTGCGGACATCCGTCGTCGCTCGGGCCGTGCCCGACGGTGCGCGCGCTCGACGGCGACACCACCGAGGAGAAGTGATGAGCACCGCGCACCAGGTCGGCCAGTGGGTCGACGAGTACGAGCGGGAGTGCGACACCTGCGGCGATCTGCTCGTGACCGACGACCCCTCCATCCTTCGCCACGAGGAGTGCGACCTGTGACCGCCGACGAGTGCCACGGGATCGACGTGCAGGGCGACGTGGCCGAGCTCGTCGCGAAGTACCGCGCGAAGTCGGCCGAGTTTCTGGAGGACTGGCAGGACTGGGACTCGCACGATGGCCACGAGCGGTACGGGCAGGGGATCGCGTACAGCGACGTCGCCGACGAACTGGAGAAGGTCGCCGCCGCCCCCGAGGGCGTGGACGCGGCCGAGTTCCCGTACGTGACCGACAGTCCGGACGAGCCGATCGACTCCTGGGGCCCGACCTGGCCTGCGCGCGAGATCCCGGCCGACGAGCTGGCCGAAGCGGAGCGGTGCACTACGTGCCACGGTCGAGCTGTGGTCTACGAGCCTGGCCACTACGTGCCTGGCGAACAGTTCGTGGAGCCGCCGAGCGAGGACCTGTGCCCGGACTGCCTGGCGACTGGCTTCCGTGTCGTACAGGAGCTGGGCCGGGAGCGCGACGCCGCGCAGGCCGCGAACCAGCGGGTGCGGGACGTGTGCGCGAAGGCGAAGCCTGGTCGCCCCACGCTCGCGCCGTCGGTCTTCGTGGCAGACGTCCTGCGCGCGCTCGACGACGACACCACCGAGGAGAGCTGAGATGCCGAAGAAGAGCGACGAACAGATCCGCCGTGAGCACTGGGACATGCGCGTCCGCGCGCAGGCCGTGATCGGCAACGCGACCGAGTCCGAGGCCGCCCGCGAGGTCGCGCGCTGGATTCTCGACGGCGACACCACCGAGGAGGAGTGATGGCCGAGCCGACGCCGTGGGACGACCTGATGGAGGCGCTGACCCTGCTGCGGCGCAGCAAGCCGGAGGCGTTCAACCCGTTCAACTGCGAGCACGACACGCTCTGGGTGGACGCGGACGAGTCCTCGTTCACCCCGGAGGAGCTCGAACGACTGCACCAGCTCGGGTTCATCGTGAACACCGAGTACGGCGGGTTCATGTCCTACCGGTTCGGGAGCGCCTGATGACTGCGTCGGCGCAGAGCGCGCCGGGGGAGGCCCCGCGTCTGTCCGCCCCGGAGCGCGCCGTGCTCGGCCTGGTGGCCGAGGGCCTGACGAACCAGGACGTGGGCAAGCGGCTGTACTACACCGCGGCCACCGTGCACACGATGCTGGGGCGGATGTATCGCAAGTTCGGCGTGCGCAACCGAGCCGCGTTGGTCGACCGGGCGTGGCGACACGGCTACCTGCCCCCGCTGCGCGACCGTCAGGAGGCTTCATGAGCATCGAGGTTGGCCCCATGATCCAGCATGCTGTACCATCGGTGACCATGCCCACCTCAGAGGATGACCTCGTGCGACGGCTCGATGAGCTGTCGGTCGAGGCCAAGAGAGCCCAGGAGGCCGCGCACCGGCTCGTGCGCGAGCGCAACGACGTGATCCGTCAGCTCTACGCGCTGGGGCACAAGACCGGCTGGCTCGCACGTCGCGCCGGTATCCAGCCCGGGCTGACGTCCCGGATCGCCAACGGGCACGGAGACCGATGATGCGCATCCTCCCCTGGGTCGGCGCCTGGCTCGCGACCTCGCTCGCGCTCGCCCTGCTCGTGGCCGGGTTCACCGACCAGAACCCGGTCCTCGCGCTGGCCTACGGATGGTTCGGCGTGATCGGCCATGGCGGTTACGTGGCGGTGGCCGCGCTGGGTCGCCGTCGCCGGGCGGCCGAGTTCGACGAGCAGCTGGCCGAGCACTTCCTGTCCACTCCCCGCGAGGTGGTGGCCACCGGCCAGGACGTCGCCATCCTCGACGACGGGCTGGCGCGGCTGCACGCCGACATCCGCGCGGACGAGACGCGCCGCTACCGCACCGAGCAGGACTACGACGACCGACCCTGACCCCCGCACCACACACTGAGAGGACGAACCCATGGCAGTGACCCGACCCACCGATCTGACGGTGGCGAAGAACCAGATCGCGGCCGAGACGATCGCCGCGACCATCCTCGACCTGCTGGCCGGGGCGCGTCCGGCCACCGCGCGCGACGCATCGGCGTTCCGGCTCGTGCGCGGCCACGCCGATGAGCTGTTCGAGCTGTCCGGGATGGACGAGCAGGACCTCAAGGCCCTGCGCGACGCGGCCCGCCGCGCCGAGCCCGCCGAGCTGGTCGAGCACGCGACGAACGGGCAGGGCTGAGCCATGGGGCGTCTCGGGCGCGTCCAGGGCGAGGCCGACGACCAGGATCAGTCCGTGGTCGAGGTGCGCAAGGTCGAGATCACCGAAGGCCAGATCATCCGGTGGCTGTGCTACGCCGGGTTCTTCGTCTGCGCCGTGTTCGCGGTCTACAACATGTCCGTCCCGGGCGGGGTGTGGCTCGGGTTCCTGCTCGGGTCGGTCATCTTCGGCTTCCCGGCGCTCAAGATGTACCTGAAGTACCAGGACTACGAGCGTCAGCTCGCCGAGCAGTCGCGCTGGCAGCAGGACAACGGCGGGCGCGCCCCGGGTGGGCGCCGCTTCGACTTCGGGGACGGGAAGTGACCCGGCGTCGTTCGCCCGCGGCCATCGCGCGCGCCCGCTGGACGGCGACCGCGGGCGCGCCGCGCACCGTGGAGGCCGAGCGCGAGGCGATGCGCGTCGCCGCGGTCGCGGCCACCTTCGCTGCGGACGTGATCGAGCAGTGGGTCGCTCCCGAGCACCGCTGGCGCCAGCGTGTGGTTCGTCGGCTCTGGCCGCGCCTGGCCCAGGCCATCGACCTACTGGAGCAAGGAGCGAGGCCGCGATGAGCGAGCACCCGACCGACAACTCCCGGACCGGCGGCCGGATGTCCGCGGCCGGACTGCGGGCCGCGAAGGACGCGCACGACCAGGCCCGGGCGCACGTGCTCGGCGAGGTCGGACGTGGTCCGGTGGACGCGGACGTGGCCGTGATCCTGTCCTCGGTGGTGGAGTACCTCGTCCGCCACACCCCGGTCCGGGCGCTGGAGTACCCGAGCGGAGACGTGTTCCTCGACGGCTACCGGTGCGCCATCGACACCGTCCGGGCGGCCTACCGGGGCGAGCAGTGACCGAGTGGGCGCTGTTCACCATCGCGGCCGTCGCGCCCGACCTGGTCACCGTGCTCGGCACGGTGGCCACGGTCTGGGCTCGACTGACGCGCCGCGGCCGTCACGCTGACCGGCGCGGGCACCGCGCGTTGCGCCTGACAGCGCGCTGACCAGCGAAGATCACGGGACGTAACCGGACTCCGGTCCGTGTAAACAGAGCGTCAGAACAGGGGGGTTTCGGTGACGGAGAGCGATAACGGCGGCGCTGCGCGCGGCCGTTTCGACGCCTCCGAAGACGAGCGGGCGGCCCTGGCCCGGGAGGCGTGGGAGCTGAAGGATCAGGGCAAGAGCCTGCGCACGATCGCGGCCAAGTTCAACGACCGAGGCATCGCGATCAGCCATGCCACCGTCGCGCAGCTCATCAACGAAGCCCAGGAGAACGCCAAGTTCCTGGACTACGTCGGTCCGGCACACGCCCGCACGGTGGCCATCGGCCAACTGGACACCGCGCTGGAGGACGCGCTCGACGTCGTCCGCTCGCACAAGGCCGCACTGGAGACCGGCGAGATGGAGGGCCGGTCGCTGGACTACGTGCAGGCGGCTGCCGTGCTGGACAAGGCCCAGGCGCGCTATGAGCGTCTGCTGAGCCTCTACATCAAGGTGACCGGCGCGGCTATGCCCACCCGCCACCAGATCGAGGATGGCGACGGTCGGCCGGTCCGGCACGACTTCGAAGGGATCGCCGCGCTGGAGCGGGCGGTCCGGGAGCACGAACAGAGAGCGAGGGAGATCGAGGATGGACTGGCATAGCGCACAGCACGAGGAGCCCCGGCCGCGACCGGTGCCCAGCGACCAGGAGGTGGTCTCGAACCTGGTCCTGGCCGTGTCCGCGGCGAGCATCAGCGCCTACTGGGCGTCCGGTGGGTCGCTGCTCGCGATCGTGGGCGGGGTCGGCGCCGGCGCGCTGGTGTGGCTCGGGTGGGTGCTCGTGCGGATGTGGGGGCGGACGAAGTGAGCGGCCACCACGAGCAGGACCACGCCGCGCTGGTGGTCGGGTCGTTGCTCGGCGGCGGCCTCGCGGGCACCGCACTGGGCCTGACGGTCACGATCCAGGTCGTCGGCCGGGTGGCCTGGGGATCGACCGAGGACGCGGTCCTGGCCGGGCAGGCCATCACCGGCGTCGGCCTCGTGCTCGGCCTCGCGCTGGGCGGCCTGGTGGCCTGCCTGGAGATCCGGCGCCGCATCCGCACCGGCCAGATCCGGCCGGTGTACGTCCCGACCGACCCGCGACGGAGGAACTCCCGATGACCGACCACCTGGCCGAGGCCGCGGACCGCGCGGTCGAGCTGGCCGCCGAGCTGGCCAAGTTCGCCGACCAGCGCGGCGCTGAGACGGTCGCGGCGGCCGCGCACCTGGCCTACGTGGCCGGACTACTGCGCGGCAGCGCCGAGCGGCTCGACGAGCCCGCGCGCAGTGGTCGCCGCGCGGAGTTCGTGGCCATCGCGCGGGAGCGCAACCACGCGCTCGCGGACCGGGGCCAGCTCCTGGGTGCCGCGCGGAACGCGCTGTCGCTCGCTCGGGACCTCGCCCCCGAGCTGAACCTGGACCAGCTGGCCGGGGTGGTCGAGCGCATGTCCCGCACGCCGGTCGCGGCCACCCTCACCCCGTCGGCCGAGGAGGGCTGAGCCGTGCCGCGCACGTTCGGCGCCGACCTGCGCACCGGGAACGTCCTGCGCTGGGGCGTGACCCGGGGGAAGTGCCGCTACGGCCCGTCGCACGAGTCCGTGGCCCTGGCCGGCGAGGAGTGGATCGGCGAGTCCTCGGGCACGGCCGAGTGCGACTTCGCGCCGCAGGACACCTGCACGACGTGCGACGGCCGCGGGTTCCACGAGCTCCGCGGCCAGGCCGCCGAGCAGGCCGCGCTGGAGGGCCACCCGGCCGAGATGGTCGGGGGCGAGCTGGTGGCACGGCGGCCCTGCCCGCCGTGCGCCGGCCTGGGCCAGGTGCCCGGGCCGCACTGGCCGTGGCGCTGGCCCCAGCCCCCACCCCTGCGACCGAAGGACTGATGACCGTGAGCATGCCGTGGTGGGGCTGGATCGCCCTGGTGCTCGCCGTACTGGCGGGCATGGCCTACCCGCTGGGCGCGGTCCTGGGTGGCCTCCTGGCCGCCCGGGATGTGGCCGTGCCCGGCGACCGGTACGGCGAGCGCTGGGCCGAGGTGCGGCGCTCGGTGCGGGCGCTGTGGTGGACCTACGTACGAGGGAGGCGGTCGCCGTGAGCCTGCACCTGTTCGTCGGCGGTACCTGGGGTGGCCGGATCGTTGACGTCGCGCCCGTCCCGTACATCGAGGTGCCGGTCGTGCGCGCCCATCCGATGATCGCCGATCACCTCGACGGGATGCTGGGGGGACGCGACCTCACCACTCATCTCTACGAGCAGCGCCGATGGGTGGCCCTGATCCCGCATCCTTGCGTGCGGTCCGTGAAGGTGGCGCACGAGTGGAAGGTGTACACCTACGGCAACCGCCTGGGCCCCGCCGGCCTGGCGCACCTGCCGCAGTTGCCGCCGGACCGCACCGAGTGGCTGCAGGAGGTGCCGTGAACCTGGGCGAGTGGGGCCTGTTCTTCTTCCTGGTCGCGGTGACCGCGCTCGGGCTCTGGTCGGCGTTCGGGCAGGACTGGGTCCGGCGGCCGTACACGGTGCGCGCGACCACGCCGCCGCCCGAGCTGGACCCGCTGGGCGAGTACGTGCTGTGCCCGCGCTGTGGCCTGATGGGCCGCCACGAGCTGCGCCTGGTCCGGCGCGCACCGGAGATGGTGCAGACCCTCCGCGGCGTGATCGAGGTCGACTACATCGGCCCGACGCGCTGGTGGCGGCGCGAGTGCCTGTTCGATCCCGAGCACACCTGGACCGTGCCCTACCGCGAGGAGTGGAAGCCGTGACCGCCGTGGTCCCCGGCCGTCGAGCCGATCCCGTGGTGAAGGCCCCGCGGCCGCCGCAGTGGTCGCAGCACTGGGCGAACTGGTTCCTGAACGAGGTCGAGCCGCTGTTCCACTCGGCCATGGAGACCAGCGCGGACTACCGGCGCAAGTGGACGCGGGACTCCCCGCTGCGCTTCGCGCTGACCTACCTGGAGGATCCGCACCTGCGCCTCCAGGACTCGGACCCGCCCCTGATCACGTTCAACGAGATGCACCTGAGCCTGTGCGTGGCCGCGAAGCGGTGGATGGAGCCGAAGCGCTGGCGTGAGGGGTGGGTCGCGCCTCGCGGCGTGGGCAAGGCGCTGGCCCTGGACACCCCGGTCCTGACCGTGGACCGGGGATGGACGACGCACGGTGACCTGCGGGTCGGTGACCGCGTGTTCGACGAGCGCGGCGTGCCGTGCAACGTCGTGCGCGTGTCCGAGCGCTGGACCGACCGGCCGTGCTACCGCCTGACGTTCTCGGACGGCGAGCAGATCGTCGCCGACGAGCGGCACGAGTGGTGGGTGAACGACCGCTACTCCGCTCTCGGAGAGCGCACGGTCGAGACCGAGCGGATCGCGGAGAAGTGGCTCCTGACCGAGGCTCGCGGGAGGCGCGAGGTGCGCTACTCGGTGCCGGTCGCCGGGCCGCTCCAGTACCCGCCCGCCGATCTGCCGATCGCCCCGTACGTCCTCGGCGCGTGGCTCGGCGACGGCACGACGACCGCCGGAGCGATCACGGCGGGCGCGCAGGACGTCGAGCAGCTGATCGAGCAGCTGCGAGCCGAGGGCGAAAACCCGGTCGCGCACGCGAGGGAGACCGCGTTCTGCGTGAACCTGGCCAAGCCACGGCCGCACCTGTGCCCGCGCGAGCACGAGCTGGAGCTGGTCCAGGTCGGGGAGGGGGTGGACCAGATAGGCCGCCGCCGGAAGGACAGGTACCGGCCGTGCCGGACGTGCGTCGCCGCGTTCCAGTGGCACAGCTACCGACCCGAGACGGCGATCGGTCCGCGGACGAACCGGCCACTGATCGCCCGCCTTCGTGATCTCGGGGTGCTCGGGGACAAGCACGTCCCCGAGCAGTACCAGGCCGGGTCCGTCGAGCAGCGCCTGGCACTGCTCCAGGGTCTGATGGACACGGACGGGTCGGTCACGACGCGAGGGAACTGCGAGTTCTCGGCGTCGAACGAGCGACTCGCCCGGGACGTGCTGCGCCTCGTCCTGTCGCTCGGGATCAAGGCCAAGTTGCGAGAGCGACGCGCCATGCTCCGCGGGGTCGACCACGGCCCGACGTGGCGAGTCTCGTTCTTCACGACGCTCCCGGTCTTCCGGTTGCCGCGCAAGCTCGCCCGCATCGCCACGAGGGTGCGGGCCGCTGGGAACCGGCGCATCGTGGACGTGGAGCGGGTCGAGAACCAGTCGACCTCGTGCATCGAGGTGGACTCGCCGTCGCACCTGTACCTCGTCGGCCGCGCGCTGATCCCCACTCATAACTCCTCGTGGTGCTTCCTCGCGCTGCCGCTCTGGGCGCTGGCCCACGGCCACCGGTCCTACTTCATGGCCTTCTCCGCGGACGCCGGGATGGCCCAGAACCAGCTGGCGAACCTGCGCCAGGAGTTGGACCCGAAGAACGGCAACGCGAAGCTGCTCGGTGACTACCCCGAGCTCGCGTTGCGCAAGGGCTTCGGCGGCTCGAACACCAAGGCCACGGTGGTGGCCAACGGCGGCACGATCGCGGCCGCCGGCCTCGGCCAGAACACGCTGGGCCGCAAGTCCGGCGCGAACCGGCCGGACCTGATCATCCTGGACGACATCGAGCCGCTGGACGAGACCATGTCCGATCGGGAGAAGCGCTCGATCATCCTGGACATCACGGCCGGGGTGATCCCGATGGCCTCACCGCAGGCCGCGATCGGCATCTTCGGGACGACCACGTCCTACGGGTCGGTGATCCATGACCTGGCGCAGCACGCGCGCGGCCGCGAGCGGGTGGACTGGGTCGAGAACAACGAGATCACCCCGCGGCTGTTCCCCGGCATCAAGATCGACCCGGACACCGGCGAGGAGCGTTCGCTGTGGCCGGAGCGCTGGCCGTTGACCGAGACGCACCTGGGCGAGTGGCTGCGGCGCACCGTGGACGGGCGCATCCCGGACGAGTTCATGCGCAACTTCCTGCTCGACCCGACCCTCTACGGCGACGAGGCCGGGTCGTTCTGGCGGCCCGAGCTCATCACGCACCGGGACTACCGCAAGGTCCCCGGGATCGTGGAGCACGCGCTGTACCTCGACGTGGCGGTGACCGCGTCCCGCTCGGCCGACCAGACCGCGGCCGTGATCGTCGGCCGGCACCCGGGGCGGATGCACGCGACCGTGGAGTACGCCGAGGCGTGGAACATCACCCCGGAGGAGATCCACCGTCGGGTGAAGCGGCTGGTCGAGCGCTACCCGACGGTGCGCACGGTGATCGTGGAGAACAACCAGGGTGGGGACCTGTGGCTGGACGTGGTGTCCCCGCGTTACGACCCGCTCCCGCGGCACGTGCGGCTGGAGACCGAGCACGTGCGCTCGTCCAAGCGCGACCGGGTGGCCGACGCGCTGCGCCACTACGAGCGCGGCGCGGTGTTCCACGCGTGCGAGTTCGTGGAGCTGGAGCGGCAGATGGTCATGTTCCCGTCCACGAAGTCGCGCGACGACCTGGTGGACGCGCTGACCGGCGGGCTGCGCTGGGCCTTCGACGACCCGAACAACCGGAGGGTGCGATGAACGATCCGATCACGGTCTGGATCGAGGGCCAGGAGTACCCCGCGCAGGTCACCATGCACGCGCCGCGGGTGGAGTACGTCCGGTCGTACTCGGCCACGAAGCCGGACCCGGCCTGGCGCTACGTGGACCCTGCGGGGCACGAGCACCGGTGGCGCGACGCCTCGCTGCCGACTCTGCACCAGGTGCACGCTCGGGTGCGCTGCGACGGGACGTGCGGCGATCCGGGGTGCGAGGGCGGGGTCCGCGCGCTCTACGCGTGCCGGACGTGCGCGGCCTGGGTGCGGCCGGGCTGGGTGCCGGACTATGCGGCCCGCACGACCGGGACTCCGGTCCCGGTGAGTCCGGGCATGGTCGAGATCGAGGTCGAGGGGATGTGGCCGAACGAGCGGCGCGAAGGCCTGCGTGTCGTGCTGTTCGACCGGTCCCTGGTCGGCACGATGACCGAGTGGTCGATCGAGTCCGGCGTG
>Ga0105032_100074_pt1 | contig 10993 bp, 15 predicted proteins | sample RS_126metaG_FD_91481 | JGI IMG/M metagenome (GOLD analysis project Ga0105032, IMG submission 91481) | Switchgrass associated microbial communities from Austin, Texas, USA, to study host-microbe interactions - RS_126 metaG | ecosystem: Host-associated > Plants > Roots > Rhizosphere | place: USA... | reverse complement strand
GTGTGGGCGAAGCTAGGTAATTTAACATCATCTAGTTAAAACGTCAATATATGGTGGTCGCGGTGCTGATCGTTGCTGTCCGACCACAAGATATGCCCCCATACATCTAGTGTCTAGCAAATCTCGTGCCAACACAAAATGGCGGGGGTAGTTTGCATTGCCTGGACAATCTGCTACAATGCCAACTGTGATTTCCTGTCCATTCTACATAGGGAGTTTTGTTATGCCAGCAGCGAAACCGATAGAGTTAGCAGCACATATTGCAGGGTTCGTTGACAGTCCAGGAACGCCAGAAGAAAAGGCAATTGCACTGGCAGATGCCTGCAATGTCGAATCATTGGAGAAGTTCGCCGACATTCTCGGGTTGACTGGTGGCGAGATAGAACGTCGTGCAACCGAACAGCGTTCAACCGCAGAGCAGCAATTGAACCAAGGCAGCAGCGATCCGGCTGGTGCTTGACATTGCAATACCTTTGGGCTAATATGGTGCAATGATGATTGTAGAACTAACCACTAAAGGTGGTGTTGTGGTGCGGGATGACTGTTCGGCGATGGTCAACTTTTATCACAGCAACGATCATCTTGGCAACCCGCAGGGGGTTGTGGTTTCGCTAGAGTCTGATACACAGGGGCTATTGACAACCCCTTTAATGCGTGTTATATTGACTTTTAGTGAAACCCGCCTATTAGCCCATCGGTTACTGCGGACGATTGGCGATAGGGCATAACAAGCAACCGCAGATTGAAAGGTGACGACACAATGGCAAACGAAGTAAAGAACGCATTACGTGGGATTGGCTCGACGTATGATGTAAAAACTCAGCTAATCCAGCGACCGACAAGCGATGCACCGCAAGTCGAAGCGATAGAGAAATTCTATAAGGCAATGCTCGATTTGCATGTTACAAGCGATTTGCAAGATGCGTTTACTGCGATGATCGCATCAATGCTTAACCGCGATTTCCGCAAGCATGGTTATCTATACCATTGCAACGATAAAGGCCAGCTAGATCGTAACTATTTCATGTCCGATGGTGAACGCAATCTAGTTGCCGATATGGCTGGTTTGTAAAGAGTCCCAACTGCTAGGCACTTCGCTTGGCGGTTTTTCTTTCCCCTAATCGCAACGGAGTTATTTACAATGTCAACCGATGTAAACGAAACCACTCACGAAATGGTCCAACAGGGACCAACGGACAATTTACCGGCACTGTCGCCACAACAGCAGCAGCAATTGACAGCTGTGCTTGGCGATCTTGCTGGCGGGGTGTTTCATAACTTTGCTGGAACACCGCAAGAGGTTTGGCGACAAATGGCAAAGGCAACTGGGCCGGATGTTATCGACCGCAAGAAATTCCAATCAGAAGCGTTTCCGCTCTATCAGTATTATGTCCATGCCGTGAAAATGCGGAATGTCAAGACTGGTCTCATTGACCCTGGCATTCGGTGTGTACTTATCAGCAAAGATGGCAAGATGACTGCCGTTGTTTCGGCAGGTGTCGCACGCGATCTTGCGTTGCTGATTCATGCTCACGGCATTGGGCCGTATGATCCGCCCATTGACGTGTTCCTAGTCGAAGTAAAGACTCGTGCCGGATTCTACACAATCCGGTTGCAACCCGCTGACTGATTCACCTAGCCCCCGCTATGATTGTTAGGTTGTGGGACTTCACCTAGCTTCATGGCGGGGGTACTCTATTCATGGGGTGACGAAATGCATCAACCAATATCGCACTTAACATATCGTGCAATCACTGACCATCTTGCAATCGTGCGGAACGATGTAGGTGCAATTGTCGATATTGTTGTTATCCCGAAGCATCTTGATAGGACTATAGCAAAGCAAACAAGTAGCATAGTTCGAGAGGCATTGATTCGGATGCTCGATCATGCCCAGGATGTAGCCGAAAGGCGACGGGAGCAAAGTATAAATGAGTAGCGATCAACCATACAATGAACTAGGTCAAATACTTTCATCGCAAGGCGAAGTGGCTGTAGGACTTGCAATACTAAAGCAAGGCACAGGCGGCAGCTTTATCGCATTCTTTAACCGCCGATTCGGATTCTTGGCAGACAATGAACGCGATTCACTACTGCAACTATCCGAAGCGATGGTAGAAAACGGTGCGACAATGCAACAGTTGCCAGCCGGTGCATCAATTTCGCTAGAGAATGTACCGCTCAATCCGTATCTGTTTGGCGGTGCAACGCAAGGTAGCCGCGTGCTAATCACTGGCGAAGTTGAAATTCCAGGGGCGGAGCATCGCGTACAACTTCGCATACCGTTTACCGATGTTCCAACGGTTGACGAAGTACGGCAAGCATTCTTAGAACGCGGCCTAGAGATTGCTGGTAATTACCCTGGCAAGTTTGGACTTGATCCAAATACGCCGGTTATGGGCGGAAACGTCTACATACTTCTACCAGAAAGGGCTTTCTAATATGACGCCATTCCAACGTACTGGACACAAGCTAAAGCCAAACCATGCTTGCCAGTTACCGACTATGCTAATGGCGTTTGACACCGAAACACTACCGCGACAAGAGGATACAAAGGGCTATCGTTTCACCCATCGGTTTAGACTTGGCACAGCAAAGCTAGCTAGGATGCGTGGCACCGAGCCAAGTAAAATCCAGCGTAGGCGATTCTCGACAACCGACGAATTCTGGCAGTGCGTTAAGGATATATCGGCAACGAATTACACAACCTGGATTGTGTCGCACAATGCGTTGTTTGATCTAATCGCGGTTGAATTTCCACGTATGTTCGATGAAGGTAAGATTGTGCCAGAATGGCCGCGTGCCAAACGAATGACAAAGCTAGCCAACGGTGAGACAATCCAGACTGCCGCAACGATGGTTATTGAGAGTCCACCAACGATCATAGCCCTTCGCATTGTCGAGACTGGTGCACGGATAGTATTTCTTGATTCGCTCAACTGGTTTCCTGTAGCCCTTCGTGAAATGGGTGAAAGATTAGGACTGCCAAAACTTCCATTCCCTGATTGGGATGAATCAGACGAAACATGGTTTGAATACTGTCAACGCGATTCTGACATACTATTCGATACCTTTGTTGAGCTAATGCGATGGGTGCGACAAAATAACTTCGGAAATTTCAAGTACACAGCACCTTCGCAAGCGATGGCAGCATACAGGCATCGCTACATGAAACAGGAAATATATATTCACGATAATATGGAAGTAAAAATGCTGGAACGCAAAGGCTACTTTGGCGGACGTACTGAGGTTTTCCGCAAGGGAAGCATAAGCGAATCAGTATTTCAGGTTGACGTTAATAGCCTGTTTCCGTCAGTCATGCAATACGGCAGTTTTCCTTGCATACTAGATCGCTTCGACGTTTCGACTATGCAATACACTACCAAGCATCGCATAGATTGGCCTAATGCTGTTGCTGCTGTCCGCCTTTGCACAAATGAACCGATATTTCCAATGCGGACAAAAGGCTGCATTCTCTATCCCGTTGGCGAGTTTGAAACTGTGCTTTGTGGTGAGGAATTAGCATATGCACAAAAAATGGGCTATATCACCGCTGTTGCTAGCTGGGCTGAGTACCGCACAACTCAACTATTCACGGATTGGGTTACTGAACTATACTCGATCCGCCAAGCATATAAGTCCAGCGGAGATATGTTATACGACGATTTCACCAAACGGTTACTTAATAGCCTTTATGGGAAGTTCGGTGAACGTGCTCCCAAATGGGTTAATGTCGATGGTCACTTTGGCGGCTTGCCTTGGACTACATGGACTGAGTTTGACAGGGAAAGCGGAAATCCTGTCAGTTACCGTATGATCGGTTATCAGTGCCAACGCAAGCAAGAGTCAGTCGAGACAATGCAATCGTTCGTTGCGGTGTCGGCGTTTGTTACGGCAGCCGCAAGGGTGAGAATGAATAACTTACGTGCAACCGCTGGTAAAGAAAATGTTTATTATCAGGGGGTGGATGGACTGATAGTAAACAACGATGGACTTGGCCGATTAGATGCTGCCGGAGAGTTGCATTCTAATGCACTTGGCAAACTTCGCGTAGTTCACAGTGCCGACACTGGCGATATACTAGGCTGCTCTGACTATCGACTAGGCGACAGGGTTATCATTGCTGGTCGAGCAAGAGCAACGCAAGCACTAGCCGATGGTAGCATCCTACAGCGTAAGTTCTACGCGGCAAATGCCCTATTTTGCGGCCAACCCATCGACTACATAACTGAGGAATTGCAAGAATGGAAGCGTGGCAGTATGGTTAGGAAAGGTGTAGTTGGCAGCGATGGATGGGTACAGCCATTTGTACTTGGAGATACGGCGAATGTTTCGGCAAACTGACGACGATAGGCACGAACCAGTAGGCTATTGCGATAAGTGCGGCAACCTTGCTACGTGCACTTGCCAATTGAAACAACTGCATTTGCCACAATGTCCATTTCTACTTGCCGCACTTCTCAGCATTGAGTTACCTTGCGAGCATGGCTATCAAGCATGCCCCAAGTGTGACCCATGTATCTGCAATATCGACGAAGTGCTACCCGTTTTCTAATTCAAGCATCCCAACACCGTTTGCATTTAGATCGGTTTGGGACTCAATCACTTGGCTCGCCAATGCTTCTACATGCTTGGCATAATCAGCTAGGTCGCCAGTTACCATATTTTCGGCAGCCTTGATTAAGATTGCCAATATGGTGTCAATGTCCAATCCGCCTTGCTCAATCAAGAATTGGCGAGCGGACTTGGCAGCACCAATTGCAGTAAACAGGTCACAATTGCATTTCTTGTATAGCTTCTCAGCAGCATCTACAACCTGTTTTTCCCTGCGTTGCCGCGTAGTTGCTGCTTGCTTTGCTGCTCGTGCTGCTGCTTCACCCTCACGTCTTGCGGCTGCTGCTGCTCTGGCTAGTGCTTGCTGCTGTCGCCTTTGATCCTGTTGGTTTTTCTTGATTTCTGCCTGAATTGCTTTGCTTCGCCTATCAGCAATGGCAGACAGACAATTATTAGTAAGCAGGGTAGCATCATCAGCAGTATGACCGATATTGCGAAGTCTAGTAGTAAACTGCTCAGCGGTAATAGCACCCTGTTCCAGAAGCGTGCAAAGGGTAGACGTAGGTATTGTACGACCAATGCTAGACTTCTCACAATTCCATTCCTTAATTAGCTGTGCCGCCCTTTCTGTAGTTGTGCCATTGTTAATTAGCAATGCCCTAGCTTCGCCAGTATCTAGCTCACCAGCCAAATAGCGATGCTTGATACCATTCTGGCACCGTTGCAGAAGTGACCATTTAACGTCAGCATCTACATTGCCAAGCAGTGTAGAGATAACGTTAGTGTCCATGCCAAATGATCGCATTTGTGCATCGGCATCTGCTCTGTCGATTCCGCCAGCAGAGTAGCCCACAACAGCCGGATGACGACGCACGCGAAGTGCAACCCTATCAGCGATTTTACCAGCCCCCGCTTGACTAACTCCTATTTGAGTCAGCTTGTCAACTAATGTCTGCCGGTCAATATCACCCTTTGCAAATGACTGGGCATAGATAGACTTGTCAAAATCCTGTTCTACGTCAGTCAACGCTTGCTGTACCTGTTCGGGCGGTATTCCATCATCGGTTAGTCGCTTCGCTGCTTCTGCCCTGTCAATCGAGAATCGCTTCCACAACTTAACTGGAATAGATGATGCAATTTGGTTGCGTCGCAACCGGACGAAGAACTTAACTAATATCTCAGAATCTTCGTCGCTATGCCCTAACTTCTGCAATCCATTTCGCAATTGCTGTTCGTCAATTGAACCAATTGCAAATGCACGGCGTAGGTCGATTCTGCCAAGCGGTAAATACGACACAGCTAGATAATGCTCATGCCAATACGGCAGAATATCCTGCTGTATCAATGCCTGCTTAATATCCTCTTGCAACTTGTCGGCACCGCCGAACTTGTCATTGTGCCGCAATCGTCGCCAAAACTCGAATAGCTGAGTTGGTGACGGTATTTGCCAGTGTGATCGCCATGAATACCTAGCAGCCAATTCTGGCACGCCTTGATCTTGTGACCATTTGCGGAGTTGCTGTCTATACTTCTGCTCAAAACCATAATCAAGTCCGAAGCGTGCAACTGTATCGCTATCGTCAGCATCCCTAACCATGAAACGAATAATGTCCGTCATGGTCGGCACTTGATAGGTTACATTGAATAACTGCTCCGATACTGACGGATCAATGTAACCAAGCTCACGCATTCCCCTATGATAATCAGCACTTGTAATTAGTTCGCGGTGCCGCATTATGGCAAGCTGTAGTGGGACAGGCTTCGCCTTGCTTGCTTGCAGATTCCATTGAACTGACTGAGGACATAGACCAGCGATTGCCCATTGCGTGTCGAGTTGTTTATAATCAATGGCGTTTGCTAAATATGCCCCCATAGCCGCATCTGGACTTAGCCAACGTTGGCGACAAACAGCATTCAACGCATAGCCATAAGTTGCATAGTATTGGGATAGATCGACACCAATCACCTTTTGAGCAAGTCCAAGGTTTGCCAAGACTTGAATGATTGGAGCTACATTTTTGTTTGGACAGTTAAGCAATTGAGACAGAGCAATTGATAGGTCATTGCTCACGTTCATAGGTATTTGGAAGATTGCCTTCATAGCACCAGCAAGGGCATTGCCGATGTTCTCAAGCGTAATTCCACCAATACCAAGATCGCCCAAGTTGTCAACCAATTGAGCAAAACCACCAGCCACAAGCGATGCTGGCAGTTGCGAAGCAAATGATTCAATGCCACTAGCGGTAGAGTATAGATTCAAGTCGCAATTATACGTTGGAAATGGCGGCAATGATTGCGGTTGTTCGGGTGACGGCGTAACAACAATCTCAATCTTCTCACAATTCTTGGTTGCTACGTCAACTGCCGCTTGCTCTGTTTCGGTTAAGGCCACTTGCTCCCAAGGGAAAGCTAATCCGGGTTCACCATGTCTAGTAACTGCGATAGTGCCAGCTAAGCGATTGCACCAGCCAATATACTTAGCCTTTGGTTTTTCTTCCGGCTTATCTTCGCCAACACACTGACCGGCTTGGCATTTGCAATTGATCTTATCTTCGCCACAATTCTTACAGCATTTACCATCGTCGCCACCGCTACATACTTCCAAGCACTTGTCGCATTCAACACCAGCACAGCGAATAGCATATTCGAAGGTACCACCGAACCCATTTGCAATCATCGCCTTACACGTTTCACAATCCTGCAATGGACCTTCAAAGCGTTTACGAAGTGCGTCAATGATTTTATCAATGCACTTCTCAATTTCTTTGCATGGCTCATCTACCCTTTCCGAGACTGAGATAGCAACAGCATTGATTGCCGTTGCAATTGCAGCATTGCTATTGCTAATGAGGGTAAACGCTTTATCGTAACAACACCGCCCATCATCGGGTTCACCATATGGCGAATAACCGGGTTCATCACCCTCAGAGAACGGATTGAATATGTCGCCCATGCTCATAATTAGCACCTATGCAAAGTAAAAACACCGACTGACCTAATAGGCATATCGGTGCATGGTGTGGTACAACGCGGCAATCTACACGATAGCCTTGCAAGCTATGCAATCTGTCCTGGCGGGGCGAAATTGCGTTTGATCGCTTCAATACGCTTCATCGCTTCATCATATTCAATTCGCAATGGCGAACAGTCAATCCCGCATTCCTCAGCTTTGGTTAGCTCACCCAATGCGTCATGTAAGTTACGCTCCGCAGCCAACAGAGAAGCATAGTTTTCCTTCGGTAGTGTAAAGTGCTTTGCCACCGTTATGGCTCCTGATTAGAAGTTGTACTTACTGTTGAATTCCTGCAATGCTATTGCAAGATATTTTTCTGGCATGAACCACTCAGTTATTGACATATCACGCCCGGCTCCAGTGCCAAGTATTGACCAGTCATACGTAGGCATCAAGCCAAAATCGGTAAGACTACAATAAAAATAATGCACAACAGAATCTAGCTGAAACGCAGCAACGCCATTAACCGATAACTGAATTGTATGTGCCGCAGAAAATGTACCATTCACCGCTGCAAAGTTAATGGCAACCCGCTGTGCATTTCTTGCTACAGTAACGGGCGTAACTAAATCAGTAGTGACCACTCTAGTAGTGAATGATGTCAACCGCCCAAGCCGCCAATCTTGCAAGCACATATCGCACCCCGCAAGCTAAGTGTTTATTGTAATGGCAACGATACGATAGACGCAGCGTACACAGCATTGTCTATAGTATCACAGCCACGACTAATGGTTACACAGCTTTCGGCACCTTGACTATCTCATTTGCAGTAAACGTTGCACTGTTTTGGTTGACTTGACACCAGATTTCCTCTTGAATTAGTGGCCCATAATCACGATACGTTAGCTTCTCAGTTGTGCCAGGGGCAAACCATAGAAAATCACCACTGCTATTGCTTTTAGTGCTTATAAATGCAGTGCCATTCACCGCCACACTTCCACCACAAGCAATAATCAAAGCAACTCGATTAGAGTTAGCATTAAACAGCTTAACCCTAGCACCACCTGCCGTTGGTGTGCCAGTTGCAACGTGAGTATCATATACCGTTGGCATTACTTGTTTTCCATGCCAGTGCAAAACAGTTCAACAACAGCACCATCGCCAGGGTTGGGATTGGCACCGAACCATACGTCAGAGGTTGCGAGTGCTGGCTCGTCGTCAATAGTAAACAGCAATTGTAAGATTCCACCGCCAGTTAGCGGCGTTTTGAATGTACCGTTTACCCCTGTTGGGCCACCAAAGTAAACATCGGCACTGCCAAAGAATCCAGCGATTGACAACTTTAGAGAAACCCTATTTCTGTTCTCAGGCACAACTTGCGTAATGGTATTGTTAATGCCATTCAACCGCCCCCAACGGACATAATGGCACTTATCACTGCGATCATTGTAGCGGTATGGTTTGATAGCATTTGGCGGCATTGCAACACCACAAAACCCCCTAACAGGCAAGCCGCCGAATCACAATCGACCTACCTGTTAGGGAGTAATAGACAGCCAAAGTTGAGCAACCGATAGGCTAGGCTATCTTAATCAAGTCAAGATAGATTTCCTGTGCCGTATCGGCAGCATTGCACAGCATTTCAACATTCGGGAAGCGATTGCCAGTGAATTGGCCCCATACTCCCAATCCACCCTTCAATCCAATCGTACTGCCAACGTTGTCAGCAGCCGCATTGCCTAGCCAGCCGGGGCGGTCAACCTGTTCTTCCAGAATGCACCGACCAGCAATAGCCGTCGCACCGATGAAAGTTCCGCCCACAAGAGCATAGCGACCAGCAGGCAACGTATCCTGCCAGGTCACGGTGATAAGCGACCACGCACCCGCCGTAACTGTGGTGGCACCAGTACCGCGAAGTGTGTAAATGTCGCCTTGCGGAGCAGGTACAATTGGTTCCTTCGACACAGCAGCGATGCCAACCACAACCGCAGCACCGCCAGTTGTCTGCATACCTTCCAACTGGATTTCTTCCAATGCACGAAACATCAAGGGATTAGCTCGATAATCCGCAGCACCGACAACGTTAGCAGGCACAATGTCGGTATTAACTGGCCGAATCCAGGGAGTTGTGATCTGGCGGAATGTCGGAGTAATGAACCGTGCCCTGTTTGGCCCAGCAGCACCAAAATAAGCAGCCTGCAACAACCAATTGCGTTGCGGCATGAAGTGCCCATTCTGAATAGCCCAAATGCTATCGGCAACGGGTGTAACGTCTACGGCGGTTGCGTCTGCTGCCGACACCCGCCAAGCTAGTAAGTGATGCACAAAACACCTCACCATTCTTTGAATAGAGGATTGTTGTGGAACAATTTGCACAGCAAGCGTGGGAATGCTCACCGTCCCAAGGTGAAAACAAACACCCCCCGCCAAGTGGACACTTGACAGGGGGCGTAAGTTGATACGAACAGATTGGACAGGTCCAGCCTGTTAGTCGAATATCATCGAGCCTACCGCCGTGTTGACTTTGCCACATGCGTCGATCAACTCAGCAGGAATGGCCATTCCCAAAACAAGATTGTCTTGGGCACGCTTCAACGCGGAACGAGCCTGTTGGATCGTCCGCAACGCATACTTCTGGTTCGGGTTCAAGTTCACACTTGCCCGACGACCACCAGCACGAGCAGCACGAGCAGCAGCCATACGGTCGCCCCCGCCAGCAGTGCCAGTAGCAGCAGCCTGAGTCTTAGCTTCGTTCGCCATGATACATCCCCTATACAAATGGACACCGTTGCGACCGGACCAATTCCGATCTGATGCCCAATTGTACCATGAAAATGTACCATGTCAAACGGATTTTCTCGACCTAGGCTGACTTGCGGAACTTGGAATTGTACCGCATCATTTGCACCGCCCGCTCAATGTTTTGATCGACGGTGCCACGCGGCGGCAACTGAGCAACCCCTGCCTGCAAATACGGCAGGAACTCGTTCATAAACGAAGCGAATTTCGACTGGGCAGCAGCCGCACCAGCCGCAATTCTGTTGACACCCTTTTCAATCGCGGCAGTTTTCCAATCCTGCAAAGTAACGCGATTGAGCGAAGCAGCAAGCTTTCCAGACGCAACGGACTGCTGGACCCCCTGCAAATAGCGGTCCGTCGCTTGGGCAGCCTTTGCCGTTGGGGACTCAGTAACCGCATTGATTCCGGCCCGAATCTTCTCTGTGGAATTGCTCATTCCACGCGACCAATTCGCGGCAGCCTGTTGTGCATTTGGCATTGGCATTGTAAATCGCTCCTATGTAAACTGTGTTTAATCGCGGCAGCGGGGGTTAGCCTAGGGGCCTCGTGCTGTGCAACGACAAAGACAGCAACTCTAGTGACTAACCCCCGCCAACCGCAACGGTGACGAATGGTAAGTGTAACATAACAAACAACTTGTGTCAAGAGGCACCCTTTCGGGTGGTGAGGAGGGGGGTGGGGGATGAC
>Ga0105032_100073_pt1 | contig 11094 bp, 17 predicted proteins | sample RS_126metaG_FD_91481 | JGI IMG/M metagenome (GOLD analysis project Ga0105032, IMG submission 91481) | Switchgrass associated microbial communities from Austin, Texas, USA, to study host-microbe interactions - RS_126 metaG | ecosystem: Host-associated > Plants > Roots > Rhizosphere | place: USA... | reverse complement strand
TCCGGGCTCACCACGGGCGGCACCGGGGGCGACTCCTGGTTCGGCGAGGTCCTCTACGCCCCTGGCGGCAGGGGCGGGCGGTCCCAGCAGTCCGCCACACAGACGCAGACCACCACCCTGGGCGGCACCCCGCACGACGGTGGCCCCGGCGGGGCGGGGTCGGTCCGGTCCGGTGCCGGGTCTCTCGACGCCGAGGACCACTCGATGTACTACTCCCCCACCGGGGGTGGACTCGGGGAGGGCACCTCCATCGCGGCCACCCCTGGCGGTGAGATCATGCCCGCCCACTCGTGGGCCGGTGAGGGTGGTGATGGGGGCACGAGTTCCACGTTCGACTTCCCTGGTGCCAACGGCGCGCTCTACGGCGGGGGCGGTGGTGGCGGGGCTGCTGCCGCTGGCATCTCCCCGCCTGGTGGTGCTCCTGGTGGCGAGGGTGCCGCCGGTGTCGTCGTCGTCACCGTATGGTGATCCTGGAGGTTGAAGATGGCTACTGGATGCTGCGGCGGCGGGCGATGCTACTGCACCGTGACCGGGGGGACTGGCGTCTCCGTCATCGGCACGGGCGGCTCTGACAACCCGTACGTCGTCTCGGTCTCCGGGTCCGCGGTCAGCCCGTACTACCACCCCGAGGACTATGGCGCGGTCGGGGACGGCAGCACTGACGACTTTGCTGCGATCATGGCTGCCACCAACGCCGCCGAGGCGGCCGGTGGCGGGACGGTCTACTTCAAGGAGTTGTACGCCTGGACCGGCACGCTCCTGATCCCGCCGACGGTGAGGTGGCTCGGCGCTGCCACGTCGTTCAGTGGGGGCTCCACTGGCCTGATCGCCCTCGACGGCACCTCCCGTGTCCAGATGGGTGACATCCCCGCTGGCGGGCAGGCGTACACCGGGCAGATCGAGAACCTCGTCATCGACGGCAACGGCGTGGGCGGCGCGACCCAGTTGCTGCGCATCGAGTCCGTCAACGCCTCCCTGTCGAAGGTCGTCGTCCACAACGGCGTCGGAGACGGCATCGACCTGGCGTCCTCGCAGAACGTCTCGTTCTTCGGGATCGACTGTGGCGACTTCCCCAACGGCACCGCACTGAACATTCGGAACCGTGACGAGGCAGCGAGCACCCAGGGGCCGGGTGGCAACAAGTTCTTCGGCTGCTACTTCTACGGCGCCGACCTGCTGTTCGACGTCGACACCGTTGACGCGGGCGGCTTCTGGCCCCACGACAACATCTTCTTCGGCTGCCTGTTCGAGCAGTACCAGGAGGACTGCATCGCGCTGGGTCACCTCGGTGATGGTGAGAGCAGGTTCTCGCACTGCACCTTCACCGGCTCGGCGGGGATGCTCAACGTCACCGAGGACTGCCTGATCCTCATCGACAACGAGTCCCGTCCGGCGTTCCCGACCAACGCCACGTTCGACTCCTGCGACTTCGGTGGCGGCGCTGTCGGCGTCTCCCACCTGATCCGTTGCGTCTCCTACTCGCAGGCCAACCTGCTGAGGATCTACGGCAAGACCAACATCGCGAACGCCAACCAGGGGTTCTTCCTCTGCGACGACCGCTCCGGTGGCGGCATCGGCGTCGTGGGTGGGGTGTTCGGCCCCATCGACGGCCTGAACCCCGCCGAGAACACCGGCCTCCAGTTGTCCACCGGTATCAACGGTGGAAACGCCGCCATCTTCGTGACGATCCTGCGCCAGCCCATGCGGCTGATGATGGACGACGACCAGGGCAGCCCCTTCCAGATCCGCCGCCTCGCCGACGTCACGAACCGCCTCCAGATCTCCCGCGAGGGTGCGGTGTCGTGGCTGGACGGCACCACCAGCACGACGTGGGGCAGCATCTCCCGCAACGGTGGCACCAGCCGGATGAACGTCGGCAGTGGGGCGTGGGAGTTCACCACCGGTATCGGTCAGACTCCTCAGATCCGGAACATCGGCAGCAACACGGCCGTGACCATCGACGTCCTCCAGGAGTCGCACGTCTCGCTTGCCATGTCGAGCGGCGCGGACGTCACCTCGGTGACCATCAACAACGGCTACGCCGGGGCGCGCCTCGACATCTCGGTGATCGGCAACACCACCGACCTGATCGACTGGACCGCAGGGACGACGATCAACTGGGCCGACGGGCAGACCGGGCCGCAGGCCCTCGTTGCCGGGACCATCACCACCGTCAGGCTGATGTACTACTCGGGCGCCTGGTACGAGGTCTCCCGCTCGAACAGGGTCAACCAGATGTTCGCCGACCGGGTGCCCCTCCCGGCCCAGGAGATGTTCTCTCGGCGCTTCGCCTCGGCCAACGCCTCCATGCCCACGCAGAACTGCCGGGTCACGTTCTTCACCCCGTACCTGACGCAGGTCGTCAACTCGCTGCGCTCCTTCACCTCTGGCACGGCCGCTGGCGCGACGCCCACGACGTGCAAGATGGGCCTGTACTCCGTGGACCCTTCCACGGGTGACCTGACCCGCATCGGGATCACGGCCAACAACACCGGCCTGTGGGCGGCGGCGAACACCGCCTACACGCAGGCGCTGACCTCGCCGGTCACCGTGTACGCCGGACACCGGTACGCCTTCGCGGCGCTCATCGACACCGCCGCCGCGACTCCGACGCTCGTGGCGGAGACGCTTCAGCAGTCGGTGGCGAACACCAACAACAGGCTGTGCGGCACTGTGTCCGGGCTCCAGACCGACATCCCCGCCTCGATCCTGTCCACCGGCTTCGTGGTCGCGGCTTCGGCCCTCTACGGCGAGTTGGTGACCTAGATCACCAGTTCGATGCCCAGCAGGTCAATCGACAGGGTGTGGTTCTTCGGGCCCTTGGGAGGCTTCGGCCCCTTCGGGGGCTTGTTGTGCCCCGGAGCGTTGCCGCTGTTGCCCGGGCTCTCCGACTGAGGCGAGGGGTTGCTGCCACCCTGGTTCCCACCCGTGTGGCTGGGCTTCTTCTGCGGGTTCCCGGTCGGCTCGTTGAGGCCGGGCGGAGGGGAGACGGGCTCGATGAGTCGGGTAGGGATCTCGATCCCGTTCTCGACCAGGTAGGCGAGGATCGCCCGCTGACGCTCCGCCAGGCTCTTGGTGTACAACACGATGGCCTGCCGCTCCCGCGTGGCCTCACGCCGGTCCTGACGGGCCACACGGTCGCGCTGATCGAGTTCAGAGATGAGCGTCTCGTTCTGCGCGGTGAGGTCGCTGATCTGCTCAGTCTTCTCGGCGCTCGCCGCGTACGCCTGCATCCCCGTGAACACGAGGTACGACAGGGAGATCAGCACGACTAGGGCGAGGATGAACTTCCAGTCGAAGGTGCGGTGGGAGGTGGGGGGCATCAGGGGCTCCGTTGAACGACAACCAATGCCAAGAGCGCCACGATCACCGCACCGATGACCAGACGCTGCGCCCACAGCAGCCAGTCGGAGTGCTTCGCGATATCGCTTCTGATCTCCTGCAACTGGGGGTCGAGGACGTCCTTGCGGACGTAGGTCGCCTCGATCCGAGCGGAGAGCCCGTTGATCGTGTCGACCAACTTCTCCATCGCCTTCTCCAGGCGCTCAGCCTCGCGCTGAGTGATGGGGTGCTGAGGGTCGGCCACAACGCCCCCTACTGCTTGGGCTTAGCCTTGCGGGCCCGCCGAGAGGTGATGAGGTCGGTCGCCTGCGCAACCCCGAACCCACTGTTCGAGTCGGCGCCGGTGAGGTGCGTGAAGGTCACCTCGACCCCGTCGGTGATCGAGCGGTGCTGGACGATCCGGTTGTCGGCGACGGCGGTGATCACGTCGTCGAGCCCCTTCTTCTTCTTCGAGGTGAAGCGGAAGGTGCGGTAGACGGCGAGCCCGTCGAGGTCGTCCCGTTCGGTGACGAGGTCGGGGACGACGGCCCGCAACTCGCGGATCAGCGCCTTCGCGCTGTGTGGACTACGGGCCATCGTCTCCTCCTGAACGGCTTCTTCGCACTCTCACCATAGAGGAAGGTCGGCATCAGATGTGGAACCCTCGACCCTCGGATCTCCTCAGCGAGGCGGTGCCACATCCTGCGGTGCTCCTCGGAGTTCCGAGGGTCCTCGGACTGCTCCAAGTACCACTTGTAGGTGGTGCGGATCTGGGCATTGCCTCGGTCTTCGGCAGCCAGGGCCCGGTTGTGCTCGTCACCCCGGGCGACGTGCATGAGGCCCTTGCTCTCGGCGTGCTCCCGCTCCCGGTACGGGTCGCTGCGCCACCTGCCGCAGGAGCAGATGGCGGAGTAGTGAGAGTTCCTCTTGCCGGGCGGGTAGTACCGGACGATCTCGATCTGGTGGTCAGACACGGCAGTAGCACCCCAGCCCAGGGTGACCACAGGTACAGACCCAGCGTCGCTCACGGTTCGGGCCAGGCTTGATGCAGTCAAAGTTCGGGCCGGTCCAACTCCTTCCGTAAGAGCGACAGCCCTTGGCGTGGACGCAGTACCCGTCCAGGCCATCCTCGACGCCGTAGCAGTAGTCGCGCTTGGGATCGCTTCTCACTTGGGCACCTCCTCCTCGCTGTAGCCACCGCCGATCTGGGTGTACGGGTGGGCCCCAACGCCAGGGCAGTCGTCGTGCGGGTGGTGGGCGTCCCGCCGGTCACAGGGCCACTCGAACATCAGGACCGCCTCACGATGATCTTGTCCTGGCGGAGCAGCGCGGCGTAGACCACCATGCCGACCATCTCGATGTCCATGTCCTCGGTGACCTCGACCTCCAGGGTGGGTGCCTTCGGCGGCACCACATCCCGGCCGAGGAGGAACTGAGGGGCGACGTAGATCGAGGCCCGCTCGCGCTTCGCGGTGAGCCGCAGGATCTTGCCGTCCTTGTGGAGGCAGGTCAGCGCGCTGGAGATCCGACCGTGATGCCACTGCTCGTGGAACCGGCGGAGTTCCACGACGGTGGCTCCGGCGCTACCTCGCGCTGCGATGAAGTCACGCACCTCCCGCTGGATGACACTGGTGCGCCCGGTCTGGTCCAGGTCGCGGGTGGCCTGTTCGCTGGCCTCGCTGCCACTGAAGCCTGAGGTGCCCGCGTAGGGCAGGGACGGCGTCCCGTCGAGTCCGTCCCTAGCGATTGCGATCTCGCCCTCATTGGGCCAGTTCTCGGTCATGTCGTTCTCCTCTCTCTTTCCACGGTGGAAACTACCGGCGCTTCGTCAGGCTGATCCTCAACTCGTCGTCCTTGTGGTACGACACGTCGTAGCCGTTGATGACCTTCCAGCGCAGCGTGTGGGTGGGCGTGTGACCCTCGACTCCCTGGAGGATCACTTTTGCCTCTGTCTTCATCTTCCGGGCCTTGCGCTCCAACTCGCCAGCCTCGACGTACATGTCGATGGCGTCGAGGTGCTTGGTGTTCCGGATGACGCCCTCGACGTCGGTGTCGAACGCGCGGCACTTGGTGAAGAACCCGCAGGTGGTCTCGCACACCTGGCGGGGCGGCTCCTTCTCCGCTTCCTCGCCGCGCAGGAAGGCGTCGACCACCTCCTCCAGCCACCAGATCGCCTGGCGGATGTTCTCCAGGTCGAACGGCTCGACCTGGACGTGCGGGACGGCCTCCTTCCCGGACCGGTCGTAGTAGATGTTCCCGACCCTGATGTCCTCCAGGGCGTGGTTCGGGAACAGCCCGGACTGGTGGGCGCCGAGGGCGTAGAGGTTGCGCTGGAACTGGTAGCCCTGGTCGGCGGCCTGCTGGCGGGAGATGTACTGCAACCCGTCCTTGACCTTGAAGTCCCACACGATGCCCTCGATGGGGTCGATGACGTCGGCGTGGCAGGGGATCTCGTACGTCCGGGTGTCGCCCTCCAGGGTGACCTTGAACTCGGACTGGATGAGCAGGTGGGGGTTGGCCTTCTGCCACGCCTTCTCCAGTCCGTCGCCCAAGAAGGTGCCGATGAACGCCTTGTTCCACTCGACGTGATCGGTGGGGACCTGGCGGTCGAGCAGCCTGCGGAGGCGCTCTGAGCAGTAGCCGATGGCGGACGGCCCGACGATGAACTTCTTGTCCTGCTCGGCACGCTCAGTGCTGGTGGAGTAGGTGTTGACGGCGTCCCGCACCGACAGCGCCACGACCTGCTCGAACTCGTCCATGCTCACTCCTCGAAGTTGGCGGCGGCGCGGTCCAGCGCAGCCCAGTATTGGGCCCGCTGGGCGTCATTCAAACCCTGGATGGCGAGGTTGACCATGACCGCGAGAGCCGAGAACACCGCCACCCCCTCCTCGGTGGCGGTGCCCAGGATGTACTCAGTCTCGGGGGTGTGGGACCTCTGCTCGTCCATGCCATGGATCACGTCGACCCCAGCGGCGACGAGATCCATGGCGACCTGGAGGGGGTTCATCGAACCTCGACGTCCGGGACGATGACGGAGGGCTTGAAGACCACCTTGTAGTGGTCGGTGGAGACGTCGGCAGACTCGATCTGCTCCACGAAGTAGGTGACGTTGTCTGACAGGCCGAGGTAGTGCTTCTTGAACTGGTCGTCGCCCAACTTGCAGGTGGTGACGAACTGGTCTTCGGCCTCGTCGATCTCGATGTTGCAGTTGCCGGTGATCTCCAGGATGTAGTTGTCCGTGATGCCGTTGTAGAACACGATCCGGCGGACGATCTTGAAGTTGTCGGCGTCCTTGTTGATGTTCTCCGAGGCCACGTCGGCATCGGTGGCACAGGCCGTGAGGCTCACGATCAGGGCGAGGGTCAGGGCGATCTTCTTCATTGGGTTCTCCTTCTCTCTGGGTCAGCCGTGACTGACGTCCTGGGCCTGCGGCTCAGGGATGGGGATAGCGCCGAGGGAGTCCTTCAGCAGGCCCTCCTGCTCGGTGGTGACTTCCACCGTGGAAACACCGTCGGGCTTCACGAGGGTCACCTTGATGACGTCGCTCTGCTTGCCGTTGTCGTACAGCGAAAGTCCGAACTGGGTACCCAGGTTGATGGCACACCGCTTGAGGGCGTCGGACGCGGCCGTCTTGAGGGCGTTGTCGTGGAGGTCGCCGAGGAGGTTCTCGGGACCGGAGGCGCTGCCGACCGCCGCCTCGGCGTGGGTGCAGAGCCAGGCTCCGCCCTGGTCGCGGATGGTGAGTCGAATACGGACGGAGTAGATCACCTCGACCATCGCCCCGCCGGACTGGTTAGTGTAGGCTCGGTCGGCGACGTGGTGGTACTCGATCATCTCGGAGTCCCAGTTGCAGAACCCGAAGATCCGGGTGAGGTGTGCCTTGATGTCCCACGCCTCCACGTAACTGAGGGACTTGCCGCCCTGGTTGCGGCTGCTGATTCGGCTGGCCTTGATGGGCTTCATCAGGTACTCGTACTGCTCGGCGCTGAGGCCGCGGTTCTCGGTCATCTGCTCACTTTCTCAGGAGGGTCCGACACTTCGCGTGGCGGAGCCGGGCCGCATAGCCGACGACCCGGCTCCTGTTAGTTGTAGGCGGGAATCGAACCCGCAACACACCGATCTCAAATCGGTTGCCTCTACCAGTTGGGCAACTTCAACTTGCCACGTTTCGTCCGCAGGCACAGGTTCGACGGGTGTCATCTTGAGTATCGGGTTGTTCTGCCGTTGAACTACGGGGCTTCGTGGCAGCCCCGACCGGACTCGAACCGGCATCTTCCCAACTTTGCACCCGCGAGATAGATCCCGCGTACGTGGAGCGTTTAAGTCTGGAGCGAGAGTCTGAGTCGGTGCGCGCCTCTACCTGTTGGGCTACCCCACCGCGAGTGGTGAGGGCAGGATTCGAACCTGCACTGTACGACTTCATCAGTCTGAACTTCAGTCTTAAGTTGTGCTCCTGCCCACCCGGAGGTGGGGGTCTAGGGGGTCAGGCGAACAGGTACTCGAACACCTCACCGGCGACGTGGAGGTCGGTGACCTCGGTGTCGTTGGCAGCCTCACGGGCAGCCTTGACGGCGCTGATGAGCCGCTCGACGCGGTCCATCAACTCAGCCTTGCGCGCCGAGGGGATGGCGCCGGAGAACTTCTTCTCCTTCCAGTACCCCGCGAGGACGTCCTCGTTGACCAACTGCACCTGCGCGGGGTGCTTGTCGGTGGCGGGCGCCAACTCGATGGGGCGGACGACCTTCTTGGTCCGGTGCCGCTGGACGGTGCCGGTCTCCCAGATCCCGCTGCGCTCGGAGGAGGACGGGGTCCAGTCCTGCGCGGGGTCCAGGGTGGGCAGGGACTCGATGAGCCCGCGCACCTCCTGGGAGAGGTACTTCTCGAAGGTCAGCAGGAACGTGACCGGGACCAGGGGGATGAGGGTCACCCCGTCGACCGTCACCTGAGCGAACGCTGTGGTGTTGGTCTGGTCCTTGGTGGCAGTGAGGTCGATCTGGCGCACGGACGCCTTGATGAACTCGCCGATGATCTGCTCGACGGTCCACTGGACGCGAGCGGACTCGTCGGGCAACTGCTCGCCGCCGTCCTCGACCGGCTCGTAGGTCCGGCTGAGGCCCGCGAACAGGGCCGCGTTCTTCGCCGCGTGGAACAGGGGTGCGGTGGCCTTGTTGGCGCGTGCCTTCTCGCCCTGCTCGATGGCGATGATCTGGTTCAACTTCGTCATGATTCTCCTTCTCTCTTGGTACTGAGTCTCCTCAAGGGCGTCTTAAGGTACGGCCGCAGCGCGGCGGCGACCACCTCGTCACACTCCGGGCAGGTGAACGAGAGGGATCGGAGCGCGCCTCTCCCAGGCAAGTAACGACTCCGCGTGTGCCCGTTGAAGCACTGCCAGTCGCCACGGTTCCGGCTGCTGTTCTCCTGGCGGGTCACTGCCTCCAGATGGTCGGGGTTAACGCACCGCTTCACGCGACAGAGGTGATCCACCGTGAAGCCATTCGGGATCGGGCCGACCAACAGTTGGTAAGCCACCCGGTGAGCGCCCTGTCGCTTTCCCTCAAAGATCAGGACTCCGTAGCCGTTGTTGGTGCCCGGACGGGTCCAGATCCAACAGCCCGAGGTCTTCGTGACGCTCTCCCAGAATCTTTCCTCCCACCCCTTTGAGTGCGTCATGCGTCAGACTGTACCTCAAAGTTGTATGTTTTCCAACATGAGATACCTGGATCTGTCTGCCGCCCCTGAGGACCCCATCGAGCGCCTGGTCTGGCTGAGCGGGCTCGACGCCGCCGTTCGGTCCGAGATCCACCTGGCGTGGCAGGAGGCGTACTTCGAGGCCCGCCTCCAGGGCGTGTTCCAGCAGGCTCTTGACCTGGACCTGCACCCCCGGAAGCGGGCCCTGGCGTGGACCCGCCACGAGAACGAGGCCCGTGGTCGCGCCATCTCCCGGTGGCGCGACGGGTACTAGGTGTTGCATCTCATGAGGTTGCTTACACGGACCCATCTACTTCCGGGCCGACTTCCTCAACTACTACAACCACGAGCGGCCCCACTCGGCGCTGGGCTACAAGCCCCCGGCGACGAGGGTGCCCGTCACCACCCACAGGGTCCTGCCGCAGTCCGAGGGACTGCCCCACGTCACGGCTGAGCACTTCAACGACGAGCCGACGCTGTTCGACGAGGTGTAAGGAACCTACTGAGACACAACAACTAGGTCAGCCCGAGCATCTCCAGCATCTCGCGGACCGTCTCGGGCTCGTCGGCGAAGTGTCCGGCCACGCACAGCCGAGCGCCCTGGATCTGCCACGGTTCGATGACGACCTTCCCGAGGTCGACGGAGGAGCGCAGGCTGCCGCCGTCCGCCTTAGGCATCTCTCGTCCTCCCGCTCACGCCCGGAACGCTTCCTTCATCAGGTCCATGCGGGCCTTCAACTCGTCGCGCTCCGCGGTCACCTTCTCCAGCCGCGCCTCCAGGTCCGCGGTCCTCTTCTCCAGGGCCTTCGCGTTGGTGCCCCGGTCGACCACCTGGAGTCCGTGCATCTCAGCCAGCGCGGTGAGCGCCTGCTGGGCGACGATCTTCTCCTGCTCGCGCCGGAGCCGGTAGGTCTCGGAAGCCTTCTTGGCCTGCTTCGACTTCTCGCCGGTGTGCCCTGCCTCGTGCATCCGCAGGCCAGCGGCGGACTTGGCGACGAACCCACAGCCCGGACGGAGGCACTTGAAACCCTGCTCGGCCTGTTCGACCACCGGCTTGGGGGCGGGGCGTGGAGTGGTGTTGACCACCTCGGCGAGGATCTCCACCGCCTGGGCGGTGACCTTGGTGTTGCGGTCCTTCCAGGTGGGGACGTTCTCCTCCAGCCAGGGCAGCAACTTCCTGAGGATGTGCTGCTCGGGGGAGTTGTGGTTGATCTTGGCGGGGATGACGTCGCGGTTCCCGCAGTACATCCGCAGGTGTCCGCCGTCTATGACGCGGAACTCCACGCCATGCTCGTTGACCGCTTCCTTCACGACTTCCGCTACTGCTCGCGGGTAGGTCTTGAGGACGTCGGGTCCGATTCGTTCGCTCACTTCTTCTTCCTTTCGATGGTGTCCAGCCAGATGATCACGGCCAGCGCAATGAGAGCGAGGCCGACCAGGATGGTGATCACAGGATGGAGTCGTACTTGCCGGTGGGCCGGGTGGCACCACAGGTGTGACAGACGAGGTACAACTCGACCGCTCCGCTGTAGTGGATCTGCCCGATGGGTTCCTCGCTGGCGTCCTCGTGGGCGCAGTCGGCTTGCTGCTGTTCGATCATGCGGTCCTTCTCGTAGTAGTCGGCCTCGCTGACTTCGGCGTCACTGGGAGGCTCGGGCATCTCGAAGTAGTCGCTGAGTTCCTGGAGTGACTCGTCGTTGAAGTGCATCAGTGACTTCCGTGCTCACCCGGGTGACCGGCGATGGCATCCGGGTGGTCGCGCCAGTTCTCCCAGTCCGCCATGGGATTGTCGGGCGAGCCGTCATATCGGCCCGGGCGGAATCCTCTCCGGCGGTAGGGGAGGTCTTCGAGGTCGGGGATGTAGACCCGGCAGTCGCCGTCCACCAAGACGCCGAGATGGATCGCCCGCTCGATCTCCTCTCGCAGGTATCGGGGAACTTCCCGGTCGGCGAGCAGGTCGGTGATATAGGCGATCTGCCTAGCAGTGGCGGGACTGGCGTAGGTTCTCCTGTTCATTCCTCCTCCTTGGTTTCCACGGTGGAAAGCCCACCCTCGCAGTCGGCCTTGACCCACCGCCCCTGGTAG
>Ga0105032_100072_pt1 | contig 11381 bp, 29 predicted proteins | sample RS_126metaG_FD_91481 | JGI IMG/M metagenome (GOLD analysis project Ga0105032, IMG submission 91481) | Switchgrass associated microbial communities from Austin, Texas, USA, to study host-microbe interactions - RS_126 metaG | ecosystem: Host-associated > Plants > Roots > Rhizosphere | place: USA... | reverse complement strand
GGTGATCGGCCCGCCGGCCGGCTGGGTCGTGACGTGCAACGCCTGCGGGCGGCGCGAGCTCTTCGAGCGCAAGACCGAGCCTGAGCCGGCACAGCCGGATCTCCTATCACACGCGATTCCCACCGGTGAGCCATGACCGAGGAAGTAAAGCTCCTGAAGCACGGCAAGCCGGTGACCTACCGGCGGTGCGATACGTGCGGGCATTACGCCCGGTGGCTGTCGATTCGCGGCTGGTGCGAGGCATGTGAGCGCGAGTTCGCCGGCATGAAGAGACCGCAACAACACAATGGAGAAGCGAACCGTGGATAAAGAAGTCTGCGACAGGTACTACCGCGTCCTGGGTCGCCTCGAAGCGCTAGAACAAGCGGCTCTGCATACCCAGTGCATGCCCAATGACAGGGCGACCATAGCGCTACTGGAGACCGCGCGAGTCGCGCTCAACAAAGCTGTCACCAGCGCGTGGGAATACGCCGAGCAGAGCACTGCTGTCAGCGCAACAGTGACTACAACGGAGAAACAATCGTGAAGAAGAAATTTCCCAAGAAAATCTATGTGAAGTGGTTTGAGAGTGACGGCGAGTTCTACATGACCGCCGCGGAACGCGCCGAAGACCTCGCCGAGAACGTGAGCGAGACACTCGACGTTGGCGTGTATGAGCTGAGCGGCAACGGACAAGTCGTCTCACAGCCGACGTTCTGGGTGAAGGGCTTTCCAAAGCGGAAAGCGCGCTGAAACCGTGACAGGTGAGCGGTCCACATGAGCAAGCGCTGGCACAACGGCGAACCGCCCAAGGATGGCAGGCCGTACGAGATGAAGCGCCGAGTGCAGAACGCTGGCGGCCAATGGACCACCGTTCAATGGGCCACTCCCGGCTGGTGGGATGGTCGTACGTTCGTGGAGCACAACCAGTTCACCGGCGGCACGCGATTTGTGCATGAGCCGAACCGCTGGCGCGCTCACCTCACGCGAGGTGATGCCGGTGGCTGAGCGGTTGTTCCCGGTGCAGGTTTATCGCACGCGCGACGGCAAGCCCGCTCAGGTGCGCGAGTCGCTCTACCTGCGCGCATACGAGGTCTATTGCCACGTGTACGGCGAACAGCCGGCGATGGTTGATCACCAACGCGGCTGCCGCGGCGGGTTCAGCAGCGGCGAACTGCTCGCTTTCCTCTACGCGCACACGTTCCCCAGGAATGAATGGCGGGAGCGCGTGGACGAGGCCTTCGAGGGGATGAACGTATGAGACGCGCTGAACCACAGGAAGCGCCTAAGTGACAGACGAAGCAGACGACGAAGTGGGGATGCTGTGCGAGGTTCCCATAGCCACCTGCCCTAAGTGCAAGGTGGAGCAGCCGGACCTCGACGGCTTTGGCGTACTCTATTGCGAGGCATGCGGGTATTGCCTGCATCCGACGATGACGGACCGCAAATGCGACCTGTGCGGCAACGAGCTAGGTTTGCCTCGATGAAGCTGCCGGGTATCGTAATCTGCGCCAATGGCAAAGGCCGGTGGGAGTGGCATATCCCATTCCAGAGCTGTTCCCTGGTGGGCTGGAAGAGCTACGCGGCAAGCGGATCTGCCAGACGTGCGGCAGTGAGAATATGGCGCAGATTGGAGCGCGCAGGTACCGTGCGACTTCCTACTCAACCAGGACGTGAGCCGTGAATACCCGAGAATATCTGGATCTGATCGATGACATCGATGTCCAGCGCGAACGCGTCAACTCGTTGGCGTCCGAACTGGATGAGGAGCGTCGGAAGCTTGTGGCGCTCGAACGCACGCGCCATGAGTACCACCAGCGCCTGCTAGCTGAAGGCATGCGCAATACACTCGCAACCGGATAACTCAGGAGAACAGCATGTCTGATGCTGAATTGGTTCCGCTCAGCGCGCTCGACTGGATCATGGGCTCTATGTTCATCATCCTGCCCATGCTCGTCATCATTGCCGGGATCTTCTGGGAAGCCTTGCGCGGCATCAGGGAGCTTTTCCGATGACAAACGAGTGCTGCAAAAACACGGACACCATAGTATGGCCGCCAGCCTCCGCAGGGCCATTCGTTGGCCCTAGGATCAGCGTCACCGAATCAGGCGCCATCGGCATCGAACACCGTGGTCTCGTGATCGTGAAGACTGCTGAGGTGTGGCATGCACTCGCGCTTGCGCAAGAGCCAGCCACGCTCAAAGACCCCTACCGTCCACAGAACACGGCAGATTGCTCCCCGCCGGACATGCCGACTGCAGCGGCCCCGGCGGGGTTATCTGCCGAACCGAGAGCAGAGCGCACGCCAGCCGGCGAGCCATACGTCATCCCTGTGAAGGTCTACGGGCCTGATGGCCAGCTACTCGAAACGAGGAATTTCGAACTCGTGATGGACGAACCGACACGTGAGCCATCGGCCATCCAGCGCGTCTGCCACGCATTAACCGGCGGCTGCGTGATGATTACAGACCCAGAGCGTGCTGCGTGCACGAGCGAGAATTGCTTGGCCATGCGCGCCGCTGAGAACCGGGGAGGTGAGCATGGCTAAGAAGCAATCGAAGGCACGGCATCCGATCCAGCCGCTTGAACGCGACGAGCACGGCGTCATCCGGTTCAAGTCGAATGCGATCGTGAGGCACCTGCTGGACAACTACAAATTGGGGACTCTAAACGAGCTTGCACGGCAGGAGTTCTCGCAGGAGGACTGGCAGCAGTTCTGGCAGCTCATCGGGTACAGCCACGCGAACATCCCGAATGTCAGCGACGAGATATGGCAGGCCGCTGATGCCATGTACCGAGCCGGGATCTCAGAGCTTGAGGCTCGCTGCAACTTCCTGCGCGATGAATTGGACGCCCTGAAGGGTGCGCTGGTGGAACCGATGGCGCGTCTCTACAGCAAACACCCGGACGATTTCCGGTGAGTCGAACAGGTAGTCACGAATGAACAGCTATCAGCGCGCCTTCATGGATGGCTTCGTATACGCGATCAAGCTCTGGCTGCAATGCATTGGCGCAGTCCTTATATTGAGCGCAGTTGGATACATAGTCTGGTCTGAGGTATTTGGTACATGAATGGTCGTGAACGGTTGAAGCAGATTCAGCAGAAGCTAGAAGCGCGAGGATGCGTGGACATCAAGCTCGCTTGGGGTTGGGTACAGGACAAGCCCCTGAGCGCAGTGGCTAGCGAAGTAGCGGACGTGCTGGAGGCGTTCTTGGATGGCAAGGTGCGGCCTCTGGAGCCTTTCAACGATCTGCCGGTCACCACTGGAACTGAAGTCGTTTTAGGCACTTGAGGCTTGCGAAGGGCATTTCGAGCACCACCCGCATATGCGACTCGACTTCGATCACAAAACGCCGCTCGCTGAGCAGTTCACGCGAGCAGGCAACCGGAAGAAGGTCGGCCGAAAGCACGACAAGCGACTAGGGCCGACGCGGCACGGCGCCCGCATGGATGGGAAGCGAACGTTCCGCGCCCAACTGGACGCGCGTTGGGAGAAGGTGAAAGAGAAAATCCGCGCGTATTGGCGCGGTGAGCGTGACGAGCACCCGTGAAAACGAAGGACTACGGGCGTGGCTACAACGCAGGCGTGCGCAATCGATGGCCGGAGCACAAGCCGCCGCATCCGCCCACTCCAGCGGTGGCCGAGCTGATGAAGGCGGCCAGCAAGCTACGTGACGATGCGGACTGGCTATGCTCGGTAATCGAGCAGGACGACGAGTGGTATCAGCGCCTCTCGCCCGGCATCGAAGCTGTAGATGCCGCGCTCGTCAAGATCAGCGAATGGCTGAAACTGTCGGAATCGAATTGCACTTTGGATGCCCAACCTGCAACTCGATCCCATGAATTGCAGGCAGGCTCACCGGATAGCGGAAACGGTTGCAGCAGAAGTCCTAACGAATAACTGTGACGGAAGTCACACACCGAGACTAACGGCTGACGCAAGCTCGGCCGACTGGACAAAAAGAAGGGGCGACGACGTCCCACGGAGAGAACGATGAAGAAGATGATGGGGTTTGGCGCGCTGTTCCTGCTCGCCGTCATGATGGGATTTGCGGTAGTGGTCAGCGTCGACTGGGAACCGACGCCAGCGACATGCGAGCCTCATGGGTTGAGGCAGATGCCGTGCTAACAAGCTGCAGGGAATGCGGGGCGAGGGTCGAGGAGCAGGCACTGGACGAGTACGGGCTGATGCGGTGCCCGTCGTGCCGATCGTTCTTTCACCCGCGCGGCGACGGCTTCCCGTGGAGTTGGGTGATCATCGGGATCATCGTTGCGGCGTGCCTAGTCAAGTCGATCACGACCCCGATACAGTCGGTCGATGCCCGCGAAGGGTGGCATCTGAGACACGATTAGCCTTCCCGTCCGCCGATCATTCCTTGCGCGCTTTCCTGACTTACCCGAGAGTGCGTGTCCCAGTCGGCGGGCGGGATCTACTTCATCGAGTTGATGAACGTCTGGAGCTCGCCGAGGCGGCCTTCGACAGATCCGCCAGCAGCCAGCAGTTCTTCCTTCGTCACGTCCCGACCTTCCGCAATGGCCTTGTGGAGCGTGCCGGCGAACTGCTGAAGCTGGGTCATGTTCTGCAGCAGCAGATTCACGAGGATCAGGGCATTGCTCATTGCTGTCTCCCAGCGAGGTACGCCTGCAAGGCGGTCAGGGCGGTGATAGCAGTCGCGAGCCTGTCAGCCCCGGCCTGCGGGTCATTGACGTGAACCTGAACCGCGATATCCACGCCGCTCTTGATCTGCGCGATCTGGTCGTGCGCCTGTTGCGCATCATCTCTGGAGAGCTTGCCGGACTGGGCGAGCGTCAGGGTTGTCTGCGTAGCTGCGTCCAGCGCGTTATAGGCCGCGAGCGCTTTCTGGTTGAACGTCGTCGGGGCTGGAACGTTGAGCGTCTGGCAGGCAGCCAGAATCGCGCACACGAAGGCTAGCGCGAGGGTATGTGGGATTCGAATCATTGAACAGCTCCGGTGGTATTGGCGCGCATGCGCGCAAAGAAGTACGAAGTGATCTGCACGACCGTCGCTGTCACAACGCCGATCAGTGCAATGAACGCTTCGCGAAAGTCCGGTGGCACGCGAACATAGCCCAGCATGAAACCAGCCACGACCCCGAAGTATCCGAGGATGAAGATTGCTGCCAGCACAAACTGGCAGTACGCCATTTCGCGATCGCTCACACTTTCGCTCCAGAGTTCAAAAGGCCATCGAACAGCCGGCGCATCCACCCGCGGCCGTACCGCTCGAAGGTCGGCAGACTGGCGTAATGCAAGGCGCGCTCAGCCTGGAATTCCACAGGGGTCTTTGCCCTGCCAGCGATCTGCTTCGCCCGCCCTACGCCCTGATTCACGGCGCAGTCAAATAGCAGAGTCGCCATTGCATCATCGGCAACGCGGTCACAGCCGGCGGCCAGCCAGTAATCCCTGAGATAGATCTCGCGGGCCCGCTCGACTGTCAGGGAGCGGATATCCTCGTTCGGATAGGCGCGCTTGCTGATGCCGAACTTCGTTTCACCACCTGGATCTTGGGGATCGTTGACGTACCCGCCCTCGTGGCCGATGACGAAGTCGAAGGCCTTCTCAAAGCTCACCGATCGCTCTCCCGGTTCAGCGCCCCGTTCAGGTATCGCTCGATTCGCTCCAATCGGCGCTCGTGATCCCGTGAAGTCGGCGTCACCTCGCTCAGGCGGTTGGCGCTCTCGTGCACGATCTTGCGCATGCCGTGCTCGCTATCCCGGCCGATCTGGTCCCATAGGGTTTCGTTGCGCTCCTGGTCGCGCAATTCGTGGGCACGCCAGATGACAGCGACAAGGCCGATGATGACGACGCCGATGCCGACCGGGATAAGCCACTCAGGCACGGCGCAGGTACTTCCGAATGATCTTCGCCGCCGTTCGCGCGTCCCACCACGAACAGCCTGCCGGCGACCGATCCTTGATCTCGTGCAGCTTGTCGATGTCCGCCTGCTCCGTGACCTGACCGGACTCAATGACCTTCTGAATGATTATGACCCCGCCACCGCCTCCGCTCATTTGCGCTTCTCCTGCTTGGCCGACCAGCTTTCACTGGAATCGAGAAATCCGGACTTCATCAGCTTTCCGTCGAGCTCCATCACGTAGTACTCCAGCATTCGAGTCTCGCGCTCGCTCTCCTGAAGCTGGACGATGCACCAGACGGCAATCGCCACCGCCACACCGCCCACCAGCGTGTTGGCCCAGAAAAGGTTAGGCGGAACCCCCGTGACACTAGCGTTGGCCGCGCTGGAGTTGGGCGCGTTCGACGTCGCGGAGACGTGTGTCGAATCCTGATATGCGACTTTCGACCCCTGCGAGATCGGATCTGGTAGCGTACGGCTGCTCATTGAGTTTCTTGACCTGCTCCGATAGGTTGGAAACGCGCTCCGTAAGCGTCGCAAGCGCCCGCTCGTCGCTCGCATCCACGACCTTATTGAGGATAAGAGTCGCTGTCGCCACGATGACGCCCGCAAGAACCGCTTGCCCGAACCCGCCCTTCGCATTCATCGGTTCCTCTTCGTCCTGTTGTTCTGCTGCGGTTCCGTCATCTCGTGGAGCTAACTCAGGCACGTCACTGCTCGGCGAGGAAGGAGATGCCGTCGAGCGATACGTAACAGCCCGTCCCAAAGCCTGAAACGTCCCCGCCAATGATGACTACATCGCCATCCGTCTCGATATCAACGCGTGCCGCGCCTTCAGCGCTTTCCGTTGTATTTGAGGCTCGTACGTTACAGACAACCTCATGGCCGGGTCGGTATCCTGCAGGCAATTGGAAAAGAACCGTTGACGCTGTAGCAGTGCCATCCTTGATGACTCCCTTGATGTGCACACGGCCAAGCGCATCTTTGTAGTAGCCCGCGTCCCCAACTATCCCGTTGCCGTAGTTCACCCAGCTATTGAGCAGCGTTGGGGCGATCCAGGTGGGCGCCTGCGTGATCTGGTTCACGACTTCGACGACCCTGCGACGCATGTTCACCGACTGTTCGAGGGCGTCACTTGGGAGGCGCTGGATGGTCATGCTAGGCTGGTTGCTCTGCCATTGGAGGCGTTATGACAAGAACGGTGTTTGCGCTCGGCATGCTGTTCGTGCTGGCGGGCTGCTCAACGCTAACCCCCAATATGACGAACAAGGCGATTCACAATCAGTGCTACCAAGTTCCCTTCCAGAGCTACGCCGACTGCTTCGAAAGCCGCCTTGATCGTGAGTCACAGGGCTGGCGCGGAGGCCGCGAAGCGGCTCTGTGGACCCTCTATCTGGAATGGGCGAGATCGGCCGCCAAGCTGGTGGCGCAGGGGAAAGTGACTGAATTCGACGCCAAGACTGCCGCTGTGAATTTCCATGCGGAGCTTTCCGAAATCAGTCAGGAGATTTACTGGAGCCCGGACATCGCCGCATCGCGTATGCGGACCTTAAGTCCGCCGGATTTTCGGCCACAGGTGGCCGGCGGCGCTCCCGCGCTCTCCTGTACTTCGATCGCGCTCGGCGGTGGAATAGCTGACATTCAATGCCACTAACGGCCTAGCATTCCAATCTGGTCTGGCGACAGGACAGGGGTGATCCCACCGGGCAACTGCGGTTGCGGTAGCGGCGGCCCGCGTCTCACCAACTCGTTTGCGCGGGCCGCGTTACCAGCGGTCATCCGGGAGGCCATATAGCGGCCCAATGCGCCCGCGGCCGGGAAAGCAACCGCTCCTATCGGCCCGCCAGTGACGAAGCCAGCTCCAGAACTGAGAGCGCTAGATACCACACCAGTTGGTGCCAGCTTGCCCAGCATCCGGAGGGTGTTCTCAACTGGCCCGCCCTTCGCGACGCGCTTGATGGCTTCCTGCTCTTCCCGAGTGAACCGCCGCATCCGTCGTTCGTTCTTTGCAAGGTTCCTGAATTCCGTGCGGATTGCGTTCTCCATTCCGGAGCCTGAAAAGTTCGGCGCGCTGAGCTCGGCGCGCTCCATGAGGTTATCGAGTTCTTCGGCCTTCTTCGCGCGCGAGTACAACGACCGCGCTTCCTTGAGGGCCTTACCCTTGGCGGCGTCACCAGCCACCACGTCCCTTTCTGTCAGTGAATCGATGTAATCATCGATCTCATCGACCATACGGCCCGCAAGCCTGCGATCCGCTGGCTTGATCGAACCTTCCGCATCGTTCGCGATGCGCCGGAGTGTTTCCAGTTCTTGAAGGGTCAGAGATCCATTCTTGTCAGTGATTCGCCTCAGGGCTGCGGATGAATCAGGATGCAGGGCGGGATCAATCCCCTGCTTTTGCATGTCGGCCGCAATCCTGGTCTTGAGTGTGCTGAAGCTTTCGGGTGTTACAACGACTCCAGATTCGTCGGCTCGCTTGTAGGCAGCTTCGGCTGATTTCTTCAGGTCGGCTTTCGAGGGAGCCTTAGATACCGGTGCCAGTCCACCCTGCCGTCCTGTCGACGTGGCATTCTGGGTTGCCTCGTCAGCAACCACACCGCGACCCATAGGAGAAGGACGAGAGACATTGCCAGACACTTCAGCAGGTTTCGCCCGTCCCCTCAAGAGGACCGCTGGAATCGATTGAATCGCGGTATTTACGAATGTCGCGGCGGCTGGATTACCCTCTTCAGGAATTCTCAGCGGATCAAGCCCGTACTGAGCCGCCACAGGCGAGATACGGCTACCTGCCAGATCATTGATTGCCTGACCTGCGGCGTCGGCCACGTTTGCCAGCTTTTCGAACGGCATAGCGAGTGCGTCGGTAATCTTCTGGCCTGCTTCAGTGCGCGGCTTATAGGTCATCGCATTCCGCACTGCCTCGACGGTATTGCTGCCAGAGTTCTGCGGAATCACCCCGGCAGCCTCCAGGCCGCGCGCTCCAATGCCTGCGATGCCGGCGAGCGGGGTGGCGAACATGCCAGAGCCCATGCTGGCTATGGGTTCAAGCATGGCGCCGTAGTAGTTCCTCAGGAGATCGCTGCCGCTGTTCTGTAGCTCGGAGAACTTTGAAGACGGCTTCGATTCGTCTACGACAAAGCCATCCGGCAATTCCTCGTCGTCCAGAACGAAGCCATCCGGAAGCGCGTCACTCACTGCTTCACCCACTTACCGCCGCGAAATACGCGAATCTCGCCGGTTGTCGGATTTCTCGCGGTCTGGCCCTCGCGGTACTTGGAAGAGGGTGCCGATGTCGTCGAGCCACCGACGGTGGGCGTCTGAAGCCGCAAACGGACGCGTTCTTTGATATCGCGCAGAATCTGGCGGTTCGTCTTCTCGGTATTAGTTCGCGACGGAAGCTGCACGCCATATTGAGCCTGCTCGCGATCTGACAGCGTGCCTTCGCCGGGAATACGAAATACCGTTCGAAGTTCTGTCGAGAGCTGTTCGCGAAGATTGTCGAACCGCTGCGCATCTTCATAGTCGAATATCGAACCAGCTCTGCCGGAAATCCCACCAACACCGCCCTGCGCCGTAGTGTCGATTTGCTTGTCGAATTCACTCAGTACGTAGTCCATGGATGCCGCCGCTGGGGCCTTGGCCCCTTGCGCGCCGGCGGCTTCGCCGATCTCCTTCCCCTCGGCATCGACCCGCGCCTTCGTGCCCGGCGGGACAACCGGGCCGCCCCAATTGTACTCACCGGATCGAGTGTTGAACGTGCCCTGCTGTGTGGAGCCATCCGCGAGCGTACGAGTGACGTTCTGATACGACGGCGAATACTCCTGCCGCGGTGTGGCGTACCGCTCAAGGTCCGCGGGATCGTTGGTCTTCAGAAACTTCGCCCATGATACCGGCGTGTAGTCCCCCGGCTGATACTGCCCGTACGGATTCGCGGCGGGCTTGTTCATGAGCGCTTTGATCTGCGCTTCCATGTACTGCTTTCGCACGTCTTCCATCATCCGCTCTTGCGCTGCTTGCTGAGACTGCAGGGCGCTGGTGCCAAGGATCTGTCCAAAGGACCTGGGCGTTGTGGAGTAGCCAGAGTTTGCAAGAAGCGCGAGGCCCAGATTGCTCGCACCACCGAAAGGTGCAAGCGCCTGTTCCAGTTTCCCACCTCGTCCGGTGAATCCTGCAAGCTTCTGCAGGAATGTCGGGTCATCCGGTGCAACGGCCATGTCAGCTTCCTCCGAGATAGCCGAGCGCGGCACCGCCGAGCGCACCCCACAATCCCGCATATGGATTGCTGCTCACGCTGGAACCGATCTGCGAGCCGACCAACGCTCCACCAAGCGCCGATGCTCCGCTATTCCGATACAGCGGCGATGTCGTCGTAGAGCCCGCCGGAATGCCTCCCACGCGACCGAGATACCGATCCAGTGCCTGCTGTGGCGCTTCCTGATATTCGCGCGCGAGCCCTTCGATATCGGCGCCGACGCCACGAAGCTGCGCGAGGTCGACATAGTCCTGATTTGCAAGTGGCAGCACGGAGCCGAGCAATGCCTGCTGCTGACCTCGCTGCGCCTGGATGTCTTGGAACATCCGGTTCCGCTCGTTCTCGTACGCGCCACCGTAGATACCCGTCGCGAGATCGCCGAGTTGCTGCCCCCTCAACCCCTGCGCCGCGCTGATATTTCGGCCCGATCGGCCGAATTCACTCGCGAGCCCGCTCTGAGACGAGAGGCGCGCTCTTTCGAACATCGCGTCGAGATGCGGATTCGTGGCCCCGCCAAATTGCGATGTAATCGGCGTCTGCAACCCCTGCTGCACGAAGTTTTGAGCTGCGCCTACGAGCGGCGAACCCTGCGTGGCGCGATTCTGAGTACCGAGCAACGCCTGCTCGGTCTGCGGCGCGAAGGGTACGACCTGTGCGCCGTCCTGATAGAGTTCTCTCGCCTGCCCGAGCCCGTACTGAAGATACGGAAGCTGGTATGCCGGCGGCATTACCGTTGTGGTTTGAGTCGCCATCCTTTCAGTTCCCCATGCCGAGGTACGCGGGCACGGCATAGTCCGACTTGCCACCACGTGCGTCCTGCCACGTGATCGGGCTGCCGGACATGTACCGCTGGATCATGTCGATGGTCATGTTGGTGTGGGCGTCCTGCGCCTTGGACTGCTTCATCCCGCCCATGCTGTCGAACCAGGGCGTGATGACCTTTTCGTAAATGCTGTAGGCATCGTCGCCAGCGTCGATCTGGCCAGACTGGTAAGCCTGGTTGATCTTGGTCGCCATGTCGGCTGCGAACTTGTCATCATCCTTCGGGCCGTACTGGCCAGAGGCGCGCGGCGGATATGTGCTGCGAGATGCGCGGAATTCGCCGACCACGCCTTCTGTGAACAGCTTGGGGTCGGTGAACATGTTTCCGGCGCCAAGCTCGGCGTAGTACTGATCGCGCGTCTCGGTTCTAATCCCGCCGGAGCGCTTGCCCAGAAGTACGTCGGCTACAACTCGGTACTGAGCCCAACCTCGTGGTGGAGTGGCGGTATTGG
>Ga0105032_100071_pt1 | contig 11396 bp, 11 predicted proteins | sample RS_126metaG_FD_91481 | JGI IMG/M metagenome (GOLD analysis project Ga0105032, IMG submission 91481) | Switchgrass associated microbial communities from Austin, Texas, USA, to study host-microbe interactions - RS_126 metaG | ecosystem: Host-associated > Plants > Roots > Rhizosphere | place: USA... | reverse complement strand
TGGAACGCCACAACTTCGAAGTCGTCACCGCGAAGGACGGCCTGGATGCGCTGGAACGCATGGCCGAGCGCGTGCCCGACCTGATGCTGCTCGACATCGAAATGCCGCGCATGGACGGCTACGAATTGGCCACGACGATGAAGCTCGACCCGCGCCTGCGCAACGTGCCGATCGCGATGATCACCTCGCGCACCGGCGAAAAGCACCGCCAGCGCGCCTTCGACATCGGCGTCGAGCGCTACCTGGGCAAGCCGTACCAGGAGCAGGAGCTGATGCGCAACGTGTTCGATTTGCTGGGCCTGACCCGTGACCATGCCTGAGCCCACAGCCGCCCAACGCCAGCGCCGCGCGGCGCTGCTCGCGCAGCCGGGCGCCGCCAGCGACCGCCTGCGCGAAGCCTTGCGGCAGGCGGGCGCCCAGATCGTGCTGGTGGCCGATCCGGCGTCGATCGCCGTCGACGAAGTGATCGCGGCCGGGCCCGACAGCGTGCTGGTCGCGCTCGATCCGACCGTCGAAGGCCATCTGGAACGGTTCCATGCCGTGCTCGCCGATCCCGCGATCACCGTGATCTTCGACGAAGCCGAACTCGCCGCGCGCCGCGAAGGCTGGGATGCGGCGCGCTGGTCGCGCCATCTGCAGGCCAAGCTGTACGGCCACGACGACGTGTTGCCGCCGGGCCAGAGCGAAGGCGAAGACGAATACCCGCAACCCGGCATGCCGGTCACGCCGCAGCAGCATCACGCCGAAGCTTCTTTCGGCGACTACGTCGAAGAAGCCGACGACAGCAGGCTCGAAGCGCTGCCGACCGATGCGGTCGGCGCCGGCTTGGCCGAGGTCGACGAAGTGGATGCGGAAATGATCGAGCTCGACGGCGGCGACCTCGACACGATCGATTTCGCCAGCTTCGACATCAACGACGAGCGCGACGGGCCGCGCGCCGCGTCGCAGGAAACGGTCGCCGGGCTCGACGAATTCCTGTCTTCCGCCGCGATCGAAACGGCGGACGATGGCGATGTCGAAGCCGAAGCCCCTGCCGAGGATGTCCGTCCGCCCAGCTTCGACAGCCAGGATTGGAGCCTGGACGAAAGCGAGACGAGCCCCGTCGCGGCAGCGCGAACCGAAGAATCCGCCGCAGCGGATCGCCTCGAAGAGCTGGAGCGCCGCATCGCCGGCCTGTCGTTGGCCGATACCGACAGTTACGGCCAAGGGCCGATGCGCGGTGCCGTGCTGCTGTTGGCCGGATTGGGCGGTCCGGATGCGGTGCGCCAGATATTGAAAGGCCTGCCCGCCGATTTTCCGCGCCCGGTATTGGTGCGTCAGCGTTTGGACGGAGGCCAGTACGACAAGCTGGTCGGCCAGATGGCGCGCGCATCGGCGATGCCGGTGGCGCTGGCGGAAGCCGGCGTTGCGCTGGAACCTGCCCGCGTGTACGTGATGCCGCCGAACCTGGGCCTGGAGCGCCAGGGCTCCGCGCTGCGCTTCGCCGATGCGGCCGATCCGTTCGAGGCGTTGCCGGCGAACGACACCGCCATCGTCGTGCTGAGCGGCGGCGATGCCGCCGCGGTCGACCCGGTCATGCGTCTGGCGGCGGCGGGCGCGCTCGTGGCCGGCCAATCGGCGGAAGGTTGCTTCGAACCCGGCGCTGCGAACGACGTCGTGTCGCGCGGCGGCGAAACCGGCTTGCCTCCGCGTCTGGCCGAACGCCTCACCGAACGCTGGCCGGCTTGATTCTTTTGTGGGAGCGGCTTCAGCCGCGAGCTCTTGATCTTGCGGTAAAGGAACGAACATGGCCACTACCCACGACATCCGCGGCGTCCTGATCCAAGTGAGCGGCGCGCGCCTGTTGCTGCCGAACGCGACCATCGCCGAAGTGCTGTCGTACGCGCAGCCGGAACCGGTGGAGCGGGCGCCGGAATGGCTGTTGGGCCGGATCCGCTGGCGCGGCTGGCGCCTGCCGTTGATCGCATTCGCGCGCCTGGCCGGCTTCGCAGAAGAAACCGGCGCCCTGGGCAACAAGGTGCTGGTGCTCAAGGCCTTGGGCGGCGATCCGAAACTGCCGTATTTCGCCGTGCTTACCCAGGGCTTCCCGCGCCTGGTGACGGTGGCCGAGCAGGAACTGGCGGCCGATGCGGACCAGAGCGATCTGCCGCCCGGTGTCCAGGCGCGCGTGCTGCTGCGCGAAGACGCGGCGTTGTTGCCGGATCTGGCGGCCGTCGAAAGCCGGATCGGCGAGGCGCTGCAAACCGCAGCGACCTGATCCTACCGCGGTCGCCGCTTTTGTAGGAGCGGCTTTAGCCGCGAGCTCTTTACCGCAAAATCGCGGCTTCGTCGCGATTGGATATACAAAGCTCGCGGCTAAAGCCGCTCCTGCGAAAAGCGTATGCGGCATCAAAGATCGCCGAAGCGCGACTGCAGCGCTGCGATCGCGGCCAATCCCGCGGTTTCGGTGCGCAGCACGCGCGGCCCCAAACGCAGCCCCACGAAGCCGGCCGCGCGCAGCGTGTCGCGATCGCGCGGCGACCAGCCGCCTTCGGGGCCGATCGCGATCGCGACGCCCCCGGATCCGGGCGGCGCCAGGGAATCGCTAGTGTGCTCGCCGTTCGGGTCCAGGATCAGCTTCGACGCATCCGGCGCGATGCTCCGGCCCGCGGCCGCGGCGGCGAGCGTCGCAGGCGTCGCCAGTTGCGGAATCCGGGCGCGTCCCGACTGCTCGCAGGCCGACACGACGACGTTGCGCCAATGCGCGACCCGTTTCTCGCTGCGCTGCGCATCCAGCTTCACTTCGGTGCGCTCGGCCACCACCGGGACGATGGCGGACACGCCGAGTTCGGTGGCCTTCTGCAGGATCAGGTCCATCTTCTCGCCGCGTGCGATGCCCTGCAGCAGGACGATGCGCAGCGGCGACTCGTTGCCGATTTCGCGGGCGTCGACGACTTCCGCCTCTACGCCGCGCTTGTTCGCCGAGAGCAGGCGCGCGCCGTAGTCGCGGCCGTCGCCGTTGAACAGCGCGCAGGCGTCGCCTTCGCTCAGGCGCAGCACGCGCACCAGGTGCGCCGCGGCATCTTCGGGCAGAACCACCCGCATGCCGACGGCGAGCGGCATGTCGACGAAGGAGCGGGTCAGGCGCATGCGAGCCGCCACCGAACGGAATGCCGCAGTTCCCCCCTCTGGAAAAGGGGGGCGGGGGGGATTTGCCGTTGATGTTGCGCTTGCCCGAAACGAAAGAGCAAAGTCGAAAGCAAATCCCCCGGTCCGCTGCGCGGCCCGCCCCCTTTTTCAAAGGGAGCGACAGCAGAAAGCCGTCGGCTTGCAGGCATCACGCCGTCGCCTCATCGATTGCTTCGCGCGTGACGCGCGCAAGCAAATCGAGCTGTTCGTCGTCGACGCAATAGGGCGGCATCCAATAGAGGATGTCGCCCAGCGGCCGCAGCAGCACGCCGCGACGCAGCGCCGCGCGGTAGGCGCGCAGCCCGATCCGCTCGGCCGGATCGAACGGCGTGCGCTTGTCGCCGTCCCGGGTCAGCTCGAAAGCGGCGATCATGCCGGCCTGGCGCGCATCGGCGACGTGCGGATGGCGAGCGAGCGGTTCGGCCAACGCCGCCATCTTCGCCGACGTCGTCCGGTTGCGCGCAAGCACGTCGTCGGTGTCGAAAATCCGCAACGAAGCCAATGCCGCCGCGCAGGCCAGCGGGTTGCCGGTGTAGCTGTGCGAATGCAGGAAGGCGCGTTCGCGCGAGTCGTCCAGGAAGCCGTCGTAGATCTCCTGCGTCGCCAGCACCGCCGCCAGCGGCAGGAAGCCGCCGGTCAGGCCTTTCGACAGGCACAGCAGGTCCGGCACGACGCCGCTCTGTTCGCTGGCGAACATCGTGCCGGTGCGGCCGAAACCCACCGCGATCTCGTCGGCGATCAAAAACGCGCCGTGCACGTCGCACAACTCGCGCGCGCGGCGCAGGTAGGCCGGGTCGTGCATGCGCATGCCGCCCGCGCATTGCACGCGCGGCTCGAGGATCACCGCGCAGACTTCGCCGACGTGGTCGTCGAGCAGGCGCGCCAGCGCATCGGCCGCGTCTTCGGCATGGCCGGCGGCGCTTTGCCCGGTTCGCGCCAGGTAAGCGTCCGGCGAAGGCGCGAACAGCGCTTCGGCCAGCAGCGGCGCGTAGGTGCGCCGATACAGCGGGATGTCGCCGACCGCCAACGCGCCCAGCGTTTCGCCGTGGTAGCCGTTCTCGAGCGCGACGAACTTGGTGCGCCGCGTCTCCCCACGGTTGCGGTGCCAGTGGAACGCCATCTTCAGCGCGACTTCGACGCCGGCCGAGCCGTTGTCCGCGTAGAACACCTTGGCCAGCGGCGCGCGCCCGGCTTGGCGCGGCGCGATCGCCAGCAGCCGCTCGGCCAGTTCCACCGCCGGCTCGTGCGAGCATCCGGCCAGGATCACCTGCTCGAGCGTGCGCGCCTGGCGCGCGATCGCCTCGGCGATGCGCGGTTCCGCATGGCCGAACAGGTTGGTCCACCAACTGCTGACCGCATCCAGCGTGCGGCTGCCGTCCGGGCCGATCAGCCAGGCGCCTTCGCCGCGCGCCACCGGCAGCAGCGGCAGCACGTCCGGGTGCTCGCGCATCTGCGTGCAGGGATGCCATAGCACGGCCAAGTCGCGCGCGCGCCAGCGGTCCGCGTCCGTTATCATCGACGGGTCATGATTTCCGTTCGCCATCGCCGCATTATCCCTTGCCCGGCCGTTTCGCGCTTCACTTCGCGGAGCCGGGCGCCGTGACCCGCCGCTTGCCCACCATCCACGGCATCACCGAGCACGACGCCGGCCCCTACCGCATGGAGCGGCTGGACCTGGAGTTCGGCAACGGCGAGCGCCGCAGCTTCGAACGCCTGCACGGCCGCGGCCACGGCGCGGTCGCGGTGGTGCCGATGCTCGACGACGACACGGTGCTGCTGGTGCGCGAATACGCCGCCGGCATGCACCGCTACGAACTGGGCCTGGTCAAGGGCCGGATCGACGCCGGCGAAACGCCGGAACAGGCCGCCGACCGCGAGTTGAAGGAAGAAGCAGGCTACGGCGCGCGATCGTTGACGGTGTTGCGCTCGCTCACGCTGGCGCCGGTGTACATGAGCCACCAGACGGCGCTGGTGATCGCCCGCGACCTGTATCCGGAACGTTTGCCGGGCGACGAGCCCGAGGAGTTGGAAGTGGTGCCGTGGAAGCTGGACGATCTGCACGAACTGATCCTGCGCGAGGATTTTTCCGAGGGGCGTTCGATCGCGGGCTTGTTCATCGCCCGCGAATGGCTGAGGCGCGGCGATGCCGGTAAGCGCTGAGCTGCGCGAAGAAGTCGTCGCGCTGGCGCGCGAAGCGGCGGCCGCGATCCTGGCGGTGTACGAAGGCGCATTCGACGTCGAACGCAAGGCCGATGCGAGCCCGCTGACCGCGGCAGACCTGGCTTCGCACCGCCGCATCGTCGACGGATTGGCGCGATTGACGCCCGATATCCCGGTGTTGTCGGAAGAAGCGGCCGACGAAACCTCCTCCGCCGAACGTCGCCTCTGGGACCGGCTGTGGCTGGTCGACCCGCTCGACGGCACGCGGGAATTCGTCAATCGCAATGGCGAATTCACCGTCAACATCGCCCTGATCGAGCACGGCGCGCCGGTGTTCGGCGTGATCCAGGCGCCGGTCGGCGGCGCGCTGTGGCACGGCGAAGCCGGTGTCGGCGCGTTCCGCCGCGACGGCGACGTGGAGCGCGCGATCCGGGTGCGCTCGCCGGCCGCATCGCCGCTGCGCGTCGCGGCCAGCCGTTCGCACCGCGATCCGCGCACCGAAGCGCTGATGGCGCGGATCGGCGAGGTAGAAACCGTCGCACGCGGCTCATCGCTGAAGTTCTGCTTGTTGGCCGAAGGCGGCATGGACGTATATCCGCGCTTCGGCCCGACCAGCGAATGGGACACGGCGGCGGGGCAGTGCATTTTGGAAGCGGCGGGCGGCGCGGTGATCGATCCGAAAGGCAGGCCGTTGCGCTACAACCAGCGCGACACGATCCTCAACGGCGACTTTTTGGCGCTGGGGGATCCGGAGTTGCCGTGGCGGGAATGGCTTTAGCCCTGCCGTCATTCCCGCGAAGGGGAACTGGGCGACTTTCGCTTCGCGTCTAAAGTCACCGGATTCCCGCTTCGCGGGAATGACGGCAAAAAAACGGAGCGATGGCGTGGCGAACAACGAATCCAACATCCAGCGCCTCCTCGACATCATGGCGCGCCTGCGCGACCGTGAGAGCGGCTGCCCTTGGGACGTCGAACAAACCTTCGCCACCATCGTCCCGTACACCATCGAAGAAGCCTACGAAGTCGCCGACGCGATCGACCGCGGCGACCTGCCGGCGTTGAAGGAAGAACTCGGCGACCTCTTGCTGCAGGTCGTCTTCCACGCCCGCATGGCCGAAGAGCAGGGCGCTTTCGCCTTCGCCGACGTGGCCGCCGCGATCTCGGACAAGATGACCCGCCGCCATCCGCACGTGTTCGGGGACGCCGAAGTCGGGGACGCCGCCGCGCAGACCGTGGCCTGGGAAGAGCACAAGCGCCGGGAACGCGAATCGAACGGCGACGAAGACCGTTCCGCGCTGGCCGGCATCGCGCGCGGCCTGCCCGAGTGGCAGCGCGCGATCAAGCTGCAGAACCGCGCGGCCAAGGTCGGGTTCGACTGGCCCGGGCCGGCGCCGGTGATCGACAAGCTGCATGAGGAAATCGACGAAGTCCGCGCCGAATTCGCGGCGCTGGAGGCGGCGCCCGGCGATCCCGGCGTTCGCGAGCGCCTGGAGGACGAGATCGGCGACCTGCTGTTCGTCTGCGCGAACATCGCCCGCCACGCCCAGGTCGATGTCGGCGCCGCGCTGCGCCGCGCCAACTCGAAGTTCGAACGCCGCTTCCGGGCGATGGAGGCCTTGGCCCAGGCGGACGGCACCGCGCTTGCGGGCTTGCCGCTGGAAGAGCAGGATCGCTATTGGGATCGGGCCAAGGCTGCAGAACGCGGCTGAAGTACGCTTCCGGCTTTGTAGAGCGGGGCTTGCTCCGCTGCTTTGGCGCCCTACGCGTTTTTGTGGGCGGCTTCAGCCACGAGCTTTTTTGCCGATTGCGGTCTGAATGAGCTTGCGGCTGAAGCCGCTCCTGCAAAAGAGCAACGGCAGCGGAGCAAGCCCCGCTCTACAAAGCCGAAGCCGGCAAACGAGGGGAGACATCGCCATGAGCCGTTTCGCCAATTTCCGCGAGTTCTATCCGTTCTATCTGAGCGAGCACAGCAACAAGATCAGCCGCCGTTTGCATTTCATCGGCAGCTGCGGCGTGCTGGGGCTGGCCGCGCTGGCGATCGTGCAGCGCAATGGCTGGTGGCTGCTGGCCGCGCTGTTCTGCGGCTACGGCTTCGCCTGGGTCGGCCATTTCTTCTTCGAGAAGAACAAGCCGGCGACGTTCAAGCACCCGTTCTATTCGTTCGCCGGCGACTGGGTGATGTTCAAGGACATCCTCGTCGGCAAGGTCAAGTTCTAGTTGGGTGGGCCTCGGCCCACCATCGCCATCTCGCCGCGCGACGAATAATCCTCGAGGCTTCGAGTCCGGTTTCGAGAATGGTCCGCCGCCGCTGCGCCATGGCGTCGGTGGGCCAAGGCCCACCCTACGTCACTCCATAAAAATGAGCCAGGCCGCCACCGCGATCAGCGCGAACCCGGCCCAGTGGTTCCACTTCAGCGGTTGGCCCAGGTAGCCGGCCGAGAACGCCGCGAACACCAGCAGCGTGATCACTTCCTGCATGCCCTTGAGCTGCGGCGCGGAATACACCGCCGAACCCCAGCGGTTCGCCGGCACCTGCAGGCAGTACTCGAAGAAGGCGATGCCCCAACTGGCCAGGATCGCCCAGAACAGCGGGGTGCTTTTGTACTTCAGGTGCCCGTACCAGGCGAACGTCATGAAGATGTTCGAGCCCAGCAACAGCAGGATAGGCATGAGTCTTTCGGGAGTCATAAGGTGGCCTAGGAGATGGCTTGGTTGGATTAACAACTGCCTTCACATTGTCTCGACCCGCGAATTGGCACCTTTCACAAAGCTGAAGGAACGGGGGAGTCCATGAGGAACCCGCAAGAGCCCGCCGGGCTTGTACTGATCGTAGAAGACAACCGCAACATTTCGGAAATGGTCGGCGAGTATCTGGAGGGCCGCGGCTTCGAGGTCGACTATGCCGCCGACGGCCTGGACGGCTACCGCCTGGCCACCGAAAACAATTACGACGTGATCGTGCTGGACCTGATGCTGCCGCGCCTGGACGGCATCGAAGTCTGCCGCCGGCTGCGCGAGGAAGCGCGCAAGTCGACGCCGGTGCTGATGCTGACCGCGCGCGACACGCTGGACGAAAAGCTGACCGGCCTGGGCGCCGGCGCCGACGACTACCTGACCAAGCCGTTCGCGATCCAGGAACTGGAAGCTCGCCTGCGCGCGCTGATCCGCCGCGAACGCCGCCAGGTCGGCGCCGAAGTGCTGAAGGTGGCGGACCTGGTGTTGGACCCGGCCAGCCTGCGCGCGACCCGCGGCGGCACCGAGCTGCAACTGTCGCCGATCGGTCTGAAACTGCTGACCATCCTGATGCGCGAGTCGCCGCGCGTGGTCAGCCGCCAGGAAATCGAGCGCGAGATCTGGGGCAACGGATTGCCGGATTCGGACACGCTGCGCAGCCACCTGTACAACCTGCGCAAGACCATCGACAAGCCTTTCGACCGCCCGTTGCTGCATACCGTGCAGAGCGCCGGCTATCGGATCGCCGATATCGAACACCCGCCCGCGTAGCGCCCGCCGATGGCGCAGGGTTTGCCGCGCAAGATCAAGGTCGCCTTCATCCTGCAGGCGGTGATCGCCAGCTTGGCGATCGTCGTAGGCGTGTTCGCGATCAACCTGACGCTGAAGCAGCGGTTTCTCGAGCACCGCATGCAGGTGCAGGCGGATTTCTATTGGCGCAGCTGGGAACGCGATCCCGCGGCTGCGCTGCCGATGGGCATGGTGCTGAAGGGGCATATCGTTCCCGCAGGCGCGACGGCGGCGATGCCGCAGGACTTCGCGGGCCTGGAAAAGCTGGTCGAGGGTTTCCACGCGCTGCAGAACGGGCGCACCGCGTACATCGACGACCGTCCCGCCGGCCGGCTTTACCTGAGCTACGACACCGCCTTCGTCGACGAATTGACGCTGTGGATGGCCGCCGTGCCGATCCTGTTCGCGCTGTTGGCGATCTGGATCGTCAGCTGGTTGACCTACCGCGCTTCGCGCCGCTTGGTCGAACCGGTGTCGTGGCTGGCGCGCGAAGTGTCGGAATGGGACCCTCAGCAGCCGGATGCCGGCGCATTGGCGCCCGAACGCCTGCCGCGCGCCGTCGAAGGCGAAGTCAGGCAACTGGCCGACGCGCTGCATTCGCTGGCCGTGCGCATCGGCGCGTTCCTGACCCGCGAGCGCGCGTTCACCCGCGACGCCAGCCACGAACTGCGCACGCCGCTCACCGTGGTGCGGGTCGCCGCCGATCTGCTGATCGCCGATCCCGATCTGCCGCCGCGCACGCAGCGCTCGCTGCAGCGCATCCAGACCGCCGCCCGCGACATGGAAGCGGTGATCGACGCGTTCCTGGTATTGGCGCGCGAAGCCGACGTGGCCCCGCAGAGCGAGGACTTCAACGTCCGCGACGTGGTGTACGAGGAGGTGGCCAGCGTGCGGCCGCTGCTGGCGCGCAAGAAGGTGCACTTGGAGGTGATCGAGGAAACTCCGTTGCGCCTGCACGCGCCGCCGCGCGTGTTGGGCGTGATGGTCGGCAACCTGCTCGGCAACGCCTGCCAGTTCACCGACGAAGGCAAGATCGAAATCCGCATCGGCGCCGATCGCATCGTGGTGCGGGACACCGGCATCGGCATGAACCGCGACGAACTGGAAAAAGCCTTCGAGCCTTTCTACCGCGCCGACACGGCGAATCCGATCGGGAAGGGCATCGGCCTTTCCATCGTCAGGCGTCTGGGCGAGCGTTTCGGCTGGCCGGTTTCGCTGGAGAGCGTACCGGGCGAGGGCACGACGGCGACCATCGTTTTCGCCTGATGCCGCCGCTTTTTTGTGGGAGCGGCTTCGGCCGCGAGCTTTTTCGGCATTTGCCATAGAACCAGAGAGCTCGCGGCCGAAGCCGCTCCCACAAAAAGCGGGAGGCCGCTCCAAGCGCCTATTCCCGTCCTTTTGCGACGGTATGCCTCGTCCGAGCATCCAGACCCGGACGGCGCCGGAACTATCGGCTCCCGTTAAGCTCTACTGTCAACCCTTTCATGGCGGATGCGTTAGCGTCCGTCGAACCCCGGCGACCGCACCGCATGAGCGCAACCCGCAAACCCGCTTCCCGCCGCAACGTCCGCCGGATCGGCATCGCCGTCGCCGTCCTGGCGCTGGTCGCCGTCGCCGCCTGGTTCTGGAACCGGCACAAGGCCGCTTCCGTCGAAAGCGGCTACCGCACCGCCGCCGTCGAGCGCGGCGATATCCGCGTCGCGATTTCCGCCACGGGCACGCTCAGCGCCATCTCCACGGTCACCGTCGGCAGCCAGATCTCGGGCCAGGTGACCGACGTGCTGGTCGACTTCAACAGCCGGGTCAAGAAGGGCGACGTGATCGCCAAGATCGATCCGTCCAGCTACGAGGCGCAGATCGAGCAGGGTTCGGCCGCCATCGCCAGCGCGCAAGCCTCGCTGCGGCAGATGCAGGCGACCCTGCACAACGCGGAGTTGGACTACCGGCGCAAGGCGGACCTCGGCAAGCAGAAGCTGGTCGCGCAAAGCGACGTCGACCTGGCCCGCGCCGCGCGCGACCAGGCCCAGGCGCAAGTGAACTCGGCGCAGGCGCAGATCCGCCAGCAGACCGCGTCCACCCGCAACACGCGCATCAACCTGGAACGCACCGTGATCCGTTCGCCGGTGGACGGCGTGGTGCTGACCCGCACCATCGAGCCCGGCCAGACCGTCGCCGCCAGCCTGCAGGCGCCCGAGCTGTTCAAGATCGCCGAGGACCTGGCGAAGATGAAGATCGAACTGGCGGTGGACGAAGCCGACATCGGCCAGGTCAAGGAAGGCCAGCGCGTCAGCTTCACCGCCGATGCGTTCGGCGACCGCCAGTTCCGCGGCGTGGTCGATCAGGTGCGCTTGTCCGCGACCACCACCAACAACGTCGTGACGTATCCGGTCGTGGTGACCGTGGACAACAGCGACGGCACCCTGCTGCCGGGACTCACCGTCAACGCCGAGATCGAAGTCAGCCGCCGCAGCGGCGTGTTGAAAGTGAGCAACGCCGCTTTGCGCTACAAGCCGACCGGCGAGGAAGGCGAAGGCTCGCCCCAGGGC
>Ga0105032_100069_pt1 | contig 11670 bp, 9 predicted proteins | sample RS_126metaG_FD_91481 | JGI IMG/M metagenome (GOLD analysis project Ga0105032, IMG submission 91481) | Switchgrass associated microbial communities from Austin, Texas, USA, to study host-microbe interactions - RS_126 metaG | ecosystem: Host-associated > Plants > Roots > Rhizosphere | place: USA... | reverse complement strand
TGAACGCGGAATGGTTGGACGCCGCCGCCAGCGTCTGCGCGCCGCGCGCGACGTCGATCAGGTTCGCCTGCAGCACGCCGGCCAATGCGCCCATCGTACCGACCGCCGTCACCGCGGGCAGTATCGTCCACAACGAATGCGCCGCGAACGGGAACATGGCCAGCAGCAGCGCCGACCACGCGAGGATCAACGCCACGGCACGGAACCGGAATCGGTCGAACAGCCAGCCGCCCGCCAGATTGCCCAGGATGCCGCCGATGCCGAACGCCACCAGCCCGAACGGCGTCCACGATTCCGGTACGCCGGTGACGTGGATCATCGTCGGCGCCAGATAGCTGAAGACGCAGAACATGCCCGAGAAGCCGATCGCGCCGATGCCCATCGCCAGCCACACCGGCGTCCGGTTGAAGTCGCGCAGTTCTTGGATCGGATCCTGGTGCGGTTCGTCCGGATCGGGTGGCAGCGTGCGCGCGACCATCGCCACGGTGAGCGCCGCGATCGCCGCCACCAGCACGAACGCGTAGCGCCAGCCGAATGTTTGCCCGAGCCAGGTCGCCAGCGGATTGCCGACCAGCAGCGCGATGGCCAGGCCCAGCATGACGCGGCTCACCGCCACGCCGCGCCGTTCCAGCGGGCTGATCGACGCCGCCACCAACGCTCCGACGCCGAAGTAGGCGCCGTGCGGCAGGCCGGCGACGAAGCGCGCCAGCAGCATCGTCGCGTAGTTCGGCGCCAATGCGCTGGCCAGGTTGCCGAATGCGTAGAACGCCATCAGCGCCAGCAGCATCGGCCTGCGCCGCAACCGCGCGCCGAGGATCGCCAGCAGCGGTGCGCCGACCACCACGCCCAACGCGTAAGCGCTGATCACGTGCCCGACCTGCGGCTCGTTAACGCCCAGGCCGCGCGCGATGTCCGGCATCAGCCCCATCACCACGAACTCGCTGGTGCCGATGGCGAAACCGCCCAGCGCCAACGCGAACAGGATCAGGGTGACCGCACGCGGCGCGAGCGCCGGTCCGGGGGAAAGGCGGCAATGCGCCATACCGCAGGCCTTTTCTCAAGGGATGCAGGCATTATTGTGCATCGCAGCACATCAGTGAAGCCCTGCGGCCATATCGCAGCGTTGGCGTTCCTGCTTTGGCTGTCATCCCGAGCGCAGCGAGGGATCTGCTTCTGCTTTCCGCGAGTTCAAGCAGATCCCTCGCTGCGCTCGGAATGACAGAGCGGGAACTCGGCCCGCCTGGAGGAAGACCGATCCTTCGCACTTGTAGATCCCGCCATCGCTGCTTCGCCGCACCTCGCAACGCCCGCTTCCGGGCCATCCGAGAACCGAACGATGATCGCCAACGCGAACCCCTACCTGAACTTCGACGGCAACGCCCGCGAAGCCTTCGACTGATGCGGGTGGAATGGGCCGAAAAATACGGCATCTGCGCCGACAATTTCGGCGTGCAGTGGATGGTCAGCTACACGGGCTCGGCGACGTTCGCCGGTTTATGCGCCGTCCGCGCGGCGGCGGCGTCAAGCCGTCAGCCGCGCGGCCGTGGGCACCCAGCGCGCCTGCCCGGCGTGTTCGGCCGCGAACTCGCGCACGAACAGGCGCAACGGGCCGGCCGGCCCGGAGCCGAGCCCGGTTTCCTTGAAATCCAGCCGCCACAGCGTGCGGATGGACGCGGCATTGCCGATGTCGGTGCTGGCGTGCACGCCGGGCCAGCGCAGTTCGTCGCGCACGTGCGCGAGCAGCGCATCGCCCGCTTCCATCGCATAGCCGCGCCCGCGCCAGCGCGCGCTCAGCGCGAAAGCCAGTTCCAGCTGATGCGGATTCTGGAACGGCCACAGCCAGAACATGCCGGCCAGGTGATTCGTGTCGTGCGCGCGCACCGTCCAACCGCCCGCGCCGCGCTCGGCCTGCAGGCTGCGCGAACGCAGGATCATCTGCGCGACGTCGGCCGCGTCCAGGCGCTGGTCGTCGAACAGGAAACGGCGCACCGACGGCTCGCCGACCAGGGCCAGCGCCTCCTCGGCGTCCTCGTGGCGAAGCGGGGCCAGCCGCAACCTGCACGTGTCGATGATCGCCATGGGAAAGGTCCGCAAACGGGGGAGGTTCATTGGACGCCGCAACGGCGTTTGCGCCCACTGCCGTGCGGGCCGGAACCGCGCCTTTCCTTCGGCAGGGCGGCCGGCGGCTCGAAGCATCGGTTTTCGTAAGAGCGGCTTTAGCCGCGAGCTCTCTCCTTCAAATCGCGGCATAGCAAGGATTTTGAGAGAGAAAGCTCGCGGCTAAAGCCGCTCCTGCGAAAAGCGGTATCGCGCGCCTGTTCATGGCAGGCGTTGTCCGTCGCCACGGCCTTCCTGCGTTCGCTCTGCTATCGATTTCACCATTGTCCGGCCATTTAGGAAACGCCGGCATTTGGCGCGCAAATTGCGTCCTGATTCCGGATGAACCGCCATCGAGGCAAAAGCCATGCTCCGCTCGCTTCGCACCAGTCTGGCGCTGGCGGCCTTCGGGTTCCCGGTTTGCGCGGCTTGGGCCCACGGCGGCGGCCTCGACCGCCATGGTTGCCATCACGACCGTAAAAACGGCGGCTACCATTGCCATCGCGAACCCCGTGCGGCGACGCACGGCGATGCCCGCGGCGCGGGTAACAATCTGACCGATTACGTCACACCGGTTCGCGTCCGCACGTCACAAAACGCCGGCGCCTTCAGGAACTGCAGCGCGGCCCGCGCCGCCGGCGCCGCGCCGGTGCGCCGCGGAGAACCGGGCTACGGACCGCATCTGGACCGCGACGCCGACGGCGTGGGGTGCGAACGATGACCGGGCCGCGTCATCCATCGGCACAGGACGAATCGCACCCGATCGCCGCCATCGGCGCGGTGAAAACCCGGGTGCTGCTGCTGTTGATCGCGCTGGTCGTGCTGGGCACGGTGGCGGCGGTGATCGGCTCGCATTTCCTGTTGAAGGACGAAGCGTCGGCGGAGACGCCTGCGCCGCAGCGCTCGACCGCGCCGGCCGATACCCCTGCGCGTTGATCCCTGCGGCCGCGCACCTGCGCTAATCATGTCGCGCATCGCGAGCGCGACGCCTTTGTAGAGTCGAGCCTGCTCGACTGCTTTCAGCCGTCATTCCCGCGAACGGGGACTGCGAAGGCAGGATGCCGGAGCGAACATCGCGCAGCGATGGCCCGAAGAGCAGGCCGCAGGAGCGGCCTGTCCAGCGACTTCGCTTTTGCATCTTGGACGGACAGCTCGCGGTTGCAGCAGCCCCTACAAGTCTTCAGGATGCGAGGTCTTTGTAGAGTCGAGCCTGCTCGACTGCTTTCAGCCGTCATTCCCCGCGAACGCGGGACTGCGAAGGCAGGATGCCGGAGCGAACATCGCGCAGCGATGGCCCGAAGGGAAGGCCGCAGGAGCGGCCTGTAATCCAGCGACTTTGCTTTTTTGCACCCGGGTCGGAAAAGCTCGCGGCTGAAGCCGCTCCCACAAGTCTCAGCAAATTGGTGGACCGACTCCGATTTTTTATCGGTGTCAGCGGTCTTCCTCTCTCTTCGCAGCATCGCGCTCGAAGCAATGGCGGCCCGCCGGATGGCTCCATTTTTCGTCGCTCCAGCTTTCTTCGCCTTCCGGCAGTTGCGCGGTATCGGTGGCGAACTCCGCGCACATCCGGAAGCGGCGCGCGTCGACGGCTTCGTAGTCGTAGCCCGCATCGGTGCCGGGGTCGCGCGGCAAGCGGCGACCGGGTTCCTGCGCCAACGTGGCCAGATCGCGCGGCAGTCGTCCGTGCTGTTCCCGATAAGCCCGCACGCCACGCTCGATGCGCGCCAAGTCCTGCACGCGCCGTTCGTCGAGCCGCCGCTCGCGCTGCGCGGAAGGCCCGCCCATCACGACGATCGCCGTCGCCACTGCCGCCACGACGATCGCGGTAGCCGCGATCGCGAGCGAGCGTCCCGCATTTCCGCTCACGCTTCTTTCTCCTCGCGGCGCAGGTCAGCGAGGTAGTAGCCGAAGATCGCGCCGGCGATGACCGCGGCGACGATCACCTTCAGCACGAAGCGGATGGTCAGCTCGCCGCCCAGCAGGTTGTAGACCAGGGTGATCATGTCGCCGATCAGCACCGCCGCGGCGACGAACAAGGTGAGATAGGTCAGCCAGCGCCGCACGGCGGACAATCGTTTGACGGGATTGCGCGCGAGTTCTTTGCCCAGGTAGCGCGCGACGAACAGGAACACGGGGAAGGCGATGATCACCGAGGCGGTGGACCAGCGGATCGATTCGCTCACGCGTCTGAAGGCGTAAACGTCGGCGGCCGGATCGGGCCAGGCGCGGTTGATCAGGTCGAACACCAGGCTGCCCAGGTGCCAGGCCGCCCAGTACAGGGAGGCGAACAGCACCAGGTAGAGGAACGCTTCCCGGGCCGACAGATAGGGCCGCGGTTTGGGGACGGCGACGGGGAAGTCGACGTCGGCATAGGCGTTAAGCGCGGCGCGGATTTGTTCGGGGGGCCAGCCGGCTTGGGTTAGGGCGGTTTCGATTACAGGGCGGGAAGAGCCTCGGGCCAGCGCTTCGCGGACGAAGAGTTCTAGGTCTTGGGTGGCTGCGGCCATGAGTCCACCGATATTTATAGGTATTAAGCGTTTAGTTGATCTTATGGTTAGCTACTGCCGACCGGCTATAGATGGCTAGATCTTCGCTGGAAATGGAAGAGGCTGGCACCAGCTCGTAGTGTTGCTCCGAAACCACCCTGACTTCGTTGTCCTGCATCGCGAGTTCGAACATTGCTATCTTGCTATTGGTGATGAACTGAGCCGATACCGGACGACAATGCAACAAGGGAAACTTCTGAGCGCAACATGCGATGTCCTGCTCGGTTTGTTGACGACCGTGTCTGTCCTTGCCTCCTTTTGCCTGGACTGGAACGATGTATTGACAGCCATGGCGGTCGAGTCCCACATAAAGTTCGTCAATCTCGATCTGACCGATGCTCTTAACCGTCGTTCGCAGATGGTTTTGCAAAGAGGAGGCCGCAATGCCTAAAAAAACGTCGATCAATCGGTTGTATCGCACCTTAGCCAGCAGCGCTTGCTCATCACCGAGAGCATAGGCGCCGATTATTTCAGGAGTTGCGTCGGGGATCTTTACGACAACGAGGTTTTGCCGAGGCGTGATATCGAGAGGTTTGACGAGCCGGAATTCGTATTTCGAGATCCCCGCGCCCGCGATGATCCATTCGTAGCCTTCAGGGGCCGTCTCAATGATCGATGCGGGAAGTGGATATCGATATTTAAACGAATAGATCGCATCACCAAGATTCCTCGGGAGCTCAATGCCTTTATCCTTCGCGATCCCGGCGAATTCGTCGCGCTCGAAAGGCACTTTAGTTGCCCCCGTCCTGTATCGCCTGCGGAAGACTTCGCTCACTATCTCGGCATAGCGGTTCGGCTTAGTTGCTCGTTTAGCCACAATCTTCCCCTAGAAGGCTGCCATGCCGCTCTCGCGGCTAGCCCAGTTCCTTTCGAAGCTTTTCGGCCAAACGCTCCGGCCTTTTGAGCTCGCATTCCCAAACTATAACCACCTTCCAGCCCAGGGTGCGAAGCTTGCGCCTCTTGCGAGAGTCTCGCCGCCTATTGCCCTCGATCTTCTCGACCCAGTATTCGACTCTGGATTTAGGCATCTTCGTGCGCTTGCACGCGTGTCCATGCCAGAAGCACCCATGGACAAAGATGGCAATCCCGCGCCCCGGAAGGACAATGTCCGGAGTACCCGGTAGATCCCGACGATGGATCCGAAATCGATAGCCCAAGCGGTGCAACAGCGACCTTACCCCGATCTCGGGCTTCGTGTTCGCCCCTCGTATACGGGACATCAGCCAGCTGCGGCGTTCGGCGGATAATCTATCCACAGGCACTCAATCTAAGAATCTGAGACTTCGTTCGGGATGATACGTCGAAGACACCCCAGGAGTTCCCTCACGCGTCCCTGGGGACTCCCCCGATCGACTTTCCTGTACGGACCATCTATACTCGTCGCCCATGAGCAGACCCATTGGTATCGACCTTTTCGCTGGCGCAGGCGGACTCAGCCTGGGATTCGAGCAAGCCGGTTTCGACATAGTAGCGGCAGTCGAGATCGACCCCGTGCATGCCGCCGTTCATGAGTTCAACTTTCCGCACTGTAAGGTGATACCTCATTCAGTCACGGATATCACAGGCGAAACGATTCGCGCGGCCGCAGGCATCGGCTCGAAGAAGGTCGATGTCGTGTTCGGCGGCGCTCCCTGCCAGGGTTTTTCTTTGATCGGGCAACGCGCTTTGGACGATCCGCGCAACTCCTTGGTCAAGGACTTCGTGCGGATCGTACGGGAACTTGATGCCGATTACTTCGTTTTCGAGAACGTCAAAGGGTTGACCGTCGGTAAACATCGGAAATTTCTCGAAGAGATAATCCAAGAATTCAAAAGTGCTGGCTACGACGTCGTCGAGAAATGGAGTGTATTGAATGCTTACGAATATGGTGTTCCGCAGGATCGCCAACGCTTGTTCTTGCTTGGTTCCAAGAGCGGCAGACGGCTACCTGCATACCCAGCTCCAATAACGTCCAAACCGGGGATTGTGGGAGCAGAACTACCGAGTGCCCCAACGTGTTTCGATGCGCTGAACGACCTTCCCGATGCCGAGAGGTTCAGACAGCTCCTTGCAACCGATGAAGTTCGAGTGGCAAAGTGGGGTAAGACGAGCGATTACGCCCGACTAATGCGATGCGAGGTCGAGGCTGGGTGGGGTTATGGCTATATGCGTAAGTGGGATCTCACCCTACTCACCTCGAGCATGCGCTCCGAGCATACAGAAATTTCCCGCGAACGCTTTGCATCCACCAAGCCAGGAGAAGTCGAACCGATCTCGCGCTTCTTTAAGCTGCCGCCCTATGGCGTAAGCAACACGTTGCGTGCCGGCACCGACTCGGCGCGCGGAGCTTTCACCAGCCCGCGTCCGATCCACTATAGATGGAACCGCTGCGTAACGGTACGGGAAATGGCTCGCTTGCACGGATTTCCGGATTGGTTCCGCTTCAACGAAACGAAATGGCATGGCGCCCGACAGATCGGCAATGCGGTGCCGCCGCCGCTAGCGCGCGCAGTCGCTAGCCAGATCATGCGCGCCCTGGGCGTAAAACCAAAACGTCCCGCCAAAGTAGTCGAGCTGGGGGATTCAGGGTTGCTCAGATTGAGCATTGCTGAGGCAGCTTCGTTTTGGGGCATCGCCAATCCAATCGGTCAGCGAAACAAGAAAAGCGGCATTAGGAAACGTAAACAGCAAGATATCGATCATGCGCAAACAGCCATCTCGGTTTAGACAGCATACAAAATGCCCCTCACAACTCTGCTGCACGACTCTGATATCGAGACCCAGGCGCTTTGCCTAGGATTTGTGCTTTGGTCTTGAACATCCGAGCTAATCCTCGGATTTACTCTTCCGAATAATCCAAAGGCAGTACACCTGCGTCGCTATAACAGCTGAGCCAACAGCGAGCGAAAGTGCCATCGAGCGCTCTGCCGCTCTGTACGTAGAAATGACGCAAAGGGACAACCAAAGCAGTACCGCATAGTCACTAAGCGCCATAGTCAATTTGCTGACACTAGTTCTGCGCGGCTCGAAGAAGTCAAAGAATCCAGGCTCTTTTGGACTTCTGTCGTAGAAGATGTTCCCGGTTACATAATGTTGAAGGAGGTTTACCTTGCCCTCCCAATACTCCTGCCAGTACTTGCTTCCGCGATTTCCAGACGACCACACGACTCCACACACTAGTCCAAATAGCGCGAAAACGAACTCGAGACCAGACTTCGCGCTGTAAGCGGCGCCATACGCTATCAAAGCGGCCGAGACGAATCCCCAAAAGAATAGGCTGCGCTGCCAGAACAAGTTGATCTCAAGCTTTCTATTATCATGCGCAACTTCAAACGCCTTCTTCATCGACTCCGAGTCAGGCAATAGCTCGACCCGCTCTGCGATAAATGCTGAAAATAGATTGCTCCCAACTTTATGGCGGTATCGGTCTTCCAACCGATCATCCTCAGGGATTTGAATCTCTTTGCTTTCGATAATATTGAAACCGCAGCGAGTTAATGCGGCCCGATACCAGTCGTTTGTCCGAAAGTACTGACGTCCACCGAATCGAGGAATTGCGCTTAGCCCACTCGTTTCAAATCTGATTTCTGCGTACATCTCCTTCGCCCAATGAATGCTTGGCACGAGGATCACCATCCTGGCACCTACATTCATACAGTTATGAAGATCAAAGAGCGTGTTGTAAATCCCATCGTCATTCAGATGGCAGAAGCAACAGCTGCTAAAAGCGAAGTCGAACGTAAGTCCAATAGTCGGTATCGAGTTCTTGTCGACTTCACCGCGAACGAAATGAGTATCAGGATGGTTGATTCTTGCTAACGCAAGCCGCTCTTCATCCGAATCTATTCCGACTACTGACGAGCCGGATACTTGTGCGACAAGATGTGTCAAATCGCCATGGCCGCATCCGACGTCGACACCAACGCCATTTACACCCTTCAATTGCTCGACAAAAAAGGGAAATACTATTACACGACGCGACCCTTCGACCTTTGCTTTATAGGCGTCCCAATCCATATTTCCCCCATTGCGCTTCCATAAAAAAGGCGCCATCTAGGCGACTTTTTTATCAAACGCCCACCGGATTCGGCTTCTCGATATCGATCTTGTACTGCTTAATCGCCCGCGCCACATCCTTACCCGTCATCTTCCCTTCCGCGGCCAACGCCGCGATCGCCGCATGGGCGATATGGAAGCGATCGACCTCGAAGTGGCGTCTCAAATTCGCGCGCGTATCCGAACGCCCGAACCCATCCGTGCCCAGCACGGTGTACCGCATCGGCACGAACGCACGAATCTGATCGGCGAAGGCGCGGACGTAATCCGTCGCTGCGATGGCGGGGCCTTGGCGGCCTTCCAGCAATTCGGTGACGTAAGCCTTGCGCGGGGCCTTGGCTTCCGGGTTCAGGCGATTCCAACGTTCGGCGTCGAACCCGTCGCGGCGCAGTTCGGTGAAGCTGGGGCAGCTCCATATGTCGGCGGTGACGCCGAAATCCTTGTCCAGCAGTTCGGCCGCGGCGATGGCTTCGCGCAAAATCGTGCCGCTGCCCAGCAGTTGCACGCGCAGTTCGCCCTTCTTGGGCTTGCCGGCGTCCTTCAGCAGGTACATGCCCTTGATGATGCCGTCGGCCGCGCCTTCCGGCATGTCCGGGTGGGCGTAGTTCTCGTTCATCAGGGTCAGGTAGTAGTACTCGTCCTGTTGTTCGTCGAGCATGCGGTGCATGCCATGCTGCAGGATCACGGCGACTTCGAAGCCGAAGGTCGGGTCGTAGGCGCGGCAGTTCGGGATGGCGCCGGCCAGCAGGTGGCTGTGGCCGTCTTCGTGCTGCAGGCCTTCGCCGTTCAAGGTGGTGCGGCCGGCGGTGGCGCCGAGCAGGAAGCCGCGGGCGCGCATGTCGGCCGCTTGCCAGGCGGCGTCGCCGATGCGCTGGAAGCCGAACATGGAGTAGTAGATGTAGAACGGCAGCATCGGCAGGTCGTTGGTGCTGTAGCTGGTGGCCGCGGCCATCCAGCTGGCGAAGGCGCCGGCCTCGGTGATGCCTTCTTCCAGCACTTGGCCGGCCGCGTCTTCGCGGTAGTACATCAGCTGGTCGGCGTCCACCGGCTTGTACTTCTGGCCCTGCGGCGCGTAGATGCCCAGCTGGCGGAACATGCCCTCCATGCCGAAGGTGCGGGCTTCGTCGGCGACGATCGGCACCACGCGCGGAGCCACCTGCTTGTCGCGCAGGACGATGCTGAGCGATTGCACGAACGCCATCGTCGTGCTGATCTCGCGCTCGCCGGTGGATTTCAGCAGGCGGTCGAACGCTTCCAGTTTCGGGGCGGCGAAGGTCTGCGTGCTCTTGCGCCGGCGCTGCGGCAGGAAGCCGCCCAGCGCGCGGCGGCGTTCCATCATGTATTCGACTTCCGGCGACTTCTCGCCGGGGTGGAAGAACGGCACGGCGCCGTCTTTCAGCTGGTCGTCGTCGATGGCGATCTTGAAGCGGTCGCGGAACGCGCGCACGGCTTCGTCGTCCAGCTTCTTGGTCTGGTGGGTCGGGTTCAGCGCTTCGCCGGCCGCGCCCATGCCGTAGCCCTTCACCGTCTTGGCGAGGATCACGGTGGGCTGGCCTTTGGTGTCCACGGCATTTTGATAAGCCGCGTAGACCTTGTGCGGATCGTGGCCCCCGCGGTTCAGGCGCCAGATGTCGTCGTCGGACAAGTTGGCGACCATCGCCAGCGTTTCCGGGTATTTGCCGAAGAAATGCTCGCGCGTGTACGCGCCGCCGAAGGCCTTGCAGTTCTGGTATTCGCCGTCGACGGTTTCCATCATCAGGCGCTTGAGCATGCCTTGGTGGTCTTTCGCGAGCAGCGGATCCCAGTAGCTGCCCCAGATCGTCTTGACCACGTTCCAGCCGGCGCCGCGGAACGCGCCTTCCAGTTCCTGGATGATCTTGCCGTTGCCGCGCACCGGGCCGTCCAGGCGCTGCAGGTTGCAGTTGATGACGAAGACCAGGTTGTCCAGGCCTTCGCGGCCGGCGACGGAAATCGCGCCCAGCGATTCGGGTTCGTCGGTTTCGCCGTCGCCCAGGAAGCACCACACCTTGCGGTCGGATTTGGGCATCAGGCCGCGCGCTTCCAGGTATTTCCAGCTGCGCGCCTGGTAGATCGCGGCGATCGGGCCCAGGCCCATCGACACGGTCGGCGTCTGCCAGAAATCCGGCATCAGCCAGGGATGCGGATAGCTGCTGATGCCGCGGCCGTCGACTTCCATGCGGAAGTGGTCGAGCTGCGATTCGCTGATGCGGCCTTCCAGGAAAGCGCGGGCGTAGATGCCGGGCGAACTGTGGCCTTGCACGTACAACAGGTCGCCGGGATGGTTGTCCGACGGCGCGCGCCAGAAATGGTTGAAGCCGACGTCGTACAGCGTGGCCGAGCTGGCGAAGCTGGCGATGTGGCCGCCCAGGTCGCCGGGTTTGCGGTTGGCGCGCACCACCATGGCCATCGCGTTCCAGCGGATGATGGAACGGATGCGCCATTCCATGGTCGCGTCGCCCGGCGCCTTCGGCTCCAGGTGCGCGGGGATGGTGTTGATGTATTCGGTGGTCGGCGCGAACGGCAAATGCGCGCCGGCGCGGCGGGTCAGTTCGACCATGTTCTCGAGCAGCTGGTGCGCGCGCTCGGGGCCTTCGGCGTCGATGACGGCCTTGATCGACTCGATCCACTCCTGGGTTTCGGCCGGATCGGGATCGTTCTGCAGCAGTTCGTTGAGCCAGTTCATCGCGAAGCTCCGTCGCGGCGCGCCGGCCGCGGATTGGGGTCGATTAGAGCCCGGAGTCTAACAGGGGTTCAGCGCCGCCATATTTTATCCGGGTCATTCTTCAATTAATTTATTCCGGATGTTTTCCAGGCAAATGAAACAGGCCGTCATCCGGCGCCGGGAGCCAGGCCAACGTCGTCGGCATGCCGCGACGTATCGAGAGTCGCTGGGCACCCATGACGGCCGAAGGGCGAAGTCGCTGGATTCCCGCTTTCGCGGGAATGACGGCTTAAGAGCAAGAGCCTGAAG
>Ga0105032_100067_pt1 | contig 11943 bp, 9 predicted proteins | sample RS_126metaG_FD_91481 | JGI IMG/M metagenome (GOLD analysis project Ga0105032, IMG submission 91481) | Switchgrass associated microbial communities from Austin, Texas, USA, to study host-microbe interactions - RS_126 metaG | ecosystem: Host-associated > Plants > Roots > Rhizosphere | place: USA... | reverse complement strand
GTCCCGGGTGCGCTGCGCTTACCCGGGCTACGTGTCGGGCGCGTTGTTCGCCACGGAGGGGAAATAGACCGTCACCGACAGGCCGCGTCCGCCGATGCCGTCGCCGACCTCGATCCGCGCACCGTGGCTGCGCGCCGCGCGCGCGACCAGCGACAGGCCGATGCCGCTGCCGCGATCGTGGCCGTTGCCGTTGCCGTTCGAGGCCCGGAAGAAACGGTCGAAGATGCGCTCGCGCTCTGCGGCCGGCACGCCGGGGCCATCGTCGGCGACCTGCAGCACGACGCCGGGCGCGCCTGCGCGCGGTCCGCACGATACCGCGATCGTGCCGCCCTCGCCCGCGTAGCGCACCGCATTGTCGAGCAAATTGCGCAGCAGGATGCCGAGCTGGTCGACGTCGCCGGAAACCATCGCCGGTTCGGCGTTGAGCGTGATCCGCTGGCGGCGTTCGCGCGCCAGCGTTTCGATGTCGCGCACCAGCAGCACCAGCAGTTCGGACAAGTCCACCGGCACGCGCTCGCCGGCGGCGGCGCTGTCCAGCCGCGCCAGGTCTAGCAATTGCTCGGACAGGCGCGCGCTGCGCTGGACGCCGGCGTTCAACCGTTGCAGCGCCGCGTCCTTTTCCTCGGCGGTATTCGCGCGCAACGCCAGGTCGGCGTGCGCGGTCAGCACCGCCAGCGGCGTGCGCAATTCGTGCGCGGCGTCGGCGATGAAGCGGCGCTCGTGCTGCAGCGCTTCGTCGACGCGGCCCAGTTGATGGTTGAACGCTTCCACCAGCGGCTGCAGTTCGGTCGGGATCGGCGCCAGCGGCAGCGGCGTCAGGTCCAGCGGCTGCCGCGCCAGCAGCGTTTTGCGCAAAGCGGTCACCTGGCGCAGCGAACGGCCGATCACCAGCCACGCCACCAGGCCGAACAGCACGAAGATCTGCGCGGCGGCGATCAGGCCTACCCGCACCCAGCCGCTGAATTCGGCCGCCATCATGTCCTGGGTGCGGCCGACCTGGACGATGATGCCGCGGCGCGGATCGGCGAGGCTGTACACGCGCCAGGTCTTGCCGCCGATTTCGCGCGTCGCGTAGCCGTCCGCGAAATCCGGTTTCATCGGCGCCGCCGGCGCGGCCGGCGAGTACACCACGTTGCGGCCGCCGGCCCAGATCTGGAAGCTCATCTTCTGGTCGTCGCGGCCCGTGCGCGGCCGCGGCGTCTGCGCGGTTTGCGCCAGCACCGCCAGGTTGTCGGGCATCGATTCCAGTATCTGGCCCGCGATCTCGCGCAGCGACGCGTCCCAGAATCCGGTGCGTTCGCGCGTGAGCTGCCAGCTCTGGTAGCCCTTCCAGCACAGGAACGCCAGCACCACGCACAGCAGCAACGCCTTGGTCAGGCGCCAGCGCAGCGAATGGCGCATGTGGAACCTGCGGTGATGCGCCATCCAATCCCGGGTCATGGTTGCGGACCGCCGATGCGGTAACCGTAGCCGTGCACGGTGGTGATCACTCCGTCGCCGAGCTTGCGCCGCAATTGATGCACGTACACGGCAATGGTGTTGCTCTCGATGGTGCCCGAACTGCCGTACACCGCTTCCTCCAACTGTTCGCGCGTGGTGACCCGTCCTTGGCGCTCCATCAGCAGCATCAAGGTCTGGAATTCGTGCGCGCTGACCTGCACCGGCTTGTCGGCGCGGGTGACGAGGCGTTTGGCCGGATCCAGCGTCACTTCGCCGTAACTCAGCACCGGCGACACCCGGCCCTGGCTGCGGCGCAGCACCGCGCGCAAGCGCGCGTACAACTCGTCGGGCTGAAAGGGCTTCACGATGTAGTCGTCGGCGCCGGCGTCCAGGCCGGCGATGCGGTCGCTGAGCTTGTCGCGCGCGGTGAGGATGAGCACCGGCGTGGTGTCGTAGCGTCCGCGCAACGCGGCCAACACGCTCAGCCCGGAGCTGCCGGGCAGCCCCAGGTCCAGCAGCACCGCGTCGTAGCCGTGGTCGACCAGCGCGGCGCGCGCGGCGCCGGCGTCGGCCGCCCAGTCGACGCTCGAGCCGTGGCGCTCCAGGCCGGCGCGCAGCGCTTCGGCCAGCATCGCGTCGTCTTCGACCAGTAGCAGGTTCATGCCTTCTCGTTGCATCTCCGCACTGTGGAAGCGGGCAATTAAAAACTTCTTAAAACCGGATTCCTAGGCTGTCGCGGCAGGTTGCGGAAAGAGTCCGCGGCCGCAGGCCTGGAGCCCCGATGTCTCCGCAAGCACGCCTGATCGCCCTGCCGATGCTAACCCTGGCCGCCGCCTGCGCTCCGGAGTGTGGGAGCGGCTTCAGCCGCGAGCTCTTTCTGGCAATCCCCCGCGGGCCAACCGAAGGAGCTCGCGGCTGAAGCCGCTCCCACAAACGCCATGACCGCCGCTTTCCTGATCCTGGAGTCGATGATGCATGCCGAGACACTGACCCTGTCGCGCCTCAAACCCTTGTCCGTGCGGCCGGTAGGCCGCGACGACGTGGCCGACCTGTTGCGGCTTTGCGAAGAACACGCCGACAAGATCGCGTTCGAGCGCCTGCCCTACGGCCGCGCGCGCCACAATTCGCTGGAATTGATCGAAGCCCTTTTCGAACCGCCGCTGCGCGCCTGGGCCTGGCTGCTGCGTTCCGGCGACGAAGCCGTCGGCTACGCGGCCGCAACGGTGGGCTTTTCGCTGCTGGAGCGCGGCTACTACTTGCAGGTCGAACCGTGGTACTTGCGCCCGCTGTGGCGCGCGGGGCAAGCCGATCGGCTGCTGTTGGAACAAGCGCAGGCGCTGGCGGCGCGACTGGGTTGCCTGAACCTGCAGTGGCAAGCGCCGGCGTGGAGCTTGGCGGGACGTCCTTCCGGCGCGAACGCGCAGGCGATGCGGATCGAGAGCGTGCGCTACGTGCTGCCCGCCGGCGAGGTCCTGGCCGCGGACGTCGGCGCCGACGCCCGATCGTGAGTGAGCTCTTCGTAGGAGCGGCTTCAGCCGCGGGCGCTTTCTCTGAAATCGCCGCGATGCCGCGGTCCGGAGAAAAAAGCTCGCGGCTGAAGCCGCTGCTACGAAAATCGAAGCGGCGGAAGCCGCACTCTGCCAAGCAAAAAAGCATCGCCTTCTTTCTCTCGATCCTGATTATGACTACTGCCGCTCTGTGTTCCTGCGCCACGTCGCCCTACGCCGAATCGCCGCAATACCGCGACGGCGCGTTCCGCAATCCGGTCCAGCCGCGCATGCGCGGCAATTTCTTCGCGACGACCTGGCGCTTCCTGTTCGACAAACCGAAAAACACCGTGCCGGCCGCGCCGCTGCCGGTGGCGGCCGTATCGCGCGAGCAACTGCTGGCCGCGCCCGACGCCACCTTGTACCGGCTGGGCCATTCGACCGTGCTGCTGAAACTCGGCGGCGCGTTCTGGCTGACCGACCCGGTGTTCTCGCGCCGCGCCTCGCCGGTGCAATGGGCCGGGCCCGAGCGCTTCCATGCGCCGCCGATCGCGATCGCCGACCTGCCGCCGATCGAAGGCGTGGTCCTGTCGCACGACCACTACGACCACCTGGACAAGGCGGCGATCCTGGAACTCGCGCCCAAGACGCGGCATTTCCTCGCCCCGCTCGGCGTCGGCGACCTGCTGGTCGACTGGGGCGTGCCGAAAGAAAAAGTGCTGCAGTTGGACTGGTGGGATTCGCTACCGGTCGGTGGCCTGCGTTTCACCGCCACGCCCGCACAGCACTTTTCCGGGCGCGCGCCGTTCGCCGACAACCCGACGCTGTGGGCGTCGTGGGTGATCGAGGGCGCAGGTCTGCGCCTGTTCTTCAGCGGCGACACCGGCTATTTCGACGGTTTCAAGGCGATCGGCGACAAGTTCGGGCCGTTCGATCTGACTCTGCTCGAATGCGGCGCCTACAACGCGGATTGGCCCGACGTGCACATGCAGCCCGAGCAGACCCTGCAAGCGCATCTGGACTTGCGCGGCCGCCGGCTGATGCCGGTGCATAACGGCACCTTCGACCTGGCTTTCCACGGGTGGCGCGAGCCGATGGAACGGATCGGCGCGCTGGCCGCGGCGAGCGGCGTCGACATCGCGACGCCGGAAATCGGCCGGCCGCTGTCGATGCGCGAACCCGCCGAGACCGCGGCATGGTGGACGGCGTTGCGCTGAAGCGTCCGAGCCCTGCAAACGTTTCCAGCGCGCGGCCGGATCGGCGGATCGGCGACAATGGCGTTCTTTTCATCGCCGAAGGCCGCCATGTCGTCCATTTCCCTTACCCGCTATCTGATCGAAGAAGAGCGCGCCGGCCGCGTCAATCCGGATCTGCGTCTGCTGATCGAAGTGGTGGCGCGCGCCTGCAAGTCGATTTCCGTCGCGGTCGGCAAGGGCGCGTTGGGCGGGGTGCTGGGCGACGCGATCGCCGGCGGCGGCGCCAGCATCAACGTCCAAGGCGAAGCCCAGAAGAAACTCGACGTGCTGAGCAACGAGATCCTGCTGGAAGCCAACGCCTGGGGCGGGCATCTGGCGGCTTGCGCTTCCGAAGAGATGGACCACAGCCAGCCGATCCCGGACGCGTTCCCGCGCGGCAACTATTTGCTGCTGTTCGATCCGCTGGACGGCAGCAGCAACATCGACGTCAACGTCAGCGTCGGCACGATCTTCTCGGTGCTGCGCTGCCCGGACGGCGTTGCGCAGGCGGCGGACGAGCATTTCCTGCAGCCGGGACGCGAACAGGTCGCCGCCGGCTATTGCATCTACGGGCCCAGCACGATGCTGGTGCTGAGCATCGGCCACGGTACGCACGCGTTCACCCTGGACCGCGAGCAGGGCGGTTTCGTGCTGACCCAGAAGGGCATGCGCGTGCCGGAGGAGACGAAGGAATTCGCGATCAACGTCTCCAACCAGCGGCACTGGGAAGCGCCGATGCAGCGCTACGTTTCCGACCTGCTGGCCGGCAAGGAAGGCCCGCGCGGCAAGGATTTCAACATGCGCTGGATCGCCTCTATGGTCGCCGACGTGCACCGCATTTTGACCCGAGGCGGCATCTTCATCTATCCGTGGGACCGCAAGGATCCCGGCAAGGCCGGCAAGTTGCGCCTGATGTACGAAGCCAATCCGATGGCGATGCTGGTGGAACAGGCCGGCGGCGCGGCCAGCGACGGCCGCGCGCGGATCATGGACATCGCCCCCGAACAGTTGCACCAGCGCGTGCCGGTGTTCCTGGGTTCCAGACGCGAGGTGGAAGAGGCCGCGCGCTATCACCTCGAGCACGACGCAGGCCGGTGATCCGCAGCCCGGGGGGAGCGTAGCGATACCCGGGGGCTTTTTCCGTCCGAAGCGAAGCGCGTCGTATCGTCGAGCTTGGTTTCGGTTTGGGTGAGATGGCAACCCCGGGTCTCGCTACGCTCCACCCGGGCTACGCGTTATGCACGCCGCAAGAAACATGCCGCGATTTGGCGTCGCCGGACCGTCATTTTGATCGCCAGCCTGTCCTGTTTCGGTCATCGGTTGCGTTCACCCTACTACCCATGGCCTTTTGGCCGTCCGCTGCGGCCCGGCGGAGATGGGGCGACGGACTCGGGGAGACTAACGGATGGGCGCTCAAGCGGCTCGCGACGTCATCTATTTCGCCAGTGCGCCGACGCGCGGCCTGCCGACCTTGCAAGGCCTGGCCGCCATGGACTGGAACCTGCGCCGCGCCGACGGCATGCCCGCAGTGCTGAAGATCCTGCGCGGCCATCCCGGCATGCGTTTTGCCGCATTGCTCGACCTGCGCGGCGGCTTCGACGCCCGCGACCTGGCGGCGATGGCGCCGATGCTTTCGGCGGGCAATGCCGGCTGGGTGGCATGCGTGCAGCCAGACCAGCTGACGCAGGAACCGATCCGGCAGTTGATCCGCGACTACTGCTACGACTACGTCACCCTGCCCTGCCCGGAGACGGTGCTGAACACCGTGATCGGCCACGCCTACGGCATGGCATCGCTGTCGCCGCGCGCGCTGGATGTGGCCCCGGACAACAACGACGGCATGATCGGCGAATGCGCGCCGATGCGGGCGCTCTATCGCGCATTGCGCAAATCCGCATTGACCCAGGCGCCGGTGTTCATCGCCGGCGAGACCGGCACCGGCAAGGAACTGGCTGCGCAAGCCATCCACCGCCATTCCTCGCGCCACGACCAGCCGTTCGCGCCGATCAACTGCGGCGCGATCGCGCAGAACCTGGTCCAGTCCGAACTGTTCGGCTACGAACGCGGCGCGTTCACCGGCGCGCAACAGCGCAAGATCGGCCGCATCGAGCACGCCCATCGCGGCACGCTGTTCCTCGACGAAATCGGCGACCTGCCGCTGGATTGCCAGGCCTCGCTGCTGCGCTTCCTGCAGGAAGGCTATTTCGAGCGCGTCGGCGGCCACGAACCGATCCGGGTCGACGTGCGGATCATCTCCGCCACCCACCAGGACTTGCGCGCGGCGATCGCCGAAGGCCGCTTCCGCGCCGACCTGTACCACCGCCTGTGCGTGCTGCGCCTGGAACAGCCGCCGCTGCGCGACCGCGGCGACGACATCCTACGCCTGGCCGAGAGCGCGCTGCAGCGTTACGCCAGCGAAGGCCGCCGGGTGATCCGCGGCTTCTCGCCGTGCGCGATCCACGCCATGCATACCTACGAATGGCCGGGCAACGTGCGCGAGCTGATCAACCGCGTGCGCCAAGCCGTGGTGATGGCCGACGGCCGCCTGATCACCGCCGCGGACATGCACCTGGCCGACGAGCACGCCAGCCTGCAACCGCAGACTTTGGAAGAAGCGCGCAACGTCGCAGAATGCAGCGCGATCCAGCAGGCACTGCGGCGGAACCGCCACCGCCTGATCGACACGGCGCGCGACCTGGACATATCGCGCGTCACGCTGTACCGATTGATGGAGCGGCACGGCATGCGCCGGCCGGAATCGGAGGCCGGCGCCGCCTAACCCGCTTTCTTCTTTCTTGTAGGAGCGGCCGAATTCATTTCCTCGGCGGAAACCAGACGTTGAGGATCTTGCCGTCGCGCACTTCGTAAACGGCGATGGCGTCGGGCGCGCTGCGCCCATCGGGCAAGCCGTGGATGCGCTCGTGATCGACCACGATCGGGCCGTTGACCGTGCGCTGGACGATATCGACGCCGAACCCTTCCGGCATACGCCCGAGGAAGGCATAGTCCTCCTTCAACGCAGCCTGACCCTTGCGCGGCGGCTCGCCGCTGCCCAGCAGTTCGATGGACACCGCGTCGGCGTAGCAAGCGGCGAAGGCCGTCAGATCGTGGGCGTTGTAGGCATCGACCTGGGCCTGCACCACGCTGGCGGGATCGCCGGAATTTCCGCACGCAGGCGGCGCCTTGTCGGCCGCGCGCGCCGGCGCCAGCATCAAGCCGAGCAGTGCCGCTGCCATCGCGTACCGTCTCATGCCGTCCTCCGACCCAGGCGAAGACGCGATAGTGCGGCAGCGGGCGGCGACCGCGCAATTCGGCCGGTACGCATGCGCTCGGCGCGATCGCAGCCTAGAATCGCAGACCGCACTCCGGGGGTGCCCATGGACGCAGACCGCTGGCGCCAGGTCAGAGCGCTGTTCGACCGTTTCGCCCATCTGCCTTCCGAATCATGGCGCGAGCGCTTGGCCGAAGCCTGCGGCGGCGATGCCGAGCTCGAACGCGAAGTATCGGCGCTGCTGAAAGCCGACGCCGATGCGGCCTTCGCTCCCGGCGAACTGGTCGCGCGCGCGATCGACGCGCTGAACGAAGCGGCCGACCGGGACAGCGGCCTGTCCGGCATGCGCCTGGGGCCGTTCCGCCTGCTCAGCCCGATCGGCCGCGGCGGCATGGGCGCGGTCTGGCTGGCCGAGCGCGCCGACGGGCAATACGCGCAGCAGGTCGCGATCAAGCTCGTGCACGGCCATTGGGACGAGGCGGAACTGCATGCGCGCTTCCGCACCGAGCGGCAGATACTGGCCGATCTGCGCCACCCGCACATCGCCAGCCTGATCGACGGCGGCGTCGCTGCGGACGGCAAGCCCTGGCTGGCGCTGGAATACGTCGACGGCGTGGACCTGTCCCGCTACGCCGAGCGGCAACGGCTGGACCTGAGGCTGCGCGCGGCGCTGTTCCTGGACGTCTGCGCGGCGGTCAGCCATGCGCATGCGCGCCTGATCGTGCATCGCGACCTCAAGCCTTCCAACATCCTGGTGCGCGGCGACGGCGTGGTGAAACTGCTCGATTTCGGCATCGCCAAGCTGATCGACGCTCCCTCGGCGCAGGCCACCGCGGTGCGCGCGTTCACGCCCGAATACGCCGCGCCGGAACAGATCCGCGGCGAGCCGGTCACCACCGCCGTGGACGTGTATACGCTGGGCCTGCTGCTGTACGAACTGCTCGCCGGCCGCGGCCCGTACGCGCCCGAGCATCCGACGCCGTCGAGCTACGAGCGCGCGGTGCTGGAGCAGACGCCGACGCGGCCCAGCCAAGCGGTCGCCCGCGACGCGACGGCCGTCGGCGCCAGCGCAGAAGAACTGGCCGCGCAACGCCGGCTAACGCCGCAGCGCCTGCAACGCGAATTGCGCGGCGACCTGGACGCGATCGTGCTCAAAGCGTTGCGCAAAGAGCCCGAACAGCGTTACGCCTCGGTGCAGGATCTGGCCGGCGATCTGCACGCATGGCTGCAGCACCGCCCGGTGGCGGCGCGACGCGGCGGCTGGCGCTACGCCAGCGCGCGCTTCCTGCGCCGGCACGCGCTGGCGGCCGGCATGGCCGCGATCGCCTTCGCGGCGCTGAGCGGCGGTTTCGGCGTGGCCCTATGGCAAGCGCAGCAGGCGCGCCTGCAACGCGATGCGGCGGTGTCCGAAGCGGCGAAATCGCGCGCCGTCGTCGATTTCATGCGCAGCCTGTTCGACCTCGCCGATCCGGACAAGGCGAGCGGCGAACAAGTCACCGCGCGCGAACTGCTGGCCCGGGGCGCCAGCGACATCCGCGGCCGCTTCGCCCATCAACCCGAAGTGCGGGCCGAATTGCTGGCCGCGATGGCCGACGCGCAACGCGGCCTGGGCCTGTACGGCGATGCGTTGCCGTTGGCGGAAGAGGCGTCGCGGCTGGGCCGCGAAATCGGCGCCGTTCCGGTCTATCGCTCGGCGGAATTGAACCGCATCCGCAGCCTGCTCGCCTTGGCGCGCTACGACGAAGCCCTGGCCGCGCTCGCGCCGCTGCGCGCGCCGGCGCCGGAATACCGCGACGCCGATCAGGTGCGCGCCGATGCCGAATATCTGCAGGCGCTGGCGCTGCAGAACCTGAACCGCTTCGACGAGGCCGATCTCTCCTATGCGCGCGCTTATCGCGAACAGGTGCGGCTGCACGGCGCCGGCGATCGGCGCAGCCAGGACGTGGCGATGCGCTATGTCGCGCTGCTGGTGCTGCGCGACCGCAAGCAGGAAGCCGAGACGCTGGCGCGCGCGACCTTGAAGGCCGTGCGCGAACGCAGCGGCCCCCGCGACCCGCATCTGGCCGAAGCGATCTCCAGCCTCGCCGTCGTGGTCGCCAACAACGGTCCGCTCTCGGAGGCCGAAGCCTTGCGCCGCGAGGAGGTAGAGATCCGCCGCGAAGCGCAAGGCGCCGACCATCCGGACACGATCGGCGCGATGAACAACCTGGCCGCCGCGCAATACGCGCAACGCCGTTTCGCCGAAGCCGCGGATACGTTCGCAACCGTGCTGGCCAAGCGCCGCATCCAATTCGGCGCCGTGCATCCGCTGGTCGCGACCGCCGCCAGCAACCTGGCCAATTGCGAGCTGGAGCTGGGCCGGGCCGAAAGCGGCAAGCGACTGGCCGAAGAAGCGCTGCGGATCCGCCTGGCGCAGTACGGCGCGAACCACCACACCACCGCCGCCGCGCTATTGACCTTGGGCGTCGCCGAGCTCGATCTGGGCGAATACGCCGACGCCGAACGCCATTTGCGCGAATCGGTGCGCGCCTACGATACCGCGATGGGCCCCGGCAATACGCATGCCCTGGCCGCCCTGCGCGAACTCGCGCGCGCCGAATTGCTGGCCGGGCATGCCGATCCGCAATGCGCGGCCGCCGAACGCGCCTTCGCCATCGCGCCGCCGCGCGACCGCGACGCGGCCAAGCACGCCTATCTCGGTGCGCACCGCGCCGCATGCTGGATCGCGGCCGGACGCCGCGAGGCGCAGCGAACCCTGGCCGCCGATATTGCGTTGCTGCGCAAGGAATGGGGCGAGGACGATCGCCGCACGCGCAAGGTCGTCGCATTGGCCCGAGCCGTTGCGCCGTAGCCGGATATTGCTAGAACCCGCGCGAAGCGCGGAACGACATCACGAAGTTCGGCGCGTCCGGAGTCAAACCGTTCGCCAGTTGCCCGTTCAACGACCATCCCGACGGCAACAGATAGCTGGCGCCGACGTTCAGCGTGGCGGTACTGGTGGAGCTGCCCGGCACGCGGTCGTAGTTGTCGCTGCCCGGCGACTTGGTGTGGGTGGCGCCCGCCATCGACGTCGATACGCTGAAACTGACCGCGGCGCGGTCGTTCAGCGCGATCGCCAAGCCGCCGCTGAGCTGGAACGGATTGCCCAGCTTCACTTTCGCCGGATTCTTCTGGCCCAGCACCGGCGAGATGTCGTCGAAGCTGCCCGGCAGGTTGTAGGTGTAGCCCAGGTTGCCGAAAAGGATCACCGGATCGTAGGTGCGCAGCGCCGACACGCTCGCCGTCGCGCTCCACAGGCCGCTGCCGGTCGGCAGGTCCTCCGGCACGTTGAGGTTGTTGTTGTTCTCGTCCGGCGCGATCAGTTTCAAACCGAACGGATCGCGCCCGGTCGGCGCGCGCACGCGCAGGCTGGCGACCAGGTCGGGCCAGCGCGCGGATTCCTTCACCAGTTGGTAGTAGCCGGCGACGCTGACGTCGCCGATGCCGCTGGAGCTCTTGGTGACTTCGCTGATCGATGTCGACGCGCCGCCCGCGCCGCCGCTGACGAAGCGGCTGGTGCGGGTCACGTACGGGATGTTGGCTTCCAGGTTCAGCCGATCGGTGATGCCGTAGCGGCCGGTGACGTCGGTGGTCAGCACCGCGGCCTTGGTCTGGTCCAGGTTGATCGTCCCCAGGAAGATCGCGTCCAGCGCCAGGAAACCGCTGAGCGCGAGTTGGCGACGGTCGTAATAGCTGTAGCTGGCGCCGGCTTCCAGGGTGAACTTGCGCTCGAACAGCGGCGCGTGTTCCTGCACGACCAGCGCTTTCTCCTGCTCGCGGCGCTCGTTGTCGTCGACCTTCTGCTCCTGGCCGATCTGGGTGACCTGCTCGCCTTCCTGCGGCGCTGGCGATTGCGGCGATTGCGCGGCCTGCGGATCGGCGGCGAGTTCGCCCGGCGGCGCCTGCTGCGCGACCGCGGTCTGCGGATCGGAAATGCCGCGTCCGCGCAGGCCGAGCTCGAGGAATTCCACCTGCGCGCGCAAGCGCTCGATTTCCTGCTGCTGTTCGTTGACCCGCGACTCCAACCGGTCGAGTTGGGTGCGCACGTCGTGCGCCATCGTCGCCTGTCCTTCGCCGGCCTCCTGCGCGCGTACCGGCGCGCTGAGCGCGAAAGCGATGGCGAAAGCGAGGGTCGTTTGCCGGAGCATGGCTGTCCCTAGGTATGCAGAAATGGGGGCGCTGCGCTTCTGTAGAGTCGAGCTCGCTCGACTGCCTTTGCCCTTCCCCTTGCCGCGACCCGGAGAAAAAAGCAGTCGAGCAAGCTCGACTCTACAAGTCCTATCAACGCGGCAGCTGGCGCAATCCGGCCATCGCCTCGTAGATGCCCAGCTGCTGCTGGGTAAGCGCGGGCATGGTCGCGGTCTGCAGCTGCAGCTGCATCGTGTTGCTGCCGATCTGGTCCTGCCCGGACACGCGCGCAGCCTGCAATACGCCGCCGTCGGCGCCGGACACCACGCTCTGGCTGAGCAGG
>Ga0105032_100066_pt1 | contig 11959 bp, 6 predicted proteins | sample RS_126metaG_FD_91481 | JGI IMG/M metagenome (GOLD analysis project Ga0105032, IMG submission 91481) | Switchgrass associated microbial communities from Austin, Texas, USA, to study host-microbe interactions - RS_126 metaG | ecosystem: Host-associated > Plants > Roots > Rhizosphere | place: USA... | reverse complement strand
CGCTACAACGCCATCCGCATCGACGGCGTCAACACCAGCGACCCGTTCGGCCTTGAACCGAACAACTTCCCGACCGAACGCCAGCCCGTGTCGATCGACGCCATCGAAGAAATCAACATCGACCTGGCGAACTACGACACCACCATTTCCGGCGGCACCGGCGCGGTCATCAACGCAGTGACCAAGTCGGGCACCAACGAATTCCACGGCACGGCCTACTATTCCTACCGCGACAAGGACATGGTGCGCGAGAACCTGCGCGACGTGGAGTTCAACGGATTCGACAAGGAAGAAACCTACGGCATGACCGTGGGCGGCCCGATCGTCAAGGACAAGCTGTTCTTCTTCGCCAACTACGAGAAGTACACCCGCACCGCGCCGGGCACCAGCCTCAGCGGCACGCCGTACGGCCGCGGCCAGATCACCGACGCCGACATCGCCGCCGCCCAGGCCGCCGCGCGCGCCTGGGGCTTCGACGCCGGCACGTTCTCGCTCCCGGGCAACAACAAGACCGATATCGAGGAATACGCGGTCAAGTTCGACTGGAACATCAACGAGAACCACCGCGCTTCGCTGCGCTACAGCAAGCTCGAGCAGAGCGTGCTGCGCTTCCCGCTGATCGACAACGGCGGCGTTTCGCTCAGCTCGTCCTGGTACGCGCTGCCCAAGACCTTCGAAAGCTACGTCGCCGAAGTGTTCAGCGACTGGAGCGACAGTTTCTCGACCGAGTTCAAGGCTTCTTACCGCGACTATTCGGCGGTGCGCGACACGTTCTCCGACCTGCCGCAGATCCGGGTCAACTTCGGCAACTCGGGCCTGTTCTTCGGCACCGAGCAGAACAGCCACGTCAACATCATCGAGACCAAGGAAACCAGCCTGTTCGGCGCCGGCAACTGGTACCTCGGCGACCATACCCTGAAGTTCGGCTTCGACTACCAGGAAAACGACATCCTCAACTTCTTCGGCCGCAACCTCAACGGCGTCTACGAGTTCGCCGACCTGGATTCGTTCATCGCCGGCACGCCCAGCCGCTACCAGGTGCGCGCGCCGCGTCCGGGCGGCAGCCGCGACGATATCCCGGCCGAGTACACGCTGAAGAACACCGGCATCTTCCTGCAGGATTCGTGGGCCGTCACCGACAAGCTGAACCTGATGTTCGGCGTACGCGTCGACATCCCCGATTTCAGCGAACAACGCCTGAAGAACGACCGCATCCAGCAGCTGTACGGCCTGGACAACACCAATACGGTCGACGATGAGCTGGTGCAGCCGCGCTTCGGCTTCAACTACACCTTCGACACCGACCGTCCGACCCAGCTGCGCGGCGGCGTGGGCTTGTTCGCGGGCGCGGCGCCGAACGTCTGGCTGGCGGGCACCTACCAGAACACCGGCCTGAACTACGTCGAGTACACGGTGACCGACCCGGCCCAGCTGCAGGGCGTTTTCACCCCGAACGTCGATCCGCCGTTCATTCCCGCCGGCCCGACTTCCGGTCGCGCCAACGTGGACATCGCCGAGCCCGGCCTTAAGCTGCCGTCGGTGTGGAAGGCGAACCTCGCCATCGACCACGAACTGCCCTGGTACGGCATCGTCGCTTCGGCCGAACTGTTGCTGACCGACGTCAACGACGGCCTGTATTTCGACCGCCTCGACGTATCGGCGCCGACGTTCCAAAGCGCGCAAGACGGCCGTCTGATCTTCTGGAACGCGGCCGGCCGCGATCAGGCCAATGTGGACGGCGTCCGCGGCATCCAGGACGGACGCAACGGCGCCGGCGTGAAGGCCAACCGTCCCGGCGACATCGGCGACGTGCTGGTGGCGCGCAACACCAACAAGGGCAAGGGCCAGCAGCTGACCCTGGGCTTCAACAAGCCGATGCTGCACGACTGGGCCTGGTCGGCGGCCTACACCTACACCTACGCCACCGAAGTCAGCCCGCTGACCAGCTCGCAGAACACCTCGAACTGGGGCAACACGCCGACGTTCCAGGCGAACCAGGAACTGGCCTACGACTCGCGCTACGCGATCCGCGACCGCATCACCGGCTCGCTGGAGTGGAAGCACAACTTCTTCGGCGACAACGCCACCCGCTTCGGCCTGGTGTACGAAGGCCGCTCCGGCCGTCCGTACAGCGCGATCTTCTTCAACGACGCCAACGGCGACGGCGCGACCACCAACGACCTGTTCTACGTGCCGAAGGGCCCGGGCGACGTGATCTTCACCGGCGGCCCGGAGATGGAGAAGGCGTTCTTCGATTTCCTGGCGCAGAATCCCGATCTGGCGATGTATCAAGGCTCGGTGGTTCCCGCCAATGCCCTGCGCACGGGTTGGATCAACACCTTCGACCTGCGCATCAGCCAGGAGATCCCGGGCTTCTGGGACGGCCACAAGGCCGAGCTGACCGTGGACGTGATGAACATCGGCAACCTGATCGACAAGGATTGGGGCCTGGTGGACGACTTCGGCTTCTTCTCGACCCAGCGCGTGGCCAACTACGCGGGCATCGATCCGGCGACCGGCAAGTACGTCTACTCGTTCACCGGCGGCGACCGCAGCGCGATCCAGGAAAACAACAACGACAAGGGCAACACCGGCATCTCGCGCTGGTCGGTGCAGGTCGGTTTCCGCTACAAATTCTGACCGCAGCGCAAGCGGAACGGACGAAAACGGCCGGGGCGACTCGGCCGTTTTCTTTTGGGCGCCGCGGTGCGCTAAAGTCGCTTCCATGGAAGCCCGCACCGCGAAAGAAGCCACGATTTCCCTTCCCACCGTCGACGCCCGCATCTATCCCCGCGGCGGCCTGGACGTGCTCTCCCGCGACGAGGTCGCGCGCCTGCGCGACGCCTCCAGCGGCGGCATGCACGATCTGTTGCGCCGCTGCGCTCTGGCGGTGCTGACCAGCGGCAGTTCGTCCGACGACCCGCGCGCCGCGCGCGAGCTGTATCCGGATTTCGACATCCAGGTGCACCAGCAGGACCGCGGCGTGCGCATCGACCTGCTCAACGCGCCGGCGATGGCCTTCGTCGACGGCGAGATCATCCGCGGCGTGGCCGAGTTGCTGTTCGCGGTGGTGCGCGACCTGGCCTACACCGCGATCGAGCTGGGCGACCGCAGCAACTACGATCTGGAAAACTCCGCCGGCATCACCAACGCGGTGTTCGGCCTGCTGCGCAACGCGCGCATCCTCCATCCGGCCGATCCGAACCTGGTGGTGTGCTGGGGCGGCCATTCGATCGGCCGCGACGAATACGTCTACACCAAGCAGGCTGGCTACGAGCTCGGCCTGCGCGGATTGGACATCTGCACCGGCTGCGGCCCGGGCGCGATGAAAGGGCCGATGAAAGGCGCCACCATCGCCCACGCCAAGCAGCGCCGGCGCCGCACCCGCTATATCGGCATCACCGAACCGGGCATCATCGCGGCCGAGTCGCCGAACCCGATCGTGAACCATCTAGTGATCATGCCGGACATCGAGAAACGGCTCGAGGCCTTCGTGCGCATCGGCCACGGCATCATCGTGTTCCCGGGAGGCGTGGGCACCGCGGAAGAGATCCTGTATCTGCTCGGCATCCTGTTGCGCGAAGAGAACCGCGATCTGCCGTTCCCGCTGATCCTCACCGGCCCCGCCATCGCCGCGCCGTACTTCGAGCAGATCGATCAGTTCATCCGCCTGACCCTGGGCGAGGAAGCCGCATCGCGCTACGACATAGTGATCGGCGACTGCGCCGAGGTGGCCAGGAAGATGGCGCACGGCATCAGGAAGGTGCGCGAATACCGCATCGCCCAGAAGGATTCGTTCTTCTTCAACTGGGCGCTGGACGTGCCGCTGGAATTCCAGAAGCCGTTCGTGCCCACCCACGAAGCGATGGCGGCGCTGGACCTGCACCACGGCCGCAAGCCGCACGAGCTGGCCGCCGACCTGCGCCGCGCGTTTTCCGGCATCGTCGCCGGCAACGTCAAGGAGGACGGCATGCGCCGGATCGAGGCGCACGGCCCGTTCGACATCCACGGCGACCCGGACATGATGCGGGCCCTCGATGCGCTGCTGCGCGCCTTCGTCGATCAGCGGCGGATGAAGATCGCCGGCGAATACCGGCCCTGCTACCGCGTGCTGGCCTGAGCCGCTGGGCCTAGGCTGGGGTCTCCGCCGGGGTGTGACCGGCCGCACGCTACGGAATCGCGCCCGTCTCCTTTTCGGAACCGCCCGTCCGCGGAGGCTTGCATCGCGTGCCGGCAGCCTGCAGCCTTGCGGAGTCTCCCCGGGGAAGGGTGGCCAAAAGCCATGCAATCGATCCGCGCCAAAGGCTTCACTTTGGTCGAACTGATGACCGTGATCGCGATCTTGGCCGTGCTGATGGCCATCGCATTGCCCGGTTTCCAAAGCTCGTTCCGTTCCAATCGGGTCGCCACCACGACCAACGAGCTGATGGCCAGCGTTTCCTTGGCCCGCACCGAGGCGATCCGCAGCACCGGCCACGGTGCGCTCTGCACCAGCGCTGACGGCAAGGCGTGCGGCGGCGATTGGAACAGCGGCTGGATCGTCTGGACGGACAGCAACGACAACGGCGCGGTCGACGGCACCGAGCACGTGGTGCGCTACGTGCAAAGCCATCCCAAAGTGACGATCACCGGCGCGACGACGGCGTTGGCGTTCGACAACCGCGGCCGTTCCAACGCCGGGGTGGTCCGGATCGACATCAAGCCGGAAGAATACAAAGACGGCTATCCCGTGCGTTGTCTGACCGTCAGCGGCGTGGGGCAGACCCACGTGGACAAGGCGGCATGCCCATGAACCGTCTTTCGCATCGCGCTTCGCGCGCCATCCGCGGCCAGCGCGGCTTCACCATGATCGAAGTGCTGATCGCTTTGGTCGTGTTGGCGGTGGGCCTGCTCGGCCTGGCCATGCTGCAGACCATGAACCTGCGTTTCACCCAAAGCGCCAACCAGCGCACCCAGGCCACCAACCTGGCGTACGAAATGCTGGACCAGATGCGCGCCAATCGGGTGCTCGCGAACTCGTATCTGGGCGATTACACCGCCAAGATCGATCCCGATGATTGTCCGACCGAAGTCGGCATCGTCACCTCCGAGCAGCTCAATGCCGCGTGGGAATGCAGGCTCGGCAAGGCCTTGGGCGGCAACGCCAAGGCGACGGTCTCGCAGGACGGCACCAAGATGAAGATCGCGATCAGTTGGAAAGACGAGCGTTGGCGCCCGACCGCGACCGATCCCAGCTTCGAAGTGGAGACCCAACTGTGAGCCGCATGCGCGAACAAGCGGGCTTGTCCCTGATCGAATTGATGATCGCGCTGGCGATCGGAACCGTGCTGGTCCTGGGCCTGGTGGAAGTGTTCGCGGCGTCGCGCACTTCGTACCAGCTGTCCGAAGGCCTGTCGCGGGTGCAGGAGAACGGCCGCTTCGCCGTCGACTACCTGCAGCGCGACCTCCGCATGGCCGGCCACTTCGGCTGCGTCAACGACCAGGCGCATGCGCGCAACACGCCGCCGGGCATGGATACCTTGTTCGGCGCCGCGGCGACGACAGAGCTCCAATTCGGCACTTCGATTCAAGGTTACGAGGCCTCGGATACCGAGCCGGGTAAGGACGTCGCGCTCGCCACCACGCCGGCGATCGGCGGCAACGCCTGGGAGCCGGCATTGCCGGCCAAAATCGCAGCGGCAACCGCGAATCGAGTCGTAGGCAGCGACATGATCGTGTTGCGTTATCTCGCGCCCGAAGGGGTCCCGGTGACCCTGATCGGCGGCACACCCACCGCGCCGGAATTCACTTTCGACAAGGCGCGTTGGGACGTGCTGCGCAGCGGCGTCGACAACCCCGGCATGTTCGGCATTGCCGACTGCATGAACGCCACCGTATTCCAGGCGTCCTCCGATTCCGATGGCCCGAACGGCAAGATCGTGGTCGCCACCGGCGGCAAAGCGCCCTTGAATGCCACGGCGTTTTCCAAAGTGTTTACGGCAGGGCAGGCGGTGCTGTACCGCGCCGAAAGCGCGGTCTATTACGTCGGCCTCAATGCGACTACCGGTTTGCCTTCGCTGTATCGCGTGCGTTTCGAGGCCGCTCCCGGCGGCGCGGTGGCTGGCAATCCGGAGGAACTGGTCGAGGGCATCGAGAACATGCAACTGCTGTATGGCCAGGACAGCGAGATCGATCCGACCAAGGCGCCCAGCGGTTACATCAATCGGCAGAAGGTGGCCGGAGGCAGCGACTCTATCCAGGTCACGACGGGTTTGACGCCCGAACAATCCTGGCGTCTGGTGGGCGCGGTGCGCGTCGGCCTGGTCGCAGTGAGCCCGAACCCGGCCGCGGCGTTCCAGGCCGACGAAACCGCCGACAACGGCGGCCGCAAGCTGGAAGCGGCCGGCGTCGAATTCACCGCGCCGAACGATGCCCGCTATCGCACCACTTATCAAACCACGATCGCGCTGCGCAATCGCCTGTACGGAAATTGATCATGACTTCGCCCATCGCCCGAAATAGGCTTCCGAATCCGCCGCGCGGCCAGCGCGGCGCCGTCCTGTACGTGGCGCTGATCTTCCTGATCCTGATGGCGCTGATCGGCGTGGTCGGCATGCAGGTCAGCGCGCTGCAGGAGCGAATGTCGGCCAACTACCGCAACACCAATCTGGCGTTCCAGAACGCCGAGGCGCAGGCGCGGCAGATCGAGACGAACATCCAAAACAGCCTGTCGGGCGGCGTCAACACCTATGCCGCGGATCAGGAGTATTGCGCGCCGGTCTTCGACCCGCTGACATGGGCCGATACGGTGAAGACCGCAACCTCGAAATACACCCGCCGCATCGACAAGTGCTTCGCCTCGTCCAGCCTCAAGGTCGGCGCCAAGCAGAACGAAGAGACCGGCAACATCTACGAGATCACGGCGCTGTCCAGCGACCGCGCCGCCGACGCTTCCGCTTCGGCCGTGATCAACACCGTGTTCATTCCCTGACGGGACCGAGAAGCCGCCATGCCAACCTCCGCCTGGGTACGAATTTCCGCGCTGCTGCTGATGGTGCTGCTGGGCATAAGCCGCAGCGTCGATCTGTCGGCCGCGATCGACGACTACGACATCTCCCAATCCCCGCTGTTCATCGGCAGCAGCCAACCGCCGCTGATGATGCTGGTGATGTCGCGCGACGAGCAGCTTTTCAACAAGGCCTATCCCGACTTCACCGACCTGGACGGCAACGGCACGCTGGATACCGGCTATCAGGACACGTTCAACTATTCGGGCTATTTCGATCCGAAGTTGTGCTACACCGGCGGCACCTCCACGACTTCGCCCTTCAAGGCCTCGCGCCCGGCCACCGGCACCAATCTGCACACCTGCGGCGGCACCAACGAGTGGAGCGGGAACTTCCTGAACTGGGTGACCATGAGCCGCCTCGACGTGCTGCGCTTCGTGCTGTATGGCGGCCAGCGGGTCACCGACACCTCCAGCAAGACCGTGCTCGAGCGCGCCGACGTGCCCAACGACCTCCACGCCTGGGTCAAGGTTCATGACGGCACCAATATCCGCAACTTCACCCCGTTCTCGAACGGCACCGCGCGTTCGTTCTGCAACGGTACCTTCGGCGCCGGCGCCGTTCCGCAGATGCGCGTCGCTTCCGGCGCCTGGCCGGAATGGGCCGCCACGGCTCTCAACCAGTGCGACAACCCGCGGACGAGCGAAGGCAAGGAAGACATACCGACGGCGAATACCAAGTATTACGTGCAGGTCGAGGTGTGCGATCCGGCCGCTGCGGCTGCCAATCGCGAAAAGTTCTGCAAGCAGTACGGTACCAGCAGCTACAAGCCGGTCGGCCTGTTGCAGAAGTACGGCGAAAGCGGCCGCCTGCGCTTCGGCCTGGTCAGCGGATCGTTTTCCAATCCCCGCAGCGGCGGCGTGCTCCGCCGCAGCATCGGCAAGTTCGCCGGAAACGGCACCGGCACCGATTGCGTCGCGGGCGACGAGGTCAATCTGAGCACGGGCCAGTTCTGCAATCAAAGCAGCGGCACGCAAGGCATCGTCAACACCCTGTCGCGCTTCAAGCTGACCCAATGGAACTACAGCAGTACTTGGAACGACTGCCCCACCTACAGCATCCTGAACCGCCAAGGCTACGGTTCGCAGAACCTCAATAATCCCGGCACGTCGGGCAATTCGCAGAATTGCAGCGCTTGGGGCAATCCTTTGGCGGAAATGTATGCCGAAGCGCTCCGCTACATCGGCGGCTCGACCGGGGCGACCACGGGCTTTACCGGCAACGACCTGACCGGTTTGCCGGTTCTGACGAACTGGGACGGCATGGATCCGTACCGCAGTCCGAAGGACGGCGGCAATTCCTACTGCGCCAGCTGCAGCATCCTGGTGCTGTCGTCGGGCTTGGCCTCTTTCGACAGCGACGAAATCCCCACCGGCCTGCCCACGGGCATCGGCAACCCCACGCAGGCGACCAATTCGATCGGCGCAGCCGGCATGGAAGGAATCGACGGCGGCAGTTACTTCGCCGGCCGCATTACCGCCACGCCGCTCGGCACGCAATTGAACACGCATGAAGACCTGTGCAGGGGCTACACGATCTCGGCGCTCGGCGACGTCCGGGGCATCTGCCCGGATTCGCCCTCGGTCGAGGGCAGCTATCTGATGGCGGGCATGGCCTACAAGGCCTTCACGGAGGATCTCCGCCCCGGCCTGCAGGGCAAGAACGACGGCCACAAGAACAACGTCAAGACCTATGCGGTGGCGCTGGCCGAGAATCTGCCGAAATTCGAGATCCCGGTCGGCAACAAGTCGATTTCGCTCGCGCCGCTCTGCCAGGCGAACAATTCCGGCAGCGCCAAGATCGCCGACGGCGGCTGGCGCAGCTGTTTCCTCGGATCGGTCAGCGTCGGCATCAAGACCTCGGCCGTCAGTCCCAAGCACGTCTACGGCCGTCCGCTGCTGAGCGACCGCAGCGCCGGCAGCTTCTCCTTCGTGTGGGAAGACTCGCTGTGGGGCAACGACCACGACAACGACGTGGTCACCATGCTCACCTACTGCGTCGGCGCGGCTTGCAACTTCAAGCAATACCACGATACGACGCGCGACATCTGCTGGCGCGTCACCGGCACCGTCAACGGCAGCAACTGCAATACCGTCAACGTCGCCAACGACGAAGTGCTGGTGCGCGTCGAGCACATGTCGGCCTATGCCGGCAATGCGATGCTGTCGGGCTATACCGTCGGCGGAACGACCAACGACGGGACCAAGCGCGAAATCCTCCGCCCCGGCAACAACAACGGTTCGGTGCTGACCACCAGCGTGGATCCGCCGACCTCGTGGGACAAGCCCAAGGTGCTCAAGTTCAAGGTCGGAACCAGCGGCACGAAGTTGTTGGAGAGCCCGCTGTGGTACGCCGCGAAATACGGCGGTTTCGACGATATCAACGACAACGGCAAGCCCGATGCCGGCGAATGGGACAAGCGCAACCCCGGCCAGCCCGACGGCTACTTCCTGGCGCGCGATCCTTCGCAGCTGGAAACCGAGTTGGACCGCATCTTCTCCGATGCGGCCGGCAGCAACGCCACCACCGCCGGCGGCGGCGCCGGGGCGCGCATCAGCACCGGCTCGTTCACCATCGACGCCAGCTTCAACCTGCCCGAGGGCACCAACGACTGGACCGGCGACGTGAAGGCGTTGAAAGTCAAGACGGACGGCGGCGAAGGCGACCAGATATGGAGCGCCACCGCCAAGCTGCCGGCTGCCGGCTCGCGCGAGGTGTTCACGGTCAAGACCCCGACGTTGACCAAGTCCGATGGCACCGTGATCGCCGCCACCAAGGTTCCGTTCGCGGTCGGAACCGGCACCAGCGGACTAGGCAGCGATACCCAAACGCAGACTGCGCTGGGCATTCCCAATCCGACCAGCCCTCCGGTTTGGTTCAGCACGTACACGGGCGCCGACCTGATCGCCTATCTAAAGGGCGACTCCAGCAAGGAAGTCCGCAACAGCGGCAAGCTGCGCAACCGCACTAGCGCGTTGGGCGACATCATCAACTCGACGACCGAAGTCGTGTCGCCGCGCGACGACTTCGGCTATGGCTATTGGGATTCTCCGGTCGCCACCGGCTGGCGTTCGACCTTGGGCAAGGGCTACAAGAAGTTCTTGACCGACAAGGCCGGTGCCACGCCTATGGTGTACGTCGGCGCCAACGATGGCATGCTGCACGGCTTCGAAGCGACCGAAAAGAGCACGGGCGGCACCGAACATGTCGCCTTCGTGCCGCTCGCGGTGCAGAAGAATCTGTATCAGCTGGCCGATCCGGCCTACATGCACCGCTACTACATGGATGGGCCGGTGGTTTCGTCCGACGTGTCTTTCTCGGCCACCGGTACCGACTGGCGCACCGTGCTGGTGGGCGCCGCCGGCGCGGGTGGCCGCTCGGTATTTGCTTTGGATGTCACCTCGCCGGAATCCTTCGACCAGAACGACGTGCTTTGGGAGCTTGCGGCGGGTACGGGCACCAACTACGAACGCGATCTCGGCTATGTCATGGGCAAGCCGTCGATCGTCGCGATCAAGGGCAGCGGCGGCGCGCCGCGATGGGTAGCCTTGTTCGGCAACGGCGCCAATTCCGAGAACGGCGCGCCGGTGCTGTACGCTGTCGACGTCAAGACCGGCGCCGTCATCGCCCGGGTCAAGCCGTCCGCTAGCGCTTATGCCGTCAAGAACGGCCTGATGAACATCGCGCCGATCGCGTTCAAGAACTCGGACGGACTGGCGGACACCGTCTACGGCGGCGACCTCCAAGGCAATATCTGGAAATTCGACATTTCCGACGAAGATCCCGCGAAGTGGACCGTGGCGTTCGGCAACGCGCCGATGTTCACCGCCAAGGCGGGCGGCGTCGCCCAGCCGATCACCGGCGGAATCGAAGTTTCGGCCGGCCCCGGCGGAGGCGTCAGCGTGTTCTTCGGCACGGGCCGCTACTTCGTCGAGGGCGACAACAAGGTCGGCGCCAGCCCGCCGGTGCAGAGCCTGTACGGCGTTTGGGACGACATGAGCGACACGCCCATCGGGTCGCGGGAAACGGCCCTGGTCGAACAGACCATCGCCGCGGGCACGACCTCCAACGGCTACCAGACCCGCAACGTCTCGCACAACGTCGTGAGCTACGCGGTCGCCAAGGGCTGGTATGTCGATCTGGTGGTGAACGACAGCCCCGCCGGCGAACGTTTCATCGGCTATCCGCGCCTGCAGAACGGCAAGGTGTTCTTCACCAGCTTCGAGCCGGGCGACGGCGATTGCGCCGCGGGCGGCGGCATCAACTGGCTGTACGGCCTCGAGTTGTTGACGGGCGCAGGCAGCATGTCGGGCGTAACCACCGCGCCGAACGGCAATCCGGTCTGCACGGGCGATTGCGGCGCGCTTGCATTGAACGACCAGAAGAACGCATCGGCGCCGGTCAGGGATGCGAGCATCTTCGTACCCAAGCTGGAGGAAGCGACTTGCGATCCGAAGACCGATCCGACCTGCCTGAAGAAGAAGCTCGACGCCGAGAAATGCACCTTCGTGCTGCGCGCGGTGGGCGCCGATCCGCTGTACCTGCCGCGTCCCTGCGGCCGGCAGTCGTGGCGGCAAGTACGATGAACGGGGGGAAGATGGAACAGCGACCGACATCCCAGCATTGCGGCGCCCGAACCGGCGCCGCTCGCATCGCGGGCTTCACCCTGATCGAACTGATGATCGTCGTGGCGGTGGTGGCGGTGCTGGCCGCCATCGCGCTGCCGGCCTACAACGACGCCGTTCGCAAGGGCAGGCGGGGGCAGGCGAAGGCGGACCTCGTCGAACTCGCCCAATACGCCGAACGGTTCCATTCGAGCAACAACACCTATGTCGGTTTCGATGCCTGGGTGGATAAAGAGGTTCCCACCCTAAAAAATTCTCCGCGCGACGGTATGGCCCGCTATACCCTGG
>Ga0105032_100065_pt1 | contig 11981 bp, 16 predicted proteins | sample RS_126metaG_FD_91481 | JGI IMG/M metagenome (GOLD analysis project Ga0105032, IMG submission 91481) | Switchgrass associated microbial communities from Austin, Texas, USA, to study host-microbe interactions - RS_126 metaG | ecosystem: Host-associated > Plants > Roots > Rhizosphere | place: USA... | reverse complement strand
GACTCAACCCGTCAATGGTATGCCGTTCACACGTACAGCGGCTACGAAGAAAAAGTAGGCGAAAGTATTCGCCAGCGTATTAATGCTGTCGACATGGCCGACAAAATTTTCGACGTGATGGTGCCGAAAGAAAAGCAAATCCAAATCAAGAACGGTAAGCGCAAAGTAGTGGAAAGCAAGATTTTCCAGGGCTACGTACTTGTTGAAATGAAACTCACCGATGAAACCTGGTATATTGTGCGAAACACTCCAGGTGTAACCGGTTTTGTAGGTAGCGGCACCGAGCCAACTCCGGTTTCTGATGCTGAAATTACTAAGATTAAAAAGCGCATGGGCGTAGAAGATCCTAAACACCATATCGACTTTTCAGTCGGCGAAGTGGTTTCGATCACCGACGGTCCATTCAAAGGCTTTGACGGCGCTATTTCTGAAATCGACACCCAAAAGGGCAAGATCAAGGTGATGGTGAGTATGTTTGGCCGCGACACTCCGGTTGAACTTGATGCTTTGCAGGTAAAGAAAGTTAGCTAGTATCTTAAGCTACCAAACTGATCGCTCGGGCACATGCAGCGCCCGAGCGATTATTAGTTGCAGCAAAAAGCAACCAAGTGCAAAAGCAGCTGCGACGACTGTGACGATATAAATGATTGAGAATGTCATAGAGGGGCTAATGAGCAAATTGATAACAAAGAAGCCGACTAAAGGTAGAGTTGTAACAATACTTTTTGCTAAAAATAGTCGCCGCTTGGTTGGTGGTATGCGTAGTATTTTAAGAAGCCATCTAAGACTTACCGAGCTTAGCTTTCCGATAAAGTAGGGAAGAAGCACCAACACCGCAATTGTCACAACAATCATAACGCCCGTTACAACATACGCCGCACCTGTCGCCAGACCATTAGCTTCCGGTTGCGTAGAAGTTATCTCGCTCGGCTGCATTGGTACAACCGTCATACCGTTCAAAAATAATGCAAGCCCAATAGTTGCCAGCAAAACCCACGCCAGCAGCGACGACATATAGCCAATTGTTCCGACAATATTCACCCCAATCACGCGCGGCGATAACTTCTTCATTCCTCTTATCTTTATACACTGGTCCAATACTGTCAAGCAGGCTGTACAAAACCGCCCGAATGCGCTATAATGAAGCAGTTACGCACTCGGTAAACCGAGTAAAAGAGGAAAATTATGGCAAAAAAAGTTATCGGAAACCTGAAATTACGTATTCCTGCTGGCCGTGCAACTGCTGGGCCTCCAGTTGGTTCTACCCTTGGTCAATGGGGCTTGAACATGATGGATTTCATCAACCCGTTCAACGACATCACCAAGGACATGATGGGCAAAGACGTTATCGTTCACATTCAAGTGTACGAAGACCGCACCTTCACCTGGAAGTCACTTGGCCAGCCAGTTGACGACATGATCCGCGAAAAAGTTGGGATCAAAAAGGGCAGCGGCAAACCACACAGCGAAAAAGTTGGTAAAATTACCCGCGCGCAGCTTGAAGAAATTGCTGAAGCGAAAAAAGACCAACTGAACGCCAACGACATGGAAAGTCGCGTAAAGGTTATTGCCGGCACCGCTCGCAGCATGGGCGTTGAAGTCGTCGAGTAACAACCGCTATTTGATAAATACAAAACCGCAATGATCATTGCGGTTTTGTATTTTGACAACCTATGCATTATGCCGTATAATTAGTGTGTTACTCTTACTCTCACAGAGGATGTGCCATGTCGAAAGAACAAACGCCCCTACGCCACCTTAACGGCAAAGGAGCGGCGTATATCATCACGAAGACGAAGAAAGATACTGTCATTCTGCACGTTGGCGACGAGAGAACGCGTGCGCTCGAAGATATCGTACGAAGCGTCGTCAACGCGCGGGCTGGTACGATAGAAGCGGGCTGGACTCAAGCCGTCAAAGAGCAGTGTATCGTAATTGTCCGAGCTCACATTGGCGACTGGGCGATCAGTGTTACCGAAGATATACACCCCTCGAAAGCATATCTTTACTGTTCAATCAGGCTACACAGAGAGCGTAGCAGCACCCCTTATCCTACACCGGAGCAGGCACGAGACGCTTGGGAGAATATCCTCGAGCAGCTCGATCAACTGAGCTGGCTGACCAGACAGAGCTAACATTCCCCGCTAACAGACGAACGAGTGAAGTTCCTGCTGTATTGGCGGGGATTTCATTTTCAGTTGTAAAAAATGCTTGCGCTATTGACCAGCCAACCAACACACAAGTTATAATACATACAGGTCATGAGAGTACTGGTGGAGAACCTTTTTACTAGCAGACCTTGTTACGACTTAGTCGGCATACTCACTGGCCTTTTGGTTAAGCGTCCCTGTCGCACTTCATATTCAAAACTACTTCAGATCATAAGCAATCATGGATGCGGTATGATATGTCGATCTCGTAGTTCCCTAAAAATCCGCTAACTGGCCATCTTTCTTGTTGTCAGTTCTTTTTAATTACTCAAATAAAACATTTTTCTTACAGGGGGCGAATATGTCACAATTCATTACTATCAACAGTCCTATTAGTGTTACCAGCCTCGGATTTAGGCGCGGCATGCGTAGTTTTCCTCGGCGGATTGAGTTCGGCGGTACAACGTACGACTTCATTGATGCCGGGCTGCAAACCACTGTCGAACGAGGCGGTCGGATCAAGCGTATTTTTACGATGACCGACGGCATACACGACTACCGGTTGCAAAACGACGAAGCCGGTTGGATGCTTTTAGGAATGACGAGATAGCAAAAGAGCTCCGAAAACGGGGCTCTTTTAGTATGGTCAATACATCATATATTTGATACGCTGTAAAGAGATTGCGTTTTAGCCTTTGGTAGTACCAAAGGCTTACGTCTTCTCGAAAACCAAAAGAAAAACGAGGAGGCGATATGATGTATACTAACCCAGATAGCATGACACGTTGGATAGAAGGGCACCCGGAAACGGTTGCTTTTTTTGACAAATTGAACCAGAACCATATTGACTGGGGGATTTACTGCGGCTCAAGCGCGCAACTGCTCACAGGTTGCCGTGAATCAAACGATATTGATATTATTATACGCGACCGAGATTTTTGGGCGGTAGTGTCGCTTGTGCCTGCCAATGCGTCGCTCTTTCAGGAAAAAGATGCAGTGGTTGCCTGCGGGGACGGCGCTGTGCTTGATTTTCCACGCCGCAGTGTGTGCTTTTGGCTTGACGGTCAAGAAGTAGAGATAATGGCCACAACAACAGCCCGCCAAAAGGGGCACGAATATCACTTGGCAATGTCGAATTTCTCGGCCGCTCACCGGTTGATGTTCGAGGTGGGTGCAACACAATTGTACGTTTCAAACCCTTTCGACACGATGGCACTCAAAAGCGTCCTGCAAAGGGGATCACATATGGACAAACACGACGCCGAGGATATTGCGTCACTCGTGAGAGCTTACCCTGTTGACCCTCTTTATGCCAAGAAGCGTATCGCCGAGATACAATTGAAAGATAGAGAACTTGACTTTCTTGCTATGTGTGGTGTCGAAATACCATTAACCTCTGTACAAACAAGGGCCGTTTATGATATACTATACGCATAATAACCATGTTGGGAGGCCATAGACGGCCGCTTGCACCACAGAAAGGATCATACCTATGGCTAAAAAAGCCGAATTGCTTGAAAAAGCACAAGAACTTGGTTTGGAAGTAACCGAGAAAAACACGATTGCTGAAATTGAAGCAGCACTCGAAACTGCTGGCGAAAAAGAAGAGAAAACCGCCGCAAAAGCTGGCAAGCGAAGTGAAAAAGCACAGCGCGAAACCGAGGAAAAGCTTGAAAAAGAAGCTCGTAAAGTTGCCGGCGACACTACCCCACAAAGTGACGACGCTGAGGCAAATGTAAAAAAAGGTCCAAAACCAGTCACTCGCCCACGTATTGAACGCCGCGGCAAAAACTACCGCAAAACTGCCGAACAAGTTGAAAAAGACCGCGTTTACAGCCTTACTGAGGCACTTGAGCTTGCAACAAAAACCAACCCTGTAAAGTTTGACGCTTCTGTAGAAGTGCACGTTCGCCTTGGTGTTGACCCTCGTCAAGCCGACCAAAACGTCCGTAGCACAGTAAGCTTGCCGCATGGTACCGGCAAAACTATCCGTGTTGCCGTGTTCGCTCCAGAAGCCGAACACGCTGCAGCTAAAAAAGCCGGTGCAGATGTGATTGGCGACGAAACATTCCTGAAGCAACTGGAAAAAGAAGAACTGAACTTCGATGTTTTGATTGCAACTCCTCAGTACATGCCAAAGCTTGGTAAATACGCCCGTCTGCTTGGCCCACGTGGTTTGATGCCAAATCCTAAGGCCGGTACTGTTGCGACTGATGTTGCAAAAGCTGTTTCTGAAGCTAAAGCCGGTAAAGTTGAGTACCGCGTCGACAAACAAGCGATCGTCCACCTTTCAATTGGTAAAGTTTCATTTGGCGCCGAAAAGCTAGCCGACAACGCCAAGGCTTTCTTTGACAGTCTGCAGAGTCAAAAACCTTCAAGCTTGAAGGGAAGCTACGTAAAATCTACCAGTATCAGCACCACTATGGGGCCTGGTATTAAGGTAGAGAACGTCGTTAACTAATACGACACGCATCATAAAAAATCCCCGCCGAGATGTGCGGGGATTTTTTATGTTCCTTATTCGTCACTGCCGTACTTTTCTTGGTTGTAGCGTTCGGCACCCAAGCGCGCCAGTTCGTCGTCTTCGTCTTGGCTCACAAACTTCATTGCTTTGGCGATCAGTGGATGTACCTCGGCAATTGCCGCATACATGTCCTGGTATACCTTGCGGTAGGTCGGATGACCCTGCGAAGTAGTGCGCAGTTCGGCGGTATGTGTCATTGAGCGGGCGTTCATTTTTACAGTAAAGCGCATGAGATGGCCGAAAAGTGTCGCATACTGCGCCTGATCATCGTAGCCACGTTCTTTGAGAGCATCGTAGAGATCATGACTTAACGCGAAAGCGTCTTCGTATTCGTTGCCCAGGCCCGCTTGCTGGATAATCGCGGGTGTCTCGTGACCAAGGCCTGTTTGCAGCGCCTGCCACTCGAGGCCATCAACAATCCTATGGCGCTGAATATCTCGAAACGCACCGTAGTCACACACCGTTTCAAAGCTATAGTGCGGCCATTCAAATGCTCTACCCGGCTTTGCACGGCGATTGTAGCGGTCACCCACATACACTTCAATAACTTCCTGCTTTTGGGCTTCTGACATACCTCCCACAACATCAAGAACGGCTTCATAAGGATACGACGAGGCATCATTGAGAATCTTTGCCACCAATTCATCTTCGGTGCTATCAACCGAAATAAGATCGACGCGAGGACCTGCCTCTTCTTTAGATTCTACGCCTTCAAGCAAGTTCGAGGCAAGCTTGCGCGTCGCCTCGCGAGTTTGCTTTCGATGGCCACTGATCAATCCGCCGCGATTGGGCATATCGGTACGCTCAAAGAAAACAGGAGCAACACCACGGACCGCCTGCAGTGCTTTTTCACCAAGGCTGCGTATTTCGGGCAGCTCGTGCGACACCAGATGTAAAATCATATTGTGTACCGCCTGAGCGCTCCCCGCCATACCCACAGTCGCTTTGGTCGCTGCAGGCAAAAGCCCTCGCACGCCGTCGCACGCCTGTGCGTGACACGCCCTACGCCATGCACCGTCGCGCTTTTCTTCGGGTTCGCTTGAAGTATCCATGATATGCTGGCGAAGTTTCTCGTATAATTCCGAATAAATATCGAAAATGCCGTCCATATGCTTGGCATAAAGCTCCGCCGTGTCGTCATCAAACTCTTCGGGTGTATAGTACGCATAATTGCCAGCTTCATCTTTCTTGTCAAAGCGCAAATAGCGGGTCGACTGTTCCAGGTACGCTGCCAAACGGCCCCATTCGATCTCTTTGGTGGCAATATTACTTACCCCCTCAAAAACCAGTTGAACAGGGTAGAGCTGCATTACCGAATCATCGCCGAACTGGTTGACGACACGCCGCAGCAATGCCGTATCTTTACCTTGCTCGCCCATGAATTCACTGGCTATGATCGTCCGAAGATCGTTCGGATTGCGAGACAAGCGGGCCATAGCAGCTGAAACAGCTTGGGGATCTGATTCTGAAGTAAAAGCGTAAACGCTACCTTCTGCGTCCGTCACCCAAGGTGCGATTTCTCCGCGCCCAGCTTCGCTCAACCTTAAAAGCCCCTCTGATGTTTTGCTTACTAACTCGGCCACGACTGTCCCTCCTTGCGTTGTCTCAATACTAAAAATCAGTATAAAAGGATTCCAGGGCTTTTGCAATTCAGATTCGTTCGTACATCACAAAATCAAACGCATATTTATTGCGCTCATCTGCCTCGTGATGCTCGCGTTCGAGTTCGCGCCACTGAGCCTTGTCGATTTTCGGAAAGAAAACATCACAATCGGGGATAATGGCGTCGATTTCGGTCGCGTAAATCCGGTCGATAGTATCGAATGCCAATCGGAATATCTGGCCACCACCAATCACCCAAGTTTCGCGCCCAGACTCCACGGCATCATAGGCGTCTTGAAGACTTGTCACAACAGTCGCGTTCTTTATCGTTTCAGGATTGCGGCTCAGCACGATATTTTGCCTGTCAGGCAGTGGCTTTTTCATCATTTCGAGTGTCTTTAGACCCATAATGACCGCTTGACCGTAGGTAAGAAGCTTAAAATGTCGCATATCTGTCGTCATGGTGCGGCCCCACGGTATTTCATTGTGAGCGCCCATGCCGTAATTTTTATCGTACGCAACAACTGCATTTATCATACACTTAGCATAGCACATAGAAAACCCGCCATTCGGTAGAATGACGGGGTAATGACCTACACGCAGTCGAACAGCGATGCGGCTGCGCCAACTCGCTTTGGACGTCTTTCGTCCGCCGGAAGCATTTGAAGCAGCGGCTGCCAGTCAAGCGGCGGGTAAAGCATCGCTTTCAACCAGTTGCCTGTCGCGTCTACACAAATATCTTGCAGACCAAAATGTGGCGAAGGGTAGGCAGTAATCTCGGAGACCGCCACCCTCCCGTCACCACATCTGACACCCTTGAATCGGATACCAGACAGCATCGCTGCAGTTCCCGCTCCAATAAGCTCGCCCGTATAATCAACCACAAAGTCGCCGGGACTAAGTGACTGAGGAATAAGAATGAGCTCTTCGAGGCAAAACAGTGATCCCGCCAACTCTCCGGCAGGCGTCACATGTTGCATCGGCCGAAGTGTCAGGAGTCCGCTACTACTTACCTCGTAGCTGACCATGTCCCACACCCCGAAAGAGGTGAGAATATAGTCCATCGACGGAACGATGTCCTGTTCGTCGCATACCAACAAACTCAAGATTTCTCCTTTTGTCGAGTTCGTTTTTGGTCCGAATAGACCTTTGTAGTATACAACACATACCATATGTGGCAAGCTTAAAAGCAATGAAAAAGCCCTGCAAAAGCAGGGCTCACAGCCTAAAAAGTGGCTACTCGACACTCACAAAGTACTCTACACAGCGATCTTTCGAACGATCGTGATAGAGATCCATTGCAAGCATCGTAAGGTGCTCAGCTGTCAAGCCATCGACGCCTCGACCAGTAAGCTGAACAGCCTCTACGCCCCAAAGCTGTCCAGCATTTGGGATTCCGATAAATTTACGCCAGTTCGTCCAGTCGTTGGCATGAAGCATAACGGCATATTGAACAAGAATATCGTCAGCCACGCCATCAGGAGACTCCACGATACGGCTCGTTTGCGGATTAATCACCCAGCGTGCCTTTGGAGCCTTGAAAGGTTTCGGCTCTGCTGCCGCACGCGCGATAGCATATTTCGGGTGACTAGCATTGGTATCACCCTCTATACCCATCCGAGCGATCTGGAATGTCTCATCCGGTGCAGCAAAAAGAGCAATATCGTTCACGGTGTCGCGTCGTGGCTTTCCTTGATAGATCTCCACAAGCGGCGCACCGGCCGACTGAAGATTGTCTCTCACTGCTTGGCAAAGTGCGTCCAACTCCATGTATCCTCCTTGGTAGAAATAGGACTTCGGTAGTATATCACATTACAACACATTCGTCCTGCCTTGCAAGAGCTTTTTTACTCTCATGCAGTAGAGTGTCAGCGTGCAAAGGATTATCGCACCATGGCCAATTATTGGTAGCTGCACCTCACGCACGCCGGCTATTTGACTCTTTCCAGTAGGTACTTTTCTGTCGTAAAGTCCATAAAAACTGGTAGTGTGCACTGCGATCAAGACGGGATCGTGCTTCATATGGATACCGACTTCTTTTTGTAACGCAGTCAGTATAGGGTTTTTAAGAGACGGAACAACTTTATACGGTGTTGCGACTGTAACAAGTTGCCGAATTTTGTGCGGCCGACTATACAGCGCATTGACCGCCGCCACACCCCCAGCGCTCACACCAATAACATAGACAGGCTCTACAGTAGTATCAATATACGCCAAGAGACGTTTCATCCTTACCTTATGCGACGGACCTTGGCTATTCCAACCAAAGATAAAAACCTTCGCATCGAAGCCAAGCATATACCATACAGGCACGACAATACGATACAGCCACCCTCTATCGCCCAGACCGGGAATTATTATCAGCACGGGACGTTTCATGCATTTATAGTACAATAGTCTCTCCAAACTAGCTCTTCCATAAACAAGTGTGCCGTTGACTCGATTGTGACAAGTCGCGAGAAGCCTCTGAATCATAAGGAAAAAAGGAGGGATGAAGCACTTCGCAACAGCGTTACTTGCCTAAAATTTTCAAATCTGCCATACTAAACGCGACGAGTGAGAGAAAACAAAAAGGGAGTCTTATTTGCCATGAGCGTCTACAGCAATACTGAGATTAAAGCGGCCATAACGGATGGAACGATTGTATCCGTGCCTTACAACGAGGCGCATATTGCCGAGGCCAGCATGGATTTCACATTAGGACATTATTTTTACAAACAGGAATACGAAGAAGACGCGAAAGTTTACAATCCATTCGACCAAACAGATGTTGCTCGGTATTTTAAAGGCCCACTTGAGGCAATGCCCCATGCTGAGTGGTGCGAAAAGCACGGCTACTCGTTGTTTGAAAACATCCCAGCCGGCCACCCGATCATTGTTCTGCGGCCTGGCGAGAGAATTTTGGCACACACTCATGAATTTATGGGAATTCGCGCCCATGGCGGCGCCGCCGAGGTACGCTCACGCAGCAGCTGGGGTCGAAACGGCGTGGCAATTTGCTTTGACGCCGGCTGGGTGGACCCGGGCTACATTAACCGAATTACGCTCGAAATCTACAACCTGAATATGCACGAATCGGTCGTACTACCGGTTGGTGAGCGTGTGGGGCAATTAATTTTTCACAAAACCGGCCCCGTTGAGGGCGACTACAGCGACGGCCGTGGCGGCGTGAGCGGGAAATACCAGCACACGGCAGATTTGCAGGAATTAATTGCCAACTGGACGCCTGAACAAATGCTACCTCGCGCCTACAAAGATACTCGCAGACCCGCACCAATCATCGAGGGGTTATCGAAAGGACTAAAATAATGGTTGCACGCGGTAAATATATCGTTATTGAAGGCGGCGATGGTACCGGAAAATCGACTCAGGTAAAGCTGCTGCGCGAACGGCTTAAAGAGGAGGGCATTGACTCGATCGAGTTTCACGAACCTGGCGGCCTGCCAATTACCGACAATATTCGTAAGGTGATCTTAAATGCTGAGTTGCAGCGGGACCCCGTGACAAATCTACTCCTTTTTACGGCCGCACGCCATGAACTATGGAAAAGCGCTCGTCAAAAACTTGAAGAGGGAGTATGGATCGTTGCCTCACGTAACTACTTTTCTACCCTAGTGTACCAAGGGTACGGCGAGGGTATTGACCTGCAGTTAATTCACGACACGACGTTGCAGTTTACTGATGAGCTTTATGTCCAACCCGATCTTGCCGTCATTTTAACACTCGAAGATCAAGCCGAACGAGAAAGACGCATTGGTAAACGCGGCCAGCTTGCTACCCCCGATACATTCGAATCAAAAAATGATTCGTTCCAGCAGGTTGTTCAAGAAGGTTACAAACAACTTGCTCATGACTATAAGCTGCCACTGCTTTCGGCTCAGCGCACGATCGATGCTATCACCGATGAAATATTCTCGCTCGTCAAAGACATAGAAAAAGTCCCGCTCACACTAAGAACGGGACGGTCCGACTACTCGACGAACTTGGAAACTGTAAAGTAGTATACTGCCGCACCGGGTGCGCCGGTACGAGGAATCCTCACTTTAAAGTCGGTTGTAAGCAGCCGAAGTCCTTTCACTCGAGCTACTTCACGAGTGTCGTAGACTTGAGCCTCCAGGCAAGATACCACCTTATCTAGCAACTCCTTTGCCTCATTGACAGAGATTGGGTGAGGACTGCGGCGACGATTACAGTCTTCAACCAATTCTTTCACCTCCAGCTCATCTGATATACCCACATCAAGACTAATACTCAGGAGCTGTTTGTCGTCTTCGATAGGGGCGGTGCTGATTAGCATGACATTCCCTTCATGAAATGGACAGGGCTATTATAGCGTAATATTCAGGAACATCAAGATTGTTGACATTTTGACACGTGTTTGCTACAATTGAGCCAGACATTACCAGAGACAGTAGCAGTGGTAACACTTAATTCGCTACCGAGGAATGACACAAACATTCATTTCGATAAAGTCTTTGGTAATGCGAGAATCAAAGACTTTTTATTTTATAAAAATCCGCGTTCTCACATTACCGCAGCTTAACAATTTGATCGGAAAATAAACTAAAGAAGGGATTTTTATGGCAATTACCCGCGATAAAAAGAATGCTTTGGTTGCAGAATTAAGCGAGCAACTTGACCAGGCAAAGATGACTGCGTTTGCGCAGTACCAAGGCCTGAGCGTTGCTGACATGCAAGAACTACGCCGCACGGCACGCGAAGCCGGTGTGACAATCAAGGTTGTCAAAAACCGTCTGGTTCGTGTTGCGATGAGCGAGCTTGATACTTACAAAAAAACCGATACTTCTGCATTAAACGGCCAACTTGTCTATGCTATCAGTAGTGAAGACGAAGTTGCTCCGGCACAAGTGCTGAACACATTTGCTAAAACCCACCCAGCGCTTCAGCTGACTGGTGGATTCTCTGGCGAAGGTGCCGCGCTTGACACCAATGAAGTAAAAGCTCTTGCTGGCTTGCCAAGCAAAAACGAGCTTATCGGCCAAGTGGTATCACAACTGCTTTCACCTGTGCACGACGTTACAAACGCACTTTCTGGAAATCTTCATGCGCTGCTTGACGGCGTGGAAGCCAAAGCAACAAGTTAAAATATAATTAAGTCTAAGGAAAGGAGACCAAGGGAAAAGAGCAGTCCGAGTCGACGGATTTATTCCGGCGCTCGGCGCGATGAGAAAACCGTAGGTTTGTCTCATAAGCCCTTGGGCGCAAATAATATGGCTGATGTTAAAAAATTGGCAGAAGAGCTGACTAAGCTGACTGTCCTCGAAGTAAACGAACTGAAAACCGTCCTCAAAGACGAATATGGTATCGAACCTGCAGCTGCCGCTGCTGTAGCAGTTGCTGCTCCAGCTGACGGTGGTGCCGCTGGTGGTGATGACGAAAAAACTGAATTCACCGTTACCCTTAAAGACGCAGGCGCAAGCAAAGTAGCAGTTATCAAAGCTGTGAAAGAAATCACTGGTCTTGGTCTTGGTGAAGCAAAAGCTTTGGTTGACGAAGCTCCTTCAGCAATCAAAGAAAAAGTTTCTAAAGACGACGCTGAAGCTGCTAAGAAGCAACTCGAAGAAGCTGGCGCAACTGTCGAACTCGCTTAAGTACTTTAAAACCGATCAAATTGTTCAAGTTCCATGAGCCACCCTTTGCGGGTGGTTTTTGGGTTGCGCAGAAAAAGTGGCGGAGTATAATAG
>Ga0105032_100064_pt1 | contig 12145 bp, 40 predicted proteins | sample RS_126metaG_FD_91481 | JGI IMG/M metagenome (GOLD analysis project Ga0105032, IMG submission 91481) | Switchgrass associated microbial communities from Austin, Texas, USA, to study host-microbe interactions - RS_126 metaG | ecosystem: Host-associated > Plants > Roots > Rhizosphere | place: USA... | reverse complement strand
GCGATGATCTCCTCGGCGCCGGGGGCCGGGCCGTCCAGCCACTCGATCCGCGTGCCGTACTCCGGGTGGCCGTGCACGTGGAAGAAGTCGAAGAACGAGTCCCAGACCGACGACGAGCGGAACGCCGTGCGCCAGCGCAGCGCCACCGAGCCGTCGGTGAACACCACGCCCTCGTACTGCGGCTCGTCCGGCGGGGCCGCGGTGCCGCGCTCGTGGTAGTACTCCGGCGGGCTGGGCCGGTAGCCGATGAAGCGGTGCATCACTGCGCCGCCACCGAGATGTCGACGTTCGGCACCACCGAGGTCGGCTTGAAGATGACCGTCGTGTGGTAGCGGCTGGCCGGGACCCCGTCGAGCTGGGTGGACGCCCAGGCGATGTTGCCGCCACCGGTGGACAGGTAGTGCTTCTTGTACAGCCCGGCCGCCTCATCCTCCAGGCAGGTCAGCACCAGCACGTCCGGACGCCCGATGTCGATCGAGCACCGGCCGGTGGCCTGCCAGAGGGTCTCGCCGTTCCAGGTGTTGGTGACCACGATGTTGCGGACCACCTTGAACTGGTCGGCCTCCTTCGACAGGTTCTCGCTGACCTTGGCCGCGTCGCTGGTGCACCCGGCCACCCCGCCGACGACGGCGGCCGCCGCCAGCAGGGACATGACGATCTTCTTCACTTCGTGTCCTCTCGGTTGATCTCGGCGATGATCTCGGCGGCGATGATCTCAGCCTGCGGGGCCTTCTCGCGCAGCTCGGCGATCGGCTCGCGGCCGACGTAGGCGCCCAGCGGCAGCGGCTCGACCTCGTGGTTGGTGCCCCAGCGCTCGGTGACCCGCCGCAGCCAGCGGGCGCAGCTCTCATCGTTGTCCACCCACTCCGGCACGGTGACCCGGGCCAGCCACGGGTGCTGGCGGATCAGCTCCGGGGCGATCTCCTTGCAGGCCCGGGGCAGCTGGTGGGTGTAGTGCGCCTGGCCGGTGACGTAGTCGACCACGTCATAGACCCCGTCCATCAGCCGGGGCGAGACCAGCCGCCCGGTGACGACGCTGACCAGGTCGCCCAGGTGGAATGTGCGCGTCACCACGGGCTCCCGTCGCCGTCGAACACCAGCACCAGCAGGAACACGCCGAGTACCGCGAGCACGATCGCGATCAGTCCGGCCACCAGCACGTCCAGCCCGAGCCCCAGGTGCAGGCCCAGAAACGCGACCACGAACAACGTGAGTCGCAAGATCCATTCCATCGAGGTCCTCTCGTTCGGTGTCCCTTACACTGGACAACTCTACCTGTAACGCGCTACAGTGTCCACTGCGACTAGGACATCGCAGCCGAACGAGAGGACACCGGATGGCGAAGAAGGAGCCCGACACGCCCGTCGAGGCGGTCAAGAAGGAGCTCGACAAGACCGAGCGCAACATCAACCGCGCCGGGGTCTCCGGCGACGAGGCGCTCGACAAGCTGAAGCGGATGTTCGACGCGGCCACCCGGGACCCGAAGTGAAGATCTTTCTGGGCGCGCTGCTGCTGGCCCTGGTGCTGTTTGCCGGGACCCGGGGCATCGGGCCTGCCGCGGGGGACGAGCCCTCGGCCGCGGTCGCAACCACCACCGGCGCGCCGTGCGAGGCACCCTGCTGAGATGGCGCGCGAGCCGATGTGGTGGGAGCTGCTCGAGGTCGAGTGGCAGGCCGAGTTCGCCTGCATCGATGCCGACTGGGCGCGGGTGCAGGTCGAGCTCGGAATCGGGAGGACACGAGGAGGTGAACATGGCCAAGGACAACCGGACCTACAACGAGAAGCTGAACGACCGTCACGGGATCGCGCGGGGCAGCAAGACCACCAGCCACGCCGACCGGGTGAGCAAGGACGCGAAGCACCAGGGGGCGGCGAAGAAGTGACGCCGCCGGAGTAGGCGCCGGGGGCCCGTGCTCGTCGGGGGCACGGGCCCCTTGTGCGTCTGTCGCTGTAGGGTGTACAGTACAGAGGACAGCAACGGAGAGAGGACATCGAACAATGAAGATCACGCAGCTGGAGACGATGGAGCAGGTCGAGGCCGCGGTCCGCGAGGCGCTGGCCATGCCGGTCTACCCGCGCAAGGCCGAGAAGGCGCGCGCGGCCCGGCTCGCCGACCTGTTCGACATGCAGGCGCAGCTCTACCGCGAGGCGGGCGAGCAGGCTCCGGCCGAGACCCCGGAGGTCTACCGCGCGGCCTGCTTCGTCGCCGCGAGCTCGTTCGAGTCCCGCTCCAAGCAGTTCCGGCGCACGGCAGGTGCGCGATGAGCGAGAAGCGCCGACCGCCCAGCCTGCGCCCCGGACCGGCGCTGCCCGAGCGCGAGCCGATCCCGAACCCCGGGGACCGCCGCGTCGTCTTCTACTTCGACACCGGGGGCGACGTCGGGGTGACCGTCCCAGAGTCGGAGATCGCCCCGCTGACCGAAGCCGTCGCGCGCGCGTGGAACGGCCTCGAGCCGCAGACGTTCACCTTCACCGACGACCACGGCCGACCGACGGTCATGGTCCATCTGGGCAAGCTGCGAGCAGTGGAGGTCCGATGAAGCTCGACATCGACCCGGACGCCCCGCTGTGCACCAGTGGCAAGCGCCCGTTCCGCGACGAGGAGTCCGCGCGCAAGACCCTGGCCACCGCCCGCTATCTGCGCAACTCCAACCACACCGGCTACCGGCCCGGCTGCGTCGAGGAAGGCGTCTACGAGTGCGAGGCCTGCGGCTGGTGGCACCTGACCTCCTCGGCCCGGCCGCGGCGCCGCAAGGAGCTCGGCAACCGCGGCCGTCGACACCGCTGACCAGCATGTGACCTGACTACCCCCACGAAGTAAGGAGATTCCCGTGAGCAACCCCTGCATGTTCTGCGAGATCGTCGAGTTCCGGGCGCCCGCCGACCGGATCCACGACACGCCGGACACCTCGGCGTTCGTGCCGCTGAACCCGGTCACCCCCGGGCACGTCCTGATCGTTCCCACGAGGCACGTCCGGGACGCCGCTGAGGACCCGGAGGTGACGGCGCGGACGATGGCCGACGCTGCGAAGCTGGCGGGCCTGTACGGCGTGCCGTTCAACCTGATCACGTCTGCGGGGGCCGATGCGACGCAGACGGTGTTTCACCTACACATCCACTACGTGCCTCGGCGGCCGGGTGACGGCCTCGCTTTGCCGTGGACTGGGCAGCACGAAGCGCTGACCAGCCGTTAGTCAACTTGGACAGTCTTACGACAGCGGTCCTTGCATCAGTGTTCTAGGTACGCTACACTAGACACTGACAGCGGGGGACGGACCGAGAGGACATCGAGCAATGATCATCCTGGAGCGCGTCATCGACCCCAGCTTCCCCAACGAGGTCTGGACCGACGACGTGAACCGCCACGTGATGGTGTGCGAGCTCGAGAACACCTTCCGCTACGGCAGCGGCGGCCCCGGCTGGTACATCCGCGACGAGGTGGGCGAGGTCGGCCCGTACCTGTCCTTTGACGAGGCGCTCGAGATGGCGTCCTCGCGTTGGGGCGCGGTCGCGCTCGGCCCGGCGCTGCGGCTCGAGAAGGATCTCGCGCAGGCCCGAGTCGACGAGGGGATGCAGTTCCTGGTCGAGCACCTCGCCGAGTACGGCGCCGTCGGCATCGACGTGAAGGCGCTGGCCGAGCAGGTGCTGACCCGCATCGAAGAGGAGGGGTGATGAACAACCGCGTACGCGCGGTGCAGGAGCGACGCCGGTCGAACGCGGCCGGTCCGCACCGGGTCACCCGCGTCGACCGGGACGCGGCGATCGCCCAGGCGCTGATCGACGACCCGATCGAGGGGGTCCGGTGGCGGGGCTACGTCACCGCGATCGAAGAGGCCGACGACCGAGAGGACATGGACCGATGAGCACGAAGAAGTCCCCGGCCAGCCCGGAGCAGCTCGCCGAGTGGCGGCAGATCGAGAACGTGCAGCCCGGCCACTGGATGTGGGTGGAGTACATCGACAACGAGACCGGTCGGCACTTCGGTCGCTGGGCCCAGGTCACCGCGCGGTTCTCGATGGAGAGCGTCCACACCGGACGCAAGGCGGAGCGGATCTTCGCCAACGACACCGCGGGCTACGGGGTCGACTTCATGCAGTACCGCGGGTTCCAGGTCCGGCGGCTGACCGCGGCTCAGGGTCGCCGCTGCGAGCTGACCGTGCCGCCCGAGCCGACCGAGGAGACGTGATGAACCGCTGCCCTACCTGCGACAAGCCGCTCCGGCGCTGCTGCTACACGTGCCCCAACGGCGCACACGACGACGGGTGTGAGGGCCTCCCGGACGTTGAGGCGATGCAGGAGACGATCGAGTCCGCCCGCGACCGCGCCGCTGTCGCGATCGGGAGCCTTGCGGACACCACCAACGAGCGCGCCGAGCGGATCCTGGACTGGTTCCAGGCCAACCCGGAGGTGCTGCGCGCCCTGACCGCTGACCAGCCTGACGACGAGGAGGAGTGATGGGGTTCCACTTCCGCAAGAACTGGAGGCTGTTCCCGTTCCGGGTGACGCTCACCGAGCGCGGTGTCACCTGGGGCGTGCGGGCGGGCCGCTACGGCTACAGCCCGAAGACCGGCAAGCACACCTTCGACACCCCCGGCCTGGGCGGCGTCAGCTGGGGTGGCCGGTCGAAGCGTCGGGGCGAGTCCAGCGCGCAGCGCGCCGCGGGGATCGGCGGGCTGATCAAGGCGCTGTTCATGATCGTGGTGCTGTTCGCGCTGGTGTTCGTGGTGCTGAGCGGATGGCCGCTGTGATGGCGCGCAACTGGGGGCTGAGCGACGAGGAGATGGCCGCGAAGCGCGCGCGGGCCCAGGCCGCGGTCGACAAGACCCGCGCCGAGCGGGGGACCGACCGGCGCCACGACAGCGGCGGCGACTCCGGCTCGCTGTCGGAGTACGAGGAGGACGAGGTGAGGCGGCGATGAGCACGACCGAGACGAAGTGGTGGGCCGCGCCGGGCGCGGTGGACAACCACACCTACACGCTCGAGGTGGGCGGCACTCAGCGCTGTCACCTGTGCGGCAAGGTCGAGCAGCCGCTGCGCAAGCCGACCGGGGACGAGAGGACCGACCGCGCGGCGATGCACCTGGTGCACGGGGTGCTGTGGCACCTCGACGCCACCGCGGCCGAGTGGAACGGACAGAGGAGGTGAGCATGGCGGACAAGCCCAAGGACGAGTACGGGCGCCCGGTCGACCACTGGTCGCAGGGCCGCGACAAGGTCAAGGACATCGTCAACACCGACAAGAAGAGGTAGGGGGTGCCGTGGCACACAAGCCCGGCCGGGACTGCCGGTTGCCGTCCAACCTCAACGGCCGCTCCTGGACCTGCCCGGACTGCGGCAACGTCTGGACCTTGGCCCCGGAGGATCAGGTCAACAAGTCCGCCCGCGACCACGTCCGCAACCGGGACGGTTCGAAGCTGCGCTGGTGGCAGTGGTGAGGAGGTGACGATGCCGAACGGAGACGACCAGCCCGCCAAGACCACGCGGCCCGGCAACCCGCCGAAGCCGCCTGGGCGGTAGTCGTTGCACAACTGTCCAGAGTCAGCTACACTGGACACTAAGAGGCCGACCGTTGGATGACCGAGAGGGCCCCGGCGGTCGGCCTCCCTGCCACCGAGAGGACATGAACCAATGCGAAACCTGACCATGGGCGAGTGGGCCACCGTCATGGTCGTGCTGGGGGCGATCCTGGGCCTCGGCCTCGCCTTCGACAGCCAGGCCCTGCTGGCGACCGCGTCGGTGGGCTTCATCCTGGTGTCCGTCGAGCGCGCGATCAACTTGCTGCGCGAGCGGAAGGCCTTCCTTCGGAACCGGGCTCAGCTTCACCAGGGGCTGCGCACCCTGCAGGCCTGCGACCAGAACCCGAGCGGCGAGCGCGGCCACGGCTGCATCCTCAACGCCGACGACGGCCACACCATGCACCGCTGCGCCTTCGGTGACTGCGAGTGGGGGCACCGCTGATGGACGCCCGCCAGCTGCCCCGCTCGCTGCCCAGCCGGATGCACTCCTACTACGGCTTCAACATCGCGCTGATCATCGCGCTGCTGCGGGGGAGGGCGTGATGGCCTGGGGACAGCCCAAGCGCAACAGCAAGTGCCAGATCTGCGGCCAGCGCGGACGGTGCTCGTGCCATCGCCGAATCAGCGCCCAGATCGCGGCCGACCCGGGCGCCGCGCCGCACCCGTGCCCGGTCACCCTGCCCAACGGCAAGACCTGTGGCCGCACCGTGCGCGGCGGCGTCTGCCCGAGCCCGGATCACTGAGAGGACACGATCATGACCCTGAACACCAGCGTGGCCATCCACGGCCCGTACAACGTGCAGGAGATCTACGCGTTCTGCCGCACCCTGCTGAACACGCCCGAGGACGTCGAACCGATCACCGGCCCGAAGCCCGGTCAGGAGCGCGGCTACCGGCACGGGGACCGCTGGATCGCCAACCCGGGCGGCATCGGCCTGGACGCCTGGCTCTGGATCAACTACGGCGCCGACGGCCCGATGGTCCACCGCCACGACGAGTGGTGCGCCACCGAGCTCGGCGGCAAGTACGACACCACGCAGGAGGAGATCGACGAGCACGCCGCGGAGGTGGCCAAGAACCCGACCGAGAACGGCTGGGCCGGGATCGAGGTCTCCTTCGATACCGCCTACGGCTACCGCAACGAGCACGGGGAGGGTTGCTCGGAGCTGCACGCGCGGCTGATCGCCGAGCTGGGCAACTGGCTGGACGCGCGCGGGCTGCAGTGGAAGTGGCACAACGAGTACACCGGCGAGTGGTTCGACCGCTTCGACTCGCTGGCCGAGTTCGCCGGGTACCACGAGTCGTCCGGCGCGGATGAGTGGTTCCGCAGCGTCGTCACCCCGGTGATCCTGGGCGGTGCCTCGTGAGCATCGTCGATTTGGCCAAGGCCCGCGCCTACGCCGAGACGATCGACACCGACGACGGCACCGCGGCCGACTGGATCTTCACGCTGGCCGACGAGGTCGAGTCGCTGCAGAACGCGATCGCCTCGGCCCGGCGCAGCGAGCAGGCCGCGTTGTCCGACGCCGCACTGGCGGCCGACGAGCGGGACGCCGCGATGACCGCGCTGAGCGAGCTGCACACCTCGATCGTCACCCTGCTGCGCACCCTGACCCCGGTGGAGGAGTCGTGATGGCCGGGATCCCGATATCGCTGCTGTACCTGCTGCAGGCGGTGGGCGGCCTGGTCGTCTACCTCACGCTCGGCGTCGTGTTGGCCCGGCGCCGAGCGGTGCGGATCTACCACAAGCACCTCGCCGACCAGCGCCGGAGGTACTCGGGCTCCGAAGACCGGTTCGTCATCAACAACGCCGAGTACTGGGCGCGGGACGAGCTGCGGATCTTCGTCTGCATCTGGCCGGTCATCGTGGTGCACGAGTTCATCACGGGCCGCCTCGCCGGGCGGGACCTGCTGCTGGGGCCGGTGATCGCGCGCCGGGAGCAGGCCGCGAAGCTACGCGCCGAGGCGAAGGGCTGGGACGAGTACCCGGCCAAGACGAGTGTCGAGGAAGAGATGGCCAGGGGACTGGCCCAGATGCTGCGCGAGAAGGCGAAGGAGCTGGAGTCATGAACATCGGGGACCGCGTCAAGTACGCCGAGGAGAACGACGCGCTGGAGCCGGACCTGTACGGGACCGTCGCCGAGCCGACCAAAGAGGAGCTCGCCGAGTCCGACGTGCTGTTCCGGCGCGCCGAGGGCGACGTGATGGTCGACTGGGACGACGGCGAGCGGTACTGGGAGTCCCCGGAGTCGCTGGTCATCGTCGCGCTGGCCGAGGAGACCCGGTGACCAGCTGCGCCACCTGCGGCGGCCGGATCACCCCGCTGCGCACCTCGAGCACCCGCTACCGGCACGCGCCCCTCCTTCCGAAGTGCCCGGATCACCCGCCGCGCCCGCGTCCCGGACTCGAGGACACGCTTCGCGAGGCCGAGCCCGAGGAGGACCGGTGAACTGGATCGGGGCGCTCGCCGTCACCGCGGTTCTGGTCGCCCCGGTGTTGGCGTTCCTGGTGGCGGTGATCCGCGCGGCCGAGCGGGTCGAGGTCAAGGAGGTGTGCGTGGAGGAGGGCTGCTACCGCCCCGCCACCCACGAGCGGCCCGAGGGATTCATCGGCTCCGACCTGGTGGTGGAGCTGGTGTGCCGACGCCACGGCGGTATGTCGCGGGTGCTGCGGTGACCGCGTACGTCCGCACGCTGCGCACGGAGCTGACCGAACGGGATCTCGACGTGCTGGAGCTGGTGGCCCAGGGCCGGACCAACGCCACGATCGGGCGCACGCTCGGCATCACCGAGGAGTCGGTGAAGCGCCGGGTGCGGGAGATCCGGATGATCCTCGGCGCCCGCGACCGCGCGCACGCGGTGAACGAGGGCTGGCGCCTGGGGTACCTCGGCGGCCGGTGATGCGCGCCCGGGGGGATCTAGTGTCCAGTGTATGGGAGATGATACGATGCAGCGCGTGACCATGTCGGACCAGGACCGGGCGGAGCTGATGCGTCTCTGCGCCGCGGTCGACCACTACGCGCGAGCCGTCGAGGAGCGGGACCGCTTCATGACCCAGCTCTACGACGAGGAGCGCGCGGACCCGGCCGACCTGCTGGAGGTCTCCGGCATCCGCTCGCGCAGCCAGCTCTACACCGCGTTCCACCGCTACGGCTCGAAGCGGGTTCGGCTGCGCAGCCACCGGCCGGTGGTCCGCGACCGCCGACGCGAGGAGGACGGGTGAACCGGACACTGCGCACCGCGCTGCCCTACGTCGCCGCCGTCGGCGTGCCCGCGGTTCCGCTCGCTGCGCTGTTCGCGGCGGCCGGGGACAACGCCCTCTACGGGCTGTTCGGTGGCGGCATCGGGCTGATCGGCGCGTTGTCCGCGCTGGCCGTCCGTACCATGCTGGCCCCGCAGATGACCGAATCGGAGATCGAGGCGCTGGCCCGCGAGCTCGACGAGCAGGAGACCTGGACCGACATCCGAGACGAGCCGCCCGAACGCGGCTGAGATACATCGACACACGAGAGGACACTTGATCATGGCCATCGCCCGGGCCACCGACCTCGCGGTCGCCAAGAGCGACGGCACCGCGGAGACGGTGGCCGCCGCGTGCTGGGATGCGGCCAACGCGCTCGATCCCAGCAACGCCAAGACCGCCTCGGCGATCCGGCAGCTGCGCCGTCACGCCACCGAGCTGCTCGAGCTGCACGGCATCGCGCCCGGCGACGTGCTCGTCGACACCGTCGCGGCGCCCGGCAACGGGCACGTCGAGGGGCCCTTCCCCGGTACCATCCCCGCCCACGCGGAGGGCTGATGGACGTCGACACCCCGCGGAGCCGCAAGCCGATCCGGCTCAACGTGCAGAGCTTCTTCCGCGTCGTGCTCTACCTCGGCTTCTGCGCCTGCGTGCTGGCCACCATCGCGATGATGACGTGGGGCGGGTCCTGGGCCGGTCCGATGTTCGGCTCGGTGGCCTTCGGCATCCCCGCGGTGCTCGCCTACCTGACCGAGCAGGAGCAGCAGCAGAACCTCGCCGTCGTGAAGGCCGCCCAGCGCGCGATGCGCGGCGACGGTGGCGGCTGGGACCTCGACGGCGATGACGACTCCGACCCGACCGTTCCCCCGACCCGAAAGAGGACCTCATGACCCAGCCCGACACCAACGAGCGTCGCAACCGCGCGATGAAGGCCGCCGAGATGCGGGCCGCGCAGATGGCGATCGCCCGTTCCCCGGAGGCCCGCGCCATCCTGACCGACGCGATGGAGGGGCTGCAGCTGGCCTCGGCCGTGCTCGACGCCTGGGAGGGTGCCGACGCCCCGTGCCGCGCGCTGGTGCGCCGCTACGCCCCGGTGCTCGGCGCCGCGCTGGATGCGCTCGAGACGGGACCCCGCTCGTGACCCCGTCCCCGAAGCCGCGGCGCACCGCCCCGCCGCGGGCCACCACCGACGCGACCGCCGTCGCCGCGGCCGGGCGGGTGGGCGCGCTGTGGAGAGAGCTGAACCAGAACGAGCCGTTCATGATGGAGCTGCTGTTGCCCGCGGTGCTGCGCGACGCGCTCAACGACCTGGCGAAGGTGACCGCCCGATGAGCGCGCCGTTCGACGAGGAGGACGTGGCCGACGACTTCCTGGACGCGATCGACGGCGAGGTGATCGGCCGCGTCGGGCGCCCGGTACTGCGCGCCTACTCCTGGCCCGACGGCGTGGACGACGACGGCGCCTGGCCGTTCGTGGTGGAGCGCGACGGGCGCCGCTTCGAGGTCGACATCGACGTGAAGGTGGTCGAGCTGACCCCGGAGCTGGTGGCCAAGCGCGCCGCGGTCGAGGCCGAGCTGCTCGCCCGGCTGGAGCGCGACGCCGCGGCGCGGAAGGCGACCCGATGATCCGGCGCTATCTCTACCGCGGGAGGCACCGCAAGGCGGGCCCGGTGCAGCGTCTTGCCCTCAGAGGGTTGCTGTTCGCCGCGGTCTACCTGCACTGATTACGGCGAGTACCGAGCGTATATGCCTTGGTAAGTATATACGTCTGAGAGGCATTTCCAGTGACCGTGAGTGACGGAGAGCGCCTGCGGCGTGGCTCGCTCACGGCCGAGCAGCGTGCCGAGTGGGCGGTGAAGGCCTGGCGGTTGAGCGACAAGTTCAACATGTCGTACCGGGCCATCGAGGAGAAGTGGGCGGCCGAGGAGAACTTCCACGTCTCTCACGTGACCATCCGCAAGTGGGTTAACGACGCCCGCGACCAGGCGAAGATCCTCGAGCTGTACGAGCCCGGGCAGGTGCGCCTGGACCTGCTGGGCAAGCTCGAGCGCTACCAGGAGTCGATCCAGGCGGCGCTCGACGCGGGCGAGATCGACTTCGACGTCGGCATGAAGATGCTGCTCGGGGTGGTGGACCGGATCGCGAAGTTGACCAACGCGCCGGTGACCCCGACCAGCAAGCTCGAGGTGTCCGCGCCGGAGAAGGTCTCGCCGAACATGGCGCTGCTGGAGGAGCTGCGCCGGGTGACCGAGCACGAACGAGAGACCGAGGAAAGGGAGGCCAATGACGGGCTCATGGACTGAGGACGAGGCGGTGGACAAGCCGAGGCTGCGCGAGCTGCTGCAGGAGGGACCGCCGCTGCAGCTCCGCCCGGAGGCCGACGCGGCGAGGGTGCAGGCCGACGTCGCGCGCCGAGAGAGGCTGCGGGCCGAGGAGCTGACGCACCTGACCGAGCTGCGCGACCGGGTGCAGACCGGCATCAACAACGGGGCCATCGATGTGGAGTCGGGCACCGCGCTGCTGCTGAACATCTCCAGGGCCCGGATGGCGCTGGCAGGCGTCGGCTACTACCCGGGGGCCTGGTGATGGGCCTCCCCGACGCGGCTGCCGAGTTCGCCCGCCAGCTCGTGGTCGCGCTGGCGGGCGACACCGGAAACCTCGAGTGGGAGCGAAACGCAGCGGTCGCCGAACGGGACGCCCTGCGCGGGCGACTGCATGTGGTGAAGACCCAGCTCGACTCCTACATGGACGTCTGGCGCCGGATCGAGAAGCTGGTCGGGCGCGAGTTCACCTCGCCGGAGTCGGTGATCGACCGAGTCGCCTACTTGATCGACTGCGAGGCCACCGGGAGCCGCGTCGCCGACGAGGTGAAGCTGGGGGCGGAGAAGCAGCGACTCCTGATCGAGCAGCGCGACGAGACCGCGCGCGAGCTGGCCAAGGCGATGCGCCAACGGGACGAGCTGCTGCGCGCGGCGCGTGAGTTGCCCCTGGCCGAGGGGCGCTACCTCACCGGGCTGCGGCTCGCCGTGGAGCGGGTCGAGTCGGAGATCGACTCGCCGTGAGCCGACTGCTCGACGACTTCATCTACCGCACCTCGCTGCTCACCGTGGTGCGCGGCAAGTGCCGCTACGACCGCCACGAGAGCGTGCGACTGGTCGACGGAGAGTGGTGGGGGGAGTCGTCGCGCGGCTACGAGTGCTCGCTGGCGCCGCAGCAGCAGTGCCCGACATGTCAGGGCCGGGGCTTCCACGAGCTGCGCGGGCAGGCCGCCGAGCAGGGCGCGCTGGACGGGTTGCCGACCGACGTGGTGGGCGGGGTGAAGGTGGCCCGCAAGTCCTGTCCGCCATGTCGCGGCTCCGGCTACGTGCCCGGCCCGCACTGGCCCTATCGC